>Ga0137389_10001948_pt1 | contig 12350 bp, 9 predicted proteins | sample 15con2h14BmetaG_FD_104645 | JGI IMG/M metagenome (GOLD analysis project Ga0137389, IMG submission 104645) | Vadose zone soil microbial communities from Angelo Coast Range Reserve, California, USA - 15con2h1.4B metaG | ecosystem: Environmental > Terrestrial > Soil > Vadose zone > Saprolite...
CCCCGAAAACCCCCATTCGGCTGACCCAGAAATAGAGACTGCGCATACTGAGGAGTTTGTGGAACAGCTCCGTAAGGTTACGGACACGCTGCCATCGCGAATAAACGTCGACGCGCAGAGCGTGGAGCAAGGCCTGGCAAAACTCGTCCTTACTTTGATTGAGTTTATCCGTCGTTTGCTGGAGAAACAGGCCGTGCGTCGTATGGAGGGTGGGGATCTCTCACCTGAGCAGATCGAAGAATTGGGACTCGCGCTAATGAAACTGGAAGCAAAACTCCAGGAGTTGAAGACGCAATTTGGTTTAGAGGATGAGGACCTCAATCTCGATCTCGGTCCTATTGGACGCTTAATATAACGACTCGAAGTCTTGCTCGATAGACAAATACGATGGTGGCGGCCCTCAGTGGTTTCTTCTATAGAAGCCGCCCCCTGACAGTGGAGGGCGAAGGTGTCCAGCGAGCGGTCTAACCTGATATCGGCCCGTCCCCCGGGCCTCGTTGATGTTCTAGACCGGATTCTTGATAAAGGTCTGGTGATAGCCGGCGACATTAAGGTGTCCTTGGCCAATGTCGAATTACTAACTTTGCAAATTCGTTTACTGATCTGCTCGATCGATAAAGCCGAGCAGATCGGTTTGAATTGGTGGCGCTACGATACAAATCTGACGACTCGCGCTGCTCGAGCCGAGGCCGAAAACGTAGAACTGCGCGAGCGTCTGAGTGAACTCGAACGTGACATCAAGAAGCTTGGGGCTCTCGGAGCGCCGTCGGTAAAGTCGACAACGATCAACCGCCGCGCAACAAAGGCCACCATTTCGCAGAAAGCCAAAGGAAAACGTAGAACTTGATGAGACGCCGAGCGCCTTGGTCCTAATCATATGACGCGCGCCGGCGTACCGTCTCGGGTTTTCAAACTTCTAAGAAAAGGAACCGAAGCAAATGGCTGTCGAAAGAGCACCTGGCGGCACTAGTTTAATCGATGTCCTCGATCGCGTGCTTGACAAGGGCATCGTAATTGACGCCTGGGTGCGTATCTCACTTGTTGGTATTGACCTGATTACTATCGAAGCTCGAGTGGTAGTAGCTTCGATCGATACCTATCTAAAATATGCGGAAGCTGTAGGCTTGACTCCCGCTGTCTCGAGGCCTGCGTTAACCCCGGGGGTTGAGCCAGTGGAAACTGAAAGCCGACGCCGGGTCGCCGTAGAGGTTGAAAAGAAGGTTGAAAAGAGATAGCGGAAACTAAAAAATAGATGAATTGAAACAGGAGCTACTAGCAACACTCAAGCTCCTCGTTGATTTAGCGATTGATTTATGGGGGAAACAGAGCTCGTCTTTCCAACTGCTCCAGCCATCCCGGATCCTGAGGGGTTTAGCTCGTATCTCCGTCAGTACGACGTCTTCATCGAGACTACGACGCAGATGCTTGTTACGCCCAAGCTGCAAGAGCGTCTGCTGCTCGCACTCGAAGCTATAGCTAACATCCTCGGCTATCCACAATCGGCGATTGCAATCATAAACGAAAGAGATGCAGCTCTGCGGATGCAAGCTGCTGTGGGATTCGAAGGTGATCCGGCAGCAACTCAAGTCGAAATACCTTTGGATTCGAGTGCTGCCTGCGTGCGTGTAGTCCATGACGCGCACCCGTTATGGATTTCAAGACAGGCCGACCCCGCTTCCTGGGCACTCTTCGACAAAATGCACTGGAAGCACGATGTTCTTGCGCTGCCTCTTTTTGGCTTGCCGGAGATGTCGTCAAAGGGCGGCAGGGACTCGCCTGCCACGATACCGGTTACCGAGTACTACTGGACCTTTGAGCCCGGCTCGCGACTTGGCGTGCTCTATATCGGTGCTCGTCAAGATGCCGTCAATGAACGCTCGCTTAGTCTCTTGAAGCGCTTTGCTGATCGCATTGGCGTTGTTGCCTCACTGGCCGCGCAACAGGAACGACTGGTTTCCAGCGTTACCAAACTACAGCGCGAACGTCAGTGGATCGAGTCGATCATGAAGTCGGTGGCAGATCCCATCGTGCTTACGGATCTCGACAATGAAATTCTGCTGCAAAATCGTCGCGCAGAAGAATTGTTTAGTGGTTCAGCAAATGCAGGAGAAGGGAAGCGCCGGGCGCTGAAGATGAACGATCTGCTGTTCTCCGCATACCTTTCGAGTGCCACCGTTTCCTCGTCAGAAGTAATCCAGCGCGATATCACTCTCGTAGATCCGATCGAAGGTTCTGACATTCACTTTGAAGTGATCTCCACTCCAGCCGTGAACGCACGCGGTGAACCGCTCGGGCTGGTCTCAATCTTTCGCGACGTGACGGATTTGCGCGAAGCAAATGAAGAGCTGGCCCGTAACTTTGGCAAGCTTCAGGAGGCCGAAACGGAAGCGCGGCGCGAACGAGATCGACTCGATCTGATAATTGAGAATGTCGGTCATCCTATTGTAGTGTGCGACGCCTCAGGCAACTTTATTCTTTTTAATCGGCGCGCTGAGTTACTCTTCCAGCAAGATGAACCCTGCAGAACGCGAGCCGCAGCGGCTGTGCGCACGAACGCCGTCAAGCTGACATCTTTTATTTCCGGTCTCGCCTCTGCTTCGGAAACCGGTAGGCAAGCCGAGATTGAACTCATTGATCCCGAAGCGGGCCGGTCGCTTCCGATGGAGATAACCGCCAGAGAGATTTTGGATGTAACTGGTCAAGTAACCGCCGTAGTATCCATTCTTCATGACCTGACGGAGATTCGGGAACTGGAGCGGCGTCGCGTTGAACAGCAATTATTCGAATCAGAGAAGCTGGCGGCCGTTGGACGACTCGCGGCCTCCATTGCGCATGAGGTTAATAATCCACTCGAGGCGATTAAGAACTCGTTGTACCTGATGCAGTCGAGCTTCGAAGGCGACAAGAACGCGCGCTTCCTGGAGATTGCGAGAAAAGAGACCGAGCGCGTCTCACATATCATTCGTCAGATGCTTGGGTTCGCCCGTCGTTCTGGAGAAGTCGATTGGGTTGACGTTAATCAACTGCTCGAGGAGACAATGGTCTTGCTCGAAAAGAAATTGCGCCAGTCGCGCATTCGAGTAGTAAGAACATTAGAGGTTCCCCTGCCGCTGGTCCGTGCCCGCGCCGATCAATTGCGACAAGTATTTCTCAATCTGATCATCAACGCGCAGCAGGCAATACAGGGAGAAGGCGAGATAGCAATTGTTACATCGCGTTACGAGCCAGCGTTGCAGCCCTCAATCCTGATTCAGATTAGGGACACTGGAGTCGGTATTGCCGAGGACGATCTGATTCGCATCTTTGAGCCTTTCTTCTCAACAGGAAAAAAAGGTACTGGCCTGGGGCTGTGGGTTACGCAGGACATTGTGCGGCAGCATGGCGGTCGCATCGAGGTCAGCAGTGAGAAAGATCTAGGGACAACGTTCAGTATTATTCTTCAGGTAGATTCGCAAGTCCTTGAACAGCAGGAAGAGAAATAGTGACTGCAATGAACCACTCAATCGACCAAACTGGAGCCGGAGTATCCGCAGGGGAAAGCAGGTCCGCTCCACAGTTTTCAGGCGCGGCGCGGCTGCTGGTCGTCGATGACGAAGAAAGCCTACGTATTACGACCGCCGCCATTCTGGAGAACGAAGGCTATATTGTCGACACAGCCTCCAGCGGCGAGGAGGCCATGTCGCTTTTTGACAGTGCCGAATACGATCTTGTGCTTACTGACTTACACATGGAAGGTGGAGACGGACTTTCGGTGCTTGGAGAAATCAGGCGTCGCTCGCCACTTACCATCTCTGTCGTTCTCACCGGGTTCGCTTCGGTTGAATCGGCAATCGCCGCTTTGCAGGAGGGTGCTTACGACTATCTGGTCAAACCCTGCGATATCGATAACATGAGACACACGATTCGCAGGGGCGTCGAACATCGCCGCTTAATGTTGGCCGAGCAGAAAGCGCGCACTGATCTCGAACAATTGAATCGCGATCTTGAATCGCGCATCGCCGAGCGAACGATCGAGCTTACTCGGCTAAACGAGGACCTGGCAGAGGCTAATCGCGCCAAGGATGTCTTCCTTGCGACCCTCTCGCATGAACTGCGTACTCCTCTGACGCCTGTAGTTGGTTGGGTCAAGTTACTGCGCGGCGGCAACCTCGACAATCATGGCGTGGGCCAGGCCCTCGATGCCATCGAACGCAACGCATGGCTGCAGTCACGTCTGATCGATGATCTATTAGACACTTCTCGTATCGCCACAGGTAAGCTGCACTTTGAGCCTCAACCCACCGACCTGAACGTAGCCGTCAGGGCTGCGGTCGATACCGTAAGAGCATCTGCGGCTTCACGAAAGATCGATCTTAAGACTAGTCTGTCTCCAACTCCTTTGGTGGTCATGGGTGAACCCGTACGTCTACAACAGATCGCCTGGAATCTTATTTCCAACGCTATTAAGTTTACCGAGAGCGGCGGCAGCGTTAGGGTCGTAACTGAGCGCGATGAATCTCGCGCTCGGCTGGTGGTGGAAGATACAGGCACTGGCATAGCAGCTGATTTCCTGCCACACGTGTTCGATCGGTTTCGCCAGGCGGATGGTTCGACTTCCAGGGCGCATGGCGGTCTCGGTCTGGGACTGGCCATTGCGAGCGCGCTGGCGAAAATGCACGGAGGCCGGCTCGAAGTGAAATCAGATGGAGTTGGTCAGGGCTCGCGGTTCACTCTAAGTGTTGGAATCGGACCAGAAATAGCCGTTGATGTCGAGCCGGTAAACGAACAACCTCATTCGTTGTTGGGCCTTGACGTTTTGATCGTTGAAGACTCACCCGATACATTGGCGTTATTGAACACGATTTTTACGAATGAAGGCGCCAATGTTACCGCCGCGTCGTCCGCCACCGAAGCTCTTGACGCAGTAGCAAGCAAGAAACCTAGCCTGATCATTTCAGACATAGGAATGCCAGGCACTGACGGCTACCAGTTTTTGGAGGAGATCAGGCGTCTGCCGGAGATGAGCCAAATTCCCGCAATCGCGATTTCCGGCTACGCGAGCCAGGACGACCGGCAGCATGCACTCAAGGTAGGTTATGCGGCATTGGTTGCTAAGCCCATCGATGTTGAAGCCTTGTTTGCGCTCATTGAGGAGCTCAGGCTCGGGGCAATGTCTTCCCCAAACCAGTAGTTGCGCCGCAATCTTGCCTGAGCAATCCTGGGGTTAGACCGCTATTTGGCAGGTTTTCCCGTTGTTTTTGGCGTTAGCCCTGGTGAGGCCCTTCTTAAATCATCTTTTCCCGGCCAAAACTGCCCTCAGGATTTGACAAAATCAAAACTGTAACTATAATTGTTACAAAAAGGCGCTCCCCGAGTTTTCAGGACTGTCATACTCTATGTCGACCAACAGCCGGTTTGCCGTTGCGGTTCACGTTCTAACGCTAATGGCGTGGTCTGGTGACGAACCGCTCAAGTCCGAACAGGTGGCGGAGAGCGTGAATACGAACCCGGTCGTCATCAGGCGTATGTTATGTGAATTGGCAGAAGCCGGACTGGTGATCTCTCAGACAGGTTCAATGGGCGGGTCGAGGTTGGCCGGCAACCCTGCCGAAATGACTTTGCTTGATGTCTATCAGGCTTTGGAATACCGGGGTGTCTTTTCATTGCATCGGCAGCCTCCGAGTCGCGACTGTCCCGTGGGAGTAAATATCGAAACTGTTCTGGGCCAGGTCCTGGAAGAGGTTGATGCGGCAGTAGAACATGTGCTCGCGAAGATTACGATAAATGATGTGGTGCAACGCTTGAGGCCTTGCGTCAGCACCGCAGAAAACAAAAGGAACCATTACAGCAGAGAGCCTATAGCTTTGCCCCATTTGCGCGCTGGAGCAAAGAGCCGGAGGGTGAAGTCTCTCCGGACTACTTAACACACGCGAGAAAGGACGATCGCATTTTGTCTAGGATTGAAAAAGATCAAAGTGGTATTGAGTTAATGAATTCGAATAAAGGTGAATTTGTCAACCTGAGTGAAGAACTCACCGACGATGCCGTTTCGATAGAGGACATCGACGAGGTTTTGCAAACACTCGAACGGGCAAACATAGTCGAGGCGGAAACAGAGGAGCCACTGATCGAAGAAACATCGTCGTCTGTGGAAACCGAAGAAGGTTTAGGCGAAGAAGTAGAGCTCGATCTTTCGGCCGGAGAGATGGACAAGACTTCCGATCCCATTCGCGTTTATATGCGCGAGATGGGTGTCGTTCCACTGCTCACACGCGAGCAGGAAGTTTCGATTGCCAAGCGAATCGAGCGCGGGCAAAAGCGCGCTGAAAAAGCGATCGCTCGTTCTCCAATCGCCGTAGTGGAATTGTTCAGGATTGGCGACGAGCTCGCGGCAGGTACTCTTAACATTCGCGACGTAGTAGCTTTCTCGGATCAAATGGAAACGGACGAGCATGAAGATCGCAGCGAGGAGTATCTCCAGTGGACGATTGAAGGACTGCAGAATATACGTCAACTCTACAAACGAGGTTTGAAAGAGTTGGAGCGTTACGTTGCCGAACATAAGATCGCGCGCGGCAAACGCTCGAAGAAGTTGCTGCGATACAGGCGTAAACTCGGACGAACAAGACTGGAAATTGCCCAGGAGATCAAAGGACTTCATCTCAAGGAGGCAGCGCGCCAGCGCCTAATTGCTTCGATTGCCGCCGTGCACAAAGAGACGCGCACCCTCGAGCGTGAGATAGAAGGCTTTACCGAAAAACTACGACGTAAAGGCACTAAGGCAGAAAAGCAGAAAGAATTTCGGAAGCATATTGCCGTTGCGAAGCGACGCCTCAAAGACATCGAGGCCCAGCATCACCTGGCGCCTTTGGAAGTCAAACGTTCCCATCAGATGATTGTGGTTAGCGAAGCACAGACAGCCCAGGCCAAGCACGAGCTAACGGAAGCCAACCTGAGATTGGTGGTATCCATTGCGAAGAAGTACCAGAATCGCGGGCTACAGTTTCTCGATCTAATCCAGGAAGGGAACCTGGGATTGATGAAGGGTGTGGATAAATTTGACTGGCGTCGCGGCTATAAGTTTTCAACCTACGCGACTTGGTGGATTCGCCAGGCAATTACGCGAGCGATTGCCGATCAGGCACGCACAATCCGTATCCCTGTTCATATGATCGAAGTGATAAACAAGCTCAAGAACACTTCTCGTGAGCTGGTGCGCGAACTCGGCCGTGAGCCCACTACTGAAGAGATCGCCAAGAAGATGGACACTTCCGTGGAGAAGGTGCGCAAAGCCCGGAAGCTCATGCAGGATCCCATTTCTCTTGAAACGCCGATTGGTGAGAACGGTGATTCTCAGCTGGGCGATTTGATCGAAGACAAGTCCAGTGAGAGTCCGGCAGCGCGAGTGATTACTTCCAACCTGCGAGAGATCGCCGGCGACGTGCTGCAAACGTTGAGCCCACGCGAGGAGAGAGTAATTCGTCTGCGTTTTGGTCTGGACAATGGCGGTCATGAAAGAACTTTGGAAGAAGTAGGCCAGAATTTTAATGTCACGCGCGAGCGGATCCGCCAGATAGAAGCGAAGGCCCTGAGAAAACTGCGACATCCGTCTCGGGCGCGTCTACTTAAGAATTTCCTCGAGGGCGAGCAATAGACTTTAGAAGATAACTAACGAACCAGGAGCAACAAGATGAGTGATTTGGTCAGGGAAGTGAGCGATAGCTCTTTTGAAAAAGACGTGTTACAAGCCGACAAACCGGTGCTTGTGGATTTTTGGGCCGAATGGTGTGCGCCTTGTCGCATGCTCGCACCAACTGTTACAGCGGTAGCCGAACAGTACGGTGAAAACGCCGGCGTCGTAAAACTGAATGTCGATGACAATCCGTCCACGGCCCAGCGCTACGGCATCAAGGGAATTCCCACTTTGATTTTATTCAGAGAAGGGAAGGAAGTTGAGCGCGTAGTCGGAGCTACTAGTAAAGAGTCAATCTCAAAAATGATTGATAAGCATGTAGTAGTCGCGAAGGCGTAGGCTAAACCCTCCCGACAGCGAAGGCTGTTAACCCAACCGAAGGCCTAGCGTGAAAACACGCTCGGCCTTTTTATTTTCGAAATGACAAGATGAAATAAAAGACATCCGCAGATTGCGCAGATTACGCAGACAAGAAAGAGACAGGAGTCAGGAGCAGTGGGCAGGACCAGGAACAACCTTCTCCTGCTTCTTGTCCTGCTCCTACTGTCTGCTGCCCCGACTCCTGTCTCTTTCTTGTCTGTGTAATCTGCGTAATCTGCGGATTGCTTTCCCGCTTTGCATCTGAGGCTACAGTCCGCGAAAATAGGGTCTATGCTTGAACCAAAACCAACACGGTTGGTGGTCGGTATCACAGGCGCCACGGGAACCATCTTTGGTGTTCGGCTGCTCCAGATGTTGCACGGTTCCGGGGTCGAAACGCATCTGGTGATCAGCAAATGGGCGGCGCGCACCCTGTTGCATGAAACAGAACATACGGTCAAAGAAGTTCAGACCTTGGCCACTTACAATTATCGGCCAGGCGATCAGGGCGCGGCCATCTCCAGCGGATCCTTTATAACGCTGGGAATGGTAATCGCGCCGTGTAGCATGCGCACGCTGGCAGCTATCGCGCACGGTCTCGGCGACAACCTCATTCACCGGGCTGCAGACGTGATTCTGAAGGAACGGCGTAAGTTGGTTCTGGTAGTTCGTGAGTCTCCGTTCAATGAGATACATCTGGAAAACATGTTGAAGCTATCGCGCATGGGGGTTGTCATCCTGCCCCCCTTGCCTGCGTTTTATAATCACCCGCAAAATCTCGACGATCTGGTCAATCACATCACAATGCGGATCATCGATCAGTTTGATGTCCATCTCGACGTGATGAATCGCTGGGATGGCGTGCTCTCAAACGAAAGACAAGCCCGAGATGAAGAAGGCTAGAGTTTCCAGCACTGCTTCAGCGAAACTAATTGGCAAAGGCTGATTGGCGCGCAGCTGCCTGGCTGCTGGACGAATTCAGGGAGGTTCATCATGGGAAATATGGTTGAGTTTTCAAGTAATGGTGGCCAAGCAAGCGGCTATCTCGCTGTGCCGGACAAAGGAAATGGACCAGGCGTGGTCGTAATCCAGGAATGGTGGGGACTTGTACACCACGTCAAGAACGTCTGTGATCGTTTCGCCGCGGCTGGTTATGTGGCACTGGCCCCCGATCTCTATCATGGCAAGACTGCCAAATCACCTGATGAAGCGGGAAAGCTGTCCATGGCGATGCGGATTGATCAGGCGGAAAAAGATCTGCGCGGGGCCATTCAGTTCCTACTTGATCACGAGGCAACAACTGGAAACAAAGTAGGCACCATAGGGTTCTGTATGGGTGGCGCTCTCTCACTTTACGCGGCCTGCAAAAACCCGCAGGTTGGCGCCTGTGTGGTCTTTTACGGCGGCCATCCCAACGTCAAGCCTGATCTACCGAACCTGCAAGGTCCGGTACTCGGTATTTATGCAGAGCGCGACAGATCCGTTACGCCTGAATCAGTGCACGTGTTGGAGCGAGAGTTGAAAGCACTTGGTAAGTCGGTTGAGGTGCACATCTATCCGGGCGCCGATCACGCCTTCTTCAACGACGATCGTCCTGAGGTTTACAACGAGAAGGCCGCCGCGGATGCCTGGCAGCGAGTCTTGGAATTCTTCGCTAAGCACCTAGGATAGCGAATCATTTAAGACTTTGCCCGCGAGTCAAACTAGTGTTAGCTTATGCGTCCAAATTAGTTTTCAGTTCTTCTTGATTTCCGAAACAACGTAAGTCGTCAGTGAGAAGCCCTACGGAAGCCGGCGCTACAGGCTCGTCTTCTCAGGCATGCATTGTTAAGAACATCTCTGTCCAATGTCTTACTCAAACCATGAGGAACAATCTTCTATGTCTATCTGCGTAGTTTTGAAATCAACTCGTCTGTTCCTGTTAGTCGGCATCATCGCATTCGCCTTCATATATTCGTTTTCCGGCCTGGCTCAGGAAGAGAGGGCAGTCGAGAAAACCGCGATTCAAAAAGCCAAAGAAGAAGCGGCCAAGCAACAGCCATCGCCGCAACAGTCTCAACAAACGGGCGGCCAGGAAACAAACATGAAATCCGAGGACGAGAAAAAATCTGAAGACGAAAACAAGCCGAAGGATCCAATGTCGTCGCCTACTTTCAGTGGGCTGAAGTTTCGCTCGCTGGGTCCGGCTTTCACTTCCGGTCGAGTTAGCGGGTTTGCGGTTGATTCGAGCAATCCATCGCACTATTTCGCGGCCGCCGCTTCTGGTGGTGTTTGGAAGACCCTCAACAACGGCACTACCTGGACGCCAGTATTCGATAACGAGGGTTCTTATTCAATTGGTGCCATAGTGCTCGATCCTAAGAATCCGCTGACTGTTTGGGTCGGTACCGGCGAGAACAATAGTCAACGCAGCGTTTCATATGGCAATGGTGTTTATCGATCAGATGATGGCGGCAAGACATGGAAGAACGTCGGTCTGAAAACTTCTGAGCACATCGGCAGGATAGCCATCGATCCAAAGGATTCAAACACCGTCTATGTCGCGGCGCAGGGGCCGTTGTGGGGACCCGGCGGCGAGCGTGGACTGTTCAAGACAATCGATGGCGGCAAGACGTGGAAAAGCATTCTTTCCATCAGTGAAAACACGGGCGTCACTGAGATCGTCATCGACCCGCAAAATCCCGAAACACTTTACGCAGCCGCTTATCAACGCCGGCGCCACATGTGGACTCTTATCGATGGTGGTCCGGAGAGTGCTATTTACAAATCAACTGATGCAGGCGCGAGCTGGAACAAGTTGAAGGCGGGCTTGCCGACCACGGAGATGGGACGTATCGGGTTGGCAGTCTCGCCGGTAGATTCGAATGTTGTCTACGCCACTGTTGAAGCTGCGGACCGCAAGGGCGGGATCTTTCGTTCCAGTGATCGCGGCGGCAGTTGGGAACGGCGTAATGAGTTTGATGTCGCAGCAATGTACTACGCCCGGATAGTTGCCGACCCTAAAGATGTCGACCGGATCTACGTGATGAACGTTTTTCTAATGGTATCAGATGACGGGGGACGGACCATTCGACGTCTGGGCGAGAAGTCAAAACACGTCGACAATCACGATATCTGGATCGATCCCAACAATACCGATCACTACCTTGTCGGTTGTGACGGGGGCGTCTATGAGAGCCATGATCGCGGTATAAACTGGGAATTCAAACGCAACCTGCCGGTCACACAGTTTTATGACGTCACTACTGCTAATGCGACACCGTTCTATAACGTCTATGGCGGTGCGCAGGATAATTTCAGCTTCGGTGGTCCATCGCGCACGCGAAACATCTCCGGCATCACCAATGCCGATTGGTTCGTCACAAATGGTGGTGATGGTTTTCGCAGCCAGGTGGATCCGGAAGACCCAAATACGATTTATGCGGAGTTGCAGAATGGCGTTCTCGCTCGCTTCGATAAACTCACGGGGGAGCGTATGGGCATCCAACCTGCAACTGGTCGCGGCGAAGAACCCTTGAGGTGGAATTGGGATTCTCCCTTCATTGTCAGTTCTCATTCGCACACACGCCTCTACTTCGCAGCCGACAAGCTGTTTCGTAGCGACGATCGTGGCGACAGCTGGCAGGTTGTGAGCGGCCAGCTTTCGCGTGGACTCGATCGCGATAAGTTGCCCGTAATGGGGAGAGTGTGGGGTGTTGACGCGGTCGCTAAGAATGCTTCGACGGCGTTCTTCGGAAACGCTTCGGCGCTTGCCGAATCGCCGAAGAAAGAAGGAGTGATCTACGTCGGCACAGACGACGGCCTGATCCAGGTAACCGAGGATGGCGGCAAAAATTGGCGCAGGATCGAGAAGTTTCCGGGCGTCGCGGACATGGCATATGTGAGCCGGATCATTGCTTCGAATCATGAGCCGAACACCGTTTATGCCGCTTTCGACAATCATCAAAATGCAGACTTCAAGCCCTACCTTTTGAAAAGCACCGATGCGGGACGGATGTGGGTCGCGATCAACGGCAATCTTCCAAAGAATGGTCCGGTTTGGGCCATTGCCGAAGATCAGGTTAACCCCAATCTTCTTTTTGCGGGCACGGAGTTCGGACTGTTCTTTTCTGTGGACGGCGGGCAGAGGTGGGTGCAGCTGAAGGGTGGTTTGCCAACGATTGCGGTGCGTGACATCAATATTCAAAGACGCGAAAACGATCTTGTGCTTGGCACCTTTGGACGAGGTATCTACATCCTCGATAACTATACACCGCTGCGATCAATCAAGCCGGAAGTACTTAAACAAGAGTCAGTGGTCTTCCCGGTGAAGGATGCA
>Ga0137389_10001949_pt1 | contig 12346 bp, 7 predicted proteins | sample 15con2h14BmetaG_FD_104645 | JGI IMG/M metagenome (GOLD analysis project Ga0137389, IMG submission 104645) | Vadose zone soil microbial communities from Angelo Coast Range Reserve, California, USA - 15con2h1.4B metaG | ecosystem: Environmental > Terrestrial > Soil > Vadose zone > Saprolite...
TACTTGAGCAATGGCAGCAGCAAGATGAGCAATGGCAGCAGCAAAGGACAGCCATAGGAGAGCAAATACAAGCAACGGGTGATCACTTACAGAGAATGGCAGAGACACAGCGCCAACTCGATGCTCTGCAAGCACAGGCGCGGCAGAAAATGGATGCTTTAGACGAACGAACAGAACAGTTGAGAACCCTTATGGTAACTCATGATGTACGAGCTGCACTCATACCCAAATCAGAACCATAAATCCACCCCTCATGGTGCAGGCAAAAACCACAATTCAGTGCGAACGAAAGCCACAAATGACACCTCTGTACAACTTTCGCCTGCACTGGGGTGGTTTTCGTTCTGCACTAGGAAAGCTGCAGATGAAAATTATCACACTGATCCTGTGATAACAATAAACATGTTCCGCCTTCGATCCGCCCACCTGTCACTTTTAATTTTCGGGCTCTCCGTCAATTTAAGTGATTTAAACCCATCAACAGAATGCCTTGAAAACCTTTGCCCTCTGCAGAAGTAGGTTCTTGATAGGTATTTATAGCTCTACACTACCAGAATCACCTAAATTGACGGAGAGCCCAGTTTGTTTGCACTGCATCCTGTGTGCTCTTTGTGGTTAGAACAGGGAGAAAATTTGCCATATTTTCCCTGGTGTCTCTTTTCCATATCAGGTATCCTTGCAGCAAGAGACGCAAACACAATTGTCAGGAGGAGAACGTATGCACCACATGCCTGAAGAAGAGTGTCCATGGTATTGTCGGCTCCAGCATTCTCGGACGATCACTACCATCGTGATTCCAACTGCCATCTCCTTGATCTGCCATATGATCGTTCAGTGGATGAAGTAGAGGAGCAGCACTATGACAATAGATACACGGACCTGCTGGTATCAAAAGCATGACCTGCTGGCCTGCGCCGCCAGGCACGGGTTTTCTGTCACGGAGAGTCGCTTTGACGATTGGGTCGAGAGAGGACTGATCGGAGAGGCCCAGATGCGCGTCTGGCCAGGACGCGGTTCGTCTGCCTGGTGGTCGCACGCACAACTCACGCTCTTTCTGGACCTGCTTGCGTTTCGGCAGCATATATCTCCCACATTTCCGTTCAGGCACCTCTGCCACCTCCCTGTTTGGAGATGGCTGTATTGGGGTTCACTGGGAGGTGTGACGCTCAAACAAGTCAAACGCGCCGTCTCCACCTGGGTCGATTTGCAACAAAAGATACCTGAAACACAGGTGCGTCGGGATGTCACACGCGGCCTGCGCCAGTACCAGGGCCCAAAGGCAGCCGATATACGTCCCTTGATCGACGAATACACACAGATCATGACCTTTCAAAAGCCGGTGGAACAAGACGTGTTGCAACACTTACTTGACCCGGTTGTCAATGCGTATCCGAAGAAGGCTGCAAAAGGACCGGTCAGGGCATGGATGGACCCGGCGGAAGTGTGGAGCCTGATGATGTCTCTCTGTTGGGAGGTAGTCCGAGACAAAGCTCTGCTGCTTGACCTGCCGGATGCGTTCTGGGAGTGGGCACGATTTTTTGTGTTGATCGGCCCCGCCCTTATGAACGGGGAGGAACGAACTCGTCTTGCCAATGATCCAGTGCTAGGTACACTGTTTCTGCGTCAAACCGTTCACAGCCTCCGGTTCCAATCCTGTCATGCGCTACTCACCTGGTTAGGGCTGGCAACACAACGGGAGCTTGCCCCCTGGCAACTCCCTGCTGGGCGTTTTCTTGACCCGGAGGCATGGCAGCATGGAGAGGTGACGTGGACACACGAAACGCACATCGGCTGTTCACCTCTTGTACTTCCTGGCGGAATGCCCATTCCGTACCTCTGCAACACGATCACCCTCTCGTATCGGGAAATACACCAGCCATTTTCTGTAGCTCTCCCTTACCTGTAAAGTGGAGGGAGCAGAGCACAGAGAGCAAAGGAACCGGAATACTGTAAAGAAAGGAGGAAACTTGTCATATGGGAAAAAGTGGCTCAGGAAAATCAGGTGGCTCAGCAAAAGCGAGCATGACATCCAAAGCTGCCGCGCGCATTCAAAGCGCGGGTGATCGCCATCCCAAGAGTGCGACAGCACGCAGCGGATTTGCTTCTCGTGCCCAGAGTGCAGCAGCTAAACGGGCACAGCAAGGAAACAAGTAACACCAGCATGAAGTAGCTACTGGATACGTATCAACGAGGAATGAGCGATCTCGTTTGGCCTCTCAGGCCGTTTCCAATACGTTCAGAACACATGAGAGCAAAGCGTGTGAAGGGCAAGAAGACCGCTCTTGTGCGCCAGCTAGTAAATAAGGTCAAATCTGCACGAGTTTTGAGGCGAACCTGAAAAAATCAGCGCGAAACATAGGAATTGACCATGCAGAACCTGGAGAAACCGCCTCCCATCTGGTATACTCATTCTAGAACATGGTAATAACATTCGCGAGTTGCGAGATGTATTGCTGAAGGATACGCTCCAGAGACCGCTTTCGGGAGGCGCGAAGACTGATGGTCGCACCGGCAGTAGAAGGTATTGATCTCTTCAAAATTGCGGGCCGCTCCATTTCAGGATGGGTGCCCAGCTTCAAGATGGGTGCAACTTCTCCTGTCAAGCAACCGTTTTGTAGCCAACTCGAAGAGCGTCTTCTTCTGTGGCTCGAATATCATCCCCATGTTGTCAGTTACGCTCGTGGCGACATCGGCTCCCAATTTGCGGCGGCCTATCGATTGCCTATCCCGAAACACGCCCCATTCGCGATTGGCTACACCTTTGAAGGCAAACCCCATGACTACCTGCCCGATGTGGTGGGAATGTTGACCAATGGGAAGATGTTCATCGCCGAGGCAGGGATGGAGGACGACAAACGAGGTGATCGCAACCTTGCCAAAGCAGAGGCCGCACGAAAGCTCGCACGTTTCCAACAAGGTATCTTCTGGATTGGGACAGAGCGGACATTGACCCGTGCGCACCACTACAATCTCGTGTATTTACATGCCAGGCGCAAGCCATTTCCAGCCTTTGCCGAGATTGTGCTGGCCGTGCAAGAGATCTGGCCCTGGGGAGAAGTCGCTAGCGTCGAAGAGGTGGAAAGCCGTCTTGCTGGGCGGTGGCCTATCAATCTGGCTGAAGCGACGATCTGGAAACTCGTGGGAGATAGTCTGGCCTCGGGACATCTGTTGGTCGATCTGGAGCAGCACACACTTGATCGGATCCTTCCCCTGGCCTTGCTTCCCCCTGATGCGCCCGCACTCGTGCCTCCATCCCTGCCTGAGATGCTTGAAGTTCTTGCACCTACAGATCGGTCAGCATCAGCTTTGCCAGAGCTGAAGGGGCAAATTGCTGGCCCAACTGTTGATGCCTCCGCCTTATCAGAGAAGCAACGGGAGCAGTTTCACCGGAATCTGCGTGCAGTGGAACAAGTGCTCGCCGGAGCCTCTCAAACCAGCGTCGCGAAAGCGTCAGGAATTTCGCCTTCAACGCTCTCTCGCCTGGTTCAACGGACTCGCGAAAGAGGGCAGATGGCCTGTTTGCCCCACGGGAGCTACCGTCGAAGGACGACCATGCACCCCGCCTTCCAGGAGTGCATCCGGCGGCTGTATCTGCTGCCCGTCCGATTGTCCATGACCGCGATCCATGAGCATGCAGAAATGCGAGAGGTGGCGGCGCGTTTGGAGAAAGATGCTGGCGCTCCCGTCAAACTGCCCTCCTACGACCAGGTACGTCGAGAGATCCATCGACTAGAGAAGGAGCCGGATCTGGTAGCCGTGCGCGAACAGGCAAAAGCGCTTCCTCGTGCGCGTTCCTCTCCCGACTCGTTTGTGCTCTCCATTCCGGCTCCGGCACTCCTTACCCAGGTGGATGAGCACTCCCTCGAACTGTATGTGATGACGCCCGACGGCATTGCGGTGACTCAACGAGTGCATGCTGCGGTGCTCGTGTGCGTCAAAACGGCAGCCATTCTCGGAGCGGTTCTCGCTCTTGGTCCGCTCAAAGAAGAGGATTACATGCGTCTTCTGAAGCAAGCCGTCGAGCCAAAAGATCGCCTCGTGTTGCAAGCGGGATGTGAGCATTCCTGGCCCTGTTATGGCAAACCGGCCATTGTTTTCCATGATCGGGGCAAGATCTTCACCTCCGAGCGTGCGAGACAGGTGCTGGTGGATCGGCTTGGCATCATCACTGAGCAAGCGCCCCCTTACGCTCCATCAGCGAAAGGAACCGTGGAATCGCTGTTTCGTTGGATGACGCAGCGTTTTGAACGACGCTTGCCCAATACCAGCTTTGGGGTGCATGATGCAAAGCGAGCGGCGGAGGCAGGGGGCATGACGCTTGAAGAGCTCGAGCGCTGTTTCATTCAGGCGGTGGTGGACGATTATCAGCAAGCCTGGGACGACTTGCGACGACAACGACGCTGTGTGTTGTGGGAACAGGCGGTGGCACAGAGTGGGGTGCCACGGTATCTGGGCTCTCCCGATGATTTGAAACTGTTGCTGATGAGGGCTGTGAATCGCAAGACCCCTCATCATGGCTATCAAGTCTCTGATGACAATCGGCTCTCGTTTCAGGGGCGCTGGTACGTCTGTCCCGGCCTGCTTTCGCGGCTGGCGGGTCGCGCGTTTGACGTGTATTTTGACCGGCGCGATATCAGTGTGCTCTACCTCTTCGTGGATGGGGTCTATGTCGGAGAGGCATACTGCCCTCAATTTCTGGGAGATCGCGTCAGTGAATGGGAAGCCAATGCCATGCGCAAACATGACGAAATGATGGCAAAACAGGCACGCGAGCAGGGGCGAGAGGTCCGCGCCCGTATTCAGAGCGAAGCAGGGCGAGCACGCAAACGAAAGTCCGCAGAGATTCGTCAAGACGAACACAGCCGCCAATGGGATCGCCAACGCGAGGAGATCCATCCCGCAGAGGTCCTCGAACGGTTAGCGAGCGTGAAGCCCAAGAAAGCGGCACTCCCGAAATTGCCGCCCGCTGTCCCAGATTCTGACGCTGATCGGCCAGTACGTGCCTTACCTGTTCGCACGGTACGGGAGGAGGACTACGGATGACCCATCCCCTGCTCAGGAAGGAAATTTTCGTCGAGACGGCCTTTGAACGCAGATTCCAGGCCATGTTGCGTTCGGCCTGGTACAGGCGGAGCTGGCATGTCATCGTTGCTGATCCGGGTTCAGGGAAGACCATGGGTATCCGCGACCTGGTTAAAACGGCAGGCTCAAGAGCGATCCTGGCGATTGTGACCCCGAAAAACAATGAAGACGAGCAGGCACTCGGTGACCAACTCTACACGGCTCTCGGTCTGCCGTTGCGAGGACATTGGCGCACCCGTAAGCCCAAGCTCATGGGACACCTGCATCAATATGGGACGCAATGCCTCATTGTGGATGATGCACATGATCTCTCTCTGGAGCATTTGATGTTCATCAAGGAAATCACTGACCAGGGGCGGTTACAGTACGATCATCCGCTTGGGTTGTGCCTCGTTGCGGCTGGGCGAGGAAACACGATCCCACTCAAGGAAACGCTCGATCTGCCTGATCCCACCTGGCTCCAATTCCGCCGCCGTCTTGACAAAATGAACCCGTTCTGCCGGATTGCAGGCCACACCAGCGAAGAAGTCCGCGAGATCCTAGCGGCCCTGGAAATAGTGTATCGTGAGCTCTTCCCGCAGCTCAACTTGCGTCGGTGGACAGGCTCCATCTACACCTGGCTTACCCAGCCGGTTCTTGATCCCGCCAGTTCTGGTCGCGTGACGATGGATTACTTGATGAAGTTGGTAACGACGGCCCTGGAATGGACCTACCAGGCTGGAGAAACCGACGTGCGCGCAGAGACGCTGGAGGTCGCAGCTTCACTCCTCGTGCTTCGTCGTGATACCCTTCGGCTGATTGACGGAGCAGGACCAGATATCGAAGCCCCTCGATCGGAGTCCACAGAGCAAAAACAGGCGAGCGGGACAGAAGTAGAGGGCGTCTCCGAAAGTGCTAATCCGCCGGAGAACCCGGTACAGGCTCAAACATTACACACTGACAAGGGAGACCAGATTCCCTCCGAGCATGCGACCAGTCACAGTGCCGTGATGGACCAGAAGCAACCCACCAAATCGACCAAATGCACGTTTTCTGGGGCGGTTCCCATTGATCTCAAGCGTTTTCTGGAGAGTGATGTTGCGCTCGTGGAATGTCCCGATTGTGCCGCGACACGCACTCTCGAACCACACGGTGGGATCCTGCGGTTCAAGTCTCACGACAAACGCAAAACGGCGACTCCTGTGACCTCGAAGCGGTGGGCAAGGGGGAAAACGGACTGGGATGTGGTTGGAGGAGAGAGCAAGTGAGATCTTTGGCTCGTCCATGGTGCGCGCTTCCGCAGCCACTTCACCGAGAAACGGAGGAGGTCCACTGGAGCAAGTAACGGAGGGAGTGGTGCTCGTGCTCTGGCGCGGCCTGCCCTCACGCGAGACGAGAGCCCCCGCAGCATGGAACTGGTACACGCCCAGGGAAGGCCAAACGAGCGAGCGAGCGGCTGATGGTCCGTTCGCACCTCTGCTCGAAGACGAGGGGAGCAGTAACGGGTGGGATGGGTTCGCTTGGCAGTGCCCCATCCCATCCCAGACAGGCGTTGACCCGACTGCGCGGGCACACCCGACAGTCATCAGTGTAACGGTGTGGCCTCTTGCGCGTCACCGTTCATGAACCGACGTGTCACTTCACATTGCCTCACAGTGTGTCGCTGCGATGGGTCACGGGAAGGGAGACCACCGGTGAAGAAATCCCTGTATGGTGAGCGCGACTATGCCTTCGGGCAGCTGGTGCTGACGCTGCGCACCACCATCGGCCTGACGCAAGCGGGACTGGGTGAGCGGCTGGGCGTCTCCCGGCGTGCCGTGGCTGAGTGGGAGGGAGGCCTCAGCTATCCCAAAGCGGAACGCCTCCAACAGCTCATTGCCCTGGGGGTGCGAGCCTCAGCCTTTGCCGCCGGGCGCGAGGAGCAGGAGATCCGCGCGCTGTGGAAGGCAGCGCACCAGAAGGTGCTGCTGGATGAGGACTGGCTGGCTGCCCTGCTCGCTTCACCTCGGCCCGTCCAGCCGTCCCCACAGGCCGGGACGCATACTGCTCGCGAGGGAGCGGAGCCGGACGCCTTGCCGCGCATCGACCTGGTGGGAGCCCTGGACGTGAGCCACTTCGCGGGCCGCGAGGTGGAAGTGGCCGAACTGACCCAGTGGATCGTGCAGGAGCGCTGCCGCCTGGTGAGCGTGCTCGGGATCGGCGGGGTCGGCAAGAGTATGCTGGCCTCTCTGCTGGGCAGGCGCCTCTCCCATGAGTTCGAGGCGGTGCTCTGGCGCTCGGTGCGCGACGCCCCCGGATGCTCGGAGCTGGTCGCCGACTGCATCACTTTCTTTTCTGACACGCCGCCGGCGAGCTTCCCCGCCTCCCTGGAGCAGCGCATCAACCAGTTGCTCTCGCGCTTGCAGGCCCGGCGCTGCCTGCTGGTGCTCGACAACCTGGAGACGCTGCTGCAAAGCGGAGATCGCGCAGGCAACTACCTGCCGGGCTACGAGGGCTACGGGCGGTTGATTGGGCGCCTGACCGAGTCGGCCCACCAGAGCTGCGTGCTGCTCACCTCCCGCGAGAAGCCCAAAGAAATTGAACCGCTGGAAGGGGTGCGCTCCCCGGTGCGCACGCTGCGCCTGGTGGGCTTGGACGAGCAGGCCGCTCGCGAGCTGCTGGCCGACAAGGAACTGGGCGGCACTTCTCTCGCCTGGAGGCGCCTCGTCGCCACCTACGCGGGTAATCCCCTGGCCCTCAAGATCGTGGCGCAGACCATCTCCGACCTCTTCGGTGGAGATCTCGACCGCTTCCTGCAAGAAGGGGAACTGATCTTCAACGGGGTGCGGCCGGTGCTACGCCAGCAGGTGGGGCGTCTCACTCCCCTGGAGCACCTGCTGCTCACCTGGCTGGCCGTGCTGCGCGAGTGGACGACGCTTCCCACCCTCGCGCAGGTCCTGCATCCCCGGGTGCTGCGCGCGCAGCTCTTGGAGGCCCTGGAGGCGTTGGGACGGCGCTCGCTCTTAGAGCGGGGGCAACAGGCCAGCTTCGGCCTGCAATCGGTGGTGATGGAGTACCTTACTGATGAGCTGGGCGAGACGCTCAGCGAGGAGATCGTAGTGGGTAACCCGCAACAACTGCGCCGCCTTGCCCTCGCGCAGGCGCAGGCCAAAGACTATGTGCGACAGACGCAGGGACGCCTGCTGGTGCATCCCCTCGTCGAGCGACTGCGCTCCGAACTGGGAACCGACGGCTTGGTCGAGAAACACCTGCTGCGCTTGCTCGCGCAGTTCCGTGCCGAGGATGCGGCCACCCAGGGCTATGGTCCGGCCAACGTCACGAGCCTGCTCACAGAGCTGCGCGGCCACCTGCGCGGCCTGGACCTCTCGCGTCTCGCCATTCGCGGGGCTTACCTGCAAGGCGTCGAGATGCAGGACGCGACGCTTGCCAGCTCGACGCTACACGAGGTGGTCTTCACCGAAGCCTTCGACGCGGTTCTTTCCGTTGCGGTCAACCCCGATGGGCGCTCCATCGCGGCGGGCAGTACCAGTGGGCAGGTGCGCGCCTGGCGCGAGGAGGGCCGGATCCTGCACCTGACCATGCGGGGACATCGCGATCGCGTGAGTGCCATCGCCTTCAGCCCCGATGGAGCAGCGCTCGCCACCGCCAGCTGGGACGGCACCGTGCGGCTCTGGGATCTGGAAAGCTCCGCCACCATCTGGACGGGACGAGATCAGCGCATGCCAGTCACCTCCCTAGCGATCAGTCCCGCCGGCAAGCTGGTGAGTGGGGGCTATGATGGAGCTCTCCATATGTGGGATCTGCGCACCGGGACCCACCTCTCTCGTCTTGCTACGCAGGGCGGGCCGATTCTGACCGTCGCCTGCAGTCGTGATGGACGCCTACTTGCGAGCGGCGGCCTGGATGCGGTCATCCGGCTGTGGGACGCCGAAGGAGGGATGCAGTTGCAAGAACTACCTGGGCACCGCGCCCCAGTCAGCACGCTGGCCTTCGCGCGAGAGATGCCCCTGCTCGCCAGTGGCAGCTACGACCAGGCAGTCAAGCTCTGGGACGTGAAAACCGGAGATAGCCAGGGGACGCTGGACGGACATACCGGCATGGTGACAGGGCTGGCCTGGGCCCCTGATGGCCGCACCCTGGCCTCGGCCAGCTACGACACGACGATTCGGCTCTGGGATAGCCAGAGCTGGCAGTGCCGCCACATCCTGCAGGGCCATCGGGATGCCGTCATGTCGCTGGCCTTCCTGCCCACCGGAGAGCGCTTGCTCAGCGGCAGCCTGGATCGCACCCTGCGCACCTGGGACGTGACGAGCGGGCAGCATGTGCGCACCATGCAAGGGTATGCACTCGCTTTGTCCTCGCTCTCCTGGAGTCCCGATGGACGCTTCCTGGTGAGTGGCAGCAGCGAGGGGACGCTCACGCTCTGGGAGGTGATCGCCCAGACACCTGTGCGGGTGCTGCGCGGGCACCGGCAGTGGGTGTCTGCCGTGGCCTGGAGCCGCGCCACACACCGCATCGCCAGCGGCAGCGCTGATCATACGGTGCGCCTCTGGGATGCCGTAACGGGAGTCTGCACGCACATCTTGCAGGGCCATACCGATCGGGTTTGCAGTGTGGACTGGAGTCCTGATGGGAGCATGCTTGCCAGCGGCAGTTATGATGGCAGCGTGCGCCTCTGGGAGACGCAGGCAGGCGCCAGCCGGGTGGAAATCGAACGAGCAGGAGTGGTCAATGCCGTGGCGTGGTCCCCCGATGGCACGCTCATAGCCCTCGCCACTGAAGAGGGGCTGGTGCAGGTCTCTCGGGCGGCCGATGGCTCGCTTGTGCGGCGTTTCGAGCATGCAGGGACCGTCAACGCTCTCTGCTGGAACCCGAGCGGTGAGCACCTGGTGAGCGGGTCAGTCGACGGAGACAAAGGGGTGGTGTCCCTCTGGGATGTACGACAGGGCGCACTCGTGCGCAGGTTAGAAGGACACCACGGGTTTCTCATGGGCGTCGAGTGGTCTGCTGCACACAATCTGCTGGTAAGCGCCGGAGCGGATGGCACCGTGCGCTGGTGGGATCCGCAACAGGGCGTGAATCTCGCCACGGTGCCTGCGCACGAGGCCTGGGCCAGGGCCGTGCACATCAGCCCCGATGGGAAGAACGTCGCCAGTTGCGGGGAAGATGGGGTGATCCAACTCTGGGACATGCAGAGTCACCAGCATCTGGCCACCTTGCGAGCCGAGCGGCCCTATGAGCGGCTCGACATCAGCCACACACGCGGCCTCACCAACGCCCAGCAGGCGGCGTTGCGAGCACTAGGCGCTTCAGGCGTAGAGAACACAACGCCTCCATGATGTGTCGTTTGACGCAATGATGCATCAGAAAACGAGGCTTTGGCTTTATCTTAGTCCTTCATGTAAGCGCAAAAAGGGCCGGATGCGGCCAGGAAAATGTATTACGGTAAACCTGACAATGACCTCTCAGGTGGGTCATGCCAACCCAACAATTGGTTGCCAATTTACAAGATATCGATGAAAGAAGTCCCTTGTGGAGGGGTTGCTCCAGGCTCTCAATGGTCGATTCCTATGTTTCGCGCTGATTTTCTCAGGGTTGCCTCAAAATCCGTGCAGATTTGACCCAATTTACTACCAGCCAGCTAGGAGAACCAGGATACGTTCATTCCTCGCCTGTGCTTATCCGGCAGCTACCTCCTCTTGGGCTGACAAGCAGCATGAAGCTTGCAGCCAGTTGAGGGGGCAGCATGGGTCACTGACGCGTACATGAAGTGAGTCAGAACTAACATTCACGCTATTTACCATTAGTCGCTTTACTAAACTGAGTCACTAGCAGAATCGTGGGGGGAGGATAGCCTCTCGGTGAGCAGATCCTGTATCGGGCCAAAGTTGAGCTTGGCGAATTGGCCAAGTGAAGCCGTTCCCTGTGTTTGAATAATGTGACGTACTGCGGCGGTCAAATTCTTGAGATCTGATGCCCCCTTTGGGAGCTGCTGCCCTATACCCGCTCGCTCTCCGAGTTGACGCATTGCCTCGGCGAAAGCGGCACTGGCAAGGATCGAGGCCGCTGCCACAGCTGTGCTAGCATTTTCTGCATGATGCTGCTGGATTGGAGGTGGCAGATGCCTCGCAGCGAAGGCGCTCTCCAACCGGTCGGCCCTCTGTGAAAACTGATCACAGACGATCTTCGAAGAGTGTGTAGCTCGCCAGACTTCCTGCGCTGCCTGTGCATACATTTCGGCCAACAGAAGGTTAATATTCCTACGCCTCTCGTACTCTTGATTGTACGTCTCAGGGCTAAGGATCAGCACAGAGTACTGATGTACGGGAATGACCACCTTCATCGCAACCGCCAACGGCTGAATGACCTCTGGCCTGAGGGATTTGCTATCGCGCACACCCGTCTCTCGCATGGCTTTGCTCTGCTCTTCGTCCAAAAATACCGCAGCAACAACCAGAGGACCGAACCAGTCCCCCTTTCCGGCCTCGTCTATTCCTATGTGAGGGCCTGCAATCACGGGCAATCCTAAAGGGAAACCCTCGCTATTCGCCTGCATTGGGCGGCGTCCAGTTGTTTGTGGGTTTCCCTGCTGAACTGCTGCATACGAGGGCGGTTGTGCGGAGTCGAGCCCGTGCGCCCAGACCTGCAAAGCAGCTTTCAGCGGTGAGGCAGCACCTCCGAACACCAAGGAGGTGCTCTTTGGATAGTAAGTAACGGGTACTTTTAGCGCCCCATCGGTAACGACTATTTGCTCTCCATGAGGGATCGGCTTACCGGGCTCGATGCTCCATCCTCGAGTCGTCGCGTAGTTCCTTAGCATGTCCAGCTTGCTGCTAGTAGCCATGGTTCCCCTTTCTGTCTGGCTTTGCCAATTGCACTTCTCTCGCTCGAACCGATTCGCGGTTCTTTTTGTGATCAAAGCTCGGCTCCAGACAGGCTGGAATACTCTTAACTGGCCTGCCCAATATTGATTGTAGCGGGCTCAATATAGGTGAGAATTTACAAATCCATACGTCAGCGACACCAGGGGCAAGATAGTTATATCATAGTTATATGATGGCCTATTAGGCCCATAGAACTGCGAACGGCAGCGCTGGTCACTTGAGGTGAAGATAGTGGTCGAGCACCGACTGCTTGATGCGATAGCGGTTGCGTCGTCCCTCCTTGATCTGCTCAGCTTCTAGAATACCATGTCGTACCCACTGCCTGACCGTATTTGCATCCACACGCAGGAGGCGGGGTCAGCACATCGAAACCTGAAAAGTGTACGATAAGCAAGGGAGAA
>Ga0137389_10001951_pt1 | contig 12340 bp, 13 predicted proteins | sample 15con2h14BmetaG_FD_104645 | JGI IMG/M metagenome (GOLD analysis project Ga0137389, IMG submission 104645) | Vadose zone soil microbial communities from Angelo Coast Range Reserve, California, USA - 15con2h1.4B metaG | ecosystem: Environmental > Terrestrial > Soil > Vadose zone > Saprolite...
ATCGCTTCCGGAAACGAAATCTTTTCCATTTCCATTACGAACTTGAAGATGTCTCCGCCCACGCCGCACCCAAAGCAGTAGTAGAACTGCTTCGTCGGACTCACGGAAAACGACGGCGTCTTTTCGGAATGAAACGGACACAACCCACTGAAATTCTGCCCGCATTTTTTCAGGCGGACGTATTCGCCCACCACGCGAACAATGTCCGCCTGTTGCTTCACGCGATCCGCAAATGAGCCCGCTTCAGCCATATGGCTTGCCTTTTTTTGGTCCTAGAGAGCCGTGTTAAGTTCCGCCTCTTCCATTCAATACATTTCAAGGATTGGATAAAGCGAACTGCGATATTTCTTGCAAGAAAGAGTCTAACCTTCTCAACATGTCGCGGGAAGCCACAGCGCAAATATCCGTTGGCGAGTTCAACTCTCTGTTGATATGGACGAGATCGCGATAACCGAAGATAAAATCAGGAAGAACAGCGTTTGGCATTGGTTTTTTGAAATTTGTATTGAAAACTCCGACGAAGTGTTGCAGGCTTTTCTCTAAATCGAGCGCGAATGGCGATCCGCGAAGCTGTTCGATAAAGGTCCGCTGACTTTGGAGAAAAGTGAATAAGATTGCTTCAAATACGCTGCCACATAAGATGACTACGGTTTTTTCAGATTCAACTGATGCTGCTAAAACAATCTCCCTCAAATCGCGGAGAATGATCTCCCTGTGGCGCGCAAATTGAGCAGGGATGAAATCAAGCTGCGGGTTGTTCACGTGCGGGCACAGCTCGCAGATAGACTTCAACGTATCTGTCATCGCGCGATCTTTCCAACACGCGGGTTGCGTATTCAGGCGCTGTCTTTATTTCAAATTTAAGAATCTGATAGAGCGAACCGCCCTCAAAAAGAAAGTAACCTGGGCGGTCGGAACGTATGTCGATAAAGAAAGAATAATTTGTCAAGCCACCCTGGGAAATTGGGAGCCACCTTTGCCCAATTTCAGCGTTGAGAAAGCCTCGACAGAATTCAAAATCCTTTGCCTCATCCGTCTTAACCAATCCGATATACGGCCTGGATTGACCGTATGCAGCTAGAAGAGCAGGCAAGGTACCTAACCTCTTAAACTCTTCTGAGCTTATGTACCACCCCTTGATAAGCCCAGCTGGCTCGGTAAGTATGGTAAACGCCTGAATAATTTGGCCAGTCAAAAGCTCTTTGTCAAAATACAGGACTTCAGGGCGATCGAAGTACTTCGCCAAAGCCTGACGATCGATTTCCAACTGCTGTGTGAAGTGCGCCACGGAGGTTGCGTCAATCAACACGAACGGGGATTCTTTGGAGCCTGCCTTCCAGTTAAGCGATATACGCGTAGGGCCAGCGATCCTATCCACAGGTATCCCGCTAAACAGCTCTAGAAGGCAGTGTTCAATTTCACGTGGGGATTTAGCAAACCATACGGCGAGAGCAAGAGGGCCGTGTGGGTATACGCCCTTATGGTACTCGACCATATCTTCTAGAAGCGCCCGCAATCTAGCTTCTCTACCCTGCTCTTCCAAATTCAATTGAGCTACATCACCCATACAACGTAAGTCTATCGGATTCAATAATGTTTTTCCACACGGTCGCTCGTTATACCTTCAACTCAACGACAGTGATTGCATTCCCGCCGCGATCCTCGGCTTCTGAGCGCATGGCTTCGACCAACGGATGCGTCTTTAGGAATTCCGCTAGGCCGCGGCGCAACGCGCCCGTGCCGTGACCATGAATGAGGCGCACCTGGGATGAGCCTGCGAGCGCTGCCTGATCAAGAAATTTGTCCACGCGGCGCGTGGCTTCCTCAACCGTGCAGCCGATGAGGTTGATTTCTTCGCCGGCAGGTTCGGCCGAGGGCTGGGTGCGCACGGTGACGCCTCGCGGAAGAGCAGGTTTCACGGGCGCGTCGTTGCCGACAACCGCTGTGATGTCGGTGAGCGCGACCTTCATTCGCAGCGGCCCGGCTTCGATCTCGGCGCTTGTGTTGTCGCGGCGGCGGAGAGTCACCGGAGCGGGCAGGCCGCGCACGCGGACACGCGCTCCTGGAACGAGGTCGCTCTGCGCGATGGGCTTCAGTGCTTGCGCAGCCGAAGTGCCCAGATCGGCTTGCGAATCCGCCAAATGCGCGACGGTTGCGGCGTCAGCCTCGTCACGCGCATCGCCGCGCGCTTTCACGAGTTTGCGATGGGTTTGCTTTTCGAGCTGCGCGCGCAGCTCGCGCTCTTTCACGGCCTCGATCGCGCGCGCGGCTTCCTTCTCGTGTTTCTGGAGCGTCTGTGCAAACTGCTGTTCCAGTTCTTTCAGGCGCTTTCGTTGGCGCTCGGTCCACTCGGTTTGCAATTGCTTCTTTTCCACGGCGAGGTCTTGCGCCGCGCGCGTGGCCTCGTTTTTCAAAGCTTCAAGTTCGTCGCGGCTGCGGTGCAGGTAAGCGATCAGTGCGGCGGCCTCGTGCGCTTCGGGCGAGAGCTGCGCGCGCGCCCGGTCGATGATGTGTTCGGGCAAACCCAGCCGCCGCGCGATATCGATGCCACTCGAGCCGCCCGGCACGCCGACCATCAGACGGTAGGTGGGTCGAAGATTCACTTCGTCGAATTCGACCGCGGCGTTGAGGACGCCCGGCGTAGTCGAAGCGTAAGTCTTTAGGCGGTCGTGATGCGTAGTCGCGAGAGTCAGGCAGCCACGCGCGCGGAATTCGTCGAGTAGTGCGACGGCGAGCGCCGCGCCTTCTTCGGGGGCCGTGCCGGTGCCGAGTTCATCGACCAGCACGAGCGAGTTGGGCGTGGCGGCTTCCAGCATCGCGCGCACGTTGAGCATGTGCGCGGAAAATGTTGACAGATCCGCGGCGATGGATTGCTCGTCGCCGATATCCACGAGGACGCGATCCACGAGAGGCAGACGCGCGGATTCTGCTGCCACAGGAATGCCTGACTGCGCGGCCAGGGCTGCAAGCCCCACCGTCTTGAGCGCAACCGTCTTGCCGCCGGTATTGGGACCACTGATGACGAGCACGGTCTCCGCGTTTGGGCCGCCAAGCGCGAGTGTGATGGGAACAATCTTGCGGCCATGCGCCCGCAGCGTGTCGGCGAGCACAGGATGCCGCGCGTCTTTTAGTTCGACTGAGGCGTCGCCAATGAACTCCGGGAGCGTGCAATCAAATTCCCGGGCGAAGCGCGCGCGTGCGAATACCGAGTCGAGTTCCGCGATCGTCTCCACTGCAAAACGCAGCGGCCCGAGATTCCCGCGCAAACGCTCAGTCAGTTCAAGAAGGATGCGCGTGATTTCGGCCGCTTCGTCCTCGGCGAGTTGCACGATCTTGTTGTTGAGTTCGATCGTTTCAAACGGCTCGACGAAGACCGTCTGGCCGGTGGCGCTCGCGGCGTGCACGACGCCCTGCACCTGGCGCCGCTCGGCCGCGCGCACCGGGATGACGAAGCGGTCGTTGCGCAGCGTGACGTAGTCTTCGCCTGCCCCGCCGCCGCGAGAGCGAAGAATGCGCTCGAGTGTTTTCTGGACCGTTTCTCGTGTGCGCCCCATGTTGGCGCGAATGCGCTTCAACTCGGGTGTGGCATCGTCGCTGATTTCGCCGTTCGGCAACACGGCTCGGCGGATGGCCGTCGCGAGGGGGCGCAGATCGGCGACAGCGCCTGCGCGGGCGGTGAGAAGCGGAAACTTTCCGGCAGGGTTGCGGATATCGTCGCGGAAGGTCTCGCGCAATGACGCAACCGTGTCCGCCAGAGTCGCCACAGCGAGCAACATGGGAGGCGTGAGAACGGCGGCGGGTGATTCGAGTTCCGCAAGCCACGGTTCCGGGTCGACAACCGAACCGAAGCCCATTTCGCTGCCATCGTGCCGGTACGCAATGGCTTCGGCGATCAACGCAAACGTGGCGTCGAGCGCGGCGCGGCCGGTTGAAAACGCGAGCGCATCAACGGCGCGCCGCCCGGGAGCACACGTCGTCTGGCGGCGCAACAAATCGCGCAGGCGGTCAAATTCGAGGATGTCTTCCGCTGTTCGCGACATTTTATCTCTTAACTTGTCTCAACGCGCTCTCTCAACACTGATGCGCGCGCCTGCCAATCGTGCGGCGAGAAATTGCGCCGCCTGCGAGGGAGTCGCCGCCTGGTGCACGAGCGGATCGTTCGACTCGCCCCACCTGGACGCGTGTCCACGTTCGACTTCGCGCACGCGCCCCAGAATCGGCTGCCAGAAATCGCCCAGCACTACGAATGGCCGGTGCTCCATCGCTTTTTTGTTCAGCATTTCCCAGACCACGGCAAGTTCGACCAGCGTGCCCGTTCCGCCCTTGCAGGCGACATAGCCGTCGCCGAGACGCACCAACTCGAACAATCGCTCCTGCCAAGTGGCCATGCGGGTTTCCTCTTCCACCCAGCGATTGGCGTGCGACTGGAAAAAACTGGACGTCACGGCCAGCACGCGCCCGCCCGCATCGCTTGCGCCGCGCGACACGCCTTCCATCACGCCGCCGTAACCACCAGTGCAGACGGCAAACCCCGCCGCCACGAGCGCGCGCCCCAATTCCAGGGCCTCAGTGTAGTCCGCGTGCCCCTCTTCGGGGCGCGAGCTTCCGAAAACAGTGATAGTCTTCTTTTTGTCAGACATGTGGCCCAGGATTCCAGGGGCTAAAGCCCAAGAAATACAACTTCGCAGATGTCGCGGTTGAAACCGCGACCCACAACGACCGTACTCAGGATGGTTCTCCGTTCCTCAACATCCAGCACTTCCTCTACGTCCTCTACTTCCTCTACTTCCTTCACTTCTTCCGTTTCCTCAACTGCGGAGGCCCCAGCTCCTCAACCATCGCTACGGCAATCGCGTCGAGAACAGCGTCCGCGGCCTGCGCGTGGAGGCTGTTGTTGTTTCCGAGGATCGAGAAAATCAAGTGCGCGCCTTGCGAAGTCGTGGCATAGCCCGAGAGCGCAACGACGTGCTCGACCGTCCCGGTCTTCGCGAATATGTGGCCCTCAGCAGCCGTGTTCTTCATGCGTTCGGAGAGCGTGCCATCTTCTCCCGCAATGGGCAGGGACGAGCGCTAGATTTCACCCCAGAGCTGCGCAGCGGCATAGTTCAACATTTGCACGATCGCTCGCGGCGTGACCAAATCGCGCCGCGAGAGCCCCGATCCATCGCTCAATACGACGTCGCCGTCGGCAATGCCCGCGGCCTTGTAAAAATCCGCGGCAAATTTCAGCGCCTCTTCGCGGGTTGTCGCACCGGATTTTTGGTGCGCGGCGAGGAGCAGCAGCAGCTCCGCGTGCAGATTCAGACTGTTCTTGTTCACGTGGCGAATCTCTTCGGCCAGAGGTTCAGACAGGCGCTCCGCAAGGACGGTCTCCGCTGCACGATCTGCACCAGAAAGTGCGGGATCTCCGGCGTGGCGCGCGCGGGCGGCGCCATGAATACGTACCCCCCGCGCTTCAAGCAGGCGCGCGAGTAGCGTCGCGGCATATTCCGCGGGCTCCTCAATCGCAATCGTCAACCGCCGCGTCTGCGCGCCCGCCGGCATCGTGCCGCTTACGCGAATCGTGTGGGATCCAGGCTCGCGCGCGACGGCCAGCTTTTCCTCACTGCCGTGCGCGCTGGTATGGACTGAGTTCTCGATTGTGTAGAAATCGCTTGCGGCTTCGACGGTGAACTTGGCGGCATCGCCTTCCCGTTCGCCGGGCCGCAGCTCAAGCGCGAATGTGTTGTCATTGACGGCGACGGCCGAAACCGCGGCGCCGTAGGACCACAGCATATCGTCGATCGTCCAGCCGCTCGGAAATCGCTCCAACTGAAAGAGGCTGTCGTCGGCAATCACGCCCCCTTCAATCTCTTTCACGCCACGCGCCACGACGGCATCGGCCAGGGCGGCAAGCGCTTTTTCGGGCGGGCCGTCGTGTTCGACTTTTCTCTCGTACGGAAATTTCCGGTTCGAGAGGTTCGCGTCACCCCGACCGGTCAACACCAGGTCGCCGCTCAGCAATCCATTCGCGTCGAGTGTGCCGGTTGTCGAAATTGTGGTCCGAACGCGGTATTCCGGTCCCAGCGTTGCGAGCGCGAGGGCTGTCGTAAATAATTTTGCGTCCGAAGCCGGTGTGAAATAGTAGCCGGCATTGCGCGCGTACAAGACTTCTCCCGTTGCGGCGTCGGTGACCTGCACGCCCCAGAATCCTTTGTCAGGGCCCGAAGCCGAGAGCGCTCTCTCGACTCGTTGGCGGAACCGCGCGACGTCCGCGCGTTCGGCGGGCTGCACCCCCGTTACCACACTACGCGAGCTTGGCGATTTCGAAGGCCGCGACTGCGCGGCCACGTCCACGGCGCAAGCGAAGACAACCATGCAGAGGACGCCGCATCCAAACAAAAGTGAGTGCAATTTTCGGTGCAAGCCCATCCAGGCACTCCCGTGGAGCACTTGCAAGAAAAGGTTGATTATAGTCCAGCATCTCTCGGGAACCCGAAACGAATATGAATACTCGGTTCGCACTTGCAAAATCATCTCAGGTGGCCGGCGCGGGAGCCGCCGTCCCCGCGTTGCGCGAGGACACGTGAAGCCCTATGATGGGGGGCGTCTCCAGCCCGTGATGCCGCAAGCTCTACTTCGAGGAGGAATGAACTCATGAGAAAAATAATTTCGACCATGATGGCTCTTGCTCTTACCGCGCTTCCCGCGCTGGCCGCGGAAGGTAAGGCCGCGAAGGAAACGGACCGGCTGGAAAATTCGGGCACCGTGCTCGAAGAAATTCTGAACGTCCCGGACAACATCCCCCAGGATCTGCTGGACAAGGCGGAGTGCGTCCTCATTTTCCCGTCCGTGCTTAAGTTCGCGATTGGCCTCGGCGGAAGCTATGGCCGCGGCGCGATGGTCTGCCGCACCGGAGAGCACTTCACCGGGCCGTGGGGCGCGCCATCGATGACCGCCCTCGAGGGTGGGAGTTTCGGGCTGCAACTGGGCGGCCAGGCGACCGATTTCGTGCTGCTGATCATGAACCCGCGCGGCGCCAAGGCTATTCTGAGCAGTAAAGTGAAACTGGGCGCGGACATGGCCGCCGCGGCAGGACCGAAGGGCCGGGACGCCGCAGCCAACACCGATGCCACAATGCGGGCGGAGATTCTATCCTACTCACGCTCACGGGGATTGTTTGCCGGCATATCGCTTGAAGGCTCGACGCTGCGGCCGGACAATAATGCGAACGAAAAATTGTACGGCAAGAAGGTGACTGCGACGGAGATCGTCCGCCAGGGAGCCGTGCCGGTGCCTGCTTCGGGGCAAAAGATGGTTTCCCTGCTCGACAAAAAGTCCCCGAAGAATCTTTCCGATCCCAATTCACTGAAGTAGCTCCGCGCCCGCTCCATGAGCGCCGCATCCTGCTAAAGCCGCGGCGCTCGTGAGGGCCCACTTGCGTCTAGTTAGCGTGGCGCCGGAAGCGGCCCGGAGCAGGCTGCGCGCCGTGATATCCTGACCGCCATGAGCCTGCAGGTCGCGCACATTGATCACATCCAGATCGCAGCGCCCGAAGGATGTGAAGCAGTGGCCAGGGAATTTTACGGCGCAGTGCTCGGCATGAAGGAAATCGAGAAGCCTTCCGTGCTGCGGGCACGCGGCGGTTGCTGGTTCCAATGCGGCGCGCACCAGCTCCACATCGGCGTCGAAGGGGATTTCCGGCCAGCCAAGAAGGCTCACCCTGCGTTTGCGGTTTTCAATCTGGACAAGCTTCGCGAAGCGCTGACCAACCGCGGCGTGGCCATCGCAGATGACGATAATCTGCCTGGCGAGCGGCGGTTTTACGCGGAAGATCCTTGGGGAAACCGGCTGGAATTTATCGAAATCCGGAAATAATCTGGCCAACCAGGGTGCCGCAGCCAACTCAGGAAACATAGGGGCCTGCGTCGAAGGATTTTCCCGGAGCGAACACTTTTGCCTGAAAAAGCGATCTGCACGATCTGCAACAAGCGGCGCGCGGAACGGTATTGTCCGGCCAAGGGCGAAAAAATCTGCGCGGTCGATTGCGGCACCGAACGCGAGGTGACGATCGACTGCCCGAGCGATTGTGCCTACCTGCTGGCGGCACATCGCTGGGAGGAGTCTCACCCGAAGCCGCTTTCCGAACGTCAAATGCCTTTTCCGGACGTATCGCTCCCCGCCGACCTAATTCATACCCGACAAGCAGCGCTTTCTGGTCTCGCATATACAGTGCTCCTCTATGCCGCGGACCAACGTTCGCTCGCGGATACGGACGTCTTTGCAGCCGCACAGGCAATGGCCGAAACGTACCGCACGCTCCTCTCCGGGATCTACTACGAGAAGCCGCCGGACGGCGCCGTCCCGGCCGGACTGTATGAGGCCATCGGCAAATTCATCGAGGGTGAAAAGAAGCGCGGAACGGAAGATCGGCAATTCCCCGCACTAAAAGATTCAGAAATCTTCCACTTGTTGGTGTTTTTTCTGCGGTTCGGGCGGTTACGGTCCAATGGACGACCGCGTACGCGTGCGTTCCTCGAATTCTTGCGCGCGCAATTTCCCCGCGAAACGGGGCTCACTAAAGAAGTTCCGCGTATCATCATGCCGTAACCCAGATCCGTACTGCTATTTCCCTACCGAGAGCTGACCAGGGATGGGTCGCTTGTTCCCGGTCAAATCTCCCGGCTGCCGGTAAATCTCGCGGCCATCCCTTTATTTCGTCTTTTTCAGAAACGGCAGAAGCATGGGAGTGCGTTCCCGATACTGCTTGTAAGCGTCGCCAAAAAACGTAACCAAATCATGTTCCTCGAATTGGATGGCCACTAGAATATAGCCCGTCGTCGCCACCGCAAACACGAGATGCCCCAACGTCATCTTCGGCGTCGCCCAGAACGCAATCAAGAAGCCCAGATAAATCGGATGACGGACCTGCTTGTACAGCATCGGCGTCTTGAAACCAATCGGCGTGGGCTCTTTGCGCTTCAAGTAGAGAGCGACCTGGCGCAATCCAAAGAGATCGAAATGGCTTACCATAAACGTGCTACCGAGGACGGTCAGCCAACCGATCCAATAGAGCGCCACCAGACCCATGCGACCTGCGGTGTTTTGCACGTCCCAGATGGCTTCGGTCATGGCCCGCCATTGCCAATAGAGCAGGTCCAAGCACAGGCTGGCCATCAGTACATAGGTGCTGCGTTCGATTGGCTTGGGAATGATTTTCGTCCATAGGTCCTTAAACCAGCTCCGCGCCATCACACTGTGCTGGATGGCGAAAAGTCCCAGCAACAGGGCATCGATGACCAGGGCAGGGACAGAAAAAAACCCTTCCCCTGAATCAATGGATTTGGGAACGAAAACGTTACCGACAAAACCCATCGCGTACAGGAATGTGCCAAAGAAAATGACGTACGCGAGCAACCCGTAGAGGAATGCCGCAACTCTGGCCATAATTGGCTCTCCTTCCGAAATGGATTTTCCTGCAGAAAATTCAAAGGAACCCGTCTTGCCGGCCAGCCACTGAAATTTGTGACTCAGCCCTATCCGACTTACATAGGTTTGCAGAAGCTGTCTCGGTCGAACATTATGGCGGCCAAGTTCCCATGTCAAGCACTCTCACCTGCGTCCGCTGACGCGTTCGGTCATTTTGGCGTCACTCGCAAAGATGCAATGGGATTGCCTGGCATGAGGAGTCAGCCCCTCAAAGCGCCTGCACAAGATATTTTCTTCCAAAATTATTCACTAGATGAGGACGCGCAAGGGTGACTGAGCCGCGCACGCATCGGTCTGTCTGGGTGGATTCACGTTGCTGCTGGCAAAAGCGAGCTCGAGTTGGGGGGTAACACCCTGTGCGGGGCCAGCTTCCAAAGGTCTCGTGCCAAGGTCATATTTCTTTCGAAGAGAAGCGACGCGATCGGAAATTTCATGGTTATACGCTTCCGGAGCGTAATTCGACCGGGAAAACCATTCACGGTATCGCCGCGCGAGCTTCGGGAACTTCGCATATAGAAACGGCAGGAACTGCTTCTGCGCCGAAGGCATCAGGTACAGCACCCTGGCGGCGAACCATTGCGCGCCGGCGTCGCGCGAAGCGCATGCCAGCGCGTCGAGATCCGCCTCCGAATCGGTGAGCCCCGGTAGCACGGGCATGGCGAAAACACCGGCCGCTATCCCCGCGGCGCGCAACTCGCGGACGGCCTCCAAACGCAGGTCTGGCCGCGGAGCCCGCGGCTCCAGCAAACGTGCCAGTCGCGGGCGCAGCGTGGTGATGCTCAGATTCACGTGTATGGTGGAATGCGCGGCGATGCGCCGCAGCAGGTCCAGATCGCGCACTACCTGATTCGATTTCGTGGTGATGGATACGCTCAGCCCGCTTCGCGCGGCCATTTGCTCGAGAATCGCGCGGGTGGCGCCGAATTCACGTTCGGCAGGCTGGTACGGATCGGTAGCCGTGCCGATGGCGATGTGCTCGCCTTGAACTTTTTCCATGGCCAGGTCGCGCCCGGCCAGCGGTCCGGCGTCTTTCTTGACGTAGATCTTCCGCTCGAAATCGGCGGAGTCCAACTCCATGTATTCGTGTGTATACCGCGCGTAGCAGTAGTGGCAGCCAAATTCGCAGCCACGGTAGGGGTTCACTGTCCAGGAAAACGGCACGTGCTCGGAATCGCAGTGGTTCAGGATCGAGCGCGCGGGCAGAAGGAAATACTCCGTGCCGCGCTTGGCGTCAGCGAGCGGGGAGGAGGAGGCGAGACGGGCTATGCCGACGCGTTCGGGCCGAGGCCCTGGTGGTAGCAGGGCCCCTGGCCCGCTGTCCCGTTGGTTCGGGACGTCGGGGAAAAGGGTGGGAGTGGGATCTCTCCTGCGGCCGCGAAGAACCCCTTTGTTGGAGGAGTTCTGAGGGGTCGTAGGAATCGTGGTTGCAGTCGCCATCACCCGTCTCGGGAAGCACGGGGAGAGTATTTCGCTTTTTGTTCGCTTTGTCAAGAACTATTTCGCTTTTTGTTCTCCATGGATATCACCTCCAGCGGACTTCCCGCACCTGCGAACCGCACGGTTGACCTTTGGGACTCCCAGATGCATACCATCAAGCAGGTGCGCAGAGCCACGAGCTATACTCGGTAGGCGCAAGGGAGCACGCATTGGAAGCAAGGATCGGGATTCTGATCATCGACGACGACGTGGCGAGCCAGTCAGCATTGCGGCAGGTGCTGGATTCGGAAGGCTGGCACGTGCGGGTCGTGCCGATCATCAGCGACGCGCTTCATGAGTTGTCGAGCGGAGAATGGTCGCTGGTGATCGTGAACGTCTCCATGACTGGCCTGTCCGGCCCTGTGTACATGACGCTCAAGGAGCTGGCGCTCGCGCCGGCGGTCGAGCAAGGCATGGTTCGGGCACGCGTTCTCTTTCTCGTGCCAGAGGTGGCGAGCTCGGAAGCGCAGCCGATCCTCGAAAAGGAACGTTTGCCCTACGTGCTCAAGCCGTTTCAATTCAACGATTTTCTGGAAAAAGTAAGCGATCTGCTGATGGAAACGGATGCCCTGACCACCCCGATTCGCCGCGTGCGCCACGACGCGAGCGCGGCAGAACGGAAACGCAACGAAACCCGCGCGGGACACGAATCCGCCATCCGCCAGGGCCGCCGCGATACGGGGATGTTCGCCAAGCGCGATGAGTACGTCATGACCGAGGAAGAAATCGCGGAATACGAAAAGACGGAGAAGGAAGAACAGGAACAAAGGAAAAAGAAGAAGCAGCCTCAGAGCCGGTAATCCCACGCCGTTTGGTACGTCTCAATTTCTATATTCAGTGAACCCCGCTCCCCTTCTGCTGCCAGAGGCGGACTGCGCTTTTGTCCCGCGCAGCGGCGATCAATTCGGCAATGGTTGCGCCGAGGACGGGATGACGCAGCGCTGGCGCCAGCTCGGCCAGAGGCACCAGAACGAATCGGCGTTTGTCCATGCGCGGATGCGGGATTTCCATTTCCTCCGTGCGGATCACGCTCGCGCCGTAGAAAAGGATGTCTAAATCGATGATGCGAGGTCCGCGCGCTACGTGCTTTCTGCTTCCGAACCCGCGCTCGATTCCCTGCAGCACATGCAACAATTGCCGCGGCATCAGCGAAGTCTCTGCCTCCACGACGCAATTCAAGAACCAGGGCTGCGCGAGGAAATCTACCGGCTCGGTTTCGTACAGCGAAGACCGCCGAAGTGCTCGCACTCCCGCTTCGGGTAGAGCGGCGATAGCTCGCTCGAGGTTCGCGGCACGGTCGCCGAGATTCGATCCGAGTGAGAGATAGATAAGTTTGCCGCCGAGCATACAAGAGAATGAAACCACAGATGAACACAGATGAACACTGATAAAGGCA
>Ga0137389_10001955_pt1 | contig 12338 bp, 9 predicted proteins | sample 15con2h14BmetaG_FD_104645 | JGI IMG/M metagenome (GOLD analysis project Ga0137389, IMG submission 104645) | Vadose zone soil microbial communities from Angelo Coast Range Reserve, California, USA - 15con2h1.4B metaG | ecosystem: Environmental > Terrestrial > Soil > Vadose zone > Saprolite...
CCAGTGGCTCCCAAATTTCTTGATGAGTTTCTTGATCCGCGACCATCCGCGAAATCCGCGGAAGGGAATTTCGGGGTTGCTCCTTCCGATCTCGGCGATGTCGTGCGATGACGGCGATCTCGGCGATCCGATGGAGGTACCCCCTCCCGGTTTATCCCATGTGATCCCATTCATCCCAATTTGGCGTAGGTTTCTGGGGTGCACCCCTGCGGTGAGACAGAAAGTTTATCCCACAGATGTGATTGTGAACGGTGAACCCCTGATTTGAGACAGTCGGCAGTGTCATAGTGCACGCTCGTTGTTCTCCAGCAGGGGGTTGGGGTTCGGGGAAGGGGACGGCGTTTGAGTCCCCGTCCCCCAGATGCTCTCCTGCCTTCACCCTGGCTACAGCCGCCTGCCAGAACTCCAGCCCGCGTCGCTTCGCTCCTCTTACATTCGCCACTCGCAGCTCCTTTCCTGCTCAGTGGGGATATTATCTCTGTCTTACTTTCGGGGTGCAGGACACTTCAGCACTCTCTGACGTTTCTGATCCGCGCTCATCCGCGTTCATCCGCGGTAAGGTCTTTTGCCTTGGCTAATTGCTAATTGCCATCTGCCAATTGCTCCAGAAACTAAAGTTTCCGGCTGAATGCTGATTGCCGACTGCTGATTGCTAAATTGTCAAAGAACTATTCACTCCACCCCTGGGGGCTGCCTCACTATGCCTCAAGTCGGCCTGCGAAACAACTGATCTAAAGTTTGCTTTGCCGTTCCGATTATCAAAGCCGCTTCTAGCTACAAGCCAGCGGGAACGACGGCGAGAGAGGAACCCCGAGGATGCCGATCGTCACCATGCCGCCTCAGGGAATTCTCCCGAGACAAAACTTGGCGTACTAGAGGTCACGTTCCTTCGCCGACTGCGAGCTACGTTCGTGCAGGTAGTCTTCTCTTTCCCATCGCCCCGCATACGTACGCGATTGCCTACGGTGTAAGGAACGCCTCTCTTGATCGTCTATCGGCACGAATAAATTCGTGCCCTGTTACGGGTGGATCGTGCCGGTGCTGGAGTAAAGAGGCTGGAGTACAACCTGGGTTGGCAACTTGGTTAACAGGCGCGGATTCTTAAAAAGCACATCCCCTGCTGCCGTTTTTTGGCAGGTCAGGAGTGGCGGAAAGCTGGGGTTCCTGATGAACTCCGGGATTAACGTAAACTACGGCAGTCCCCTTGTCTTTTCGCGCAACAATCTCCATGCCTATGAGTCCGGCTGCTTCTTCCTGGGGTTTCAAATCAATGGCTTCATCCGTGCAAGCAATGGTTCTTTGATAACTTTCAGCCCGCGTGCGGGATTTCCGCCGAACCCGGGCAACAATTTTCAGTGTCCAGACTCACAAGCCACTTCGGCCCAGAACTTCTTCGTGCTGAGCTACTCGAACATAGACGCGAACCCGAGAACGCAATTCCTGGTGACCTATCACATCAATGCAGACGGAACGTTGGGCATTGTGGAAGGCTCGTCGCAGCAGGTATTGGGGAATGCAGTGAACACGATGCGGTTTGATCCCACCGGGACCTTCATGGCGGCGGTCGGCCAGGGCATCCGTATTTACAAGCTCTCGAGTGCGGGCAAACTGACGCTGGTAACGGCAACGGTCGCACCTCAGACGAACTTCACGGACGTTCGTTGGGACAACTTTGGGCACGTTTATGCCCTGAGTTCCACTGGAGTCAGCGTCTACACCTTCAAGAACAACGCCTTGTTGCCGGGAGCTCCGATTTTGGTAAGCGGCGCCGGCAGCTTCGGAGTTCTTCCGGTGCGTTGATCTGATTCAGGAAGCTGGCCGTCTATCTCAGTTCCGGCGGTGGCGTGGACAGGCGACAGCTCTGCTTCATCTCGGAAAGATCGATATCGCTACCGGCCATGACATGGTCATGACGGCGGCAAGAATGTTCCGCGAGGCCGGCGATCCGGCAGGCGAGCAATCGGCACTGGAAATTTTGCCAGTCAGGTAAGAAGCAAAGACGGAAGATAAGCCGGCGTAGCAAGGGTTTTCCCGGTTTTCAATTACCCGATTACCAGATTTCCCGATTTCCCGATCCTTCAGGGGGTACCCCCTCTCGGTTTATCCCATGTGATCCCATTCATCCCAATTTGGCGTAGGTTTCAGCTTTTCTGACGTTTCAGATCCGCGCTCATCCGCGTTAATCCCCGGTAAGTTTTTCCTTGTTCCGATCAGTGTCATCAGTGTTGATCAGTGGTCAATCTTGCCTTTCCAAAACTAAAGTTCCTGGCTGAATGCTGAGTGCCGACTGCTGTTTGCTAAATTGTCAAAGAACTTTTCCTTCACCCCTGGGGGCTGTCTCACTATGCCTCATTTCTACCGGCGAAACAACTGATCTAAAGTTTGCTCACGCTGTCCTTCCGGCGGTTTAAAAAGGCCAATAGACACGGCATAAATTAAGTGCGAAGGACTAGGACGTGGGCTTGACTCGTATCAAGGCATGGGCTTCAGCCGTGCCGATATGGATGGAGGAACATCCGACACGCCTCCCCAGGTTTTCGTCGGGGCATCTTCCAATCGATAAACAGCCGAGAACCCTTTCGGCAACAATTTTGCCAACCCATGCTCTGGGTCTCCCCTAATCCACATTGCATCTCGTCAGTTCCAAAATGGAACTAGTAACAAAAAACTAATTAAACAATCCGGGCAACTATCGAGAGCTGCTCCTCCTCCAACCTCGAATTGCTTCACGGGCCCTGATCTCAATTGCAGGAGTTCCCCAATGCCTCGTAGTCTGCCCCGTACGGTATCTACTTTAATCCTCCTTCTGATCACCAGCCTGACTTCCGCCCAACATCACAGTTCCAACTCCAACTCCAGCTCACAGCTAGACCAGTACGTCGAGCACGTTTCGGAGTTGAGTTCACGCGCCCGTGCCAATGTGTATTTCGCCAACCCGCAGTCGATTTTTCGCGGCGTCCAGACAAGTTTTGTCAATGTATGGACGGGGAATTTAACGTTTTTGCGTCGTGATCTTGTTGCTGCTGGCCGGATTCCCCTTGTATTCGCTCGAGTCTATGATTCAAGCGGAAAAGGCAGCGCTGACTTTGGACCGGGCTGGATTCTCTCTGCCGCTGAATCAATCAAAGTAGCGGACGGCAAAGCGCATCTTTTTACCGAGAACGGCTCAACCATTGATTTCGTCAAGATTGGTGAGACCACTTTTGGGCTGGAGAGGGAGTACCCATCGGACTATCTTGAGTTGCGCTTAGTCGATGCGACCACGCTTGAGGCCAAGCTGCGCACCGGCTTTAGCAAGCAATTTCAACTCCTCGGCGACGCATTCCGTCTGGTCAAGGTTACTGACCGGAATGGAAATGAAGTAAAGCTCTCTTACAGCAATGGCCTGCTGAATAAAATCGAGAACGCAAATCACTCCATTACCGTGATTCGCAACGCAAAGGGCAGAATCCTCTCCGCCCAGGATGACCAGAGCAGAAAAGTTCAGTTTGCTTACGATGCGCAAGGCCGCCTGATTGAGGTGGACGATCTCGGCGGCAACGCCTGGACTTATAGCTACAACGCTGATGACAAACTCAAAGCCGCGAAAGACCCATTGCAGCGGTTGAATTTTGGTGCTTTCTTTGATGACAATGCGCGCGTCCGCCGCCTGCAACTGCCTTCCGGTATCATTCAGTTCAATTATGACGATGCCACTCGCTCCGCAACGGTCTTAGACCGCAAGGCTCTGGTCACCCATTTCTTCCAGAATGATGACGGCATCACCACACGCGTGGTGAATCCCTTGGGTGAAGAAACGGCCATCGTTCTGGATAGTGCCCGCAATGTTCTCTCTCTTTCACGCAACGGCTCGGTCGTCGAGCGCTTGGAATATGACCAGCAGCATCGGATCACCGCACGCCATAGCGCTCTGGAATCAGGCACGGTAGACCGGGTGTACAGCTATGATCAGTCGACAGGGCAGCTCACTAGCATTCACGGCAGCAACGGCCAGGACCAGACTTTCGCCTATGACACAAGCGGGAATCTCACCAGCGCCGGTCTTGCCGATGGCATTCATAAATACGCCTACTCCCCTAGCGGAGATTTGGCCGGCTTCTCTGCGGCAGGGACAACTCTTGTCTTTTCTTCCGACGCTGACGGCCTGATAGCCGGAATGAGTGAGGGGAAGAACGCAACCACAACCATGAAGTACAAAGCCGGCGGGCAGCTCGATTCAGTCACTTTTGCAGATGGCAAGAGCGCAAAATACCAATTTCGACCCTCCGGCCTCAGGGCGAATCTTACCTATCAAGACAAGCGACGGGTCGAATACACCTATGATCCCGCCGGCAACCTGACTTCAACGAAGATTTTTGATGCCAAAGGGAAGCAGACCGCCGGGCAGGTGCTGACCCTCGACGAATCTTACCAGCTCGTACAGCAAACCACATTCGCGGGAAAAATCGTGAAATTTGCCTATGACAAAAATGGAAACCTGACTGAGATCCGGGAAGGCGAATCCCTCGCGCGTTTTGAATACGATTCATTGAATCGCTTGATCGCAGTCATTGCACCAGGCGGACAGCGCCTGACGCATGATTACAAGCCCGGCGGACAGTCGATGATCGAAGCATATCAGCACGCCAAGACTCTGGTGCTGGACCGTCGTGACACCGGTCTGACCTTTGGCGCACTAACGGAAATACTTTCTAGCCGACCGCTCACCGGTTCGTTGGGAGCCCTGCGGTTCTCTGAAATTTTGGGAACTTTTCAATTGTCCAACTCCGAAGACGATGAAATCGCGACCCCGGAACTGGCAATCGAGCAGCCACTGGAAAAACTGAACATTATTTTTGATGGAACACCCCTCCAGCAGCGTCAGATACTCTTCAACCGTCCTTTCAATCCTATGTTCATTCCGGCCGAGTATGCCTCGATCAACTGCTGCCCGGTGTGCACCATCCGGCCCCCATACTGCGCCGACTGTGATCCACCGCCGCCACCGCCACCGATTGGCACCATGACTTGCAACAGTACGAGTATCGCTCGGGGACAACAACTGTCATGTACAGGCGCAGGCGATGCAGGATCTACTTTCGCGTGGAAATTTGTGAGCGGCCAACAGACGGTACAGCCGGCGGGAGCAGGGCCTGGAGCAACGTGGTCCGGCATCATTGTCACTAGCGGCACAGTTTTTCTCAATATAACGTTCTCGGATGGTTCGGTTCAAAGCTTTCAGAGCGCAATCACGGTTACGCCGCGAACCAACTTTGCGTTCGCGGCGGCGAGTTCGCAGGAGCTGTTAAGCAATACCATCACTTGCGCCAGCGGCTCAACGACAATCTTGAATAGTCCGCCACAAAACAATGGCGGCGCAGGCGATGTGCTTGGATTTTATTGTTTAGATCAGGCATTTGGGTTCAATTTTTTGGGCATCACCGATAACGGGCCAAATAATGGTTATGGTTATGTCACAACTGTTACTAACCAAAGTGGCACCACTCCGACCGCATTCCGTTATATAGTTGTATCTGATCTTCGTGATCCCTCAACCTCCTTTTATAAGGCACAATGCGGTAACTACAACCCGCAAACGAATCCTAGCGGATTCATCTCAGGAGCTCAACTGAACACCAATACCCATGACCACGAGGGGGGCTCTGTTCTTAGTCACTGGACTAACTATTCCGCATCACAATCGGTGTCGGCGAACAATATTGGGTTAGTGATGGAGAGCCAAATAGCGATTCCTGGGGTGACAGCCGATCAATTCACAACTCAGGTGAGAAATGCTGAGGCGGGAGCTGCTTCAACAATCAATAGTGCCACGGCAACGGAGCCATGCGGCGGAGATGTCCGCAATGATTCCAGTCAGGCATGCAAATTCTTTGGAGCCATTAATTTTCTTAACCAAGCATGCAACTGAAAGAAGTGAATATGCTTCGTTTATTACTTTTCAACATCCTCATACAGACGGGGAGTCTGGCAACGTTAGTCACCATCGATGCAACCGTTCCCATACGCCCTTCAACTAGGCATGTTATCAGCGGGAGCTCTAGTGGAAGCGGATATCGTCTTCCGGTTGAGCTCAAGCTTTTAGTAGCTAAGCCCAGCGAAAAAGCTGGAAGTACTGCGGTTGTGGACTTTCTTATTACAAACACCAGCGCACGACAAATTGTGGTTCCGGTATGGCTTCACCAGAAGGACCTTGAGCCCGACGATAACAGCGTGGCTTATTCTTTCGAGCAGCTAAGTCTTTTTGTGACGACTGGAACCAAGAACAGCACATTGTTAAAGGGAGGGGCAGATTTATATGGTTCCCCTGCGATCCCAAATAGTTTAGTGAGTCTTTCTCCAATGCAGTCGGTTCAAGTGCACGCGACAATTGCCCTCACAACGTTGGATGGTAGTGATTGCACTGGGGCTCAAGGGCTCATAGCGAAGCTGATTCTGGTAAAAGCCACCCTCAAACCGAGAGGGCCTGATGCCGAGAAACAGAGTGAAGAAGTTGGATCCGCGTTTTCGCAACTAGTGCCTTTTGTTATTGAAAAATAAACCCCGGCTCGCCTCTTCACTGCCGGGTTGGGATCACAATTTCGATCCATCCTGCACTTTCAACGGTGCCATCAATTTTGCTCCTTACGCGAGCTGCCAATGACTCGAAATATCTCAATAACGAAAGCGGCTTTGTTTCTCCTCCTTGGGTTTGGGATCGCTACTCTGGCTGCGCAACAGGCCGCAATCATTGATGCTACCGGCCCGCTTCGGCTTCGCTCAAAAGAGCCGCTGGCTATTTCGCTCGGCGGTGGACTGTTGCCCCTTTATCCGCCGGACTCTCAGCCTATGCAGGCGGAGCTAGAGAGTCTATCAAGTGCGGCGACTGGCGGTAAGGCGGTTTATCAGCTTGTTCTTCGCAATACATCCGGAAGAGCCCAGCAAATTGCTGTTAATCCCAATTCTGCAGATTTTGAAGCAAAGGCCGCGCCAAACGGAGGATACACTGCCGCACTTCTGAAAATTTCTATCGTTTCCACCGTAAGTGGCGGACAATCCTGTGTCCTTGATTCGGACCTGAAGCTTTTTGGCAGTTCTGCTGTGCCGGGCTCCCTAACGACTCTCAATCCGGGTGAGTCGGTACGCATTAAGGCTCCCTTGCACGCTGTGTGCACTTCTGCGGAGCGTCAGATTTCGGGAAATACCAGCGCCGTCAGCCTGAGCGCGCTCGTAAGCTTTGGAAAAGAAGAGATTTTCACCCAATCGGGCGAACTGCATGTCCGCGATACTATTGAGAATTTTATCAAGTCGAACAGTTTTACGGTGCAAGGCATCGCACTTAAGTAGTGCCGGCCTTGCCTAAAAAAAGACACAATCTTTGCCTGTGCTGTATTCCTGAGGCTAACTATGCGAAACTTCCGGCTGCTTGGGTTCTTCTTTTTCTTGGTGTTTGCTGGATCTGTTGCTTGGCCAATACCGGCTCCCGGCTTCAATTTGCCGGAATTAGTGAAAACCGCCGACCTGATCGTTGTCGGAAAAATCGTGGATGTTCACGAGGTCAGCCGGGTAACGATGACGATCCGCAACATTGAACAGGAATATCAGGTAATGCAGGCGCAGATCAGGCCGGCGCGTGTTCTCAAAGGCACCGTGCCCGATGCCCTCATTACGGTCAGATTCCTGCTGCCAATGAGGTACCCCATCGGCTATCGCGGTCTGAATCAGTCTGAGTTCAGGCTGATAATGCTGATTGCATCGAAATCGAACCCAAGTGAATATGAACTGACGAGCCCTTACTACCCGAGTCAGGCAGCTATTTCAGATCCACCCGCCAGGTATGACAGTGCTTTGGCTTCAGTAATCGCGGAGATGTCCAGCGCCATTGCTTCACCAGCCGCGGATTGGAGCGCCAGACGCCAGGCGATGTTTAACCTCATGAGCGTGACTGATCCTACAGTCACGCACGCGCTGGAAGTTGCTGTTACGGACAAAGACAATCGCGTCAACATTTTTGCTGCAGCCTTCCTCCTGCTCCGTGACGATATGGCTGGGCTGGATAGAGCCGCCAGAGCTTTGAACAGTGAACTAAAGAGTCTTAGGGATGATGATCGCTCAACTTTGCTTGCTGGGATAAGCCGCGGCATTCACAATCCGCAGGCGATTCCTTTTTTGCAAAAGCTGCTCTCATCCCCTGACGCTGAAGTCCGTGCCATTGCGGCCCATGGCTTGGGCACCATTGGGCTGAGAAGCACACAGGAACTCCTGCTACCGCTGCTGCGCGATCCAGAGTCTTCGGTTAGATTCGCCGCGGCCACAGCACTGGCGGATGTGACCGGCAACGTGCAATGGAAACCGCAAAGCTTCCAGGATTTCCAACAAAATCAGCAGCGATACTTAAGCTATTGGGATAAATAGAGAGGGTTATGCGACTTTTTGTTGTTCCTCGCCCGGGAGAACCCCAATTTGTTTAAGCATGCCCATCAGATCATAAAAGAGATTTTCTTCCACGATCTCGCCATCTTCATTCCAGTGTGCGACGGTGCAGAAATCCACTTTAAACTTTTTGTTGGTTGGCGGAATGGATGTCCCATCGGCCATCGTCATGGCGCCATTCATCGTGCCAGTGAACTCGGCAATGGTGCAGGTCCAATCGCCTTGGGCGATCATCACTTTGTACGGATTGTTGACGAGGTGCTGGTCGGGGAAGGTCTTGAAGAACGCAATGGCTTCCTGCTCATGGGCTTGTATGCCGTGCGTGGGCGGCTGGTTGGGCCAGCGTATGATGCAATCCTTTGCGTGCCGTTTTTTAAAGACCGTGAGATCCTGCGAGTTCCAGGAGTCATCCAGCGTCTTCATAAGTTCCAGGTTATTCTCCGGGGTCATGTTGCCTCCTGCGCCCCGAGTGAATGCCTATATGCCCACCGCGCTGAGCGCCTCGAGGCTGTTGCGCCGGAATGGTTGACGGACCTCGGCTGGAATTGTACCTCTGCGCAACACGTCGCCGAAAGCGAATCGTGAACTTCTGAATGCAATCTCCCGGACAACCAGAAAATACCAGGCAAGAGGTCGCCGCCTCGTGCCATGCCTGGTACCGCGAATAGCAGCTCTAACTAACGTACGCCAGACGGCAGCACAAAAGTGACTGGAATCTGCGTCTGCATTGCGCCGTTCTGCACGGCTACCAGCTTGTGGGCTCCGGCCTGACGTCCAGGCACTCCAGGCATCTGCTGACAGAAACTGCCGTCACGACCCGGCGTCGCCGACCCGACAACTGGAGTTGTTGGTGCATCGAGATGAATAGTGACTTGGCCAGGAGCGAATCCTGCGCCAAAGAGCACGAATCCTGAATCGGTCTGGGTGGATGAAATGGGATGGTTGGGACAGCCGGTTTCGCCGCGCAACAGACCGACCATCATGATGGAAGCCTTGCTTCCACCTGCATTGGTTCCGGCTACTACAACTGCGACTTCGGCGGTGGCGCTGCCGTTGACTGCCTTGATGGTGTGTGAACCGGCTGAAATGCCGGCAGGAATAGTTACCGTTGAGGTAAAGGTACCCTGGGGCGTTACCACGGCCGAACCAAGATTCGTGTTGGCAAAGGCAAGGGCGACAGGTGAGCGCTCCAATACTGAGACTCTGTCGGGCGCGGCTGCAGGAGCAGCGACTCGGGATCTCTGCAATGCTGAGACTCTTCCAGGACCGGCGGCTGGGGCGGAAGCGGCTTGAGCAGCGCCGTCGATGGTCAGCACAACTTTGCCCTGGTCAGCATTGGCTGTTGCTGTGGTTACTTTCAGCAGGGCGCTCCACGGGCTGCAGGTGATGGCATCGCAATCACGGGCGCGGAACTGGTACACATTACCGGGAGTCAGACCTCTGGCGTCAAAATGAGTAGCGCACGAATATTTCGCATCGCCGGCCAGCCGCTCAGTATGAGGCTGGGGATTTGCTGGTCCCGATTGCAATTGATTTGTTTCGATCATACGGGCACCCCCGAGAATGGATCCCCCCGGCGAAAAGGTGACAGGAAGGGAAGTTGTGAAATCCATGTTGGGAGGGAAGTACTGACCGGTGATCTGTACCTGGCTGCCTGCAATCACGCTGGGCCGGTTCGTGGCGATCATGGGACGGGTGAAGCTTGGCTGAGCCGGCGTCTTGGCTGCCGTTTTGCTACCCGGATTGGGGGCCGAGACGCTTGGGGCTGCAATGCCGCGATGGCTTACTCGGAAGACGATTGCGGTCCGCTCAATCACCGTTTCAAAACCACTGAAAACGGTGAGGACGCCGTGAAGTACTTGATTTTTTCCCGTGCATGCGTCGCTATTGCGCATTTCCTGGAAGTATCCGTCCACGGGAGTCTTCATTCCAACCTCTGTGGCTTCGATGCCGCGCTCGGCCGCGGAGAACTTGTGGCCAAGAATGAGATCGTCGGCAAGCTTGGCGATGGAGCCGGTCAAACTATGGTTGCTCTCGATATTGACAGACTGTGTGATTACGGTAGCGCCTTCCGCAGTCAGATGGCAGAGATCGGGCGTACGCATCACGGTGGTGATCTCGCTGGCAAAGGTCACGGTAAAGCGTGGATCATTTGCACAAAACGCAGTTCCGTTGCCTGCCTTGCAGGTGCCAGGCGTGGTCACCGCGAAATTGATTTTGTTAGCGGTGAGCAGGTAGGCGAGGTAGAGCGTGGATCCGACCTGCTTGACTAGCAGCTTGCCCGTGGGAGCCAGGTTGCAGGAGATCTCATAGGCGCTGAAACCTGATCCGATCTGCTTGACTGCTTTCTGGACCTGGAATTTGATGCCCTGTTCGCCATCACAGGCTTGGGCGCGCTGCGTTCTTCCAGTTTTGGGATCAGGCACCTGGCTCCACTGCTGGTCAAGTAACGTGCTCAAGGGCGTGGAAAAGAGCTGATTCATCCTGGGTCCAATCAGACCGACTGGCAGGTTCACGTCGATTGGTTTCTGGGTATTGCGGTCAGGCGCAGCAACATGGATCTGAACCCTGAAGCCGGTGATATCAATAGGATTGGTGTAAACCGGCAGGTTGATTTGTGACTCGGAATCTTCTGCGTGAGCGCCTGGCCCTGCGGCGACAATCAGAATCAATGTCAGCAGAAAAGTGATGGAGCGGCGCCCGATTCTAGCAAGATTTTCAGAAGTACGCTGTTTGATCTTTGGGGTGATACCACAAATTATCTTGGTCAAGAACGTCACCTTTTCCTGGTTTAGAGTGTGGCCCAGTGTACGGGATCTGGGCGTTACGTGGCCCGATTTCGTTCGAAAGGAGGTGACACGGACTGTAAAGGACAATCCAACTCTGAGGAAATGAAGAATTGAGCGAGTGCTTGCGCTAGTGGCTTTTTCTACAGGACGCTTTGTCACAGAGGGGGACTTTCATCGGTCTTGGCATTAGAGACACCCATCTTGCGAATCGATGGACGGAGTGAAAAGTGAAGAGGAAGACTATTGCCTACTGGATTGCGACGGTATTTGTGGCCGTGATCATGACCGCTTCCGGCGTGCTTGCGATCTCTCATGCACCAGCCTTTATGAAAGCGCTCGCACATCTTGGCTATCCTCCTTATTTCTCGAATCTTGTTGGATGGGGAAAGCTTATTGGGGTCTGCGTGCTTCTTGCTCCCGGACTGGCGAAGCTCAAGGAGTGGGCGTATGTGGCATTCGGCATTACCGTGCTTAGCGCCTGCTACTCCCACTACAACGCCGGTGACGGCTGGCTGGCACTTGAACCCCTGATCACATTTGTTGCATTGATGATCTCGTATGGCACGCGTGCCGCAAATCGAACATTTCCGATTGTCACGGAGAGAGACCACGTTCATGAAATTGATTCAAGTCATATCACGCAGGACGCCCAGTCACCCACAAGGAGTTTCTTAAGATGAAGATAGTTGTCCTGGGTGCGACCGGAGGTACGGGGCAGGAGATCGTGCGGCAGGCGGTTGAGTCCGGTCATTCGGTGACCGCACTGGTTCGTTCGCCTGAGAAGCTTGCTGCCTATGCCGGGCGCATCATCATCAAACAAGGCAGTCCTTTAAATGCATCTGAGCTCGAGTCAATATTCGAGGGTCAGGATGCTGTTCTGTCGGCATTCGGGCCGCGCGTGCCTATCGCCAAGGCAGATCACAATCTGCTGCGCGAATTTGCGACGGCATTGACCACCGCGGCGGGACGCGTCCCGGTAAAGCGAGTCATCGTGGAGTCGACCGCATTTTTGTTCAAAGACAGCCTGCTTCCTCCAACTTACATTTTGGGGCGATTGCTATTTCCTGGCGTCGTGGCCGACGCAAGCGCAATGGAGCAAATCCTCATGAACAGCGGGCTGCCGTGGACCCTGGTGCGCCC
>Ga0137389_10001958_pt1 | contig 12331 bp, 9 predicted proteins | sample 15con2h14BmetaG_FD_104645 | JGI IMG/M metagenome (GOLD analysis project Ga0137389, IMG submission 104645) | Vadose zone soil microbial communities from Angelo Coast Range Reserve, California, USA - 15con2h1.4B metaG | ecosystem: Environmental > Terrestrial > Soil > Vadose zone > Saprolite...
CTTGGATCTGAGCATGACGATTATCGAAGGGAAAGGCGGCCAGTTCTGGGCTCAAATCGACCACAACACCAACCTGTTCCGCTCCGAAGACGTGAGCCGAATGCTCGCCGATTACTCTACGCTATTGAAAGCCGTTATCGGCAGTCCTGAAACACGGATCATGGATCTTCCCATCGCGGAAGCGGTCGTGGATCGGACGGCGGAATGCTCGTTGCCTGTCTCGTTGCCTGTACCTTCGAAGACTAGCTCCAAGCGGCAAACGCTGACACTGTCATCAACATCTCATCGGCCAAACCCCGAACGACCAGGCCAGCCGATTCAGGCGGAGGAAGAACTGCTGGTCGGCATCTGGAGTGACCTGCTCCACCTTCCAGAAGTCGGCATCGACGACAATTTTTTCGAGATCGGCGGCCATTCTCTTCTTGCGGCTCAACTTATCGCGCAAGTCCAGAGTGCCACCGGACGCAAGATCGCGGTTTCCTCCGTCTTCCGTGCCCCGACCATCCGGGCTTTCGCAAACTTGCTCCGCGAAGACTCGCTGGCCGAGCCCGATCCAATCGCCATGAAACTTCATAACGGAGTTCATAAAAGCGACGGAAACGACGCGATCCCATTCCTTGCTGTCGCTGCGCCCGGAGTGGACACGTTTGGGTTCGCTCAACTGGCCCGTCACCTTCCGCCCGGCCAAACGACTTACAAGTTGCAAGCGTCTGCCCCAGTTGTGTGGGGCCGTCCCTTCACCAGTGACGAACTGCAAGCCTTGGCCCGGCAGTATGTAACCGCCATGAGATCCGTGCAGCCACACGGCCCTTATTGTCTGGGAGCCATGTGCGAGGGCGTCCTCATCGCTCAACAAATGATTCTCCAACTGGAATCGGAAGGAGAAGAGATAGGACTGTTCACCATTTTCGACACCTGGGTCCTGGAGAATTCCCAGATCCGTTCTCTATGGGCCATCGACTATTACATGCAACGCTTCCGAAATTTTCGAGCCTTGTCCCTCGACCAGCAATTCGCGACTGTCCGCCGAGTCTTCGAACGGACAACAGCCCCTGGCGTTACCAGTTCAGGGAGCGGCTGGAACCGTGCATATTGGCCGGATAAAGACTTTCAGCCACCTCGGTTTTGGGCCCCAGTGCTTCTGTTCAAACGGCCACGGCAACCTTTCTTCTACGTTCGAGATCCCCAAATGGGCTGGGGATCCCGCTCCATGGGAGACGTTGAAACTTGTGAACTCAAATGCGGACACTACGAAATGCTCCGGGAACCACACATCCGTCTCATAGGTCAAACCCTCGGGAACCGGTTGCAAGCGATAAGAAACCAGCAAGCGGTACACTCCGCGACATCGGACCTACTAAGGGATCCACGCAGCTTGTTTAATTCTGGAACGCGGGCGGAGACCGCCGCCTAGCAAGGAGCTATACAATCCTAATGAGTACTACTCAGGAAACCGTAGCAGCTTCGCAAATCACAGCGTGCTCAGCGGGGGCAATGGCACAACCGACCACATGGGAAACATCAACCGGTCTGGCGCGCACTCCCGCCCGCCCCGTCAAAGTCATTCATCCACCGGCCTTTTCCATAAGCACGATTTCCACCGGCCTCCGCACATTGGTCCAATACTCCGATCTGCTTTATACGTTGAGTCTGTTTCGCCTTAGCGTGCGCTACAAACAGTCCGCTCTTGGCTGGACATGGGCAGCCCTTCAACCCCTCGCATTGATGGGCATATACACAATTATCTTCACTCGAGTAGCGACCATTAAAACGGGCGGAGTTCCCTACCCGGTGTTCGTCTTTTCCGCACTGCTGCCATGGATATTCTTTTCCAGCTCTATTTCCACCGCAGTGAATGGCTTGGTTCTCCATCCAAACCTCCTTACGAAGATGTATTTCCCGAGAGAAATCATCCCACTGTCTTATATGGCGGCGAGCCTGTCAGATTTTTGCATTGCCTCGACTATCCTGGGTGGGTTGATGGTCTACTACAAAGTTTCGCTGACTTGGCATTTGCTTTATGCGATACCGATCGTCGTTATCCTGGCTGGCTTCGCCGCCGCGATCGCTCTGTTCTTCTCGGCCGTGCAAGTCCGCTTTCGCGATGTGGGGCTGGCCATGCCATTTCTGCTGCAGGTGTGGATGTTCACCGTGCCGGTTGTGTACTCCTTGCAGTCCGTACCGCAGCGGTTCCGTGGTCTGTATCTGCTCGATCCAGTAGCGGGCTTGATTGAAAGTTTCCGCCTGGTCGTGATCCGTGGCACAGCGCCCGATCTTCGCACCCTGGCTCTTTCAGGAGCCGTAACCCTTATGAGCCTGCCGCTGGCCTATGCCTTTTTCAAGTCTTCGGAAGCGACGATGGCGGATTTGATCTGAGTGGGTGTGATTTGAGAAGTGATCTGAGAACTGACCTGAGAACTAACCTGAAATGATCGACCTCAAGTTTAACCGGGTATCGAAGAAGTACAACATCCGAGCCAACGGCGACTCTCCGAAACGTTGGTACGGGCGGGGCTTTCCAGGGAGAAAGAGGCCAGGGCAGATGTGGGCTCTGCGCAATGTCAGCTTTCAGGTCAACGAAGGTGAAGCGCTTGGAATTGTCGGGCACAATGGCGCCGGCAAAACCACGATCCTGAAAATTCTTTCGGGCATTACCACTCCCACGGCAGGTGAGATCACGATCCGCGGGCGTCTGGTGGCGCTGGTCGAAGTAAGCTCGGGGTTTCATCCGGAACTTACCGGTATTGAGAACGTCTATCTCCACGGGGCGATGCTCGGGATGCGGCGGTCGGAAATACGCCGAAAGCTCGACAGCATCGTCGAGTTTTCCGGCGTTGGCAGGTACATCGAAGTGCCCGTCAAACGGTACTCATCCGGCATGTTTGTCCGCCTGGGTTTTGCCATTGCTGCACACCTCGATCCTGATATCCTCCTGCTGGACGAAGTCCTCGCCGTCGGCGATGCGGCCTTTCAGGCGAAATGCCTTGAACGGATTGCAGAACTGCGCAAAGACGGTCGTACCATGGTCTTCATTTCTCATGATCTCGCCGCCGTTTACCGCCTGTGCGATCGGGCACTGCTGCTGAGCCACGGCAGCATCCTCTCGGACGGCCCTCCGCGGCAAGTGATCGACGAATACCAGCAGATGACCTTCGCCGACCAAGGTTTGTCCGCGGACGAGGACAACAACAACGACACCGGAGTACCGGCCAGGTGCACCGGCATCTCGTTCTCCGCACCTGAGTCTCCCGAAGGAATTCGAACCGGCTACCCTCTCGTAGCGCGGCTTGCCTACAAAGCTTCGAAGAATATTCCCGATGCGGTCTTTAGAGTCTCCATTTATTGGCCGAGTGGATACTTGTGCGCTCAACTCACAACCGAGTCACTGAGCGGAGGCCTCCAACTTGAGCCCGGGACGGGCATCATCGAATTTCAATGTCCCACCTTGCCGGTGGTACCTGGGCTCTACCGTATCGATCTGGCAATCGAATCGAAAGGCCTGGAGGTCGACGTGCAGCAGCGATGCGCCACTCTTCGCGTAGAGCCCGGCAAACTCGCTTACGGGGATTTCCTCATCGAGAACACCTGGAAGATTACCGAGACGCTCCCCCAACCTCACCTCTAAGAAACAATTGATTGGCGCGCTCGAAACCACCATCTGGTGGAGAGCCGGGCGTCCTCGCCCGGCCACCGAACCGCTTGACGGGCGAGACGCCCGTCGCTCCACCGCTTCTTGCACGCCAGTTTATTATTGACTTTAGAAGTGAGGCAACGTCACGCGGTTCATGGCAGAGGTCACAAGCGTCCCCGCAAATGCAAGGTCCACATCCAGCGGAGTAAAGAAGTTCATTCCGGTTCTCCAGCCAGCGGGCGCTTCCGGATGCACGCCGGAAAGAAGTACAAATCCTTTTCCCCAGTACCCTTCCGTTAGCGCCGGGTTGCCGTTCGGATACTTGCCGATGATTTGTCCCCAGCCTGTAAGCTGCGGACCGTTCTGCCAGTAAATATCCAATTTCGTCCCGCCAGGAAATGAAATGGCTACGGCTTCCTTGTGAATTCCCTTGTAGTAATCGGCATACAAGTTAAACCATACTCCCGAGGTCAAGTCTATCCCGTTGTACTTGGAATATCCTCCGAAGAAGCCGCCTGCGCAGATTCCGAGGTAGTTCAGGCCCTGAGAAACAGCGTCGCGGACCGTGGTCGTAGCCTTTGACGACACATTATTGCCAATTGTTATCGAATTCCCACCCGGCACAATGAATAACTTGTACGCCAACAGTTGAGATTCGCTCATGCCATCGAGCTGACTGGAATTTGCGGTGTGATAAGCGAGCCCCTTGGCCTTAACCACGCTCTCGACCGCCGTTACGTCGTTCGGACTGGTGCCCGTCCCATTGAAAATAAGGACCGGAGTCGTGTTTGTATATGCATTTGCTTGCTGCGCTAGGAGCGAATCGGAGCCCGCAAGGATAGTGGAAGACGACGGAGACGCGACCGAATTTGTCGTGTCCATCACCGCTGTTGCAGAACGGCTTGGCACGACAAGCTTCCAATCGGGGGAGCCGGAGCGATCCAGATAGCTCGATCCCAGGTAAGCGACGCCCAGATCTCCGCCGTAGTAGTTGACGATACTCTCACCGGTAGCATCATTGACAAGAATCAGGTCGGGATGACCGTCCCCATTCATGTCTTGCATCCCCACCGCAGTCCACCCGCCGAAGCTACTACTATTCAGCTCCTGAGTTGCAGTAACGGTGGTACCGCTCGATCCTCCCAGATAAGCGACCATGACTTGGCGCGTGGAAGAATTTTGCAGGAGGAGATCGGGATGACCGTCACCGTTAAGATCAGCGGCTCCGATCGCGTTCCATCCCATTGCGGATAGCGGGCTGATAGTTTCGCTTCTTAGGAGAGTAGTTCCTTGCGAACCGCCAAAGAAATACACAGCAACTTGTCCCGTGCTCTCATGAGCGGCGATTACATCCAGGTTGCCGTCGCCGCCAATGTCGGCTACGGCTCGAGCCGTCCAACCCGCTCCGAGGGGAGCCAGGGAAACCGATCCCAGAAAGTTCTGATTCTTGCCGTAGAAATTGACCGCCAGGGCGCCGCTCAACTTGTCGGAATAGACCAGTCTCTTCGTGCCATTGCGATCGCCCGCCGTTGCGCCGATCAACACCCACCCTGCGGCGGGGGTTGACGCAAGCTTCGTCGCGCTCTGCAACCGCGCTCCACGCCACGTGCCGGAGACGGTCTGCCCCGTGGACAACTGCATGCGGTAAAGATTACTGAGGGAACCGGGCGCAGCGGTTTGGGCCGCGGCGAAAACCCCGGCCAAAGCTGTGATGACGACCCATCGGAAGATGCTGGTGAGAATAATAGCTTTGAAGCGCAATGGAAACTCCTTGATATAGCTCGCAGGTCACGCGGAATACCGCAAAGGGTCCGTACAGGTTTTTGCTGCTTTCACACATGACTGCTTAATCTAGGTGAAGTATGGTGATTTTAGCCAGACGATCTCGCCCAAGACAAACACGTTAGTGCATGTGACCGCGGTCCATGTGCTGACGGTCACCAATTGGCCGGCTGGCAGGCAGCGAGCCCGAACGTGACCGAATAAGAGACAGGATAAGAGGCGGTTCTTGAAGCCGCCAGGCGACTCCTGACGCAGAGCCGACCTTAAGCGGGCCGACCACATAGCTTTGGTTCGTTCGCCTGATTGCGACACTACACCGGAACGCACATGGAAAATGGTTCTCAAGGTATCTGGCCAGTCGGTTAGGTGTGACGGCACAGACACTACGAGCTACAATATGGGTGCGTCGGCAAGTTCGCGAAAGGGGGCGCGTAATGAAACTCAGTGAGGCAATTTTACTGGGGAGCACAATGTTGGCCGCCAAGCCTGGTGGGCAGTATTTCTCGGAGACGAAGTCGGGCTGTGCCCTCGGAATGGCAGCCATCGCCAGAGGATGCAGTTTTCACGGCGTAACCCGGCCCATTAACGAGAACGAACGCCGCACACTGGGTGCGGAAGGCGTCTGGGGCCCGTGGGTGCTAAATGTTGTCCGGCGTCCCTGTGAGTGCTGGGTCCTCCGCGCGCCGCGCAAGATGCGCATCAAGGACATTATTGCCCACCTTTTCGACTTCCACGTCATGAACAAAAAGAATTGGACACTGGACCAGTTGGTAGCGTGGGTACGAACCTGGGAGCCGAAAGAAATCAGCCCTATGCCACTTGCAAATGCGCTTCGCCCCGGCAAAGTGATTTCACGCGAGCCGCGTGTCGACCGGCGACAGGCCGAGCGAGAATGGCAACTGGTTCGCCAGGCTTTTGAGGCTCGGCACAAGACCACGCTATCAAGTACGAAAATTTCTTGGGGAAACTGACCCGCGCTTTGGTTGAAGACCGACCAATCCCCCACTCAATCCCAGCTACTTCCCCGCCGCAGCCGGTTTCAGAACCGCCGTATTTCGCTCGTCCGCAGCGATCATGCGATAGAACTTTTTCAGCTCGTCCATTTTGCTGACGGGAACACTCAGCTCCTTGATTTCCAAGGCACGCGTGTAGTGCAACATTTGCCCGTTTGCTTCCGTCTTACTGTGATAGCTGGCAAAGCTGTAGTCCACATCCATTGGAGGCGGTAAATCGTCCACTTCATAGCCCGGGGGCAGCGCGATCTCGAAACTGTCGGTGTCCCGCGATGGCCCTTCGAACTCGAGGGGAAACTTGCGCGGATCCTTCGTCTCCAGTATCCCCGACCCTTTGCTCCCCAGCACCCGCGGCCGCACCAGCAACAGATTTCCAGCGTTCTTTGCATAGTTGTCGGACTGGAAAGTGTAGTTGAAACCGAAAGGCTGGTCCGTGTGGTCGAGGTTGACCAGGCTCGCTCGCGTGATTTGAAAGCTGGAGAGGGACCCCGCCAGCAGGCTTTCGATCGGCTTGATTCGATCGGCGCTCTTGGTTACCGTACGCAATCGCCACCTCTCCGACCAGGCCCGATCCCCCAACCGCACTTCCTCGACATCGCCCTTCAACATTCCGGTGGCGTCGAGCGTCAGCTTGCCCACTCGCTGGATACTATTCATCGCCGACGGTTGTTGCGGCAACTCCACCAACTCGCCTCCTTGCGGCGTTACCAGCAACCCGTAATTCGCTTGCAGGTATCCTCCAATCTCGCCAAAGGGTGTCAACTCATTGGTCGGATCGAAGAACAGAACCCTTCCCAGCTTGGGATGCTGCATCACCGCGATCAATGACGGATCCTTCACGTCATCCGGCAACTTGATCGCAAGAATCACGTGGTTAAACCCGTTGTGCGCTGGCGCGTCACGCGTAACCGCGCCCCGCACCGTGTTGATCGAGACCTGGTAAGAGTCCACACCGATCTCGCGCAGCATGGTGCGCATCAGCGTCGCTTTGTCCTTGCAATCTCCGTACCGGTGGGAGAAAACATCCGGAGCGGCATGCGGCTGCCAGCCACCGATACCCAGTTCGATCGCCACATAGCGAATGTCGTGCTGCACGAACCCGGCGATCGCTTGCATCTTCTGCAGCGGCGTGGTCTTGCCAGCCACTAGCCTGCTAACCTCTTGTTTGATTGGTTCAGACGCGTCCATCTGTCCGCTGTACAGATTGCCGAGCCAACTCCCCATACTTCCCCAGTTCGCGAACTCGTTCTTCCGAGATGTTCCACCCGCTGGAAAGAATGACACGACCATCTGACTTGCCACCCCACGCCACGGTGGCATGTCCGGTTCATGCCTGATCCCTTTCAGGTCGCTGACCACCCATTGCGACACATTGCCTCCCGCTTCGGTCACCTTCACTTCTGGATAAGAAAGCCACGAGGCTTTGTACTCCCAGCCAGGAGGAAGCTGCAGCGAATAATGGCTCTCCCGAACCGGATCCGCTTCCTGGAAATACCATGTGTTCTGCAACCAGAATGGCCGTTCCTCTACTTCATATTCGTAGCCAACGATGTTTCCCACATCCGGCGCCGGAATATGTAGCAGTCTGTACCTTAAGTCCGAGACTAATTCCCCACCTTCGATTGGCGCAGCAATATCGACAGCGTCCTTGTCCTTCACCTCGTAGTCCTTACCTTGGGCAGGGATACACCAGGCACGCAGATTTGTGATTTTCCTCTGGGGATAGAAATGGACATATACCGTGCCGTGCTCCCGTCCTTCGGGCCGGAGAATCTTGTAAGCTGCACGTATCCGCGTCCTGATTTTATCGACCGACAGAACGGTCACGTTCGTCTCGGAATAGAGCATCACCGCGTCGGTCTTGTCATCATAGGAGGGCAACGTCACTCCGACCAACGCATGCATCCATTGTGGTGCGTCCCCACCGGCCGCCACCCGGGAGTCGCTGCTGACAGCCCATACCACGAGCAAAAAGAAAACTAGCACCGCTCGCCGGCCAGTTACTCCTTCAATTACTCGCATGGATTTCTCCTGGCTGGACAACAATCTGCGTCCCATCGCCGTTCCTCACTGCCTGAAAGAAGTTTCGCAACGCGCCGTAGTACTTCTGGTCCATCAACAAAAAATCGATGGTTAGCTTTCTGGTCAGCCGCAGTCCCTCTGGAGTCTTGTCAACTTTCAAACCATAAACAACCACTTTTGCATTGTTATCTTGCACCGCCGGCACGCTGCTTACCTGCCATCCCGGCGGAAGCTCGATGGTCACGTCATCCGCTTTCTCGTGGGGATATTCGAAATAGATCGGGTGCACCCGGTTGGCGTGTTCAAAGATTCCTTTCTCCGCGGTGGTAAAGATCGCGGCAGGAAGCACCACCCGTTTGCCTGCATTCGAAGCATAACCGGGAATTTTGAGCTGAAATTCGGCAAGCAGCGGTGTTTCCGAACTGGACCAGTCCGGTTTGTTAGTCAGTTCCGCCTCCGCAGCCATCGCAATTTGGGACGTCACCCGTTCCTCCAGGAATTTCTTGCGCGCCACTTCGTCCTCGTTTCGCTCCCCCATCCGGTGGTACAGGGCTTCCAACCCAATGTAGGTGACGGTCAGCTTCCCTTCCAGATCACCGGTGTCGGAAAGCTTCAGCTTTCCCACGCGCTCGATCCGCGACTCGGAGGCCTGCGGGAGCGTGGTCTGAATCCAGCTTCCACCGTCGTTATCCAGCCGCAACCCCGCGACGCCCGTTTCATACCAGGTCAGCAGACCGAATGGCGTGAAGGCCGCTCCGGGATCCAAATAGACGTCCTTCCCATTCAGCTTGACGAGCACAACATTGGCGTTCAATTGCGAGCTTTGCATCGTAACCGGACTGAAAAAATACGCGCTGCGACTCGATACCCAGCAGCCGTAGGCTTCAAAACCCGCAGCTCGCACCAGACCAAGGAACAACCAGGTTAGGTGGAAACCGTCGCCGTACCCTCGCTTCCAAATCTCTTCAACGTTCTCTACTGGCTTTTCTTTTTCGCGCTTTTCTTCCTGCACGGTTTTCCGCAGCTCGTACGATGTGTTTCGGATCTGCTGCACCCGGTCATAGATCTTTCGCAGCTTCACGTCCTGCGAGTCGTTCGGCGAGACAATTTGCGCTACCGCCTGCTCCATGGCCTTCCGCTTTCCGATGAAGCTTTCCAATTGCCCGTTCCGCTGCTTACCGTATTTCTTCCAGAAACTGTCCTGGTCTTTCTCGGCGGGGCCCTCCTGATAGATAAAATCCACCCGCGACCTCAATTCGTTGGGAGGAGGCATGTAGTCTTCCGTCTGGAACGGCGGGATGTCGTGAGCTTCCATCCGTACAATGTGGTCGGGCCCCTCTTTGGGAGAGGCGTCAGCAGGAAGGCGATGCCAACTCCAGCGCAGCGAATACGGCACGTAGGTGCCCTTATACGGCTTGAGCGAAAATTGCGCTTTCTTGGTGAACAGCTCTTCACTCAGAATCCAGTGGGAGTCGAAAAGCAGGTGCTCACCCAAATCCGTGGTGAAGGAGTATTCGATAATGCTCCCCAGCTGCACATCTGGCAGAGTAAAAGTCTTCGCCAGATACTTCATTCCCTTCCCCTTGACCAGATATTTTTCGAACACTTGGCCGCCGAAGTCCGCGATCGAGCCGTCCGGCCTGATGGTCCGCGCCTTTACATCCACAATGCTCTGGCTTCCCTTCAAGAATGGAATCTCGACATTGGCGTACTTCCTTCCCTCTTCGGTCAGGATCTTGATCCGAACGTAATTGTCTTCATGGGAAGTGTGGCCATTGTCATCCCGGTCCACCTGCCGGTACAAAATGATCGCGGGCGCCCCGGGTGCTTGCGGTTCGCTGGTCAGCTTAAGCTCGTCGGGCGAAACCGGCAGGAACCCCACACCAGCCTTCGCCTCCTGCGCCGCTAAAAACCACACCGCAAGCCCTAACACCACCCACTTGCTTAAACGGAACATAGCCATCTCTCCCGAGGTAAATGCAGGTTCAACAGAGGTAGGGACCAACAAGATTTGTTGCAGGCGGGAACCACGAACTCCAGGGGGGACGAGCAGCGCTAGTTGCGGCCACAGCAAGTTCCGCCTCCTCCGAATTTCCGGGCCCCCTCGAGCCAGAATCCGGACCTACAGTAAACGCCTGAGTATAGCCCGAAGCGCCCATCCGTCAAGCGAAGAAATTGCCGCATCCACCCTATCCAAGCGTGTCATCTTGAGCGGAGTAGGGACTTCACGAAGTGAAGTCCCTACTGAGTCGAAAAGCCTGCCCTTGAGCGAAGCCGAAGGGACCTCGACACCCTTTCTGGCGACAAAGACGCATTAGGGAATTTCCCCTTCGGCCCGGCCTTCTACTACCTATTTACTGCTAAGGTAATAACCGGTGAGGTATGGTACCCCCCTCCCCCCTGGTCTCCTGGAATCATAGGGTTAGGAGGAAATTTTCGGTCCGGTCTTTGAATCTAAAGGGCTTACGGGTAAGGTCTTTGATAGCAAATGACTTAGCTTCGATTTCGCATTTGGTTGTCAAACCCGCATGTCCTATTGACAACTTAGGCCCTGAAAATGGGCTGTTCTTCTCGGAGCCTTCTGTTGTTATCAAAGATCGTCCAAACCCTGCCTCGCCTCCTGAGAAGGGCATTTCCGAAGCAAAGAGCTTACCGAAACGGGTTTCGGGCGGCTTCGATGGCCGTCTTGGGAGAAGGACGCACCTCGACCCTCTCCTAATCAGAGCTTATTGTCGCGCACGGCGGGTTGTGTGTCTGTTGCTGCGCGTCACAGATGATTGTTGATGAAAAAGGTCAGACGTCAGGTTGCGGAAATAGGAACGCACGCGGCGTCGCACATCTCGAAAGCCGCGAGCTGTGGGGCACTCGGTACAGGATTATGGGAGCTTGGCATCGGGTCTCTGCGAAGCATCTGCCTGCCTACCTTGATGAAATGACGTGGCGGTTCGACCACCGCAAGAACCCGTTCCTGTTTCGAGACACGATGTTAAAACTAATTCAATCTGAAAACCTCGAGTACAAGGAACTGACGAACGCTGCCTAATTACGTGTTATAGAGTTTTGTCAGCTATCGGTTTTGCGTCGTCAATCAAGTACTTAAGAAAATCTCGCCCTTTGATTGTTATGCTTATTAAACCTCCATCTTCACGAATGAGTGTATGCGAGCGCATGAATCCCAACCACCGATCAAAAGAATAGTCCGCATAGGTTTTAGCGTTGGCGTTTGCCGCTGCCGCGTAGTAGGGAAATATTACTTCGCGTTTCAGGTGGTCATGATTCAACCGTTGTAGTGCCTTGATCTGACTCCCAAAAATGTTATGCCACACGAGTTCCAACTGAACATAAATGACGGCTACGGTGAGCGCGTGAAATAAGTACGTCTCTTTTTCTGGGGCAGGAAGTTTGGCGGCTGTTTGACGAAGAGCGCCTTCCACTTCTCCGGTGAAGCGCGGGTCTATACGATGGTAATACATCTCAACCTCAGCAGCCGCTTGAGCTATAGGTAAACCAATAATTGACTGCGACCCCTTTTCCTGCACGGGCCTCAGCTTGACTCTGTTTCCAATGTAAACCAGCAGAGCAAACGTGGCCGCGGTAGCCCCAAGCCATATAGGGGCAATCCATACTGGAGGTATGTGTGTGTATGTGACTAACACTGCCTTCACAGCTTTCCCTACCGCACCGCTGCCCGCGATTTGGACTAGTAAGTAACCGTGTTGAAGCCAATCGAGGTTACGTTTTGTCTTTTCTCCAAACGTTGCCCGAGGATGCCCGTTAATTCGTAGAAAGTAGCGACTCTCACATCCGCGGTCATAATGGGCCGAGGGTGGTTTTTTCTGCCAAGAAAAAGGAGAGAGTCGCTATGAAGAGACGATACCAGATC
>Ga0137389_10001959_pt1 | contig 12322 bp, 10 predicted proteins | sample 15con2h14BmetaG_FD_104645 | JGI IMG/M metagenome (GOLD analysis project Ga0137389, IMG submission 104645) | Vadose zone soil microbial communities from Angelo Coast Range Reserve, California, USA - 15con2h1.4B metaG | ecosystem: Environmental > Terrestrial > Soil > Vadose zone > Saprolite...
CATGCTCACGCAGAGGCCCGAGCTCTTCGGGGCCGTCATCTGCAATTACCCCTTGCTGGACATGGTCCGCTACCACAAGTTTCTGGTGGCAGGTTACTGGGTGCCGGAATACGGATCGTCAGATAATCCGGAGCAGTTCAAGTACATCTACGCGTACTCGCCGTATCACCACGTAAAAGCCGGAACCAAATATCCGGCAACGTTGTTTATCAGCGGTGACGCGGACACACGCGTTGCTCCGCTGCATGCGCGGAAAATGACCGCGCTCATGCAAGCCGCCAACGGCTCCGATAAACCGATCATGCTGCACTATGAAACCAAGCTGGGTCACTCCGGCGGCACTCCGGTTGGAAAGCAGATCACCAATACGGCCGATGAGCTGATGTTTATGTTCTGGCAGTTGGGCGTGACATCGCCGCAGCAGACGGCATCGGGCGGTAACTAGACTGATGGGAAGTTAGCGCAGGCGAGGGCGCCTGCGTTTCATGATCCCAGGACTCCAGGATAATAGACGGCCCGTCGCGCAGAGTGGCGGGCTTTTTAATGACCCATACGGCTGATCACGGCGCCATGGACTTCCAGTCCGCGGGTCGCACATTTCGGCTGCAATGATTTATTCTCAATGCTCACGATTCCTCTATGAAAGTACTGGTCATAGGTAGCGGAGGCAGGGAGCACGCGTTGGTGTGGAAGCTGCGCCAGTCGCCGCGCGTTTCCCAGATTTATTGTCTCCCGGGGAATGGCGGCATCTGCGATGAAGCCACCTGCCTGCCCGGCGATCCCAGGCACATTGAAAGTCTGCTGGCGGCCGCACACCAGATAATCCCTGATCTTACCGTGATAGGCCCGGAGCTGCCGCTGTCATTGGGCGTGGTGGATGAGTTCACCCGCCGCGGGCTTAAGGTGTTTGGACCCACACAGGCCGCCGCCCAGTTGGAGTCCAGCAAGAGCTTTGCCAAGGAATTCATGCAGCGGCACAACGTGCCTACGGCACACTACGCAACCTGCACGAATGAGGAAGAGGCGCGCAGGTCGTTGGGCTTGTTTTCTACACCCGTCGTAGTAAAAGCCGATGGCCTGGCCGCCGGTAAGGGCGTGGTGATCGCGCATACCAAGGAAGAGGCCGCCGTTACCGCCGCCGACATGTTCAGCGGCAAGCTGCTGGGCACTCCCGTACGCCGGGTGGTGTTGGAAGAGTTTCTGGAAGGCGAAGAGCTCTCATTTCTGGTGTTGAGCGATGGTGAGCGCGTGGCGCCACTGGTCGCCGCGCAAGACCACAAACGCATTGGCGAAGGTGACACTGGGGCCAACACGGGCGGCATGGGCGCTTACTCGACTGACTCGCTGGCCGATCCGGTCATGGTTGAGTGGCTGCTGCATCACATTGCGCGACCGGTAGTGGCTGGAATGGCAGCCGAAGACACTCCCTACATAGGCATTCTCTATTGCGGTCTGATGATGACGCCGCGCGGCCCCATGGTGCTGGAATTCAACTGCCGCTTTGGCGATCCGGAAACGCAGGCTGTGCTGATGCGGCTGGACAGTGACTTGCTCGAAGCACTGGAAGCCGCCGTAGAAGGCCGCGTGAGTGACGGGATATTCAAATGGTCGAGTGACGCTTCCTGTTGTGTGGTGGCTGCTTCAGGCGGATATCCGGGAGCGTTCCTGAGCGGAAAGCAGATCACAGGCCTGGATCGCGCAGCGCAGATGCCTGACGTGAAGGTATTCCACGCCGGTACCAGCAAGCGTGATGGTAACTACTACACCAGCGGAGGAAGAGTGCTGGGAATCACGGCGAGAGCGCCTCGTCTGAAGGATGCCATTGCCAAGGCCTACGCGGCGGCCAATCAAATCAGCTTTGAAGACATTTACTATCGCATGGACATCGGCGCGCGAGCGCTGAAATCCAGATAAACCACAAAACTGAATTGAGGTTGAAAGCGGATGTCAGAAAATCCACTTGTTTCCATTGTTATGGGTTCGGATTCCGACCTGGAAATCATGAATGAGACGGCCAAGGCGCTGGACGATTTTGGAATTGCGTATGAGATTGACGTAACGTCGGCGCATCGTTCTCCGGCCCGGACCTCAGAGTACGCGCGCAACGCCGCCGGGCGCGGGATCAGAGTCATCATCGCGGGCGCGGGCGGAGCAGCTCACCTGGCGGGTGTGATTGCCGCCGAAACCACGCTGCCTGTAATCGGCGTGCCAATTCCGTCCACTCCACTGAACGGCATGGATTCCCTTTTGGCGATTGTGCAGATGCCCGCAGGTATTCCCGTTGCCACCACGGCGATCGGTAAGGCTGGCGCCACGAATGCCGGAATTCTGGCAGCGCAGATCATTGGACTCAGCAATGCGACGGTCGCGGGCAAGCTGAAGTCTCTGAAAGAGAAGCTGGTCAAGAGCGTGGAAGAGAAGTCGCAAAAACTCCAGGCGATGAGAAAACGAGGCTAGCTTTGTCCAGGGGGAACAAGTTTTCCGCCATTGCCATCATTCCTGCGCGGCTGGGCTCTACGCGATTGCCGCGAAAAGTCCTGCGTGAGATTGCCGGCAAAGCGATGGTCCAGCGTGTCTATGAAGCGGCGCAGAATTGCTCGCTGCTGAAAGAAGTGATCATCGCCACGGACTCAGAAGAGGTCATGCGGCTGGCCGCGTCCAGGGGCTGGAGAGCGGAGATGACTTCAGCCGCGCACCGCAGCGGAACCGATCGCGTGTTTGAAGTGGCGCAAAGATTCGACGCCGACGTTTACGTCAACATACAGGGAGACGAACCGTTGGCGCGTCCTGAACACCTGGACGCCTTGCTTGGACCCATGAGCCGTCCGGAAGTTGAAGTTTCCACCATCATGACGCCGTGCCCGATTCACGATATCAGCAATCCCAACGCGGTGAAGGTAGTGGTGGCGAAAAATGGCAGGGCGCTTTATTTTTCCCGGTCGACGATTCCCTTTGATCGCGACAAGACCGGCCACGGCGCCATTCAATACTTCAAGCATCTCGGCTTTTATGCGTATCGCAGACCGGCGCTGGAAAGGTTTTGCAGCCTGCCGGAATCAAAGCTGGAAGCGTCAGAGCGGCTGGAACAATTAAGGTTTCTGGACAACGGCATTGATATCTACGTCGCCGAGACACCGCACAACACCGTGGGCGTGGATACAGAAGATGATCTGCTGAAAGTGGAAGCCATGTTGAAGGGGCTTTAGCGACTAGCCGGTACTTGGTTTACTCCCGAGCGGAGCGGGGCTTTAATCACAACGGACACGAAGGTTTCTTCTTTATCCCGAGCGCAGCGAGGGATCCCTACCATCTTTCAGATTTCTACCACAGAGGCCGCAGAGGAACACGGAGGTAAAACGTGGACTTGCTCTTGGAGCACGGGCACGCGTGTGCTGAAGATTTGTTCGCAGAAAATAGAGCGTCTTAGCCGACAAGAAACACTGCGAAACGCAAGGTCCTTCCGTCCTACCCACGCGCTGAAGAAAACGCGCGTTCGCGTAACGGACGTCAGGATGACGCGGGTAGTTATGTTTTCGAGAGAATTCCCTGATGCGGCGTGGTGGCGATTCGTATCCTCGGCGATTTTTCGACTTCGTCGTCGCATGCGCTCAGGGATGACATGGGTTTAGGCGTATCGCCAATTCCGGCGATTTTGGCAATACTGGCAATGTTGGCAATTTCTTTGATCTACGCCAGGCTGGGACGATGTTTTCTTGCCCACTCTTCTGCCGCCGCGATTCGTTTAGAGATGGGCGGGTGTGAATGGAAAAGTAGTTCCACCACACGCGAGGGGTGGCTTTCGCTGAGATTCTGCTTGCTGAGTTTTTCCATGGCCGAGACATAAGGAGCGATGTCGGGCACGGACTTCCAGCAGTAAACGTCAGCCTGGCGCTCAGTGAACCGTGAGTAGGCGTTCAACGCCGGCATCAGCAAGAGTGACAGGATGCTTGACACAAGGGCAAGCAAGGGCAGATTCGCAAAGTCGCTGAGATGTTCGAACATCCTCAGCTGGTCTGTGGCATAAACAAGCACCTGGTTGGCAGCCCAGAATCCGGCCAGCATCACCACGGATTCGACTGCAATGTTTTTTAAAATATGGCCGTGAACATGATGCCCGAGCTCATGAGCAAGCACGGCTTCAATCTCATCATTGCTGTAATTCTGCAAGAGGGTATCGGCCAGAATGATGCGCCGCGTGTTGCCCAATCCCGTCAAAGCAGCATTGGCCTTTTTAGTCTTCTCAGACAGCTTCCACTCGTAGACGCCGCGGACCCGCGTACCGGCGCGCTCACCGAGGCGGACAAGGCGTGCCTTCAACTCGTCATTCTGGAGAGGCGCAAACTTATAGAAAAGCGGAAACAGAACCACCGGAGCAATCTGAGTAAAGAAAATGAACATGCCGCCAAAGATCAGCCACGCATATATCCACCATTGCTCTCGCGAAGCCTGGATCAAGGCGTAAACGATCTCGCAAAGCGCCGTTGCCAGAACCAGACCCAGAAGCCAGCCTTTCGCTTCGTCTTTCAGCCAGGACGCAAGCCCCTGATTGGATAAGTTATAGCGATGTTCGAGGCGAAAGCTGTAAAAATCCAGAGCGAAACCGAGAATCTTGCTCAGAATGCTGAGGAAGACAATATAGATAAAAAGCCGCACGGCATAGTGGTTAGGCGCCAGCTTACTGGCAGCGGTGCTCAGGGTGTGCGTCCAGCCGGTGACCAGCAGCAGGACCAGGAAACCGATGCTCACGGCCATGTCGCCCATCTCCAGCCACCGCTTGGTGCGGTTGTAGGCGCGGGCTTCTGAAGTATCGGGCTGCGTGTTGGACGCTACCAGGGTCATTGCTTCTCCGGATTAAAGGTGAGCAGTGCGTACATGGCCGGTTCAGTGGAACTGTTCTTCAACATCGGCGTAGCGCCCGCAGGCAGCCATGTCAATTTTCCCGGGTTAAGGACCGTCAGTCTGGGTTCGCCATTCAACAGCTGCGAAAGCTCAAGATCGGAAACCGCGACGAGCAGTGCGTCTGAATCCTGACTGTCTACCTGAATCTCACTGGAGGGTGGAATTCGAAAGAGAGACATGTTCCATTGAGCTGACTTGATTTCTCTTTCCAATTCAGGGCATCTCGTGTTGAGACCTCCGCCATTGATGGTGCAGATTTTTTGGGGGCAGTCGCCGTTACAACTTTTCACCTGTGTCGCCGGTTTCAGCAGCTCGATGGTGATGTTGTGAAACGGTTTGTCACTCTGGTTGATGGCGGCGTGAGCGAACTTACCCGGTGTGAAACGAATTTCACCATCTTTGAGCAGCAGCGCCGCGGGCTTTTCACCCGGGCGCGCGCTGATTACGTCTGAATCGCCCAGGGTGACAAAAACGTAGTCGTTGTTGTGGCGATGGACCAGCGTCGTGGCTTTGGGCGCCACGGTAACGTCAAAAACGCGAACGTACGCGTTTTCCATGACGAGATGGTGGCTTGGCTCAGAAATAATCTCCACGGACTGCTGCTGGGCCAAAGTGGCAAAGGACGCAAGCAGGAGCCCCGTGACGCGGGCAAGATGCATATATAGAAGATTCTAGAAAGTTTATGGGTACCCTGACAAGCTTAAGATTGCCCCCGTTCGTACAGCCTCTGGGGCGTCCTGAAGTCATGGACCTGTGAGATAGGCAGGACGCCGGAGGAGACTTAGGGTCTTCTGTTACGTAGGATCCTATTGATGGTCGTGAGGCTTGTGTTCGCCGGCTTTGTCCGGGTTACCCATGGATTCAGATCCCTCGCCAGCAGGCCTTCCGCGAAATTCCAAAACAACCGTTCGGACCGGTTTGGAACCGGTGTTGGTGAGAGTATGCACCACGGGATTATTCCAGGTGGGCTTGCCGGCTTCGAAATGGGCCAAAGTTTCCGGGCCATCCTGGACGCGGACTTTAGCGTCCCCATCCGTCAGCGGTATCACTAGAAAATTTGCCAGATGTGTGTGTTGCGGATAAACGGCTCCTGGAGGCACCACAAGCTGAGTCACTGACCATTGGTCTGAACCCATCACCTTGGTTTCCGTCACGCACTGGGCTTTATCGGCGGAGGCGCAGGGAATGGGAACGTCGCAGGCCTCGGTGCAGGCCTTCTGGTTGGTGGTGGGCTGCATGAGCTCAATGGTCAGGTTGCGGAATGTACCTTCACCGTTGTCGGAGACAGCGTGGACCAATCCAGCGGCTGCGTAGCCGACCTGCCCGTCTTTGAACTTGACGACAACCGGCTGCGCGCCCTGCTTGGTGTTCTGGATTTCTGATTCGCCCAGGGCCACGCTGATGTAATCCTTGCTGTGGCGGTGCATGAGCGTTGAAGCCTTGGGGTTCACTGTAACGGCAAAGACGCGCACGAACATGTTTTCCATCACCAGGTGATGGCTGGGTTCAGACGTAATCTCAACCGGATCTTTCTGCTGTGCGCCGGCTGACAAGGAAAGAAACAGTGTGGCTGCGAGTAAGGAGCGAATCATAGGCGCAGCAATTGTAGCCCTGCGGCGGCTGAATGCAATGCAAGAAAGTGTTTGGGCAAACGTTGCGGCACTCAGCTTGTAGCTCAATCAGCTTCTAGCCAATCAGCTTCCACCACAACACTACCAGAGCGGCGCAGATCACCGCACCGGATGCGGCGCCGATCCAGAAATTCTGTCCCCAGGTGTTGGTGGTGCGCATGACGCGCTTGTCATTGGAGATGATGAGAACAAAAACAAGAATGGGAACTGTCAGAACGCCGGCCAGGACCTGCGACCAATACAACACGGTTACGGGATTGATGCGGATGAAATTCAGCGCCGCGGCCACAAAAGTGGCGCTGGAAATCAGCACGTAAAAGGGCTTGGCTTCCCAGGGATTCTCATTCAGACCGCTGCGCCAGCCCATGGCTTCAGCCACGCTGTAGCACATGGAAGCGATGAGAACCGGCAATGCCACCATTCCGGCTCCAACGATGCCAAGAGCAAAAAGAGCTGGTCCCAGTGATCCCACGGCCGGCGACAAAGCCGAACCTGCCATGCGAGTGGTGAGATCAGTGCCCGGTGGCAGACGAAGAACCGTTCCTGCCGCCACCATGATGGAAAAACAGAGCATGGTGCTCACCACAGTGCCGGCGCGATGTTCGCCTGTTCCCGGCACAAGTCCACCGGCGAGCGCTGAGTCACGATGCGAGCTGGTCTGCCAAACCAGGACGTATGGCGTCAGCAGTGCGCCAAAGATCGCCAGCAGAGTCTCCGGGTAAAACGAACCACGCGGAATGTGCGGCAACAGCGAGCTCAGGAAAACCTGACGCCAGTCCGGGTGCGCAAGAATCGCCGCGGCTACATAGATAAAAAGAGGTAGAGACAGCAGAACCAGCGCGTTAGTGATCTTGCGATAGTCGCGAAAGATGAGAATCCACCAGACAAGAAAACCGATGGCGGCAATGAAAAACATACGCGGCAACTGCGTGATGATGGAAAATGCGTCGGTAACCGCCATCAGATCGGCCACGATCATCGCCATGTTGATCAAAACGATCAGACCGGCGAAGGCCAGGGCAAGATTGCGTCCATATTTTGCGCGCAGCAGGTCCACCAGTCCCGAACGTGTTTCAAACCCGATGCGTGACGAAACGGCAAAGACCGCGAGCAAAAAAGGAATGCAGAGCAGGACGGCCCACAACAGTGAGTAGCCAAAAGCTGCGCCGGCAATGGTGGCAGTGAGAACCAGCGTGGGATCAACGTCCGCCGCGCCCGTGACCATGCCAGGGAGAATGCGCGCCCACCCGCGCTTTGGTTTTGAGGCCTCACGCGGTGAGTTGGGCCAGTCCAGGACTTTCCGTGCCTGAGCACTGGCTTCTTTATGGAATCTTGGGGAGTTCACGACGCAACGCCCTTTCGATTCTGCGTTCATGCCAGAGGCGAAGCGGCCGTGAGTAATTGATGATGCCAAAAGCGCCAATGGCCGCAAGCAACAGAGCGCTACTGATGAATAAAAACACGCGCGCAGCGCCCGTCTCAGCCACGTGCAGAAGGACCAGGGCGTTCCGCGGCGTCAGCAACATGGCGCCAGCCAAAGCAAGCATGCCAATGCCGGAAAGAAGGCCAGTTACGTTCTTGGCCCAGCGACCGGTCGCGTGATAATCGGCAAACAGGCGGAATCCATAGGAGATCAGTCCCGCTATCACCGCAAAATTGGCGATCGTGGATATCCAGTCCTTCAAGTCCATCTGGTGGTATGACGCATTCAGAACACCGGGAGGTTGGTAGTGCTAGGGCGAAGAATGTCTCAGCTTAATCAAAATTAAGCTGAGCGGGATCAGAAAAGCCCGCTTCCAGCAACCAACACGCGGAGATCGCTACAACGCCTTTTAATCGCTACAACGCCTTTTAGAAGAGCAGGAACTTTTTCTTCTTCTTCAGCCCGGATTTGCCCTGGCGAATGGAAGGATCGCCGGCCGCGGCAACCACCACAGGTTTGTTGGTCTGATCGCCGCTGGCGCCCGTGTCTGCATAGCCCGACTTGATATCAATATAGGCCTGCTCACGCAGCTTAGTGAGATATGCGCGGGCAGCCGGCTCAAGTTTCTGCGAGTAGACGGCTTCCTTGATCTTCTCTTCCACTTCTTTCAAAGGCGGCACACCAGCCGTGCGATGTGAGTTGACTCGAAAGATGATGAAGCCCTGCTTGGTGCGGATAGGCTCAGTGAATTCTCCCGGCTTCAAAGACGTGGTCTTTTCTTCAAACACCGGAGCCAGTTCACCTTTTTTAAACGCTCCCAGCGGACCACCCTGGGCTGCCGTGGGCCCCTTGGAAACCTGCTTGGCAAGATCAGAGAATTTCGCTCCACCCTTCAACTGCTTTTCTACCTGCTGGGCCTGGGCTTCAGCCTGGGCCACCTTGATAGGATCGTCAATCACCGGTGCAGCGGGCTCAGGGGTAGCGGCGGGGGCAAGTGTTTGTCCGTCTTTAGACGCTTGGGGTGTCGGTGTGGGAGCCGGTTTAGGAGTATCAATGGGGATCATGATCTCACTCAGATTGATCTCCTCCGGACCTTCCATGTCCTTCTGGTGCTGGTTGTAGAACTCCTGAATCTCTTCATTGGTGATGTGGAGCTTGCCGCCAACTTCCTGTCCAATCACCTGCTCAGTGACCACGCCAATCCTGATCTGCTCTTTGTAGTCCTCAAAAGAAATGCCCTGCTTCTTGGCCTCGTCTTCCAGTTCCTGCATGGAGGAAAGCCCCATCTGCTGGCGCATCTGGTTCAAACGCTTCACCGTATCGGTTTCGCCGGTGATGCCCAGGTCCTTGCCCTTTTCCAGAAGCAATTGCCGGTCAATCAGGTCGCGTAGCGTGTCTTTTTCGCCCTTGCTCCAGCGCGCCTGCCAATCACTGGGAAACTGCTGTTTTAGTTCCTGAAGATTGTTGGTCTTGGCGCGTTCAAAGTCAGAGCGGGTAATAATCTGGTCATTCACGCGGGCAATAATCTCGTCCACAATGTTGTCGGCGTGGACGGCAATAGCAATGACCAGCAGGGCTGCGGAACTGATAAGAAACGTCTTCATCTTCATTATGCGACTTTCGTGGAACGCTGAAAGTTGGACTTTATGCAAACATTTTAACAGGGTTTCACCACTGATCCGCACTGATGAACACTGATTGGAAAAGCAAGCCTACCGCTGATGAACGCAGATAAACGCGGACCAGAGGAATTGCCAAAACCGCCGGAATTGCCAAAATCGTTCGAAATTGAAAAGCAGCAAAAGATCAATGCAAGAACCACCGCGAAAGAACCACCGCAGTTGGTGGAACAACGGCCATTTATGGCCGTGTTAAGGTCCTCCACAAAAACGGCGCTTTAGCGCTGGTTTGTCGCCCTGCTCGCTCGAAGAACTTAGCACTTTTCGAATTCGAATTTGCGGAAGGGTATCGAACTTGTGCCCCGGCTGTCTTGATCCGCGTTTTTCCGCGTTCATCCGCGGTAAAGTTTTGGTTTTTTCGGATTAGTGTCATCACTGCAGATCAGTGGTGAGGAACTAAGGTTTCTTCTTCTTGCCCAGTAATCCCCCGAGCGCGTTTTGCAAGTCCGGTTTCTGCCCCTGATTGTTCTGGCCCTGTTTGCCCTGGACCGCGCCCAGTAACGTGTCTTTCAATCCTGACTTCAGATCATTGCCTAATGCCGGCAGGAACCTGGGATTGGAAGTGGTACCGGTGATGGTGAAAGGCAGACCGCGGCTCTGCACGGCGGAAGAGATTTGTGTGAGGCTGCCCAGCGTGTTGGCCGCGTTACCGGAAAGCTTGAGCAGCATCTTGAAGTCAAGCGCATTGTTGCTGGCGATAATGCCGTTGCCGGTGAGATTGCCCATGGAAGGTACGTCCAGCACGATGTTGTCGGCTTTAATTCCTTCCGGCGCCACGCGCAGGGCTGAGCTGACCGTTTGGATCAGAGTGTCATTGCTGGGCTTGATGCCCGTAAATTGCGCCAGTGATCCCAGTTTGGAACTGAGGTCGAAGCCCTTGAGATGTGTGCCGGAGATATTCAAAGGACCGTTGATAACCAGACGGTCAAGAGGCCCCTCGGCAGTCATTTCCATGTTGATGTTGCCACCCTCGAGTGACGCGCCCTGAGGAAGAATCACGCCGAATGCAGGCAGCAGAGCGGTAACGTCATTCACCGCCATGTTCTTGCCCTGGATCTTCAAGTTGGCCAGTGTGTCCTGGCCCTTGGCATGCATGGTACCGGCAGCGGAGACTGTGCTCTTGCCCGTATGAATCTGGGAATTGATGGTCCCGGCCTGCGAGTCCAGACCGTACTCAGTGTGATAGTCGAGAGCAAGAGGACTTTTCGCCGGCTGTCCGCCTTTGATCACGCGAAGGTTGGCGGCTTTGGCTTTGCCTTCGGAATCGAGCTTTTTGCCGTCTGACTTAACCTTGCCATTGAAGTCAACGATGCCGGCCAGTCCAGAGGCCGGATCGATGAAGCCAGTGGTGGTGAGATCGGCGTGCTCCACGGATATGCTGGCATCGAGCGGCGTTTTGGCTGCGTCTTCAGAGTTCACCGGCCCAGCCTGACCGTCAAGTTTGAGAGCTCCGCCTCCGGGCGTGTTGGCGGTAAGAGTAAAGGGAATCACGCTGGTCAACGATATGTTCTTGGCCGTGAGATTCACTTTGTCATACACGTGCTCCTTGCCGGCGCCGCTCGCAGTGCTCTGGCCAACGCGAATTTTGCCATCGACGATTTCAAACTTCTCCACGGAGACGTCTGGCGTAGAAGTGTCAGACGAAGTCTGTTTGGGTTTATTGGAAGACGCGCCCATCGTGGAGAAGTTCCACTTCCCGGCGGCATTCTTCAACAGCACGATATCGGGCTGATTCACCGAGATCGTGGTGACCTCAAGCCTCTTGGAGAAAATCAGCGGCATCAGGTGCAGGCCAACTTTGAGCGATCCGGCCTGCAGGAATGGGCCTTTGTTGAAGGCTGGATCATCGCTGATTGTGATCTGCGTGGCGGAAGCGCCGCCGCTGAAGATGGATGCGTCCAGCTTGCCGATATGGACGTCACGATTCAGGGCTGTGGAAAGGCTCTTTTCCAGCTTGGGCCGGAAGCTGTCCACGTTGATGAACAACGGAACCAGCAAGGCAGCCACGATTAAGACACCTACAATACTTGCGATGATAATCAGCAGGCGTTTCATAAGAAAATGCTACCAGATAGCAGGGTAATAAAGATGCATTGACAGGGTAGCTGGTTTGCTTCAGGATGGCGGCGACATGAGATCGCCCCTGTGGCTCAGAAATCGCAGATCAGTAAAGTTGACCTGATCCATCCGCCAGTAAGGGCAATCACTTTTCACTTTGTCATTCCGAGTACCGGAGTTTCCGCAGAGCGGGACGACGTCGCAGAGAGGAACCCAGAGGATACTTACCTGACCATATTGCTTCAGGGAATCTCCTCGAGGCTTTCCTCTTTCAACTTCTTGGCGACTGAAACGACTAACATTACTCTCTCGTTAACCATCCCCCTACCCCTACCCGTCCGCTCCATCCCAAGATCTAAAGAACTTAGCTCAAAACCTTCCAAGGGAACGAGAGCAAACTTAAGATTAGTTGAAGACCTGGCCAACTATGAGGCATAGTGAGAGCAGCACCCAGGGTGGAGTGAAGAGGCTCTTTGAAAAAATAATATTTCGCGGCGAACAGCCTGAGATGCGCGCGGGCTGTTGTTTAAGTAGTAATCGCTTCTAGTTGAAAGGCGATAGGCGCGCAAGCCGTGCCTATCGTCGTTAGCGCAGGTCTTATTAGATTAGAGAATACCTGTTGCCGCTGATGG
>Ga0137389_10001966_pt1 | contig 12305 bp, 14 predicted proteins | sample 15con2h14BmetaG_FD_104645 | JGI IMG/M metagenome (GOLD analysis project Ga0137389, IMG submission 104645) | Vadose zone soil microbial communities from Angelo Coast Range Reserve, California, USA - 15con2h1.4B metaG | ecosystem: Environmental > Terrestrial > Soil > Vadose zone > Saprolite...
GGGTCTCAGCGGGTGGAGTTCGAGGACGTGCACGTCCTCGGCATGAGCGATCTGGTCATGATGTGCCAGATCGGGGACCAGATCGTTAAGGTGCCCTCCCTGCAGATACTCCCTGGCACGACGATTTCCGGCCATGGCGACCGCGGGCGCCTCGTTGTCTCGCGGCGACTGGCGATCGCTCTCGGACTCGCCTGAGGCCTGAACAACTGAGCCCAGCACCTCACGTTCGGTCCGTCTCATATCCGCGTCGAGTGCCTTCCCCTCGACCGGCGGGTGATCCGGGTTCGCTGCCGGTCACTCGCTATGGGGCGCTGGGCTTCCGAGGCGCCGTGGGCCGTGAATGGTCCGCCATCAAGAACGTCGCGCGCACTACCGGGACGAGCTTGTGGCAACGCGGGCACTGCGGGTCCATCTTGCTGCCGGCGACGCCCTCGAGGTACGAGAGCGGGGTGTGGCAGTGCGGACAAGGGTTGAACGAAGCGTGCATCATGAACCTCCAGCGACACGGGAAACGTGCCTAGGTGAGCCCGATGTCGAGGGCCACTTCGCGCGCGAGGATGCGCCGCCCGCGGCGTGCCTGACGACCTCGAGGTCGTCCAGTTCCTCGCGTTGCGAGCCGCCGACCATGACCCTGCCCTCGGTCTGGCTCGGGGGAACGGGAGGGCGCTACGTGCGCCGCTCGGTGGTACGCGCGTGGGAGCCGTGCGCGAGCGTAGCAGGGAGTACAGAGATCCTACTCCCGTTCCGACGCGCGGTGCAAGCGAGACGCGGACAGGTTCACGTCGCGGGTGCAGGGTTCCGCGAGTTTCAGCTCGCGCCCTTCCGCCGGAGACGCGACGAGATCGACGTCGGTCCGTCGGCGGCTCAGGACCGCGCGAGGAGACGCACGAGCCGCCAGGCCGGATGCTCACCCGCCGCCTCGATGACCGCCGCCACGTCGCCCGCGCGGTCGAGGAGGAGCGCGGTCTCCCCCGCGGCGCGCGGCGCCGGCAGGCGCGCGAGGGGCGCCTGCTGACCGCGGCGCAGGTGGTCGAGCGCGTCCGGCGAGGGCGTCGGATAGGCCGCGTAGGACGCGAGGGCGTCGCGCACCGCCACCACGGGTAGCGCGCTGTCCTGCGGCGCCGCCACGAGCACGCCGACCGGGACCGCCTGCTCGACGCGGAACGAGCCGACGCGCGTCCGCCTGAGGCGCTCCAGGTGGGCGACCGTCCCGAGCGCGCGCCCGACGTCGGCCGCCAGCACGCGCACGTACGTCCCCTTCGAGCAGTCGAGGCGGAACTCGATGCGCTCCGGCGGGCGGAGCGCGAGCTCGAGATGCGCGACCGTGATCTCGCGCGGCGCGCGCTCGACCACGAGCCCCCGCCGGGCCAGCTTGTAGAGCGGCACGCCGTCGCGCTTGAGCGCCGAGTACATGGGCGGCACCTGGCGCTGGCGGCCGGCGAAGCGGATCGCGACCGCCTCGAGGTCCGCCTGCGCCAGCGTGGGGACCGGCGCCGTCTCGGTCGGCGCGCCGGCGCGGTCGAGCGTGTCGGTCGCGGTGCCGAGGCGAATCGTCCCCTCGTAGGACTTCTCCTCGACGAGGAGGTAACGCGCGACCTTGGTCGCCTCGCCGAGGCAGAGCGGAAGCAGGCCGCTCGCGAACGGGTCGAGCGTCCCCAGGTGCCCCACCCTGGTCGTGCCGAGCCGTGGCTTGAGAGCGCGGATCACGCCGGCCGAGGTCATGTCCTCGGGCTTGTCGACCAGGAGGATGCCGGTCACTCCGCGTCCTCGTCCTTGGCCGCCGCGCGCAGCAGGTCGTCCACGCGGCGCGCCGTGTCGGGCTGCGTGTCCCACTCGAAGCGCAGCTCCGGCGTGATGCGCAGCCCGAGTGCCCGCCCCACCTGGCCGCGCAGGAACGCCGCCGCACGCCCCAGCGCGCGCAGCGCCGCCGCGCGCTCCTCCGCCCCACCACCGAGCGTGCGCACGTACACGCGCGCCAGGCCGAGATCGGGCGTCATGCGCACCGCGGTCACCGTCAGGTCACGCAGGCGAGGGTCGTTCGCCTGGCGCAGGAAGAGCGCCGCCAGCTCCGCCTGGACCAGGTGGGCGACGCGCTCGGGGCGGCGGTCGGCCATCTTCCGTCAGTAGTGCAGGAACTCGAGCCGTTCCTCGCCCAGCCGGGCGAGCTCGAGCCGGTCGATGAAGCGGACGACTTCCCGGAGGCAGCCGTCCACGTGCGCCTGGTCCACGCCCACCTGGCTCACGCCCAGGGTGGCGCGCTGCCAGTGATCGTGGTCCGCGCACTCCGCGATCGAGACGTTGAACTTGTTCTGCACTCGGGCCTTGATGGCGCGCAGCACGCTGCGCTTGCCCTTGAGCGAATGGTTCTCGGGTAGCAGGAGCTCGAGCTGGAGCACGCCGACCACCATCGATGTCCTTCGCTCGCCCTCACGGGCCCCCGCGCGGCTCGGGTCAGGCGCTGCGCTCGGCCGCCTGCGCGCCCTTGGCGGCGGGCGGCAGCCGGCGGGCCACCTGCTCCACCTCGTAGGCTTCGATCACGTCGCCCACCTTGACGTCCTGGTAGCCCTCGAGCGAGATGCCGCACTCGTAGCCGCCAGCGACCTCGCGAGCGTCCTCCTTGAAGCGCTTCAAGCTCGTGATCCGCCCGTCGTGCACGACCACGTGGTCGCGCAGGAGGCGTGCCTTCGCGCCGCGCACGATCTTGCCGTCGGTCACGAAGCAACCCGCCACCTGCCCGATGCCCGAAACGACGAAGGTCTGACGGACCTCGGCGCGTCCCAGCACCTTCTCCTGGAGCGTCGGCTCGAGCAGCCCTTCCAGCGCGTCGCGCAGCTCGTTCAGGGCCTCGTAGATGATGGTGTAGAGACGGATGTCGACACCCTCGCGCTCGGCGAGCGCGGCGGCCTTGGGTTCGGGGCGCACGTTGAAGCCGATGACCACGGCGTTGGACGCCGAGGCGAGGAGCACGTCCGACTCGGTGATGCCGCCGACCGAGCCGTGCAGCACGTTGAGGCGCACATCGTCGGTCGAGAGGCGGCGGAGGGCGTCGCTGGTCGCCTCGACCGAGCCCTGCACGTCGGCCTTGAGGACGACCTTCAGCTCCTTCACCGCGCCGGTCTGGATCTGCTGGTAGAGGTCGTCGAGCGAAACCTTCGCGGTCTTCGCCATCTCGGCCTCGCGCTGCTTGCCGCGCCGGTGCTCGGCGACCTGTCGCGCCTTCTGGTCGTCCTGCACGGCGACGAAGGTATCGCCCGCCTCGGGCACGCCCCCCAGGCCCAGTATCTCGACCGGCGTCGACGGCCCCGCCTCCTCGATGCGCTGGCCCTTGTCGTTCATCATGGCGCGCACGCGGCCGTACTGCGTGCCGCACACGAAGGCGTCGCCGGGGCGGAGCGTCCCCTCCTGCACCAGCACGGTCGCCACCGGGCCGCGCCCGCGGTCCAGCCGCGCCTCGATGATCGTGCCCTTGGCGGCCCGCCCGGGGTTGGCCTTCAGCTCGAGCACGTCCGCTTGCAGCAAGAGCATGTCGAGCAGGTGCGGGATGCCCTCCTTGGTCTTGGCCGACACGGGCACGACGATCGTGTCGCCGCCCCATTCCTCGGGCGCGAGACCGTGGTTGCCGAGCTCCTGCTTCACGCGCTCGGGGCTCGCATCGGACTTGTCGATCTTGTTGACGGCGACGATGATCGAGACCTCGGCGGCGCGTGCGTGGTTGATGGCCTCGACGGTCTGCGGCATCACGCCGTCGTCGGCGGCGACCACCAGGACCACGATGTCGGTCACCTTGGCGCCGCGCGCGCGCATGGCGGTGAACGCTTCGTGGCCCGGCGTGTCGAGGAAGGTCACCTGGCGGCCGTTCACCTCGACCGTGTAGGCGCCGATGTGCTGCGTGATGCCCCCCGCCTCCCCCTCCGCCACGTTGGTGGAGCGGATGGCATCCAGGAGCGAAGTCTTGCCGTGATCGACGTGCCCCATCATGGTGACCACCGGCGCGCGCACCAGCCCCTTCTCCTCGCCTCCTTCGGCCTCCACCGCCTCCAGCATCTGCTCGACGTCGAAGGCGACGTTCTCGACCTGGTGCTCGAACTCGGCCGCGACCAGCGCCGCGGTGTCGTGGTCGAGCGCCTGGTTGATGGTCGCCATCATGCCCATGTCGAGGAGCTTCTTGAGGACGTCGCCCGCCTTGACGCCCATGGCCTTCGCGAGATCCGCGACCGTGATCACCTCCGAGATGCGGATCACCCGCTTCGAGGCGCGCGGCACAGTGATCTCGGTCTTCTTCTGCTCTTTCCCCGGCAGAGCGCGCCGCTTCTGCGGGCGCTTGCCCCCGCGCATGAAGTCCCGCTCCATGGTGTCGAGCATGTCGGACTTCTTGATGACCTTGCGGCCTTTCTTCTTCTTGGGCGCCTCTCCGCCAGCCCCCTCGGCGCTCGGCGCCGGCTCGCCGGGGCGCGCCGCGGGCGACGCGGCCGGCGCCGCGGCCTTGCGCAGGTCGATCTTGCCGAGCACCTTGACGCCGCGCATCTCCTCGAAGCCGGGGGGCGGCGGCGCGGCGCGTCGTGGAGCCGGAGCCACGGATGCGCTCGGCGGGGCAGGCTCGGCTGCGGCCGGAGCCGACACCGGTCGCGGCCGCTCGACTACCGCCGGCGCGGGCGCCGCAGCCGCAGCCGGTGCCGGTACCGAGCCGGGCGTCGCGTTCGGCTCCTCGACGGGAGGAGGCGATTCCGCCGCGGCCGAGGAGGGCGGCACCTCGACGAGGGACGGAGAGACACCTGCCTCGAGATCGAGCGCGGGCGGCACCTCGCCCGAAGTGGAGTCGCTGGGGCTCGGCGGCGGTACGTCCTCGCGCTTCAGCACCTCGCGCGCCGTCCGCCGGCGGATGACGTTCGCCCGCAGCCGCGTCTCGGTCGTCTGCTCGCGCGCCGTGACCATCTGATCCCCGCCGACCGCGCGCTCGGTCACCACCCGTTCCGCGACGACCTTCTCGGTGCCCAGCGCCACCGTCGGCCGCGGCACGAGCCCCAGCGCCTCGCGCACGCGCTGCACCTCGTCGTCGGTGAGCGCGCTCTGCGAGCGTTTGCCGCGGATGCCGAGCTTCTCGAGCCCTGCGACGAGATCCTTCGGCTGCACGCTCCATTCCTTGGCCAGCTCGTGGACGCGCCTCGACATCGCGCTACCCCTCGCCCCTCTCCGTGGCCGCCGACAGCGCCGCGACGAGGGCCGCGCGCTCCGCAGGCGCCGGGCTGCGCCGGAGCGAACGCAGCGGGCCGCGGCGGCGCGCGAAGGCGAGCCAGCACTCGGGGCTGACGTGCAGGTACGCCCCGCGGCCGGGCGCGCGCCGCGCCCCGTCGAGATGAAGGCCCGCTGCGCCGGCGACGAAGCGCCGCAGCCCCCGCTGCGGTGCGCGCGCCCCGCAGCCGACGCACGTGCGGATCGGTTCCTGCCCGCTCAATGGCTCTCCTCGCGCACCGGCTCCCCCGGTGCGGCAGGCTCCTCGCTGCTCCCCGCGCTCTCTCCGCCTGCTGCGGCCGGTGCGGCTGCCGCCGCGGCCGCCGCTTCTGCCGCGGCCGCCTCTGCCGCGGCCGCCGCCTCTGCCGCGGCAACCGCCTCTTGCTCCCGTAGGCGCTGCACGTGCTCGCGCGCGCCGGCGAGGAGCCCCGCCGCCCGCTCGGCGCCGATGCCCTCGATCTCGCCCACCGTCTCTTCGTCCGACGCGGCCAGCTCCTCGGCCGACTTGAAGCCGCTCTGATAGAGAAGCTCCGCGGTCACGTCGCTGAGCTTGGGGATCCCCTGGAGCGAGGTCCGCGCCCGGCGTGCCTCGTCCTCGGCCTCGGCCTCGCTGCGCACGTCGAGCTTCCAGCCCGTGAGACGCGACGCCAGGCGCACGTTCTGTCCCTTTTTGCCGATGGCGAGCGCGAGCTGGTCGTCGGGGACGATCACCTCCATCGCGCGCTCGTCCTCGTCCATGATGATCTTGGACACCTTGGCGGGCGCGAGCGCGCGGCACACGTACTCTGCCGGATCGGCGGTCCAGGGCACGATGTCGATCTTCTCGCCGCGCAGCTCCTGCACCACGGCCTGGACGCGCGTCCCGCGCATGCCGACGCAGGCGCCCACCGGGTCGACGTCGCGGTCGTTCGAAGTGACGGCGATCTTCGCCCGTCCGCCTGGCTCGCGCGCGGCGCCTTTCACCTCGACGATGCCCTCGTAGATCTCGGGGACCTCCTGCTTGAAGAGCTCGACGAGGAGGCCCCAGTGCGTGCGCGAGAGCACGATCTGCGGTCCCTTCCCGGTCAGCTCGACATCGAGGATGAACGCACGGATGCGGTCGCCCTGCCGGTAGCGCTCGCGGGGAATCTGCTCCTTCTCCGGAAGGATCGCGTCGGTGCGCCCCAGGTTGACGATGATGTTCTTCTTCTCGAAGCGCTGCACGATGCCGGAGAAGAGCTCGCCCTTTCGCCCCTTGAACTCGTTGTAGATGATGTCGCGCTCGGCATCGCGCACCTTCTGGATGATGTTCTGCTTCGCCGCCTGCGCGGCGATGCGACCGAACTTCTCCGCCGGAAGACGGACGAGCAGCTCGTCCCCGATCTGTGCCTCGGGGTCGATCTTCGCGTGTGCCTGGTCGAGCGTCACCTGGTTCTCGGGATCCTCGATCTGCTCGACGACCGTCTTCACCTCGAAGAGCTCCACCTCACCGATCTCGGCGTTGAACTCGGCCTCGATCTTCTTGTCGTGCCCGAAGGTCTTCTTGGCCGCGGAGACCATCGCGTCCTTCAATGCATCGACGATGATCTTCCGGTCGATGCCCTTCTCCTTGCTCACCTGCTCGATCACGCGGTTCAGGTCCGGCTGCATGGGCGCCTCCCTCACGCCTGCGCATGCGGCGGCCCTGCGGGCCGGCTGAAGTCGTGGTCGACGTGCGCCTTGTCGATGGCCGCCAGCGGGATGACGACGCGCCCGGCATCGGGGTCGTGGAGGGTGATCTCCTGCCCGGTGACGGCCTCGAGCGCGCCACGGAAGTGCCGGCGGGCGCCGAGGGGCGCGCGCGTCTGCACCCGGACGCGCTGGCCGATCGCGCGGCGGAAGTGCGCCTCGCGCAGGAGGGGGCGGTTCAGGCCCGGCGAGGAGCACTCGAGGTGGTAGCGCCCGGGGACCGTGTCGTGCGCATCGAGCAGGTCGCCGAGCTCGCGCGCGACGCGCGTCAGTTCGTCGAGCGTCACGCCGCCGCCGGGGTGATCGACCAAGAGGCGCAGCACGACCCGACCGCCCTCGGGGCGGAACTGCACGTCCACGAGCTCGAGCCCCCTCGCCAGCGCGAGGGGCTCCGCCAGCTCCCAGACGCGCTGGGTCACCGCGGTCCGATCCATGAGACTTTGCTCCTCCAAAAATGAAAGAGTGGGCCGGGCCCACTCGGGTTGGTCGATGAAGGCCTGAAAGTGCAGTGGTATAACACGAGGCCCGTAACCCCGCAACGGGCCACACGAAGTCTCGCGCGCGCTCAGCCCGCGTACATCTCGTCGATCTGCTGCCGGTAGCGCTCCGCCATCACCTTGCGCTTCACCTTGAGGCTCGGGGTGAGCTCGCCCGTTTCGGTGGACAGGTCACGCGGCAGGATGCGGAAGTACTTGATCGATTCGTACGAGGCCAGCTCCTTGTTCACCTGCGCCACCTCGGATTCGAGCAGCTCGCGCACCTTCGGATGCGCCGCCATCTCCTCCGGGGAGGCGAACGCCAGGCCCTGTGCGCTCGCCCAGCGCGCCACATCCTCCTCATCGAGGGTGATGAGCGCCGTGCAGTACTTCCGGTTGTCGCCGATCACCACCGCCTGGCTCACGTGCGGCTGGAGCTTGAGCAGGTTCTCGATCTTCTGCGGCGCCACGTACTTCCCGCCGGACGTCTTCATCAGATCCTTCTTCCGATCGGTGATGCGCAGGAAGCCCTGCTCGTCGAACTCGCCGATGTCCCCGGTGTGGAACCATCCCTCGCTGTCCCAGCTCTCGGCGGTGGCCTCCGGCCGGCGATGGTAGCCGAGGGCGATGTTCGCACCGCGCGCCAGGATCTCGCCGTCCGGGGCGATGCGGATCTCGCAGCAGTCGAGCGGCAGGCCAACGGTGCCGAGCTTGAAGCGATCAGGGCGGTTCACGGTCAGGCTGGGCGTGGTCTCGGTGAGCCCGTAGCCCTCGAGGATGGGCAGGCCGACGGCGTGAAAGAACTCGGCGATCTCGCGCGAGAGCGGCGCCCCACCCGAGGTCATGTAACGGATGTTGCCGCCGAGGAGCTGATGGATGCGGGAAAAGACCAGGCGGTGCGCGAGCGCGTGTTGCCACTGGACGAGCGCGGGCACGGCGCGACCCTCCTGCTGGTACGTAGTGCGCGTGCGGCCGACTCCCACCGCCCAGTCGAAGAGCGCTCGCTCGACGGCGCCGCTCGATTCGCGCGCCGCCTGCATGCGCGCGTAGAGCTTCTCGTAGATGCGCGGCACCGCGGGTACGAAGTGCGGCCGCGAAGCCGCCATGTCCTCGCCCAGGGTGTCGATGCTGCGCGCGAACGCCGTGATCGTGCCCGCCGCGATGTCGACGTACTCGATCAGGCGCGCGAAGGAGTGCGCCAAGGGCAAGAAGAAGAAGTCGACCTCGCCCTCGCCCGCGAAGCCGATCTTCATGAGTGACTCGACCGTGGCGAGATGGTTCCCGTGCGTCTGCAACACCCCCTTCGGCGGGCCGGTGGTGCCCGAGGTGTAGACGATGGTCGCGAGCTGATCGCGCGTGACGGCCGCGACACGGCGCTCGATCTCCCCGAGCGTGCGGCCGAGCGCGGCGCGCCCGCGCTCGATGACCGCCGCGAGTGATTCGCCGCCGCCCGCATCTCCCTCGATGGTGATCACCGCGCGCACGTCCACCTTCTGCCGCACGCCGTCGAGCTCGAAGCCCTGTCGGGTCACCTCCTCGATCTTGGCGCGCTGCTTCGCGTTCTCGACGAACACCACCGAGGACTCGGAGTTGGCGATGATGTAGCCGCACTCGGCCGGCAGGTTCGACTGATAGATGGGCACGGTGAGCGCGCCGCAGGCGAGGATCGCGAAGTCGATCTCGATCCACTCGGGCCGGGTGCCGGAGAGCAACGCCACGCGGTCGCCCGGCTCCACACCCATGGCGATCAGCCCCGCCGCGATGGCGCGCACGCGCTCGGCCATCTGCTGCCACGTGACCTCGCGCCACCCGTCCGCGACGCGGTAGCGGTAGCGCGGCCGCGTCGCCAGCGCGTCGGCGCGCGCGAAGAACATCTGAGCCAGATTCGCGTACGACATGCCCGCCCCTTCCCGGCTCGCGCCGTGGCGCGGCCGCAAGCGGCGCGTACCGTACAATACTGCCGTTTCGCCGCTCAACCCCGGCCGCTCGCGCCGGGGCGCCGGACGGTACGCGCAGCTCCCGAAGCCTCGCTACCGCTCGCCCTGAAGGTCGTGCAGCGTCAGCAGCTCGACGATCTGGTACGCCCGCTTCCCACCTGGCGTCTGCACCTCGACCTCGTCGCCCACGGCCTTGTTCAGAAGGGCGCGCCCGAGCGGCGAGGAGAGTGATATCTGGCCCCGCGCCGCGTCGACCTCCTCGGGGAACACGATATCGTAGGTCACCGCCTCTCCGGCATCGTCCTCCACCGTGACGCGGCTGCCATAGGCGACGACGGCGCGCGGGATCGAGGAGATGTTGTACAAGGACAGCTCGCGCACTCGTCCCTCGAGCTGCCCGATGCGCGAGCGCACGTAGTCCTGGCGTGCCCTGGCAGCCTCGTACTCCGCGTTCTCGGAGAGATCGCCGTGCGCGCGGGCCACCTCGAGCTCCTTGGGGAGCTTCACGGTCAGTTCGTACTTCAGGTCCGCCAGCTCCTTCTTGAGCCGGACGATGACCGGTAGCTCCATGACGGGGTCCTCAGGCGCCGCTGGGCTCGGCCAGCACCCGGCGCGCGATCTCGCTCGCTTGCCGGCCGTCGTAGCGGCCGGCGAACCGCTCGCGCAACGCGCCCATTATCGCGCCCAGGGTGCGCGCCTCGGGCCGGGCCGCGAGCGCGCGGATGGTCTCTTCCAGCTCGGCCGGCCCGAGGAGCGCGGGTACGTACACCTCGAGGAGCGCCCTCTCCGCGCGATTCTGCTCGATCAGCTCGCCGCGGCCGGCCTTGACGGCGAACTCCTCGGCTTCCTCGCGCTTGCGGATCTCGCGCCGCACGAGCTGCACCAGGTCCGCTTCCGCGAGGGCAGCGCCCTTGCGTTCGACCTTCAGGTGCTTCGCCGCGGTGAGGAGCCCGCGTAGCACGTACACCCGTGGCATCTCGCGCGCCTTCATGGCGCGCGTCAGGTCGTCGGCGAGCTGCTGCTCGGTGAGCGCCGGCACGGGGCGCTAGGGTAGGGAGAACTCGTCGGGTTGTAAAGCGCGATCAGGGCTTGTGTTGCACGTAGGGCGGCGCCGCCGACGCGCGTGTCCACAACGACGCCGCCAGCGCACGGACGTAGTCGCCCTGCGTGAAGTACCAGTAGGTCACCAGGATCCCGACCAGCAGACCGCCCCAGAAGCTCCTCACGCTCGACCTCCTCTTCGGCGGCCCCCACTTGCATCGGCCGCCCGCGGCCACACAATCGTGTCCCGCGCCGCCCTCGGTCCGCCATGGCGCACTGGCTCCGCGTAATTCTCGACGGCGTGTTTCCCTTGCACTGCGAGGCGTGCGAGCGCCTGCTGCCGCACGGTCACGGCATCGGCCTGTGCGCGCCCTGTCGCGCCGCCATGAAGCCCCCGCCCGAGCCACTCTGCCGCACTTGCGGCGTCCCGCTCGGGCGTGACCCGTGTGCCGGCTGCCTCCGCCATCCTCCCGCCTTCTCGGCGGCTCGCGCGGCGGCATTGTATCTCCCGGCGGCGGGCGGTCTCAATCCGCTGGCGGCGGCGGTCCAGGGTCTCAAGTATCGCCGCCGGCGGGCGCTGGCTGACGCGCTCGGCGCGCTGCTCGCGGAGCGCTATCCTTTCGCGGACGACGCGCTCCTGGTCCCCGTTCCCCTCCACCGCGCCCGCCTGCGCGAGCGTGGCTTCAACCAGGCGCTGCTCCTCGCGCGCGCGCTCGGGCGCCGGCGCGGGTTGCCGGTCGCAGCACGTCTCCTCGTGCGGGTCCGCGCCACCGAGGCGCAGGCGCGCCTCGCCGCCAGCGGGCGATGGCACAACCTGCAGGGCGCGTTCGCGGTGCGCGCGCCGGGGGTGCCCCGCGGGCGCGCCGTGGTCCTGGTCGATGACGTGCTCACCACCGGGGCCACCGCCGACGCCTGTGCCGTCGCGCTGCGCGAAGCCGGCGCCGGCCGCGTCGACGTGTTCACCGTCGGGCGCGCCCCTTGATTCGTTCAGCCCACGACCGAGAGCGCGATCAGGACCTGCGCCGCGTAGTAGGTCGTCATGACGAAGGCCTCGGCGGAGCGGAACGGGCGCGCGAAGCGTTCGGTCGCCAGGAGCCCGTCGGAGAGCATGAAGAGCAGCGCGCCGGCGAGCGCGAGCCGCGCGCTCGCGGCGGGCGTGGTCGCGGCCGCCGCGCGCACCGCGGCGCGCCAGGCCATGACCGCGATGACGCTCACGTAGACGGCGACCGGCAGGCGTTCGCGCCCGAGCCCCGGCCAGAGGTAGCGGAGCATGCCGAGGCTCCCGAGCGCGAAGGGCATCAGGAGCGCCCACGCTCGTCCGTCCCACCGCCCGGCGGGCGCGAAGGCCGCGATGTAGAGGAGATGCGCGACCAGGAAGCTCGCCAGCCCCGGGACGAAGCCCTGCGCGGAGAGGAGCCACAGGTCGCCCGCCAGCGAGCAGAGGAGCCCGGCGAAGACGAGCCAGCGGTACGTGTCGGCGATGGGCGCCGGCTCGGTGGCGACCAGCGCCGCCAGCAGCACGATCGGCACCGCCTTCGAGACGTCGCCCGCACGACGCGCTCCCGCGACCCGCGCGCAGACGTGCGCTGCGCCGAGGGTCAGCACGAGCGCGATACCCACGCCCCACATGACCGCCGCGCACTCAACGCCGGGCGAGCGCGCCAAGTCAACCGGCTGGCCGCGCGGGTGCTACCCGTGCCAGCGGCATCGATGTCGTCCGCCCTTCCCGCCGAGGTCGCCGCGGTCCACGACACCTGGCGCCGCCGGGGGCGCTTCGTCACCCTCTGCTCGAGATCGGCCGGCGGCTGGCGGCGATGGCGGGCGGGTGTCGGACACTACCCGCAGATGGAGGACCCGGCGGGCTGGGCGACGGCGGTGCTCAGCCGGCTCGAAAACCGGCGCGCCAGCCAGTCGA
>Ga0137389_10001970_pt1 | contig 12291 bp, 10 predicted proteins | sample 15con2h14BmetaG_FD_104645 | JGI IMG/M metagenome (GOLD analysis project Ga0137389, IMG submission 104645) | Vadose zone soil microbial communities from Angelo Coast Range Reserve, California, USA - 15con2h1.4B metaG | ecosystem: Environmental > Terrestrial > Soil > Vadose zone > Saprolite...
CTCTGGTCTTCCCGGCTTTGCGGAAGTGCGAACGACGACCCAACCATTGCGGCGAACAGGAACATGATAAAAGAGCTGCTTTTAAGTATGCGCATTCAAATCCGCCTTAAAAAGTTGATACTGCCGGGCTGACCGCTGTTGTTGTCAGCCGGGTCGCCGTTTTACACGTTGTTGTTGAGGGAACCCCCTGGAAGCAGTACCCGAATTAGACGGGGCACGTCAATTGGTTAGTTGCGGACGACTGAGTTACAGGCAGCCATAAAAATAAAATCCATTGAAAAAGTGGGGGTACTGCAATTCTCCGGGATTAATACCCCAAAGACTGGATTGCTCTTTTTCGGCTGCAGCCGGAGGCTGGAGGAAACGAGGAGCGATGTCACCGAGAATCCTCATTGTCGATGCTAACGCCCGCATGCGACGAACGATCCGTCAGGTGGTCGAAGACGGTACCGACTTGCAGGTCTGTGGAGAGGGCACGGACGGCCAGGACGCTATCAGGAAAGCGGAGCAGTTGAATCCCGATCTGGTTATTCTCGATCTCACAATGCCGAAGATGAATGGATTGCAAGTGGCGCGAGCCATCAAGAAGCTGCTGCCCAAGGTGCGACTGGTTTTGTTCAGCCTGGAAGAAAATCAACTTGTGCGCAATGCGGCAAAAGCTGCTGGGATAAGTGCCGTGGCCTCGAAGCGAGAGGGCAGTCGAAGTCTGTTCCAAGGCTTGCGAACGGCGCTACAGTCGGCGGCGTGATGGGCGTTCTTTTCTCCTAACCACAAATACCTTTCAATAGACAGTGTCGGATACGTGGGCTTTGCTGCCGAACAGCGCAGCCGATCGGCTGGTTCCGACGGCCGAATGCGACTGTCCCTGGGCGATCAATCCTGCCGCAAAGTCGCGAGGGAAAGCTCCCCTACGTCCGAGATTGCAAATTCTTGCACTTCTCGCGGCCTGTAAGCCGAGTTTCTGCGCTGGACACGTCTGACAGAGCTTTTCACATTGACATCGATGGCTGAGATGAGGAGAATCAATCGGCGTTGTCATCCCCTGCGTCCAGTCAACCTGGATCCAACTTGCCTCTGTTGTTTGCGATTGGTATTTCCGACTTCACAAACGTGCTCCATGATTCCATGATATTGAGGAGAATCTCTACCACTATGAAGCAACGATTCTGTAGGAACATTGCAATGTGCTCTGGATCTGCTCTGCTATTCCTGGCGATGATTTCGGCGTCGGCGCAGCAGGTGCAGAGAAACCCAATAGTCGTTCACGCCACGGCACACACCACAACGCCGCTAGCATTCCGAGACATGACTCCGGTTCCCTGGCACAATGCCAGCAGAGTCATGCCCGAGCATGACCGGGCGCCGCATCCGCATATCAGCAGCGTGCCCGATGCCGTGGCCCAAAGCTTAACGCTACCACTGGTCAGCACGACTCCCGGGCTGAATTTCGATGGCATCACGGACGCGCAGGGTGGAGGTTTTGTGCCGCCCGATACCAACGCTTCCGTGGGCGCCACGCAAGTAGTAGAAACGGTTAACGTGGCCTATTCCGTGTATGACAAAACCACGGGCACCCAGCTCATGGCTCCGACCAACATCCAGACTCTCTACGCTCCCCTTGGTGGGCAGTGCGCGACGGGGAACTTGAGCGATCCCATCGCGACCTTTGACAAAGCGGCTGGACGCTGGCTGATCACAATGATCGCTTTCAACAACGCTTTCACTATCAATGATGCATGCATCGCTATTTCCACTTCCTCTGATGCAACCGGAACCTTCCACCTTTACCAGTTCTCCTATGGCATGACCCTCCCAGACTATCCGAAGCTAGGAGTGTGGCCGGATGCCTACTACCTCACTACCAACAGCTTCCCTTTAGGCGGTGCCTTCACCGGCGCGGAGACCTGCGCTTTGGACCGCACCAACATGCTGGCCGGGAACAAAGCAAAGATGATCTGCTTCAAGCGAGGCATGGCGGATTTTAGTCTGATGCCTGCCGATCTGGACGGCAATACGGCCCCACCCGCTGGCTCTCCTAATTACCAGTTGGAGCTGGCTACTTCCACGACTCTGAAACTGTTCAAGTTCCATGTGAACTTCATCGTTCCCACTAAGTCAACCTTCACCGGGCCCACAACCCTCACTGTGGCCGCTTACAGCGATGCCTGCGTCGCGAAGGGCACTTGCATTCCGCAGCCCTCGCCTGGCGAAAAGCTTGATGCCCTTGGGGACCGGCTGATGTACCGGCTGGCGTATCGTAACTTCGGGACTCACGAAGCCTTAGTGGCGACTCACTCGATCAAAGGCAGCGGCACTGGTAAAGCGGCCTCGGCGGTACGCTGGTACGAATTCCGGAGCCCAGGCTCCTCCCCGGTCTTATTCCAACAAGGCACGGTGGGCGGCGGCACGAGCTCGGTGGCGCGCTGGATGGGCAGCATCGCCATGGACAAGAACGGCGACATCGCACTCGGTTACAGCAAGTCAAGCAGCATGCTGAAACCGAGTATCGAGTACGTGGGGCGCGTTCCCACTGATGCGCCGGGCAATATGGAGTCGGCAACACTAATCATTGCGGGCAACGGCGTCCAGACCAAAAGCTTCAACCGCTGGGGCGACTATAGCAGCATGGCTATCGATCCTACGGATGACTGCACGTTCTGGTACGCGCAGGAGTATTACAAGACCACAGGAAGCTTTAACTGGAATACTCGGCTAACTTCATTCAAGTTCACAACCTGCCACTAGGACTTCAAGCGGCAAGCAGACCCGCTCCGCAAGGAGCGGGGTTTTTCTTTCGGGCAGAAGCTGGCCTGCTGCTGCCACTATCCCCGATATTTTTTCAGGACCGCCTCGCTGGAGATGACGCCTTCAAGGTTTACCACGGGCACGAGGCGAACGTGGTTGACGTAGCCAAGAGCTGCCTCAAGTGGAAGATCGGGATAGTCTAGACACCGTAAATAGAGTTGTGGTAGCAGTGGTCGCATTGTTACGCAACAAGAGGCAGCTCGAAAAGTTGATTTCCGGTGCTCACCTTACGTCTTCCCAAAGTAGGCTGGACACCGCTCATCGGGTAAGATATTTCGGCTGCGGCGGAGACGTTGCAAGCAACGTCTCTACAGAATTTCCCATGAACCGCGAATACAAGAATGCATATAGCCACGAACTCCACCGCGATGTGGAATTGCTGGTGTTTGGGCACGCGGGTTCGCCCTTGCTCGTGTTCCCTACTTCCATGGGAAGGTTTTTTGAGTATGAAGACCGGGGAGTAATTGGGGTGCTGTCGCCCAAGATTGAGCGCGGCGAATTGCAGGTTTTTTGTCCCGATTCCGTCGATACTGAGAGTTGGTACAACAAAAGTGTTCATCCGCGGGTGCGGGTGCTGCGGCATCTGCAATACGAGCGCTACATTCTGCACGAACTGCTGCCGTTCTTGCGGTGGAAGAATCAGTCTTCGCAACTAGCGGTCACGGGGTGCAGCTTTGGCGGTTACCATGCGGTCAATTTTTCGTTGAAGCATCCTGACGTGGTGACGCACTGCGTGAGCATGAGTGGAGCGTATGACATCCATCAGTTTCTGGATGGGTATTACGATGACGACTGCTACTTCAATTGCCCTCCGGATTTTCTGCCGAATCAGAATGATGATTGGTTCTTAAGCCGCTACCGGCAGATGAAGATTGTGCTGGGATCGGCCGACTGGGATATGTGCCTGGACCAGAACGTGAAACTGTCGGCGATGCTGAATGCCAAGGCGGTTCCAAATTGGCTGGATGTTTGGGGGGATAATTCGCAGCATGACTGGCCTTTGTGGCTGAAGATGGCGGGGAAATATTTTTAGTGGTTGTTTGGCGTTGGCTGTCGGCCGTAGCCCGATGGGCGTCGTGCGAGCAACGTGAGAACGCCTGGTGGCGGTAATTAATGAAGCGAGGAGTACGGGGGTCCTTGGCTTCGCTCAGGATGACAAGAGAGAGCCGTGGTATTTTCAAATGCGCAACGCGCGGTGAGGAGTGACCAGTGAGTACTAAGAAGATTGGAATTGTTTTTGGGATGGAGAATGCGTTTCCGCCAGCGGTAGTGGAGAAGATCAACTCCATGAATGTCGATGGAGTGACGGCCGAGTTCGTGAAGATTGGCGGGATCCGGATGGATGAGCCTCGGAAGTATGCCGTCATCATTGATCGGATTTCTCAGGACATTCAGTTTTATCGAGCCTATCTGAAGAATGCGGCGCTGCATGGGACGTTTGTGGTTAACAATCCGTTCTGGTGGACGGCGGATGACAAGTTCTTCAACTACGCGCTAGCCTCGAAGCTTGGAGTAGCGATTCCGCCGACCGTGCTTTTGCCGCACAACAAGCATCCGGAGGGAACCACGGACCAGTCGATGCGGAATTTAATGTTTCCCTTGAACTGGCAGGAACTTTTTGAGTATGTCGGCTTCCCTGCTTTTCTCAAGCCTTATTCGGGCGGCGGGTGGAAGCATGTATACAAGGTGCATTCGCCGGAGGAGTTCTTTCATCACTACAACCAGACTGGCGATTTGTGCATGACTCTGCAGCATGGGGTGGAGTTTGATGAATATTTCCGTTGCTATGTAGTGGGGCAGGAGAAAGTACACATCATGAAGTACGATCCGCGGGCTCCGTTTCATGAGCGGTACGTGAAGGGGAATCCTCCGCCCTCGTCGGCGGCGCTGAAGGAACGTGTGGAGAAAGACGCGCTGACTTTGTGCCGGGCTTTGGGGTACGACCTTAATACTGTGGAGTTTGCTGTGGAGGATGGCGTGCCGTACGCGATTGATTTCATGAATCCGGCGCCAGATGCGGAAGTTACGTCGGTAGGGCGGGAGAACTTTGAGTGGATTGTGAATGCGGTGGCGGAAATGGCGGTGAAGATGGCGTTGAGCGCAGAGAATCCGGCGCGGGAGCTGCGATGGGCGGGGTTCTTAGCTGGGGGGCAATCTACCGCCGGATCCGCCAAGCCTTCGGCACGGAGAAAATCAAAAGCGCAGGCGCCAGTGGGATGAGCTGAAGAGAAAACGTTTTCTCTGAGGTGTGGCGCTGGCCTGGGCACCATCGGTTCCGGCACTGATCGGCCTCAGCAATGCGCTCAGAGGCATGTCAAGAGCAAGGGCAACCGGGCTTGCCGCGGTGGCTGGCGGTCTGGCTGAGATGTTCGCCGTGTGTGGGATCGGCGCGATCCTCATCGGCCAAGCAAGGCGATGTTCTTACTGCCCCGGGCATTCTGGCCAGGAGATTGGATGCAAAACTTGTTTTCCGTCCTGTCGCTATGCTTGCGGGGATTAATGCTCCTCTTCGTTGGCCTCTTCCTGTGGTTGATGTGGTTTCAGACCCATCACACGTTCTGAATCACGATTCCTAGACTCATTCTAGGCCTCCTTCGTTATACTGATATCCTTGGTTTCCCTATCCTGTCGCCAACAACGCGACAAGGATGGGGCACCCCCGTCTATATTTTGAAGTGATGCTATGCGTCCTACTTTCACCCTCGGGATTGAAGAGGAATATCAGACCGTAGATCCGGAGACGCGGGATCTGCGGTCGCACATTCATGCCGAAATCCTGGAGAAGGGCAAGTTGCTGTTGCAGGAGCGGGTGAAGGCGGAGATGCACCAATCAGTGGTTGAGGTGGGAACTTCGGTTTGCAACAACATTAAAGATTGCAAGACTGAAGTGAAGAAACTGCGCCGGGACATGGTGCGGCTGTCGAAGGAAAATGGGCTGCGGCTGGCGTCGGTGGCGACGCATCCGTTTGCAGATTGGCGGGTGCAAGAGATTTATCCCGACGACCGGTATAAGAATATTGTCGAAGACTTGCAGTTGGTGGCTCGGGCCAACCTCATTTTTGGATTACACGTTCACGTGGGGATCGAGGACCGCGAAACCGCGATCCACATGATGAATCATGCGCGGTATTTTGTGCCTCACCTTCTGGCGCTCTCGACGAACTCTCCGTTTTGGCTGGGGATGAATACCGGACTGAAGTCTTATCGCTGCAAAGTGTTTGACAAGTTTCCGCGAACGAATATTCCTGACTATTTTCCGAGCTGGGGCGAGTACGAGAATTTCATCAAGCTGCTGATCAAGACCAACTGCATTGATAACGCCAAAAAGATCTGGTGGGACATACGGCCGCATCCGTTCTTCAACACCATCGAGTTCCGCGTGTGCGACATTCCAATGCGAGTGGAAGAGACGATTGCGCTGGCGGCTTTGATTCAGGCGACCGTGGCGAAGCTCTACAAGCTGCACGCGGCGAACCAGGGATTCCGGCTCTACCGGCGAGCGCTGATCATGGAAAACAAGTGGAGGGCGGCGCGCTACGGGCTGGATGGCAAGATGATTGACTTTGGCAAGCAGACGGAAGTGGCGGCGCGAGACCTCATTCGCGAGTATCTGGATTTTGTAGACGATGTGGTGGATGAATTGGATTCGCGCGAGGAATTGAATTATGTTCACGAAATTCTTGAGCGCGGCACCGGGGCGGACCGTCAGTTGCATGTGTTTCAGCAGACTGGCGATTTGAACAAAGTTGTTGACTACATTATTGAGGAGACGGAGACCGGGCTAGCCGAGACGGAGGAGCCGGTTTCTGCGCGAAAAATAGGTTAATGACCATTCCTGAGGCAGAGCAAATCCCCACTTCTCGTAAAGGGCGCGAGAAATGGGGCACCCGGTTGAATCAAATTCCGTATGATCCTGAATTTACTCCTGGCGCGCGCAATGCGGTAAAGGTGTGCCTGCGGGTGCAGCCTAGCGAAAAAGTTTGCGTGATCACCGATGAAGCAACGCTTGCGATCGCCGCGGCGATCGTGCACGAACTGGAGACGATGGGCGCGCCCTATCGCTCTTGGGTGTTGGAGGAGGTTGCCGAGCGTCCGCTCATCGGTTTGCCGCAATCGATTCTGGACGATTTGGAGAAGAGTCAGGTTTCGATCTTTGCGGTGCAGGCGCAGAAAAACGAGTTGAAGTCGCGCATGCAGATGACGGAAGTTGTGAACCGGCGGAAGATTCGACATGCACACATGGTAAACATCAACCGCCAGATCATGCTGGAGGGTATGCGGGCGGATTTTCAGAAGGTAGACCGCCTCAGTCAGAAGGTTGTTGATATGGTACGCCAGGCCTCGACGATTCGGGCGAAGACGGCCGCAGGCACGGATCTGACGGCTGATTTGAATCCGAACTATCGGTGGTTGAAGACGAGCGGGATTATCTCCGCGGAGAAGTGGGGGAACCTGCCGGGAGGAGAAATCTTCACGACGCCGGGCGAGGTAAACGGAACTTTTGTGATCGATGGCGTGGTTGGCGACTATTTGTGCGCGAAGTTTGGCAATCTGAAGGAGACTCCGCTGACGATTCACATGAAGAACAATCGGTTGACCGAGGCCCATTCAGATAACCGCGAACTGCAAGAGGATTTCTGGCGGTATACACATACCGACGAGAACAGCGATCGCGTTGGGGAGTTCGCCATCGGGACGAATATTGATTTGAAGGACGTGATCGGACAGATCCTGCAGGATGAGAAGTATCCCGGAGTGCATATTGCGTTTGGAAACCCGTATGGAGCGCATACCGGGGCAGAGTGGGATTCGTCTACGCATATTGACGTCGTGGGACGGAAGTTTGATATCTGGGTGGACGACCAGCAGATCATGCGCGATGGGAAGTTTTTGGTGGAAGCGTAGGGGCCGAAAGCGGTTAGAGAATTCCTCGCGAAGCCGTGTACACCTGATGTACGGCCTGAGATCCTTCGACTGCGCAAGAGCGCCCACTTTGTGGGCGTTTTTGCTGCGCTCAGGATGACAGGGCGTTAGAATAATCCGCCGACGGTCAGGAACGACCAAAATGATTCCCTCCTTGCGCAGGCAGTTCAACCAGAACTTCACTTCCGAGAAATACCAAACATTTTTGCGACAGATTGATGACGCGTGCGGGACGCATGTGCAATTTCGGTTATGCGAGACTCCATGCTTTTTTCCAAAGCAACTGATTGAGCACATGGCGGAAGACGGTAAGGAACTGATCCGACAGTTGGTCGATAGTCCAGAGTATTTAGCGCACTCCGATGAGTCGATTCCGGCGGAGTTCGACGTTCCCAACGAAGCGGCGCATCCCATGTTTGTGCAGGTAGACTTCGGGATGGTTCGAGATGCGAGTGGGGAGTTGCAACCTAAGCTCGTGGAACTGCAGGCATTCCCCTCCCTCTACGCCTATCAAGCGGTGCTCGCACAAAACTACGTTGAGGTGTTCGGGCTGCAGCCACTGGCTGCGAACCAGCTAAATTATTTCCTGAGCGGGTTCGACGCCACTTCCTATCGTGATCTTTTGAAGCAGGCGATCGTGGCCAACCATGATCCGGAAGACGTCATTCTCATGGAGATTCATCCTGAGCAACAAAAGACGCTGCCCGACTTCCTGCTCACGGAGAAAATGCTGGGCATCCGCACCGTTGACATCACCCAGATCAAGAAAGAAGGCTCGCGCCTTTATCACGAGTGCAGCGGTAAGGGAATTCCTATCAAACGTATTTACAACCGGGCTATCGTGGATGAATTGGAACGAAAAGGCGTGAAGCTGGCGTTTGACTGGCGCGATGATCTCGATGTGGAGTGGGCGGGGCATCCGAACTGGTATTTCCGCATCAGCAAGTACTCCATTCCCTACCTCAAGCATGAGTCAGTGCCCAAGACGTGGTTTCTGGATCGGCTCGATGACATCCCGGAAGATCTCGACAACTATGCTTTGAAGCCGCTTTATTCATTTGCCGGCCTGGGAGTTGTGATTGCTCCCAAAAAAGAGGATGTTCAGGCGATTCCGGCGGAGCGGCGGGGACGGTACATTTTGCAGGAGCGGTTGCATTTTGAGCCGGTAATTGAGACTCCGTTTGGAGGAACCAAGGCCGAGGTGCGGGTCATGTACGTGTGGGTTGAGGAACTCATGCCGGTGCTGACGATTATTCGCATGGGCCGCGGGTTGATGATGGGAGTGGATCACAACAGGAATATGCAGTGGGTCGGGGCGTCGGCGGGGTTGTATCCCGAGGATTGAGATGCGGAGGCGCAGGAGCAAGACCGATAACTACAACGGGCAAGAACCCGCGAAGGAAATCAAGCATTGCCCAGCGAGTTAGCCAATTGAGCAACCGCGAGCAAGTTCGTCTCCTAAACTTTGGCGCTTCAATTTTGCATCTAACCGATTGACCTGAATGCTTGGACGGCCTAAGATTGCGGCCTGCAGGGAGCGAGGACGCTCATGATCGGCCAAACTGTCTCCCACTATCGCATCCTGGGAAAGCTTGGGGGCGGTGGTATGGGCGTGGTCTACGAGGCCGAAGACATCAAGTTGGGGCGCCACGTTGCGCTCAAGTTCATCCCTGAAAATCTTGTGGGCGACGCCAAAGCGCTGGAGCGTTTCGAGCGTGAGGCGCGGGCAGCCTCGCAGTTGAATCATCCTCATATCTGCACGATCCATGGCATCGAAGAGAACAAGGGGCATCCCTTCATCGTTATGGAGAAACTGGACGGTCAAAGCCTGAAGCAGCGCATTTCCGGCCATGCCATCGAATTGGATGAGGTGCTCGATACCGGAATACAGGTTGCAGACGCGTTGGCTGCATCGCACGCCAAAGGGATTGTGCACCGCGACATCAAGCCAGCCAACATTTTTCTGACCCCGGGCGGGCAAGTCAAAGTGCTCGACTTTGGTCTGGCCAAACTGGTGCATCAGGCCGCAACCGATGACGGGGGAGACAACTCGCTGACAGCCGTGGGCGTGATTCCGGGGACAGCGGTTTACATGTCGCCAGAGCAGGCACGCGGCGAGGAAATCGATCAGCGCAGCGATCTGTTTTCGTTTGGCGTTGTGCTCTATGAGATGGCCACAGGAAAGAAGCCATTCACGGGCAACAACTCGCTAGTCACGCTGGAACACGTCTTGCATCAGAAGCCGGTGCCACCACGGGCGCACAATCCGAACCTGCCTGTGGAACTGGAAGGCATCATCGGCAAAGCGATGGAGAAAGACCGCAAGCAGCGGTACCAGAGCGCTGCTGACATGCGTGCAGACCTGCAACTTCTGCGGAGAGAAACTGAATCGGGCCTGGTGAAGAGTCCGATTGGGAAGTCCGCAAAATTGCGGGTGGTGAGCAATTCATTTGCCGGCAGCACCAGCAAGGTGCAAACCTACCTGCTCATAGGGATGGCGGCTGTGCTGGTAATGATTGTGGCTGCCGTGGGTGCGTGGTGGTACAAGCATCGCGCGGTGGCGAACTCGGCGGAGCGCAACGCGGTCGCAGTCTTGCCTCTACAGAACATGAACGGCGATTACAGCGTGGATTACCTGCGCTTTGCATTAGCGGATGAACTTTCGAGTGTGTTGACGTACGCGCGCACGCTCGAGGTGCGACCTTCGTCGATGACGCGCAGGTACGTGGCGTTGGATTTGGATCCGCACCAGGTAGGCGCACAACTGCATGTCGGGCGACTGATCACAGGACATTTCACGCGCCAAGGTGAACAGTTAACCGTAACGCTGGAAGCTGTTGACGTGGCCAGCGACAGGTTATTGTGGCAAAGCAGCGTAAGCGCGCCGGTGAACGATCTCATTTCTCTGCAACAACAGCTAACCGCACAAGTGCAAAACGGACTCTTGCCGGTTCTGGGCAATGCTGGAAGCGCTGTCGACACTAGTTCGCGCCCGAAAAGCCAGGAGGCTTACGATCTCTACTTGCACAGCCTTGCCCTGCCTCATGATCCGGGGCCGAACAAGGATGCGATCGCGGTGCTGGAACACGTGGTAGGAACGGACCCGAACTATGCTCCGGCGTGGGAAGCGCTGGGGCTGCGGTATTACTACGATTCAACCTTTAGCGATGGCGGCGAGAAGATGTTTCAGAGCTCGAATTCGGCTTATGAACGGGCACTGGCGCTGGATCCGAACCGCGAACTGGCAGCCAGTAATTTGATTACGAACCGTGTGGAGCGCGGGGAACTGGGAAGAGCTTATGACGCGGCGACTGACCTGGTGCGGCGGCATCCGCGGAGCGCCAGCGCTCACTTTGCGCTCAGCTACGTGCTGCGCTATGCAGGCATGCTGGAGCAGGCCACGGACGAATGCAACACGGCACGGGCGCTCGATCCGGGGAATTACAATCTGCGTTCCTGCGCGTGGGGGTTCCTGGAGTCAGGCAAAACCGAGCGGGCGATGGATTTTGTGCATCTTGATGCAGGGTCGGAGTGGGCAGCGTGGGTGACTCCCTATGTGTTTCTGGCAGAGGGCAATTTGGCCTCCGCACGCGAGAGCACGAAGAGCATGGGGAAGGCCTCCACTTACCACCGTGAACTGATGGCAGCGTGTGTCGCGCCGCAACGACCAGCAGATATGGACAGGATTGTTCGGGAGACGGAATCATCCGTCATGACGGAGCCTGATCCTGAGGCCTGGTATCACGTTGCGGCGCTGATGGCATTTTGTCGGCAGAAACAGCCTGCGCTACGTTTGTTGAAGAGAACGGTGGAGCACAATTATTGCGCCTATTCGGCATTGCTATTGGATCCGCTACTCAAGGAATTGCGGAAAGAGACAGCATTCAATGAAGTGTTGACGGCTGCGAGTGAATGTCAGAAGACGATTCCGAAGTAGCCTGCCGGAGTTCGGTCTTTAATGACCTTCGTTGAAACCGCCGCGATTGTCTTTCTGCTGGTTCTAAACCGAAATTTGGCGGATGCCGTGCCCAGCAAGTTGCGCCCGTCGATCGTAGAGCCGGGATTGGAGAAAGATGGCCGCTCGCCAGCTCCCCTACTTCAGCCCCGCCGGTAGCGGCCCAGTCTGGCCGGCCGGAACTGCACTTGGGACTCAGCTAACATCTGCTGTCCGCGGATCAAGGCCGAGGTCAGGTCACCCTGTTCAGCTAGGTGACGAATGGATTCCGCGATTACCAATTCGTGGGGTTTCTCCGTCGTTGTGATGAACGTGTAGATCCCATAGCGTGCGTCGTCGGCTACGTCATCCAGCGGGTCGCCTGGAACTTTCAACACGTCCCCAGGCCTCTTCTCGTCGTGCATCCTGCTCGGGATTGCCTCTATCAGCTTCGGACAGGTATCGGCGATCTGCCATTGTCCCGTTTGAAGCATCTGGTACATCAACTGCCAACCGCCGATTCGGTCATTCGATGCAGCGATGACACCGAGATCGTAAGGCTCGAGGACTTCATTAATCTGGTCTGCGATAGTGTGGCCGTCCCCGATATTCTTGAAGTTGGCGGGGTC
>Ga0137389_10001974_pt1 | contig 12283 bp, 10 predicted proteins | sample 15con2h14BmetaG_FD_104645 | JGI IMG/M metagenome (GOLD analysis project Ga0137389, IMG submission 104645) | Vadose zone soil microbial communities from Angelo Coast Range Reserve, California, USA - 15con2h1.4B metaG | ecosystem: Environmental > Terrestrial > Soil > Vadose zone > Saprolite...
CTCTACATCATTGGGAGAGGAACTGGATAGTCGCCTCCCCTTCTGGCAGCGCTCGCTTGATATGGTTGTGCTGACCTCGACCCGCCCCGATCACCTGGGAGGCCTGCAAGATATTATCAGCCGCTACCAGGTCAGTGAGGTGGTAGATGCAGGTATGCTGCATCCAAATAGCGCGTACGCATTGTGGCGGCGCACGATCGAACAGCGTGGACTGTATTATGTTCAGGTACGCCAGGGCGCAGGATTTATGGCGGGAACGCAGCTTATGTTACAGGTTTTGTGGCCATCCTCGCCTCTACACAAGAGCAGTAACGAGGAGAGGGACAATGCACTGGTAGTGCGCCTTGTTGCTCCGGGAGTACGCATGCTTTTGCTGGGGGATGCAGCCGAGAGCCAATTTGCGCTCGCGGGGCTGTTGACCAGTATCGATCAGCGCTATCTCCAGGGCAATATCGTACAGATCACAGGCGAGGTCGGCAAAGATTATCCAACTAATTTAAGCGCCGTTTTGCAAGCAGCACATTCATCGCAGCTGGTGATTACACCTGGGGCGCTGAGCGCAAAGCAGCGCAAGGCAGGTGTTACGACCAGCATTGTTCCGTCATCATCTTTGGTTTTCGGGGGATCAAGCTTGCAGGTGATCCAAACGGCGCAGGTGGGGGCGATAGAAGTAGATGTAAGTGGAAGTGGATGGGACATTCAGGCTGCGTAAGGGCAAAGGTTGGAGTACTGCAGTTGAAAAAGCACATGTGCTCTCCTCTCAATCATCGTACTACGCCTGTCAACAAGGACACAACGTCCAAACGACCGATGTATTTTTGTGTTACTTCAGGTATCCTTCAATTGGACGGAACACATTTTTAGGAATATAGGTTTACAGATCAGGTCATCGACTACGCCCCATCAGTCCCACGTTTAAGGAGTTATATCATGGCAGAAGCAAGACGACCAGAGGCAGGCTTTGTAGAAGTGAACGGAACAAAACTGTACTACGAAGTGCTAGGTGAGGGACATCCCCTGGTCCTCATTCACGGAGGCTATATGGACAGAAGGATGTGGGATGATCAATTTGCGGTGTTTGCTGAGCACTACCAGGTGATTCGCTACGATGTGCGCGGCTTTGGAAAAACGGAGTTGCCACAGGTACCGTATGCTGACAGGCAAGATCTCTATGATCTACTCATGTTTCTTGGCGTTGAAAGAGCATATCTGCTCGGGCTATCTCTAGGAGGGGTGATTGCGACTGATTTTACACTTGATTATCCCAATATGGTGGATGCGCTTGTTCTCGTCGGATCTCCTGTATCCGGTTTCCCCGTAGAGTTGATGTTTACCGAAGAACAATTACAGCAGCAGATACAAAGGTGGGAGCCATTTGAGAAAGCAATTGCGGAGAGAGATACCTCTGTTATGGTTGATATATTGATGGAGGATACAACCCTGGTTCCCTCTCCGAAGTACCCCGCTGCTCGCCAACGCGTGCGGGAACAATTGTCGGAGTATTCGTTCGCCTATGTACTGGACCCCGCTCCCAGGCAAGAACTTGATCCTACTGCATACGAAAGACTGACGGAAATTCATGTGCCGACGCTGATCATCGTGGGCGATGAAGACCACTTTCAACTCCATAAGAGTGCGGATAAACTAGCACAGGATATTGCAGGCGCCAGGAGAGTCTTGATTTCCGAGACACATCATATGCCTAATATGGAGAAGCCGGAAGAATTTAACGCCATCGTGCTAGATTTTTTGAGCAGGCTGTGAAGTATCCCAGACTAGTACAGGGGCGCGGAAATAACGCGAGAGGATGTGATGGAATGGAACCATAAAAACCGTGGCGGCTGGATCGGCTTGACCGCCAGTCATGATCGACGCCATCTCGTACGTGCCGTGCTGGAAGGCGTCGCCTTTAGCCTCAAGGATTGCCTCGCCATCATTCGTGAGCAGGGATTGCAACTCGAACAGATACGTGCCACCGGTGGCGGTGCCAGCAACTCGCTCTGGCGTCGAGTCGGTGACAACGAATGCGACGGAAGGGCCAGCCTTCGGTGCAGCACTGCTCGCAGGCGTCGCAAGTGGGGTTTATGCGTCTATACAGCAGGCATGCAATGCAACAGTACGTGTCGTAGAACGTACCGAACCTCGCCCAGAGGCACAGCACATCTACGCTGAGATGTATGCAACCTATCTGGCGCTCTACCCTGCGCTGAAGCCGATTATCGGTAGACCGTCGTTAACGACAGAGCCATAGGGGCCCTTGCAAGTACCAGGATAATTTACGGGCTCGTCCTCTGAGAGGCAGCGGCAATGATAATAACAGCAAGGATGACGATTATCACTACCAGCGAGATGATAGAGAGGACAAGTCCCACAGTAGCCATGGTGCGGCGTCTGACCGAACGACGTCCCAGGGCTGACAGAATAATCCCTACTATTGAGACGGGCAGTCCGAAGAACGTGAATAGCATGGTAAACAGACTGATAATGCCCAGCACGAGACCTGCGATTGCTAGGCCATCTCCTGGCTGTGGTTGGTTTAGCGGTACACCGACTCCCGGGTAAGGAGCATAAGGGCTTGGTGTCCCGTACCCTGGCTGGTTCGGCATCGAAGGATATGGCGAGGACGAGCCTGCATATGGTTGTGCATACTGTGTTGGTGGGACTGATGGCGGATACGGTTCGCCAGCAGGTGGATAGCCTTGCTGCGGCCGGCTCGGCCATTGAGGATCACCTTGATAGGGATTCTGGGGATATTGGGAGTACGGTGTTTGGTCGCTCATGCCTTGTTGTCCTTTCGGTAGTACTTCAAATCACACCCAAGGTGGAAAGACTGGTCTCAGTATACAGCACAGTAATTATAATATGCAATGGAAAAACGCCTCATACCGAATCCGGCCAATCACTATTAAAACGACACACATCTGATTCACGCTTGGTTTCGGGCTGATTTGCCTCGTGCCGGTGGCCATCGGTGCGATCATTGTCAATGCTGTCCTGCTGAACAATCGTTTGAATCGCAAAGCGGCGCAGGTTGTTATGATACAGGCAAACCCGATGCCGCCGCGGTACCCGCCGTACCAGTAGCGATTACTTCGGGAAGGCCAGGCGGCGGTACTTTTCTCGTGATTCCATCCAGGCTTCGTCGGAGAGGCCTAGCTTTTCACGCAATGTTTCAAAAGGGACATTGGCACGCAGTTGCTGCACAGCAAAGGTATCGCGCAGTAGCTGCAAGGTGACGCGCTTCTTGATGCCGGCGAGCTTCACGGCCCGCGCCAGGATATAGTTCAGATTGCGGTCGGTACAGGCGAAGAGTTCACCGGTAGGGTGATACTGCGCCTGGTATTGCTTGAGAATGGTCGCGAACCTGGCAGGGAGCGCGAGGCTGCGTTCGCGATGTTGCTTTCCGGTCGAGGCGGGGAAACGTATGGCGACCATGGGCGCCTGGGGATCGGAGAGGTCGATTTGATCAAGCTTCAACCCCTTGACCTCCTCTTTTTTCAGTCCTGCATGCAGCACGAGGTAAACGAGGCAGTGACAGCGAGCATCTTGAGCTGCAGCCTCTTGCAGCCGCTGCACTTCATCATCGAAGAGCAATTCGGGCAAGGGTGGCAACGGCCGCTCCAGCGTCAGGCTCGCGGATGGATCTTCACGAATGACGCCATCGCGTCCAAGCCAGGAAAAGAAATTCCTGAGGAAGGTGACACGACGCGCCATGGTTTTGGGCGCTGGAACCTGACCTTTTGTGCCAAACTTCAGCTTCATCAGCCAGTCGGTGACCTGCTCTTTGTTAATGCGGCCGACGGGGGTATCGCGGCCAATGAAGTCGCTAAACATCTTCAGGTCGGAGAGGAAACAGGTGATGGTGTAGTCCGATTTGCCGCGCAGTTTTAGTTCTTGCTGGTAAGGCAGCGCGCAAGCAGCCAGGCTGGATTGATCGGTGAGTGGATTGGTACGTACCAATGGTGGAAAGGGTGTCACGGTGGGGTCCGGCGGCTCTGCAATGACAGTAGGTGCGCCAGCGAAGAGACCTGGCTGCAAGACGGTGCTGTCTCCAGTGACAATCGGCTCGGATTGGGGTTTGCTCTGAGTATCGTCCTGCATTGATTGCGCTCCTTGCTTGCATTATCCAATTCCCTTTGTCGTTTTTCATTATAGCAGACTGTAGCAAGGATGTTCAAATGACTTGTAATATCGATGGTGCTCGTTTATACTCAACCTACGTAGTGGGGAAGGCGGGCGACCATAAAGGCCCTCCCCGCACCACTCCACCACCCTCGCCCCTACGGATGTTGATGGGCTTTTTCTTTATCGGTATACGAGGGAGCTTGCGATGCCTCATTTGAAACTTGACCAGGGCTTGATAGACGAAGCACGCGCGCTGGCCCGGCACATCGTCAATCCGGTCGTTGACTACATTCACAAGCATACGACGGTTACAATCGAGCGGGCGACGTTGCGCTTGATAGGTGTAGATGGTGTCGACGAGGAAGGAGTGCCGCTGCCAAATCGCGTTGTCGAGGCCGCGCTGCCATTGCTGCCGGGTGGTATCCTACGTCCATTCGCGGCCGCGATGCTGCACAGTAAGCAGGGTATACAGGCCACTGCCGAGGCTATAGGGCGCGGCGAATGCACGTTGCAGGAGGTGGGAACGGAGCAGGCGCAGCTTTCTGACATCGACGCCGCAGTGAGGCGATTAGCGCGCGAGGGTGTGGGCCGTATTCGTGCGCGGCGGGATGAACGGGCCGCTATGGTGAAAGAATTGGGTGACCCGCCGATGCCCTGGCTTTACGTGATTGTGGCGACGGGCAACATATACGAGGATATCGTGCAGGCGCAGGCTGCAGCGCGGCAAGGTGCCGATGTGATTGCGGTTATTCGATCCACGGCGCAGAGTCTGCTCGACTACGTGCCCTTTGGTCCCACCACTGAAGGATTCGGCGGCACGTACGCCACACAGGCCAACTTCAAACTTATGCGCGCCGCACTTGACGAGGTCAGTCGAGAAGCAGGCCGCTACGTGCGGCTGACCAACTACTGCTCGGGGCTGTGCATGCCGGAAATTGCCGCCATGGGCGCCTTAGAACGGCTGGACATGATGCTGAATGATGCGCTTTACGGTATTATTTTTCGTGATATCAATATGAAGCGCACACTCGTCGACCAGCTCCTCTCCCGGCGCATTAACGCGGCTGCAGGTATCATTATCAACACGGGCGAGGATAACTATCTGACGACTGCCAACGCGCTGGAGGCAGAGCATACCGTGGTGGCTTCGCAGTTTATCAATGAGCGCTTCGCGTTGATGGCCGACATTCCACCCGAGCAGATGGGCCTCGGCCACGCTTTTGAGATCGATCCCGCTACACCCAATCACCTGCTGCACGAGATCGCCTCTGCGCAGTTGATCCGCGATCTCTTCCCCGGCTACCCGATCAAGTATATGCCACCTACCCGCCACATGGATGGAGATATTTTTCGCGGGCACGTGCTCGATAGCTTCTTTAACCTGGTGGGTGTGTTGACCGGCCAGGGGATTCAGTTGCTGGGTATGCCGACGGAGGCTATTCACACGCCGCTGCTGCAAGATCGTTTCCTGTCGGTCCGCAGCGCTCTCTATGTATTTAACGCGGCCCGTGACCTGGGCAGCCAGTTCGAGTGGCGCGAGGACAGCCTGGTAGCACGCCAGGCAGACAAGATCCTGCGCGATGCCGTTGCACTGTTGCGCCAGATGGATAGTCTTGGGCTGTTCAAGGCACTCGAGGCCGGGTTGTTTGCCGACATCAAGCGCTCACCGGAAGGAGGACGGGGGCTGGAAGGCGTGATCGAACGGAACCCTGGGTATTTTAATCCGTTTTACGAAGAGCTGTTAGCTTAGCCGCCTGTTGTATTTCAGCTTCTATGGAGGTTGTGCAAGTTGACCACGCTGGATATGGAATTGATAGAAGTTAAGGGACTTGCTGCGGATATCGATGCCCGCCTGCTCGCATTGCCCAGCCGCAAGACGGAGATTGTGCGAGCGATGCGCCGCGAGTTATCAAAGCGGCTTGCAAATGCCCATGCTGGGGTGGTGATCGGACTGGCGCTGGAACTACTCGAGCGTCCCAACTTCGAGTACCGCTTTCTGGCCTATGAACTGGTGTGTCATCATCACACCGCGCTGCGCAGCCTGGGCGAAAGAGAACTCGAGCAACTTGGGTACGGCATCGATAGCTGGGAGGATGTCGATACGTTCGCTTGCTACCTGGCGGGACCAGCCTGGCGCGAGCACCAGGTGCCAGATACGCTGATTGAGCGTTGGGCGCATTCAGAAGACCGCTGGTGGCGGCGTGCAGCGCTCGTCAGCACGGTAGCGCTCAACAACAAGGCGCGCGGGGGCAGGGGAGATACAGCACGTACGCTGCAGGTCTGCCGGGTACTGGCAGGGGATCGCGATGAGATGGTGGTGAAGGCCATGTCGTGGGCGCTGCGCGAGCTGAGCAAGCGCGACCCGCAGGCTGTACATGAGTTTCTGGCGGAGCAGCAGGGTACTCTCGCGGCCCGCGTGGTGCGGGAAGTGCGCAACAAGCTCTCGACGGGGTTGAAGAATCCGCGCCGGTGAGGGCCTCACGGCTCAGGCGCGAGGTGGCGCATAGCTGGCTATCTCCTCTGCAAGCTCTGTGGGATGCTGCAAGGGAATATCGTGAATGGTGTCAGGCATGCGCATGATGCGGATACTGGGAAGCAGCTCTTGAATGCGCGCGAGCCCTTGAAGCCGCATGCGCATAAGGGTTTCCTGGGCCTGTTTTTTCTCTATTAAAAAGACCTTGCTCAGCTACTCGCCGTCAAGGTCATCGGGTTCAAACTCGTCCTCCTCGTCTACATCCTCGTCGTCGTTGTATTCGTCTGGAGAAATATCTCCATAATTGAGCGAATACGACTCCTTGTAGATCTGGATGGTCGGATGGATAAGCGGAAAGGGCTTCAGCCCCTCCGGTATAACAGGACCATCCATACGCGACTCGTAGACTGGCGAGCCTTCGCGCACCAGTACCTCGCTCTCCCATGCCATAGAATCGAAGCCCAGCCGGCGCAGGTCCATGACCATACCAGGCCAGGTGTCTTCGGGATCAATTGCCCACCACTCGCGCCCCATCACACGTACAGGTCGAACACGCAAAGGTCGGTTGAGATCGCCCAAATTAGCCCGCAACGATGCGCGTTTCCGTTCGGCCTTTTTCATGGCTGGAACCGTCCCTTTCTGTACCAGGACAACAATAAATGTTTCCTCTTCCTCATAAGATTACGTTCTTGAAAGAATGTACAGATTACTATTCTTTCCCAGACTTGCAGAGGAGGTAATCCAATGCTTATACATACCATACCACATCCACAACATCATCCGCCAGTGGTTGAAAAGGTGAATAAGATGAGGTACTTGCAATGCTGCCAGGCACTTTTGTGGCCTTTTTTTCATTTTTCGTTTAGATGAGTACATTGACAGGCTCAGCAAAAGTGTACATACTCTTTCTTAATAGGTTCTGTGTTTCGAGCGGACCACGCTATGTGAAATGGGTCAAATGACCTATGGTTGAGCAATTACTATAGAGTATACTTACGAAGAAGATTTGTCGATAACTGCAGCAAGGAAGTCATGAGCCAGGCAAGGAAAACATTCAGGACCATACCGCAGACGACACTGCGCCGGCTGCGCAACACTCCCACTTACTTCTTCATTGTGTGGCGTTGGAGTTTCTGGCTCTACGCGCTTGCCTGGATCTGGACGAGTTCTCCTGAGCTGGTCTCGCTGCACGCAGTACCCCTCAAGTTAATTGTCGAGCGGCTGCTCCTTGGGATTACGCTGGTGCAGACATTACTGGCGACGCTGTACACGCCGGTCTTTCAGATGTTCCTACCCCGGTTACCATGGTTGGATAGGCTGCCCCTGCAAAAACGGCACAAATCTCGTTCGCTGCAACGGCCACGAGGCATGATGTGGAATCGCCGCCGTCCCCGGCCGCTAGCCTCGGATGAAGAGGCGGATATTGTGACCCCGCTGGCACGGACGCAGAACCCCTATTGGGACATTTTCGTGCTGGGACTTGATGTGCTCATCTGCGGGCTGGTCGTGTACTACAGTGCTCCTTTCTGGACTCCCCCCTTCGGTGTTGGCAGTCCATTCTACCGCTACGGACTCTCAACGGTGCTGGTGGCTGCATTCACGTATCGCAACGGGGGAGGATTAGCGGCAGCGCTTGGCTATGACCTGTTCATGGTGCTTGGGGCTTTTTTCCCCCCATTTTTCCTGCACACGCACTACACGCTCGTTGCGCGGGATTTGATCAGCTCCCTGATGGATGCCCCCGTCGTGGCCATCCTGGCTGCTTATATGGGTATCCTACTGGGCAGCTATACGCGCAGCAAGAGGCGAGAGCAAGACAACGCACGCAGGCGGCGAGCGCTGATGAGCGTGGGCGAGACGCTGGTACAGGGCGCCAGCGACCGGCATACCCTGCTGCAACGCAGCGCGGAACAGATTCGCAAGGGTGGACATTTCGGGCGCCTGGTAGTAGCGCTGCTTGCCAGTGGAGTTGACGGGGCGAACGGCGATAAGCAGAGCCGGACGGAAATTGCCAACCGGGTGGAGGTAGGGGTAGTCGAGGCGGCAGCGCCAGATAGGAGCGAGAAGCTGCTCGAGCAGGTGGTGAAAGCGGGTGAAAAACTGAGTACGTTTGAAACGCTGGATATAGGCGCAGATGGGAATGATTACCGGATCGCCCGCCTGTACCTGCCGTTTTTCAAAGATGGGCAGGTGTACATGATACTGGGAGCGGAGAGCATACGGCAAATGCCTTTTGACAAGAGGCAAGAGGAGTTTCTGACTATCGCGGGAGCACAACTGGTGGTTGCGTTGGAGAATATGCGCCTGACGGAACAGACGGCTGAACTGGCAACGGCAGCCGAGCGCGGGCGTATCGCGCGGGAGATACACGACGGCATCGCACAGCTTATTTATATGTTGAGCCTGAATACCGAGACATGTGTAGCCCTGGCTCATCGCATTGAAGAAGCCTCCGAGGAGGATGCAGAACTGATCTCGCCGCTCACGCAGCACCTGGAGAAGCTGGTCACGATCTCGAAACAGGCCCTATGGGAAACACGTAACTACATGTTCACGCTGAAGCCGCTCATCAGTGGCACGGCGACGCTGACCCAAATGCTGACCAACCAGGTACACGAGTTCGAGGCGATCAGCGGACTCCCTGTGCAACTGGCGGTGGAAGGCAGCGAGGAAAAGCCAGGTGAAGACCACCACAAGGCTCACAAGACGGCGCAGGTGGGAACAGCTGTCTTCCGCATCACGCAGGAGGCGCTGACCAACGCGTATAAACACGCCGGCGCCACGGTGGTCCAGGTCCATCTACGCTATAAGCAGGGAAGCGTAGAGGTCGAGGTTTGTGATAACGGCAAGGGGTTGGAGAAGCTGCCTCACGGCTATGACCTCGCCAGCAATGGGAAACAGCGGCGCATCTATTCCGGTCATGGATTGAGCAGTATGCGCGAGCGGGCCGAAGAGCTGGGGGGAACGCTGAAAGTCGAGGAGGCAGCAGGCGGGGGTGTCAGCGTACGGGCGTGCATCCCGGCTTAAATGAAGGAAGGCAAGGATGTCAAAGACACGGGTTATGATTGTCGACGATCACGAGGTCGTACGGCTGGGGATGCGCGCCGCGTTTGAACTGGAAGCGGACCTGGCAGTAGTTGGCGAGGCCAGTAACGGGGTAGAGGCGCTGGCGAAGGTGCCCGTGCTGGCACCGGAGTTGATCTTGATGGACGTACGTATGGATAAGATGAACGGCATCGAGGCCTGCCGCGAGATAAAGAGCCACTACCCCGATGTACGTATCCTGATGCTGACCTCATATGCAGATGAGGAGGCTGTGGCCGCGTCGGTTATGGCAGGAGCGAGCGGCTACCTGTTGAAGAATGTGAGCCGCGCCGAACTGCTGCGGGCTATGCGCCTGGTGGCGGCCGGCCAATCGCTGCTCGACCCTAACGTGACGAAGCAGGTGATGGAGCGCTTTCAGGTGCAGGCTCCCGGCAGTGAATTGACTGAGCGAGAACGTGAGGTACTGGCACTGGTAGCGCGTGGCTATACGAACAAGCAGATAGCGGAGGCATTGTACGTGACGGAGAAGACGGCCCGCAATCACGTCAGCCACATCCTGGAGAAGCTGGGCCTCGCGCGCCGCAGCGAGGCAGCCGCCTTTGCCGTTGAGCACAAATTAGTACCCCCGCGTGAGCAGAAGGCTGGAGGCGAGTGAGGACTCCTATGGGAAGCTTGCCAGGTTATGCCGATGGGTAGACCTTCAGATTAGTGTAGACGATATCGGCATCCGTGCCATTGGTGGTAGCAAGAAAGGCGATCAGGCCCGACGAGTAGGTTGAGTCGGTGATGGCTACCAGGAATATATTGTTGGCGTAGAAGAGCAAATTGCTGCCGCGTGCTATGACTTGCAGGGTGTTCTTCACGGAAAAGCCCTTCTTAAGGGCAGAAGTGAAGGTCCAATCCTGTAATGGCTGCGGACTGGAGTTGAAGGCAGAGATTTTGTAGTGACCTGCAGTGTCTATCTCAAACAGGTAGCCGCCATTGTAGTTGCCCAGGGCATCGAGGGTGACGCGGAAGAAGAGGCCGCCGGAGTGCCCACTGTGAATGCGCACATCTACAGAAATGGTCGCGTCCGAATACTGGTTTGCGGACTCGCGGCACCCATGCAGGTTGACGAGATTGACGCCTTCGGTGACATGGTAACCATCCTGGGCAAAGGTACAATGGGAGTTCTGGTCCCACTGCGCGGCCTGGGTGTTCGGGTTGTTCGGATCGGTCAACGAGTCTTCGTAGGCGGGTGTACCAGCGGTGGCCGTCTGGATCACTCCTGCTGTAGCGCTGGCCTGGGCCCGGGCGGTGGCGGTAGCGCGGGCAATAGCGGTGGCGGTGGCGTTGTGCTGGGCCACGGCTGTAGCAGTGGCGACCGCCTGGGCAGTGGCCGTCAGGTTGGGCGTTGGATTCGGGGTCGTGCCTGCAACCTGAGTGCCGCTGTTTGTTGTGGTCTGGGCAGTAGGCGTCACTCCCGGGTTGTTTCTGCTATTGGCATACAGGATGTAAAAGGGTATACTTGCTATGCCCAGGACGATCAGAGCTATCACAGCGATTACGATAACGCGCCGCCGCGCAGGGTTAGCAGGTTTCGGCCTCCGCTGCATCCTGCCCACGGGACTGCTCTCGATAGGCCTGTTCACCCAGTTTGGTGTGGGAGAGACGGGCGGGGCTTCTTGCAGGGCAGGCATGGGCGGTGCGCGCAAAATCAGTGGTGGAGCAGCACGGTTGGCGCCGATAAATGGGGTAGGGGATTCGGCTTTACGTTCAGAGATGCCATTCCTGTTAGTGGCGCTGATGGCGCGGCAGAAGACTTCGGCCAGTTCGGCGGCACTCTGGTAGCGCTGTTCGGGCTTCTTCTCCAGGGCTTTGAGCATCACACGCTCGACTTGCGGAGTGACGTTCGAGTTCAAAACGCGCGGCGACGGGGGGCGTTTGTTGACATGCATGGTCACGACGGCGATCTGGTTTTCCGCGTAGAAGGGAAGGCGCCCGGTGACCATTTCGAAGAGTAAGACGCCGAGGGAGTACAGGTCGCTGAGGGCATCGGCTTTGCGGTCTGCTTCAAACAGCTCCGGGGCAACGTAATCTACCGTGCCCAGCACGTCACCGGTGCTGGTGAGGCGCGTTATATCGGTGGTCAGGCGGGCGATGCCGAAGTCCGCCAGGTAACACTGCCCAGCGGCGTTGAGCAGGACGTTGGAGGATTTGATGTCGCGATGGACAATGCCCTGGCTGTGGATGTAATCGAGGGCTTCACCAATCTGCCTCAGGCACTGGCACACCTCGGGAAAGGGGAGGGGAGAGCGGCGAATACGCGCACGCAGGGTGCCGCCATCCATGAAAGGCATGACGATGTAGTACTGGGTGAAGCCCTCGAGACTGGTTTGACCAGAGCCGTAGATGGGCACGAGATGCTCGTTGCTGAGCGAGGCCATGAGGTTTGCTTCGCGAATGAAGCGCTGAAGCAGTTCTTCGTCTTCGCGCTTGAAGACTTTGACGGCCACTCTGCGATGGAAAAATGGGTCATAGCCTTCGTAGACATCGGCCATGCCGCCTCTGCCGATCAATCGCTCGAGTGTATAGCGGTCGAGGGTTTTGCCCTCCAGTCCTGCCATGTACTTCTCCATGCGCCCTAGTAGGAGCAAGTGC
>Ga0137389_10001976_pt1 | contig 12279 bp, 10 predicted proteins | sample 15con2h14BmetaG_FD_104645 | JGI IMG/M metagenome (GOLD analysis project Ga0137389, IMG submission 104645) | Vadose zone soil microbial communities from Angelo Coast Range Reserve, California, USA - 15con2h1.4B metaG | ecosystem: Environmental > Terrestrial > Soil > Vadose zone > Saprolite...
ACTTACGGCGCGGCTGGAAAGCCGCGCCCTTTCAAAACAGACCCGCACTCGAGTGTTTTAGCAAACTGCTCATAAAAAATGTCTTGACCCAGGCGACCACAGTCCTCGCGGTGGTCATTACTTGCCATTCTGTTAGGCTGTTCCCGTCCGCATGAAATTGTCTACCGGAAAACTGCCGCTGGCGCTGGCTGGTGTCGCCATGTTCTCAAGCTGCGCCACCATTGGACCGCCGCAACCGCCTTCGCTCCAACTGCCGAAGCCTCCCACCGATCTTCGCGCCACTCGCAAAGGCGAAAAGGTTCTTCTGACCTGGACGATTCCCACGCTCACTACGGACCGTCAGACCATCCGCTCGCTAGGTCCGACACTTATCTGTCGAGGACTCGAAAATGTTCTCACGTCGTGCGCCACGCCGGCAGGAGAAGCCGCTCCGCCCCAGAACATGGCGGAGATCCGCAAATCCGCAGGCCGAAAAGTTACGACATCGTACACCGACATACTGCCCAGTGAACTCGAACGCGACAATCCGCTCGGCTTCGTGACTTATGCGGTCGAAGTCCGCAACGCGAACCGACGCAGCGCGGGACTTTCCAATCAAGTGCAGGTACCACTGGTGCCGACTCTCCCACCGCCTCAGGACTTCAACGCGCGCGTCACTGGCGACGGAGTAGTGCTGACTTGGACGGGATACCCGCTCTCTCTGGCTGACCAGCAACCTGCGCGCTATTTCTACCGCGTTTATCGCCGGCAGGAGGGCAGCCAGCAACAGGTTCTGGTGGGCCAACTGCCGCTCGCCGACGACCCTCATCCCTCACTGGTCGACCAGAGCTTTGAATGGGAAAAAATTTATTACTACCACGCCACCACGCTCAGCGTGATCACGCAGTCAGGAGGGTCCGAGATCCAAGTAGAAGGCGACGACACGCCCGAGGTCCAAGTCTTTGCCCATGACATTTTTCCGCCCGGCGTGCCTTCCGGGCTACAAGCCGTTTTCTCCGGACCCGGGCAGGAGCCATTCATAGACCTGATTTGGGCTCCGGTCAGCGATGTGGATCTCGCCGGATACAACGTCTATCGCCACGAGGAAGGGAAGACTTCTGAGAAGGTGAATACAGAACTGGTGAAAACTCCGGCCTATAGCGACAAGAACATCGTTTCGGGGAAAGAATATTTCTATTCGGTCTCGGCCGTCGATGTGCGCGGGAATGAAAGCGCGCGTTCGGAAGAGACGAGCGAGAGAGTGCCGTGAGCGTCCGCCTGGGTGCGACGTGGGTATGAAAGGAACTGCATATTCGCAGAGGTGCAGTTTGGACTCTTGGCTCATGTGGGGACAGCCGCCCTCGGCTGTCCTGCTGACTCGAAGAGTCGGCTTCTGGTCATGTAGAAAGACCCTTGGGTCTGGCGACCCAAGGACAGCCGAGGGCGGCTGTCCCCACAAACTGCACCATTACCATATTGTTCGCGTCATTCGCCTCCTGTGGGAGAGATATGTTTAGATAGATTCCGATGAAATATTGTCGCTTTCAACTGAATGGCCAGGCGCAGTACGGTCTGATTGAGTCGGTCGCCGGACGAGACACAATCCTGCGCATTCTGCTCACTCCGCCGGAAGAAGCCGACGGTGACATGGAAAGCCTGCGCACTCGCCGGATCGAACCGATCCCGTTGGAGCAGGCTACGCTACTGCCTCCGGTGCGCCCGTCGAAGATCGTCTGCGTTGGCCGCAACTATCGCGAGCATGCCGAGGAGCTCGGCCATGAAGTGCCGAAAGAGCCGCTGCTGTTCTTGAAGGCTACGTCCACGCTGCTGGCGCCCGGCGGAACCGTGCGGCGGCCGAAAATCTCCGAGCGCGTCGATCACGAAGGCGAACTTGGCGTGGTCATCGGCAAGACCTGCTATCAGTCTGCCGCAGATGAGGACATCCGCCAGTACATCCTCGGCTACACCTGCGTAAACGACGTCACCGCCCGTGATCTGCAGAACAAGGACGGCCAGTGGAGCCGCGCCAAAGGCTTCGATACCTTCTGTCCCGTCGGCCCGCTGGTGACGGACGAGATTGACCCGTGGGCCGGCATCGGTGTTGAGACCCGCGTCAACGGTGACGTCCGCCAGCAGGGAAATACGCGCGACTTTATCTTCCCGCTCGATGTAGTGATCCGGCACATTGCGCAGGCCATGACGCTGTTTCCGGGGGACGTGATTCCCACGGGCACGCCTTCGGGCGTCGGCCCGCTGCTCGCAGGGGATGTAGTTGAGGTTAGCGTGGAAGGCGTGGGCACACTGCGCAATCCGGTCGTTGACGAATAATTAACAGACGATTAATAAATAAGCGTCCAAAAATCACGCGAAGTCACAGCACTATCGCATTTTCCGGAACACGATTCGCGCGAACGACTTCGATACTCTAAGTCACTTATCGCTTGAGTTCAGTCACGTAACTCTCACATTGGATTGATGTTCAGCCGATGTGATTCGGCAAAAAGACCAGCACCGGGGCAAACCACCTAGGAAAATTCTCACCAGTCGGGCCCGAATTCACAGATATCTTTTTTCTCACCATTGACTGTGTCCGATCCTTTCTTAGAATCGAAATAGATCCCAACCAGGGACACAGAGAGAGACACAATGCCAGTGCAGTCGCAAGAGCAAGAAACTCTCAACGTAAAACTCGTTCACTTTACCAAACAAAATTCTCCTGACGAGCCCGTGCAAGTCGCGTTTTCTGTGGTCGACGAGCAAGGCAAAGAGGAGATCATTACGGGTGAGATTCCCTACTCCTACGACCTATTCCGCCTCTGCCAGGAGAATGGCTGGCTGAATATCCGTCGGGGCGTTGCTTCCATTCGCGAGAGCCGGACGCAACGTCGTGCGATGTCGGCCTAATCTCCGCTTTATCTGAACAACGCTACGAGCCTACGGTGCGCTGGAACCTAAAGGTGGTCAGGTTCCAGCGCATTCTGCGTTTGTTGATGCTGTAGCGCCGGCATCTTGCCGGCGGCGCTACTCGAGTAGAATTGCACAACTACTGCAGGCGGAAGCGCTCCTTCATCAGCCGTTGCACCCGAGGCTTGTAGAGAAGATCGTAGGCGAGTTCTTTATCCGGAAACATCGCGAGGGCGGCACGCTTGGCGCCGGCTGCGAGTTCGGAGGCTTCTTCCACCGTGAGGCTTGGATCCTGGCTGATCACCGACATCACCATGCTCATCATCAACTGCAGGCGCCGGATTTTTCGGCGCTCCTCTTCGCTCTCACGCCGCGCTTCCTCCTCGCCCAGCGGAAAACTATTTTCCTGACAAGCCCGCTCCGGAATGTTCATGATGGCCCCTTTGTTCTGTGCGTCCCACGGCAAAGCCCCAAACCGGGGGGTGCTCGGGCGCCTCGCCAAACACAGCGCCAGACTGGTGTTTAGATGATTTCCGCCAGCCCTGCGTTGTGGTCCAACTGCTTGCATTCTCGCTCAATCGATTCCAAACGCAACTGCACGAAAGTGCTGTCTGGCAATTGCGACCTCGGAAGGCGATGGCGCTCTCGCAACCCCCACCCGTGCCAACTGCATCGGCTTGGTAGTCCTTCCGAGTGTATAGCCCCGTCGCGCAACGGGAGTAGAATCGCCGTGTAGCACGGATTTGGACCGATTCTCCGGTCAGAATTCCAGAATTGGAGAGGTCATGGCAGAGCCCCAGAAACCGACGGCAGAAGTGCAACCACGTCCTGATCCCAATGAAAAACTGGTGAAAGTGTTTGAATCCGAAGACGAGACCGAAGCCCTGGTCGTCAAAGGATTGCTCGAATCGGCTGGCCTTGAAAGCGACGTCGCCCCGCGCTCGCTTTCGCAGTACGCCTTCCCCAATATTGGGGGGACCATCATCCTCGTGCGCGAAGAAGATGCCGACAGGGCAATGCGCCTGATCGACGAGTACAGTCAGGGCCAACCCGACGCCGACGAAGAAGAAGGGGAAGAGGAGAATCCTACCGAAGAACCGCCAGCGAAGGTATGACCGATCGCCCGTCCAGGAGAAAGGTTACCGCGCCATCCAAGTCCGTCCGGTATACCCGCGCTCCCGAACCGGAGAGACGTTCAAGAACCTCGCGTCGCGGGAATCCAAAAGAATTGCGGAACCCGAGTGAGATTACTGCAAAGCGAGGCTGGGCCGCCGCCAGAAGCTCTGGGGTTGTTGCATTGTTGCTGCCGTGATGTCCCACTCGCAACACGTCCGCCCTGGGGTGCTGCAGCGCCACGCGCCGTTCAGCCTGCTTCTCTGCATCTCCTTCCAACAGGACCGACGACTTGCCAAAACTGATTCGCAGAACCATCGAATCATTATTCTGAGGCCTGTGGCCCACCGGCCAGTCCGCCGGAGGAAACAGCACGCTCACCGTAGCTCCGCCAAAGTTGAATTCATCTCCGTCCCAGTGCCGCACCACCTCAATGCCTAGATTGTGCGCCTCGGCGATCACCGCCTCGAGCGCATCGCTCGGTGGCAGCAGTCCGATCCAAAGTTCCTTAGGGCGAAAGTTCTTGAGCACGGCCCGCATGCCTCCGATGTGATCGGAGTGGCCGTGGGTGATGGCAACCGCGTCGATCCGGGAGATTCCGCGGGACCATAGATAGGGCGAGACTACATCTTCCCCGAAGTCGAGTTGCGACCCGCCCGGACCGATCGGCCCGCCGGCGTCGACCAGCAAGGTGCGGCCTTGCGGAGAGACCAGCAGGGTGGAATCGCCTTCTCCCACGTCAATCGAAGTCATTTCCAGAACGCTGGGATGAATCTGCGGCTTCGGTGCAATGAACGCGAGCGCGAACGACGCGACCAGAACCGCCAGCAGTCCTGTCATCGCGAGCATTCTGCGTCGACGGGCGAGCACCATCGCTAACACGAGCGCCATCGCGGTTGCAGTGATCATGAGAATCGACGGCGTGGCCACTCGCAGGTCCGCCAGACGCAACCCCCCGAGGCCATGTACGGTGCCCGTAATGCCCTCCAGGGCGGCAGTCGTCAGCACGACCGGAATCTTTGCCAGCAATCCGGAAACATATCCAAGACCGATCGCCGCGATCGCTGCCGGCATCATCAACTCCGTGAGAGGGACGACCACGATGTTGGCGGGGAGGCCGATGGTCGTTGCCCGGTGGAAGTAGTACGCCATGGGCAGGGCCAATCCCATCTGCATCACAGCGGAGATGAAGAGCAGTTCAGACGTGCCGAAAGCAAAACTGGCGATAGCGCGCACTAAACGCACTGACCAAGATTCCCCTACGAATCGCTTGATCCTTCCCGCGACAAAACGCAGATCGACGCGAAACTGCGCCACCCGCGGAGGCAGCACTCGGCCGTAGTCGGGTGAGTCCCAATTGGCGAATGCCCTTTTGTACAGCTGCGAAGTGCGCTCCAGAATCGGCAGCCCAATCGCAGCCACAATCAGCACGCACACAAAAGTCATCTGGAAGCTGGCCGTGAAAAGCTGTCGCGGATCAAAGATCAGCAGCCCCAGCGCCGCGGCTCCCAGAGCATTCACCATGGCGCGGTCGCGGTAGAGCAGCCGCGTCCCGAGATAAATAGTGCACATCAGAGTCGCACGCCAGACCGGTGCACCCACTTCGGTCAGGAAGGCGTAGGCAAAGCAAAACAATATCGTAAGCAATGTAGCGGGCACGTCGGCAACGCGCATCCGGCGCAGCATCCAGAACACCACAAACGCCAGAATGTTGATGTTCATGCCCGACACCACAAGAATGTGATAGGTCCCTGAGCGCTGGAAGTCGATGCGCGTGTCGCGATCGATGAAGGCTTCTTCTCCGATCACCATTGCGTCGATTAGCGCGGCCTCCCGCGGCCGCCACAATTCATGCACCTTCGCAATCACGCTGCGATGGATGCGCGTGCGCCCGCGTTCGATCCGGTTACCGACGAAACCGGGGAGCAGTTCGACGTTCTCCGCCTTGGTCGAAGCCAGCGCCGCGATTCCGTTGGTTGCAAGATACCCCTGGTAGTCAAACGCTCCGGGGTTGCGGAAGTTCCGCGGAGGCTTGAGCTTTGCCGAAAAGCGAACGCGCTCCCCGTAGTGGAAGACACGCATTGACGCCCGTGAGCTGGACTCAGCCTGTTCCTCGCTTGGATCGGAGTTCCTGCTGTTGGCGCGTGGACTGTAAATACTGAGGCGGACGCCGGAGTGAGCAGGGAAGGTGTGTCCCACGTCGGTCGTGACCTCCTCGGTTTCCACGTCAACCGACTGGGCGATCTCATCCAGTCCGCCGTGTCGCAACTTTCCGTCACGCGTGACGTGAGCCACAATCTGCAGCTCCTGCCCATCGGCGTACTCCAGAATCGCGGTATCTATTTGAGCTGACTTGCTCCGCAGCTGGATGTGCAACGCGCCCGCCAGAAAAAACGCTCCCAGGGCCAACGCGCCTGCGAACCAGGCGCGGCGACGAACGAAGAACATTCCAGCGGCGACGAACGATGTCCCAGCAACAACCCACCACAAGATTGGCCGCCACAGATATGCTCCGGCGACGATGCCCAACGAATACGCCAGCGCAGCCCACAGCATGGGCTGACGCGCCGGCTTGAGATGGAACGCGGGCGGACCGGCGGGGGTGGGAGTCGCGACTTCCATAATGGCGTTCAGCTGCGCGGCTTCAGCACTATGTAGCGCCGCCGTCCCGGCGGCTGTCCCCCTCGGCAAGCTCACGGCAGACCGTCCTGCCGCCACCGGCGAGGGCAAGATGCCCTCGCGACAGCCGGCAAGATGCCGGCGCTACAGGGAGATCACCGCCCAAGATGGAGAACTGTTTCCAGGTGGTAGGTTTGCGGAAAAAGATCCACTAGATGCGCTTCCTCGACCCGATAGCCGGCGCCCAGCACCGGTATCAGATCCCGGGCCAGGGTTGCCGGATCGCAGGCAACATAGGTAATCCGTGGCGCGTCCAGGCTTGCGACTGAACGCGCCACACTCTCTCCCAAGCCGCTTCGGGGCGGGTCCACTACCACCAGGTCCGGCCTACGAACAGGGAGAGTGAATGTACCCTTCCCCGATCGCCCGCCTTGGTTCGACGACCAGCTTCCCGAACGGCTCAGGTACTGCTCGGCCGTAGCCTGAATCACCTCACCATTTGATGGCAGATTGTATTTCAGGTCCGACGCCGAAGTCTGTGACGCTTCAACAGAAACAATGTGATGAAAGTCACGTGCCAGCGCTGTGGAAAACAGTCCCACTCCGGCATACAGGTCGAGAGCGAGTTCGCCGGACCGGCCCTGCGTGACGATCTTCACCAGTTCGTCGGTCAAATGGCGGTTGGTCTGGAAGAATGATCCCGCGCTGACTTGGTAGGAAGCCGCGTGCGTTTGATAGTTCAGATGCTGGTCGCCCAACCCAACCAGGAATTCGTCCTGCTGTCTGGAAGACGCGCGGCCTTGGGGCTCACGGAAGGCGGCGATGCCCGCGATTTCCGGCAGCAACCCGCGCAATTCTTCCGCCCATGCCTTTACCGCGGCCCTTTTTGCCGCCGCCGTGCACGAGACTTCAATCAGAAGCTGCGTGTCATCCGCATCAGCGAAGAACTCTACTTCGACTACTCCTTCGGCCACCTTGCCTGCGCGCCCGATCCGCCATAACGCGGCAATCCCCTGGTTGATCAGCGGCGAACTGATGGGACACTCTTCGACCGGCAGCAACTCATGCGAAGCAAACTTGAAATATCCCGCCGCGAACTCAGGCCGACCCTGCACCTGCAGTCGTGACCGGTTGCGATAATTCCACGGGGGCGACGGGTGTACCTGGATCTCGCTGGAAAGCTCTAACTTCGCAATCCGCCGCAGATTCTCACGCAGGATTTCTTTCTTGATCTCCAGTTGATGCGCGTAGCTGGCGTGCTGGTAGTGGCATCCGCCACACGCCGCAAAGTAGCGGCATCCCGGCTGAACGCGGTGCGGCGAAGCCTCGACAATGGATTCGACCTTCGCGCGCGCGAAACTCGCCTTCTGCTCGGTTAACGTGGCCTCGATCTTCTCTCCGGCCAGCACAAAGGGGACGAACACGGCCTTGCCGCGTCCGCGCTCATCGGCGGGTAGACGCGCCAATCCATCGCCGCCGTAGATCAGTTTTTCGATGTTTAGGAGCAAGAAGTGATTCTACGGCATTGGAGGGCGAACTCCAGATTGCGGTTCTCAGTTGGTAGCATTCACGACAGCGCTCTTCCCGCTGCCGCGCCCGAAGCCCACGCCCACTGAAAGTTAAACCCGCCCAAGTGTCCGGTGACATCCACGACCTCGCCGATGAAAAACAGTCCCGGGACCTTGCGGCTCTCCATCGTCTTGGCGGAGAGTTCGTCGGTATCGACTCCTCCCGCCGTCACTTCGGCCTTTTCGTAGCCTTCGGTTCCTGTGGGTGTGACGGTCCACGTGTGCGTCTGGAGTTCGAACTCCTGTAGGGCTTTGTTGGTCAGCGAGGCGGATTCATGCGTTTCCAGCCAACGGTCAGCAAGTCTGTTCGGTAGGAACTTCCGAAGCTCAGATCGCAACGTGCCGGAATTTCGCGGAGTCCGGGGATCGCGAAACACCTCCGTGACTTCGAGTCCAGGGGCCAGATCGATCACGACCTGCTGTGATTTGTTCCAATACGAAGAAATCTGCAGGACGGCCGGCCCGCTCAGTCCGCGATGCGTAATGAGCATCTTCTCGCGAAACTGCTGACCGTCGCATGACGCGATCACTTCGGCCGAAACGCCAGTCAAATCGCAGTAGAGCGCCCGGTCATCCTCGTGTAGAACGAGAGGCACGAGCCCCGGCCACGGATCGCGAATCTTCAGTCCGAACTGTCTCGCGAGGTCGTAGCCGAGCGAGGTCGCACCGATCTTTGGAATCGAGAGCCCGCCGGTTGCGACCACCAGCGCAGCCGCCTGAAATTCGCCGTTGGACGCATGCACGACGAATTCGGTGTTTCTGCTGACGTCCTGAATCTTGCTGTTCAGGAAAATGCTCACCCCTGCCTCGCGGCATTCGCTTTTGATCATCCCCAGAATGTCGCGCGCCGAGCGATCGCAGAAAAGTTGCCCCAGCGTCTTCTCGTGATAAGGAATGTGATGCTTCTCGACCAGCGCGATGAAATCCGCAGGCGTGTAGCGGGCGAGCGCCGACTTGGCAAAGTGAGGATTGGACGAGAGGAAATTTTCCGGCCGGCAGTGAATGTTGGTGAAATTGCAGCGCCCGCCGCCGGAGATCAGAATCTTCTTCCCCAACCTGTCGGCGCGCTCCAATACCGCCACGCGGCGCCCGCGCTTGCCCGCCTCCATGGCGCACATCAGGCCAGCCGCGCCTCCGCCCAGAATCAGTGCGTCAAAGGATTGAGTCACGGCCGTCACATGTAGAACAGGCTGAGCCGCGGCAGCCGGTATTTTTCCAGCAGGCGTTTGTGAACGTACTGCTTCTGCAGTTGCTCAATCTGGGACGAAGGCATCTTGCGCCGGTAGGGGATAAGATCGCGGTCCGCCTCCGCCCGGACGGTGACAATCTCTTCGTCTGGTGTCGCAGCGAGAAGCGCGGCGAAGAGCTTGTCTTCCAGCACGGTCAGGCGACGCTCAAGGTCTTCGAGTCGAGATGACTTCTTTGCCGATACTTCCTCTGCCAGCCTTCGCAGCGTCTGCGCCGCTTCCAAAGCCGCGGCATGAACTGAAACTCCGCCGCGCTCGGGGAGTTGTGCCGCTTCCAGTGAATCCGCGTTGCGCTGCAGGAAGGCCGCGATTGTCTTCTCTTCAAGTCCTTGCTGTTGGCGCGGTTTGATCACGGTCCCCGTCTCCGCTCCCACCGCCGCCTCCTTCATGTCTTCCGCCGCCGCCAGCACCTCCTGCGAGCAATACGCCAGGCTGTTCACCTTCTTGGTTTTCGATGGACGCTCGTCATATCGATCGAACGCCGAGTCGATACCCCGCAGCGCCGCTTCCAAAGGGATGCCCGCGTCCTTCCAGGTTTCAATCAGCGCCCAGTCGAGCGTGGAGAGCAGCAGTCCTCCGCCACGGCGGCGCAGGAATTGCTCTTCAATTTCGGTGAAGTAGTTGAAGTAATTTTCCACGGCGGTTCAGCGGCCGGAACGCAAGTTTGACGGCGCCCGCTCGCCGCTTCCGTTCCCCACCTTGGATGTGGCTTTGGACGCGCCTTTTCCCGTCGTCGCATCACGCCGTGCCGCCGCATTCCGTTCCCAGATAATCCGCAGCCCCTCGAGCGTGAGAGAGTCGTCCACGTGCTTTATGTACTTCGACCCCGTGCCGATCATCTGCCCCAGACCGCCTGTGGCGAGCACCTTCGTTTCGCTTCCGAGTTCGCGAAGCAGCAGTTCGAGAATTCCATCAACCAGACCGAGGTATCCGTAATAGAGACCGGATTGCAGACTGCCCACGGTGTTCGAGCCGATGACCCGCTCCGGCTTGCGAATCTCGACCCGCGGCAGCCGCGCTGTCCGCGAAAAAAGCGCGTCCGCCGAAATTCCGATCCCCGGACAAATCACCCCACCCAGGTATTCTCCTTTTGCTGAAACGCAATCAAACGTCGTGGCCGTGCCGAAATCCACGATCACGCAGGGCCCGCCATATTTCTCGAATGCGGCGACCGCGTTCACGATCCGGTCCGCCCCCACCTCGGCGGGATTGTCGTAGTGCACCGGCATCCCTGTCTTCACGCCAGGCTCGATGAAAAGCGGCTTCAGATCGAAATAACGCTCGCAAACCTGCCGCAGCACCGGATCAAGCGGCGGCACCACTGAAGAAATCACAATCCCGTGAATCCCTTTCGCCTCGAGACCAGCCATAGAAAACAAATTGCGGAAGAGCACTCCGTATTCATCGACCGTGCTGGTCTGCACCGTCGCGACGCGCCAGTTTGCGACCAGCCGCTCATAGCGCTCAGGCGTATCCGGTTCGCCGTCAGCCTGAACTTTGCTTACCCGGGCGAACACACCCAGCACCGTATTGGTATTGCCGACATCAAGAACAAGAAGCATGATCGTGTTCAGCAGCTACCTTTCTGAGTAATCAGCACTCAGCATTCAGTCAAGACCCTACCTGACTGACACCTGAGCGCTGTCGGCCTGACCCTGAGCAACGCGAAGGGGAAGGACCTATGCAATCTGCTGGCACCAGCAAATGCATGGGTTCTTCGCCTGGCTCAGAATGACAAGGTGAGTGAGTCGACTGCTGACTGCTGCTTTATCTTTCCCGTACTGTCCCACTCAACACTGTCCGCATGCCGCTCCCAGTGCGCAGCCGCAGGAACCCGCGTTCGTCCAAGCCTTCCGTCGTCCCCTCGTACGACGATCCATTGTCGTCGATGCGGACTGCCTTGCCCCGAACCCACGACGAACTCTCCGCAAAGCGCCGCAAAATCGCAGCCCGCGACTCCGGCACCGCAAGCAATTGCCGATACTCGCGATCCAGCGATTTTAGCAAAGCTGCGACCAGCTCTACCCGCGACCACTCGGTCCCAGAAGACATGCGCAAAGAAGTAGCCTCATGCGCAATCTCCTCGGGAAAATTCGCCTGGTTCACGTTGAGGCCGACACCGACCACGATATACCGGACCCGCGTCGCCTCAGAATTCATCTCCGCAAGAATCCCGCAGACTTTCTTTCCATCCAGCAGCAAATCATTCGGCCACTTCAAGTCCGGCTGGACGCGCGAATCGACCTGCTCAATGGCTGCCTGCACCGCCAAACCAACCGCGAGGGACAGTACCAGCACATCCGACGGAGGCAGTTGTGGCCGCAAGATGACCGAACAATAAATCCCCGTGGACCGAGCCGAGTGCCACGAATGCGCTCCGCGCCCCCGTCCGGCAGTTTGCTCTTCCGCCAGAAACACGCTCCCCTCGGGAGCGCCCTCCGCAGCAGCCGCCATGGCCGCTGTATTAGTCGACCCAATCTTGTAGAAGTGATGGAGGTGCGTTTCGAAAATTGTTCCGCGCAACATCGGACGAAGAATTTCGGGCAGCAGCAAGTCAGGAACCGACCTTAGCCGATACCCCGTCGCCGGATGCCCCGCCACATCCACTCCGAGCCCGCGAAGTTGCTGAATCAGCCGCCAGACCTCCGACCGGCTCGACGAAATCTCCTCGGCAATCTTGGTACCGCTCACGACGACCGTAGCGTGCTCCATCAAAAGCCGCACAATGCGGCCCAAACGAAGATCGGTTGGTTGCGGCTTATGCTCGCGTGTCGCGGACCTGCCCTGCGCCGAAGTCGAAGAGACATCCGACCGCGAGGTTTTGACTGCCCGGATTGTCGCGTTCTTCT
>Ga0137389_10001978_pt1 | contig 12274 bp, 10 predicted proteins | sample 15con2h14BmetaG_FD_104645 | JGI IMG/M metagenome (GOLD analysis project Ga0137389, IMG submission 104645) | Vadose zone soil microbial communities from Angelo Coast Range Reserve, California, USA - 15con2h1.4B metaG | ecosystem: Environmental > Terrestrial > Soil > Vadose zone > Saprolite...
GAGCGCGAAGCGATCCTCAGTGCGGAGTCGAAGCATCCCTACCGCTACCCGACTTCATTCAGGAGAGCTAACCGCCGGCTTTCAGTTCGGTCAGTACTTGCTTGGCGATTTCCTTCAGCGTCTCGAATACTCCGACGCCCTGGAACGCTACCGCTTCGACCACGGGTTCGTTCTTCTTGCGGAGCTCGGTGCTCAGTAGATCGACGGGCAGGATGTTGGGCAGGTCGCGCTTGTTAAGCTGCAAGACGTAGGGAATCTTGTTGAAGTCGTAGCCGTGTTCTTTCAGGTTGGACATCAGGTTGTCGAGAGCCTCGACGTTGGCGTCCTGGCGCTGCTCCTGCGAGTCGGCGACGAAGACGATGCCGTCGACGCCGCGAAGAATCAGCTTGCGGCTGGCGTCGTAGAAGACCTGGCCGGGGACGGTGTAAAGATGGATTCTGGTCTTGAAGCCGCGGACATTGCCCAAGTCTAGGGGCAGAAAATCGAAGAAGAGGGTACGCTCGGTCTCGGTGGCAAGGGAGATCATCTTGCCCTTCTGCTGGTCCGCCGTCTTCTGGTAGATGAGCTGCAGGTTCGTGGTCTTGCCGCCTAACCCGGCGCCGTAGTACACGATCTTGCAGTTAATCTCGCGGGCTGCGAAGTTGATGAAACTCAAGCATTTCCTCAAACGCGCGGCCACACCCCTGCGGGCGCGTCCGCGCACAATAATGTCCCTTTGGGGGCTTGGTGGATTTATATCATACGGGCTTGGTGACCCGCAGGTTACTTGGGTGCCCCCCGGAGAACAGTAGTAGAGAGCCGCGGGGTTATCGTCAATTGTTGATTTCGTGAATTGCTGATTGTTGATTGAAAACCCGGCTCCCACAAGGCTTTTCAATCAACAATCAGGGAATCGACAATCAACAATTCTCTACTGCGCTCGGGTAGGGGCGATGGGGTAGTAGCTTTCCTTGGCGTAGATCTTGAGATCTCGGCCGTGGCCGCTTACTTTTACGTCGATCTCTCGTTTGGCGGTGCTGGGGGTTGCGCGCGTGGTGTATCCGAGCGTGTACTGGTTGCGGGCCTCAGACGTGATCTTCGCGTATGCATCTTCGATAGCGTTGCGTGACAGTTCGGTGTACACGTTGCCACCGCCGGTTGCCGACGAATATTTCGGAAGGATGTTGCCGTAGCCTTCACGCGGCAGATGAAGACGTTCAAGCTTGCTGTAGAGCGGTAGAGCAGCGCCTTCCACTGCGACGGCTTTCACCTGAATCCCTTGCGCGAGCAGGAGCTTGAGCACGTCGCTATAGCTGGCCTTGCTGCCCATCTCGCGGCCGTCGCTGATTACGAAGATGACCTTGCGACGCGTCTTGTCGCGCTTGCTGAGGTCGAGCGCGGCGCGCAGGATAGCATCGTTCAGCACGTGTGCTTCTTTCGGAGAAGTGTACACCGGTGCTGGACCTCCCCCGACCGGAACACCGTTCACGGTCGGGCCCTGCGGGCCGAGCGGGCCGCCGAGCACCGGCGGTCCATTGTTGTGGCCGCGCACCGTCTTCATCTGATTGAGAGCAGCAGTCAGCCTTGGCGTTGTGCCCGTGAAATCGGTAAGCTGGCTTACCGTGCTGCTGTACGTATAGACGGAAACCTCGTCGTAGGGGCTGAAGGCTCCAATCAGGGCGGGGAAGGTTTGGTTCACCTTCTGCACGGCCGCATCGGGCATGCCGAGATCGAGCAGGATGGCGACCGAGAGTTCAAAAGGATCGCTGCTGAAGAACGAGAGTTGCTGCTTCTTGCCGTTCTCGTAGACGGCGAAATCTTTGGGGAGAAGGCCATCCACCAGGCGTCCGTCGCGGTCTTTTACCGTGACCGGGACCTGGACGAAGTTGGTCGAGACTACGAATTTGTAGAGCTGCTCCTTGTTGTTGGTGGTGCCTTGGCCCACGATCGTGCCGGGCGGCACGGTCTGAATCGGCGGCATAGGAGGAGGGGGCTGAGTCTTCTCGCCCTGGGGCGTTTCGGTTTGGGGCGCTGTATCAGCGGGTCGTGGCTGAGCCGAACTGGAATCAGGCGTGGCAGCGGGCGGTTCCTCCGGAAGTTTGTCTTTGTCTTTATCCTGTGGCGGCGGGGGCTGCACCGCCGAAGGCGCGTCCGGGACGTTCTGATCCTGGGCGGGTGACTGGGCAGGTTGCTGGGCCTGAAGAGACGCCAACGAGAGCCCGATGAGCAGTAACCCCGTAACTAGCAGAAGTTTACGATTATCTGCGAGACGCATTCGTTCTCCCGTTCCTATCCTGTCCCACCCGCACTCAGCGGTTCAAGCCCCCACACGGCGCGAAAAAACTTTTTTGCTGTACTCTGGGATGCCTGAACCAGCCACTTTGGTGCATCTAACCTACAGGATTAGACTAACAAAGAAACCCACGAGAAAATCCTGAATGGCTAAAGTTACTTCCCAAACTGGAATTGTGCTTACCGTCACCGTGGCATTGCTGGCTGCGGCATCCTTTTCCTTCGCTCAACAAACACCCGCCCAGACCAGTGATGACCAGAAGCCCGTAGACACGTTGAAGGTCAACGTCAACGTAGTCCAGCTCTTCTTCAACGTGAAGGACAAGAAGGGAGGGCTGATCCCCAACCTGACCAAAGGCGACTTCGAAATCTACGAAGACGGCAAGACGCAGACCGTCAAGTACTTCACCGCGGAATCGAACCTCCCGCTCACTTTGGGGATCATGATCGATGCCAGCGGGAGCCAGCGCAATGTCCTCGACATGGAGAAAGAAGTAGGGGCTGCGTTCCTGAAGCAGATTCTTACGGACAAAGACATGGCCTACGTGATCAGTTTCGACGTGACTGTCGACCTGCTGCAGGACTTCACCCGCGATGTGCACCGCTTGCAGGCGGCACTGAACAAGGCCAAGATCAATACAGGTTTTACGAGTGCAACGCCGCTGCCCGGCGCAGGTGGCGAGCCGGTTCCCATCCGCAATCCGGCTGGGACGCTGCTTTTCGATGCGGTTTATCTTTCTGCGCATGACATGCTGGCGAAAGAAGTTGGGCGGAAGGCGATGATTCTGCTCACCGACGGGCAGGATGAGGGCAGCAAGCTCAAGGTCCAGGACGCGATCGAAGCCGCGCAGAAGGCGGATTCCATCGTCTACGTTCTACTGTGCGCGGACCGCGGATTCTATGGCGGCTTTGGCGGCTACTTCGGCGAGGGCGAGATGAAGAAACTCACCGAACAAACCGGAGGCCGCGTCATCAATGTCGGTAACAAGTTCGACAAGCTGAAAGAGGCCTTCGATCAGATCGCGGCCGAGTTGCGCAGCCAATACAACATCGGATACACGCCCACCAACACCAACCAGGATGGCAGCTACCGCAAGCTTGAAATCAAGAACAAGCAGAACTACAAGATTCAGTCCCGGTCGGGGTACTACGCAACGGCGCACCAGCAGCAGTGACCAACTGCTGCTGAAAAACTTGGAATCGCTCAGTCAAAGTCTCGGTCAACGAGTGTTAAGGCGATTTTTCGCCAACAATACTGCTGCTAGTGGCTCAACGCCTGATAGATTAGCCTTTCTATCCACTTAAATGTCCGAGTCAAAACGAGTTTTTCTTTCCGCTGAATGGCGAGACCTCGTGATGTTGAACTACGAGGTTGAACCCAATCTCTTGAGTCGGTACGTTCTACCTGGCACGACGCCTGACTCATTCAACGGACGAACATACCTTTCCCTGGTCGGATTTCGGTTCTGCAACACCAAGCTGCTGGGCTGTTTCCCGGTTCCGTTTCACACCAATTTCGATGAAGTAAATCTGCGCTTCTACGTCCGTCGGAAAGAAGGCAATGATGTTCGACGAGGTGTCGTGTTCATTGCCGAGGTGGTGCCCAGACGAGCAATTGCGATGACCGCTCGCCTGGTGTACGGGGAGAACTATATCCACCTGCCGATGAAGCATCGCATCGAAACGCAAGGGTTGAACAAGACAACGGAGTATCGATGGAAAGTCGGCGACCAGTGGTGCACGCTCTTTGCTCAGGCCGTTGGTCTTCCGTCACAGCCTCAGGAAGGGAGTCTGGAACAGTTCATTACCGAACACTTCTGGGGTTATTCGACCCAACGAGCCGGCGGCTGTGTGGAATACCACGTTTCGCATGTCCCTTGGCAGGTATGGGCGTCCGCTAACGCTGGATTTGAAGGGGAAACCAGTGCTCTTTATGGTGGCGAACTCGCAACAGTTCTTCAACGCCGCCCTGACTGCGCGTTTGTTGCAGATGGTTCGCCCGTGATTGTCTTCAGGGGTAATGGAGTTCAATGACATCATCAAACCATGAATCGGAACCCTCCGTCCCTAGTAAGGGCTGGATACTTTACGACGGAGGATGCGGGTTCTGCTTTCGTTGGGTTCACTTCTGGGAGAAGGTAGTTGCAGGCAGGGGCTTTGCGCTTAAAGACCTGCAAAGTGCTTATTCTGACGGTAGCTTGCAAATCTCGCAGGAGAATCTGCTGGACGACATACAAGTATTGACGCGCGCGGGAAAATTGGAATCGGGTGCCAACGCATACCTCTATGTGACCCGGCAAATCTGGTGGGCATGGCCTTTCTACGGAATCTTTAGTTTGCCAGGTTTCAATTGGATACTTTGGCAGGGCTATCGTTGGTTCAATCGAAATCGATACAGAATATCTCGCCACTGTCCGTTACCTGAACACCCGCCAAATGCTGACAAAACGAGTGGACGCGATAGCTGACGAGATCAGGCGGTTACACACATTGACCGGTCAGCAAGTAGAGTGGCGATGTTTTCAATTACTTTCTTCCCCAGCCGCTAAAGAAGTGAGGAGACCTCGCGAGCAAGGCCTCCTCCCGTACCGCCAACGAGCAGCGGGAAAGAACAGTAACTACTTCCCGAGCAAAGCTCGCGGACTTCCTACGCCTGTGCAGTAGTCCCAGTTCGCGACGGCAGAGCTGCCGTTCGAGCCTGTCTTCACGTCGTAGAAGTTTGCCTTGTAGGCCTTGCCGGTTGGAATCTCCGAATACAGCAGGTTGTTTTCGTGGTTGCTGAACCAGGCGCCGCCGGTGACCGGGTTGATGAAAACCGATCCCAGCTTGTTGCCGGCGCGGTTGACGATGCTGGCCAGCGCAGGAGACGAAAGGCTGGTGCCCCCCACGACCGTCCATCCGCCTGCACCGTACTGACTGTAGATCCACACTCCGGAAGCGGGATCGGCGTCGAACGACAGGTCCGGCGTGGCCCGGCTGGATTGCCCGAAGATCGGATACTGATAGTCGGCCCAGGGGCCCATATTGCCACCGCTCCAGGCGGTCGTGTAGGCCTCCTGGGAACTGGTTCCGCCGCCCGATCCTCCCCAGCACGACTCGGAAGAGAACTTCAGTGTGCTGGAGTTGCGCAGGATCGAGGTGCCTCCGGCAGAGATCACCCAGGGATTAGTGCTGGGGTATCCGACGCCGAAACCGCTATCGCCGGACGAGGCGAAGGCGAGGATGTGGGTCGTGTACCCGGTGGTCCAGTTGTAGTTGAAATCAGCAAAGAGCGAGTCATCGGCGATCTGGCCAGCGAACTCTCCACCTTGCCAGCTGTTGGAAACCTGTCCGCCAGCGGGATAGTTGCTGACGATGTAGTTGAAGGCAACTTGCTCGGCGTAGAGCATGTCAGTCCATGAGGCGGAGCAGGCTTCCACCAGAACAATGGCGGCATTGGGAGCGAACACATGCGCCCACTCAATGTCGAGCGAAGACTCCAGAGCCCAACCCGCGTCCGGTGGCGGCGTGGTGCAACTGCCGTTGCCGTTGGCGTACACCTTGGTGAAATTCGCTGCCGGCAATCCCCAATAGGTGTCAAAGGTTGAGAGGTCGGTGGAAGCGTTCGGATTATCGTAAGCATCGACCAGAACGATGGCGCCGTATCCAGCCGCGCTCGGACCACCCGAGCCCGACGCATAGTTTGGAATGCAGCCCGCCGAACTTGGGCTGGAGACATACAAGCAGCCCAACGACTGCGGGGTTTCTGCCTCTTCGGTGGTCGCGAGCGGACCGATCGTGCTGAGGGCGGTTGGGGTTTTCAGGCCCGCTGGCTTGTTGCCGTCGGGACTGCGCAGGATGTAGGTCGTATGGACGTGCCCGGCCTTTTCCTTGCCGCTCTCCGGAACATAAGTGTACCCACTCTGCTGCGTGGGTGTGCTGAGTTGGTCTGGTGAGGCTTTCCCTGCTGCATGGCCCCCCGTCGCTTCCTGCGCCTGTGCTGCCAGCGCAAGTGAGATGACTGACACTACTGCCACAATCCTGAATGGACTTCTCATTACTCTTCCTCCAAATAGTTTTTTTTTGTGTTTGGTTCGGATTGGTTTCGCTGCGAGGGGGGCCCACTACGTTCCAAAAAATGAACCAACAGAACTATGGTGACGATTTGCCGCGAACCGTATCACGGAGTCGCCTGCCCTATGCTTGCGGAGACCAACAAGTCACGCTGGCCGAGGCAAGTTGTAGGGCTGATGACGGAGGGGATTCGTTGCAGTAATGTCACGAGAGCGGATTCGGGAAATCCGGGCGCCCGGCGCAGTGACACTCGTCTTGCTGGCCAGGGTCTGCCTTTAGGATGCGGGCTCCAGCGGGGAGTCCAGCCTTCCTGACTTGTGACGCAAGCTTCGCAAGGTAGCAGTCAGCATGGGCTGCCCGACCTTCTTCATCCGTCACACTTTTTTCCAGCGATACCGGCTTGTTGCAAATGGAGCAGGTAACAACCGGGGATACAAACTCCGACACGGCGTCCTCCTCTCTAACCGCGATTCCAGTTCTAAGAATTCACTACCAAAAACGCGGGTAAATATTGCCAAATGCCCAAGACAAATACTCCGGGAATCCCAGGTTGTTATCGAATTGAGAGAATTGTAATCGTATTTCAAACGAATTGTAAAGACATCATTACAGAAATTTTATATTGACACAGAAGAATCCTTATGGCAGCATATTTCCATGGCTAAGGGAACGCTAGCCGAGGGCAACGGGCGGAAGTACGAACGGATGCCGGTGTCAAAGCTTCCGCAAGGGCGTCGCGGAAAACACCACCAATTGGTGAAGGGCATCGTCCAGGAATTGAAGGGCCTGCCGGCGGCGTCGGCGATGAAGATTCCGCTCAGGGAACTCGGAGGAGTGACACTGGCGAATTTGCGGTCGGCGGTTCACCGCGCCACCATGTCGGAGAAGTTGAGGATTGAGACGTCGTCGGACGAACATCACTTCTATATCTGGAAAGTCGGTTCTTAAGACACTCGAAAACCTACTTGCTCACCTAAGAAAAACTGTATGCCAACGTCGTTATGCAATCAAGCGCAGCAGTGGGGAGCGCGAAGCGATCCTCAGCGCGGAGTCGAAGCATCCCTGCCTTATCGCGGATTTGGCCGAGCGCTGCCGCTAAAAACGCAAACAGCATTGAGATACGCGCCGGGAAACCGGAGAACTTGGCTTCAGAAAAACAGCTAGAGATGCTTCGACTGCGAATGCCGTTCGCTTATCGCGAACGGCATTCTCCGCTCAGCATGACATCGTGGATTGAGGTCTGAGGCAGTGGGACATTAATGCAAAACTTGCAATAGGCGCGGCTGGTGCCGCGCCCCTTTCCCATCAAAAAACGCTCTACTGCGGTGTGAGCAAGTAGGCGCGCTGCTGACCGTTCTTCGTTCCCATCCCGACGATCTGCCCGGCATCGTTGATGCCGTCGGCCTCGTTCAGCGTCCATCCTGAGCCGGCAGGGATCTGCTTGTTCAGGTCCTTGATCTTGCCGCCGCTGTAAACGAAGGCGTGATACGTATTCTGAAAGGTCGACTGTCCGACCACCACTCCGAGATTGTTAATGCCGAAGCCCCACGTGGTTGACGTCGAACCGGCGAAGGTTCCGAGATCGATCAGCCTGGTGCCACTAGTGATGAAGGCGTGGCCGCTGCCATTTGTGGTGTAAGCCAGGCCGGTGATCTGTCCTTTGTTGTTGATGGCATAGGCCTGGCTCCAGGAGCCGCCGAGCGTCCCCATCTTCGTCATCTTGCCGTTGCCCCAGGTGAAGCCGAAGAAGTTGCCGCTGGCGTCGTATGAAGTGCCGACGACTACTCCGAACTTGTTGATCCCCGAGGCGACGTTCCACCATCCGGCGGTGTGAGAACCCAGAGTTCCCAGGTCGGTCATCTTTCCGTTGCTGTAGCGGAAGGGGTGAATTTCGCCATTGGCGAGGTAGGCCGCCCCGACCACTTGTCCCGAATCGTTGATGCCGTACGCGACGGCGCTGCCGCCACCGAGGTCGCCGATATCGGTAAGCGTGTCGCCGCTGGTCACGAATGCACGATAGGTGGGAGTGGCGTTGGTGGAGTATCCGGCAATCTGGCCGGAGGCGTTAATGCCGTTGCCGATCGCGGTGTTGCCGCCGAGTGTGCCGAGATTGTTCATCGAACCGTTGCTATAGCGAAAGACGTCGCTGACCGTGCTGGATTGGAAGGCGAATCCGGTGACTTGTGCGGTGGCATTGATGGCTTTCGCTCCGCTGGAATTGCCCCCGGGCAGAGTGCCCAGGTCGGTGACGGTGTACGTTTGAGCAGCGCAGAACGTGGTCGCGAAGAGGAAAAAGAAAAGGCTGGCGCGAGATTTCATGCAATCACTCCTTTTCGGAGATGCAGATACTGGAGGAGTCTTCCACACCGTGCGGGCGGTAAGTGTCACGGAAATGTCAAAAGGTTGTAGAAGCAGGTGATGGGGCCAGGCTGAGGTTCGACCATCTGAATCCCTGCTGGGACGGGGGAAACGCAACGTGGTAGCAGCGTCCGAACTCAGGCAGTAGCGTGGAAGAGCGGACGCTTCAGCGCCCCGTCAAACGCGCCGCTATGCGACGACCTTTAGCCCCGGTGCGTTTCCCGGGGTCACCACGGAAGACGCCCACCTCGGCTAAAGCCGTCCCCAACTTCGATTCGCGTACGCGGCCCTGGAAAGGGCCGCTCTTCCACGGTCGCGCAGACGGTGAATCCAGGGGGAACGCATCCATAACACGGACTGCTAGAAGGCGTCTGACCGCAGCCGCTTTTCAGGGAGGGCCACCGTCTCGCCCGCAGCCCCGACGGCCGAATTGAAATCGCCGAATTTCAGTGTTGCTGTCGGCGCGGCGGGCGGGACGCCCGCCGGACAGCCGGCAAGATGCCGGCGCTACCGTTCCGGGCGCCCCCTCATTCCGGGGCTTCGTCCCACTTCACGGTACGCCGCTCACAGCTGCTCTTGTGGGCTAGCAGCACCGCACGCATTACGCGGATAGCGTGGTCGGGGCTGACGTCGAGAGGGGCGCCTTTTTCGATGGCGTCACGGACGTTGGCATAAAAGCCGCGATAATCGCCGGCCTCGGTTTTGACTTTTGTGGGAGGCTGCCCTACCAGGCTGAGCGTTCCCCATGAGGCTTCGGGCTCTGTCCCCCAATCGGCGGGCCAGTTGGTGCCTCGCGGGAAGTTGCCGCTGCGCAAGCGCTCTTCCTGGGGATCCATGCCGAACTTGAGGAACGATCCTTTGGTCCCGTGGATGAGCAGGTGCGGACTCAGTCCATAGGCAATGATGCGCGCCTTCAACGTGGCCCGCAGACGCGGATAGTCCATGCAGACGTCGAAGGCGTCGTCCACGACCGAGGTTGTGCGCTGAAGGAAAGTAGTGGCCGTGATGGTCTGCGGCTCTCCAAACAACACGAGCGCCTGGTCGATGGGATGCGGACCGAGATCCCACAGCACTCCGGCGGCAGGCTGGTCGGCGCGCTCGCGCCACGCGTTTTCCTTGGCCTCAAGGCGGAAGCGGTCGAAGCGCGATTCGTACTCGACGACATCGCCGAGTGTGCCCCCATCCAGCAACTTGCGGACGGTGCGAAAAACTCCGTCCCAGCGGCGGTCCTGGTAAACGGTGAGAAGGCGTTTCTGCTTGGCGGCGAGTTGGACCAGAGTTTGCGCCTCCGCCATGGTCGGAGTGAAAGGCTTGTCCACAACAACGTCACGGCCAGCGAGCAGACAGGCCTTGGTCAGGTCGAAATGCGACTCGTTCGGAGTCGCGACCACGCAGAGGGCAATCGTTTTGTCGGAAAGCAGTTCGTCGAGCGAGCGAGCAACGCGGACGTTGGGATAAGTTTCACGGGCGAGCGATCCATGACGCTCGACAATACAGGCCAGCTCCATGCCGGCTACCCCCTGAATAACGGAGGTGTGAAATGCCTGTCCTGCCAATCCGAAGCCAATGACCCCGACTCGAACCATGGTGTCGTTCTTATCCTTTCTGCGGAACTCCCATCGGGGAGTTACGAGTTTCTACTCTTTACTTCTACTTTTCGGCAGTTTGTGATTTACAGCCTTCTGCTTATAGGCCGCTGGAACTGATTCGCTTATAAGCAAGTATAAGGTCGGAGGGTTACGGCTTCCACAGGAGGTGAAAATGTATCTCATAATCGCCCTGCTGTTACTTGTTATGTGGGCCGGTGGTTTCATGATGTTTCACGTGGCCGGCAGCTTAATTCATTTGCTGCTGCTACTGGCGGTGATTTCGTTTGTGGTGCATTTGGTGACAGGGGCCAGAACCGCGTAAATCTTCCGGGCTGCTTTGAGGCCGCAAGCTAACCGGCTCTCGGCCAGACCGTGGCCCGGGGCCGCAAGGCGCGGAATCCTGAGGCCACCGAGGCGCTCTGCGACTAACCGGTCGCGGGCTGCCTGGGAGTGGCCTTTTTTCTTTTCTCGGTTTTGCTTCCATTGTTGTCGCGATCTTTTAGGCGCCGGACAAACTTCAGCCCGGACCAGACCTCCGTTACCGCGCACACTTTTACATCGACCAGGCCCGCAGCCAGGCCAATCTCGCGGACTACATTCTCATCGAGGTCGGTTGCTACTTTCGAACTTTTCTTAGGCCAGCTGATCCAGAGCATGCCGGTGGGAGCAAGCGTTTTTGTCAGCCGTGCGAATTGCCGGAAGAGGTCGGCTCGCGACGTGGTGAAAACCATGGCGAAGTCGAACTGGCTCCTCAGGTCGTGCGCCAAGGTGCAGGCGGCGAGGGCTTCGCTGAGTTCGGTTCTTACCTCCGACGGATCATTCACCAAGCACACGCGGAAACCTTGCTTGATGCCTAACTTCTTCGGGAGTGGAGTACCGGAGTATCCGGGCATGCAGGCGTCTCCGCCGGAATGATACTGCAGGTGGACTTCACTGGGTGGGTGAGTACCAGCCGCGGCGGGCTCGGACCCGGAAATTCTTGCGGTCGTTGGCTACGATTTCGATGGTGCGGTAATGGCCGTCCTTGCGGAGGTCTGCCGGCTTGTAGGAAATCGCGTACTGGCTGCGGAGTTCATTCTGAATCTCGGAGAAGGCATTGGCGACATCGCGAATCTGGAAGGGGAAAAAAGCGCGCCCGCCGGTGGCTTCCGCAATGCGCTCGAGCACCTTGTCTCCCTTACCCTTGGTTCCGCTGACATTCGTGCTGATGGTATAGACGATGGCTTCGGCGCGCTGCGCCATCTCGATGGATTCCTCGCGGCTCACGTGGCTGAGGTTGTCCTCGCCATCGCTCAGCAGGATAATCGCGCGGCGCGACGGCGTGTTCTGTGGGGATTTCAGCAGCCTTTCGCGGCAGGCATAGTAGATCGCATCGTAAAGGGCAGTGCCGCCGCCGGGACGCAGGTCGCGGACGCCACGAGCTAAAGCTTCCGTATTGTCAGTGAAATCCTGCGTGACCTCGGGGGTGGCATCAAATCCTATGACGAAAGCCTTGTCATATTTGCGGCGCACCGTCTGGTTGAGGAATTCGATGGCGGATTCCTGCTCGAACTTGAAACGGTCGCGAACCGAGTTGCTGGCATCGATGAGCAAGCCGACCTGCAGCGGTAGATTCGTCTCGGCGTGAAAGCTGCGAACTTCCTCGGGCGGCTTATTGTCGTCGATTACGTGGAAGTCATTCTGCTTGAGGTCGGTGATGTGCCTTCCGTGCTTGTCGGTCACGGTGAAGACGACATTGACTTCGTTGGTGCCGATCTTGAATCGGGCAACCTCGTCGGCGGAACTGGCGGACTGGCCTGGAGGTTGGCTTTGTGGCGTGGTGGCTGCATTGGCCTCGGGCGGCGCGGGGGATGTGGTTTGTGCCGTTCCCAGGGTCGTGAGCAGCAGCAGAACTGCGCAGGCGGCCTTGCGTGAGCGCGTCGTGGCGGGGGTTTGCATCGATCCCATTATAGCCGGGGATGGGCGCCAGTTGGACCAGCGCGCAATGCACAAGGGAAGCAGAA
>Ga0137389_10001983_pt1 | contig 12260 bp, 9 predicted proteins | sample 15con2h14BmetaG_FD_104645 | JGI IMG/M metagenome (GOLD analysis project Ga0137389, IMG submission 104645) | Vadose zone soil microbial communities from Angelo Coast Range Reserve, California, USA - 15con2h1.4B metaG | ecosystem: Environmental > Terrestrial > Soil > Vadose zone > Saprolite...
AAGCAGTTCGCCTTTGCGCGCAAGCTTGATAAAGGAATCCGTGACCGGCTTCATTGGAACTTCCCCAAGATGCATGACGATAAACGGCGCGCCGAGTCGCTCCGCGAAATCGATGGTTTGGAAAGTTTGTTTAACTGCGCGTTCGCGTTCTTTTCCGTACGGAGACGAGAATTGATAGCAATCGGGCGAAGCGCCCATCACTTCCACCGGCAACGGACAAAAATTGTGCAGGCTGCTGAACTTCACTTTGCCGGATTCATACATTTTTTGAATTCCGGGCATGAGCGAGATGCGAATGCCGTGACCGAGTTCAACCCGATCGAATCCAAGATCGACAATCTCGCGCAACATCTCCGCGCCATCGGTGTGTCGGCCGGAGTTCCAGCAGGTGGAAAACGCGATCACGTTAAATAGTCGCAGCGACTGGCGGCGTTGGCGCTTCCGCTGATTCCATTTCGCGCGCGATCGGCTCGCAGCATTGACGTCGAACTCGAGCCAGGACGAAGAGCGTGATCGTGGCGTAAATGATCGCGGCAATCACCAGTGCGGTCGGCATTCCAATTACGTCCGACAAACCCGTGACGCCGAGTCCGGCGACCGGCATAATGCCGACAAAGCTCAACATGAACACGGCCGAAACGCGCCCGCGCAAATAATCCGGTGCGCGTTCCTGCACAATCGTGCTGCAAAGGCCGAAGTTGGTCGCCAGGCCTAACGAATTAATGATCATTAGCGCAGTTGCAATGTAGAAGCTCGGGGCGCGCGACAATCCGAAGATCGCCCCCGTCACCGCCGCCGCGTTGATCATCATCAGCGGAATGCGTTTGTCGCGAGGGAGTCCAATCAAGAAGAGCGAACCTACAACCGAACCAACCGCCGACGCGCCCATCAGCAATCCGACCTGATCCGCGCCGAGGTGGAGGACGAGGCGGCCGTAAAGCGGCATCATGACCGTGATGATTGGGAAAATGCAGAACGATTGCGTTGCGATCAGCATGATCATCGCCCGACTCGGTCTATCTTTAGCGATGTAGCGAAAACCTTCCTTCATTCCGCTGGCGCGCTTTTCTTCTTCCTCGGCTGTTCCACGCGGCCGCGGCGGCAATGACAAAATCGCGATGATTAACGCCACGAACGAAACAGCATTGGCGAAAAACGCCGAGGCCATGCCCCATGCTTTGATCAAAATGCCGGCCAGCGAGAATCCAACCATTCGCGATCCATGAAAAACGGAGCGATCGAGCGAAATCGCGCCTTGGATTTCATCGCGATCAACTAATTCCGGGACGAGCGCGGAAAGCGTCGGCATTTCGAATGAATTTGAAACGCCCTGGATGGCCGCGAAAATAAACACCTGCCAGATCGCGATGTGGTTGGTCCAGATCAACAATCCAATCGAAACCGCGATTCCAATCTGGACGTATTGCGTGATCAGCAAAATCTTGCGTTTATCGAATTTGTCTGCAGTTGAGCCTCCAACCATTGTCAGTGCCAGCATTGGCAGTCCCGAGCAAAGCTGCACCAACCCAAGCATCAAAGCCGAAGTCGTCAGGGTGGTCATGACCCAGGCTTGCGCCATCACCTGCATCCACGTTCCGGTGTCGGAAATCGCGCTGCCGATGATGTAGCGGCGGAACGGACCGGGTCGCAAAACACGAAGTGCGTTGCGCGTTGTTAATTTTACCTCGCCGCTCATGGCCAACACTGATACGCGGGGAGCAGCGTGGCTGCAATCAATGCGGCGCGACAAATGTTTGATTCGTTGGGGTAGGGGTGATTGACTCAATCGCCCGCGGGCGGTTCGGTGAACCGCCCCTACCTAAGCTTGCGTTGATGCGCCGCGCTCGCCGAATAGATTTGAAGCGATGCGCATCGACAAGTTCACCCAGAAGATGCAGGAAGCGCTCCAGGCGGCGCAGGATGTCGCTTCGCAATTTAATCATCAGGAAATCACGAACGAACATTTTCTGTCCGCGCTCCTCGACCAAAGCGAGGGCATCACTCAACCGTTGCTGGAAAAAATCGGCGTTCAGCCGAATCAGCTTCGCGAACGCCTAACGAGCGAGCTCGAGCGTCGTCCGAAAGTTACCGGTGCCGCTGTCGATCTTCGTTTGTCCAATGAACTCCGTAGCGTTCTCGACGGCGCGGAAAAGGAGATGGCGAAGTTGAAAGATGAATTCACCAGCGCCGAGCATTATCTGCTCGCGCTGACGGCGGCGAACGTTCCCGCCGCGAAAATCTTGAAAGATTTCGGCGCTACGCGCGACAAGTTGATGCAGGCGCTCCAACAAGTGCGAGGTTCGCAGCGCGTGACCGATCAAAATCCGGAAGGAAAATATCAGACGCTGGAAAAATATGGGCGCGATCTGATTGAACTGGCGCGGCGCGGCAAAATTGATCCCGTGATCGGCCGCGACAATGAGATTCGCCGGATCATGCAGGTGCTTTCGCGCCGCAGAAAGAATAATCCGGTGCTGATCGGCGATCCCGGCGTTGGCAAAACTGCGATCGTCGAAGGTCTCGCGCGCAGAATTATCAGCGGCGACGTCCCCGAATCGTTAAAGAACAAGAAACTCATCGCGATGGACATTGGCGCGATGGTCGCCGGCGCGAAGTTCCGCGGCGAATTCGAAGATCGCTTGAAAGCGTTCTTGAAAGAGGTGACCGATTCGCAGGGGCAGATCATTTTGTTCATCGATGAATTGCACACGATCGTCGGTGCTGGAGCGGCGGAAGGATCAGTCGACGCGTCGAACATGTTGAAACCGATGCTCGCGCGCGGCGAGTTGCGCACGATCGGCGCGACCACGCTCGATGAGTATCGGAAATACATTGAGAAAGACGCTGCGCTCGAACGCCGGTTTCAGCCGGTAATGGTGAACGAGCCGAGTGTGGAGGACACGATCGCGATTTTGCGCGGATTGAAGGAGCGTTACGAAGTGCATCACGGCGTGCGGATCACCGACGCGGCGATTGTCGCGGCCGCCGTGTTGTCGAATCGCTACATCAGCGATCGCTTTCTTCCCGACAAGGCGATCGATCTTGTCGATGAAGCGGCGTCGCGTTTGAAGATCGAGCTCGATTCAATGCCGACGGAGATCGACGTGATCGAGCGCGAGATCATGCAGCACGAAATGGAGCGGCAGGCGCTGAAAAAGGAAAAAGATCCCGCGAGCAAAGAGAGATTGAAGAAGCTCGAGAAAGAATTGGCCGAGCTGAAAGAGAAATCCGGCGCGCTCAAAGCCGAGTGGCAGAAAGAGAAGGCCGTCATCGAAGAACAGCGGAAATGGAAAGAGGAGCTCGATCGACTTCGGACCGAGTTAGAACGCGCCACCCGGCGCGGCGAATTAGCCAAGGCGAGCGAGCTTCAGTACGGGCGTATACCCGAATTGGAAAAGAAACTCGCAGACGTAACTCAGGCTTCCAGCCTGAAAGGACCAGGCAAGATGCCTGGGTTACGATTACTGCGCGAAGAGGTAACGGAGGAAGACATCGCCCAAGTCGTTTCGAGCTGGACGCATATTCCCGTCTCACGATTGCAGGAAGGCGAGCGCCAGAAACTGGTGAAGCTCGAGGAGCATTTGCATCAACGCGTCGTTGGTCAGGACGAAGCCATTAAAGCTGTCTCGAACGCAGTCCGTCGCGCGCGCGCCGGCTTGCAGGATCCGAATCGTCCACTCGGCTCGTTTATTTTTCTCGGACCGACTGGCGTTGGCAAAACGGAGCTCTCGCGCGCGCTCGCCGAATTTTTGTTCGACGACGAGAACGCCATGATCCGGATCGACATGAGCGAGTACATGGAGAAACACACCGTCGCGCGATTGATCGGCGCGCCGCCTGGATACGTCGGTTACGAAGAAGGCGGCCAACTTTCGGAAGCCGTGCGTCGCCGGCCGTATTCGGTCATTCTCTTCGACGAGGTCGAAAAAGCGCACCAGGACGTGTTCAACGTGCTCCTGCAAGTGCTCGACGACGGCCGGATCACGGACGGGCAGGGGAGAACGGTTGATTTCAAGAACACGGTCATCATCATGACCTCGAACATCGGTTCGCAATATATTTTGGAAGAAGAGCAATCGCAGGAAGCGCGCGAGCGTTTGGTCATGGACGCGTTGCGCGGACATTTCCGTCCCGAATTTCTCAACCGCGTCGATGAAATCATCATCTTCGATCGGTTGAGCGAAGACGATTTGAAGAAGATCGTCGAAATCCAATTGAAACGTTTGGCGAAACGACTCGAACAACAAAAGATCACGCTCGACTTATCCGACTCAGCCAAAGCGCACCTCGCCCGCGAAGGTTACGATCCGGTTTACGGCGCCCGACCGCTCCGGCGCACGATCCAAAAAGAAATTCTCGATCCGCTCTCGATCGACATCCTCGAAGGCAAAGTGCGCGAAGGCCAAACCGTTTACATCGACGCCAAGAACGGCGCACTCGAATTCAGAGAAAAATGACGATGGCGGATCCGTTTATCTTATCCGTTCCTCAAGCAAACGCAGCCAGCTTGGATATACCGATCAGTCCAGGTGAAATGCTTTTTGTCTTGGGCGCGAACGGGACCGGAAAATCAAGCCTAATGCATCGCTTTTACACAATGCATAAGGAAACGGCGCGAAGGATGTCCGCTCACCGTCAGACTTGGTTTCCGTCCGGCGCTAATACTCTATCCGCACAAGGGCGACTAGACACGGGAACTAACATTCGCGGCGCGGACGTCCAGGAGCGCGCGCGGTGGACTGACGACTACGCTCCACAGCGACCAGCCGTCGCTGTCTATGATTTGGTCGATGCGGAGAATGTTCGGGCACGATCAATTGCAGCAGCCGTCGACGAGTGAAAGATCGATCTCGCAGAAACGCTTTCCAAGAAGGATGCGCCGCTCAAAACAATTAACAAACTTCTCCGTCTTTCCAATATTCCGATTGAGATCGCGATACATTCGAATGGTGAAGTCGTTGCAAGTAAATCAGGCAGCAAACCCTACAACATTGATCGGTTATCCGACGGTGAGCGTAATGCGCTCCTCGTTGCAGCGGAAGTCCTGACTGTTTCATCAAGCACGTTGATCTTGATTGATGAGCCCGAGCGACACCTACACCGAGCGATCATTTCGCCTTTGCTAAGCCTCCTTTTCGCTGAAAGGCCTGATTGTGCATTTGTGATATCCACTCACGAAGTGACGTTGCCCCTGGACAATTCGTCGGCGCGTACGTTGCTGGTGCGCGGCTGTAATTACAATGAAGCCGGTGCGATTGAAAATTGGGAGGCAGACGTTGTGCCGTCGGGAGCGGATATTGGGGACGATCTAAAGAAAGATATTCTAGGTGCACGCAGAAAATTATTGTTTGTGGAAGGCGCGAACACGAGTCCTGACAAACCACTTTATAGTTTGGTTTTCCCCGACGTTTCGATAGTTGCCAAATCAGGTTATCGCGAGGTCTCCGGGCCGTATCTGGAATACGCGATGCCGGTGATCTTCATTGGGTGCGCCCGTTCGGGATAATCGATAACGATGGTCGATCAGAGAACGAGGTTCAGGAACTAAAAAAGAAAGGGATTTATGCGCTGTCAGTGTTTTCGGTCGAATCGATTTATTATCATCCCGAGATCCAACGAAGAATCGCGCAACGGCAGGCGGATGCTACCGGCAAGAGCACCTCGGAGTACGTCGAAAACGCAAAAATTGCCGCTCTAACCGCGGTTGGAGAACATGTACAGAGACCTAGCGGACGCGTTGTTGAAAAAACGCTACGTGAAGAAATCCTGCAAAAGTTGCCAGGTCAGCCCGAAATTACCGCGGGCGCGCCACTAACTATTTCAATTGATGTGGCGGGAAGGTGAGCGCGGAAAAGACCGTTCTCGAGAACGCACTAAAGAAAAGCGATCTTGAAGGAATAATCGGCCGATATCCGGTCCGCGAAACGCCTGCGTTGACGGAGATCGCGAAGAAGCTCGGATTCAAGAATCGTGAGGAGTATGAAGCTGCGGTACGCAAACTTTTGATCGACGATGATGACGCTCTTAAGTTTGTAAAGTCGCTCTTCGGATCCCTGCCGACGGACGTAGCGGCGACGTGACGATTCGATGTGGTGTTTAAACTTTGATCGAAATTACACGATCACTTACTTGAAAGCGGAAACAAATGATTTCATTTCGGATTTCTAAGCAATCGCAATCAACTGCTCGATGACTGATCGACGGGTTTCTGCTGAGCTTTTACTTCTTTCTGGTAAGCGTCTTCGCCTTCTTGCACATAACATCTAGTGAAAAATCGATCGTGGTACTTGTCCCAGCCTTGGGCAAAAAGAAATTCGTGAGCTTGCGATGGAGTGTACTTAAACTCCGCCATGCTGCGCCCTTGTTCGCGCGCCGGCTGTGCGTCTTCCATTCCGAAGACAAAACAAAGGACTGCTTGAGCATCCTTGGAAATTTTTCGCTTCTCTCCAGTTTTCGGGTCCGTGGCCGAGTCAATTTGAGCAATGAAATGCCGGCTGTGCTCGTCGGGCTTGTACATTTGCATGATTCGGTTTTTATCGAGGAGCGCTTGCTCTTCTTTGGTGAACTTGTCCGCTTTACTAGAACTGACCGCTACGCAGAAGGCGGCACTTATCAGCAACAGTCTGAGGGATCGTTTGTTCATGGAGGGATTTCGGCGCGGAGGGAGATTTCTTTCAGGTAATTTGAGTCACGCGGCCATTACCTGCTTAAACGCAGACACAAACGATTCCATCTCTGACTTCTTGCCTATGGTCAGGCGCATGTGGTTCGGCATTGCGGGAAAGCGGCGGCCGACCGCGACGTTTTTCTCTTTCATCGCCGGGATTAGCCGGTCGACTGGCTCTTTGCAGTCGAACATGATGAAGTTCGCTTGCGACGGGATTGATTTGTAACCCATCTTGTCGAGTTCGCTCAGCGTGAAGCTTTTCGCCTCGCTGGTTAGCTTCCGGCCGTTGTTTACTTGATCGACATCGTCCAGGCTCGCGCTCGCCGCGGCGAGCGCCATGACATTAACGCTGTCCCACATTTGGAAACCGTGCATTCGCTCGATCGTTCCCTTTTGCGCGACGCAGTAACCGCAACGGAGCCCGGCCATGCCGTAAATTTTTGAGAACGTGCGCGCGACGATCAGGTTCGGATGATCTTTCACCAGCGGGATCACGCTCTCGTAATCGGGACTGTCGGCGTAATGAAAGTACGCTTCGTCCACCAGGATCATTGTCCCGGGCGAAGTCTTCGCGATGAACTCGCGCAGATCGTTCTTCGGCGTAATGCTCGCGGTCGGATTGTTAGGGTTGCAGATGTAAATCAGCCCCTTATGCGAAGCCGCGCCCATCTTGGCGAGGTCGTGATGGAAATCCGACGTGAGCGGGACTTTCACGACTTCGCTGCCACAAGCTTTAGAATATTCAAGAATCGCTTCGAATGTCGGCTCCGCGGCAATAAGTTTGCCTTGAGTCGGTCGGGTGAAAGTTTCCGCGCACAGTTTCAAAATCTCGCTCGAACCGTCGCCGAGCACGATCTGCTCGCGATTAACTCCATTGATCTTCGCGATCTTGTCGATCAACACGTCGTTCGCTTCATCGGGATAACGGCAACAGAGATCGAACGAGCCGTTCATCGCTTGATGCGCTTTCGCTGATGGCCCGTATGGGTTTTCGTTCGCGCTCAAGCGGACGACAACCGAGCCGGTTGAGGCGGTTTTAAGCGACGGACGTTCGGTTGCAACCGAGAATCGCGGTCGAACAATCGCGGCTGCGGCGCCGACGCCGAGCAAATGAGCAAATTTACGACGAGAGATTGAGAGTGTGTTCATAGCGATACCTCCGGACGAAGTCCTAACGTAAACAGCAACAAAACGCGAGCTTGAAAACGTACCCTCACCTGCCGCTTCGCGACTTCCTCTCCCTTGAAGGGAGAGGAGGGAGGTGAGGGTTGACGAAGCGCAAGTGAATCGCGCCAAGTTTGTCATTGCCCGACAACGAGCGTTTAGTTTCAGTCGTGATTTTTGGGTTCCTGAAAGAACGACGCCGAAACCGGCTGAGAGCGCGGCCGTTTCCGAACGAGTGGCTGAAGATCATCAAGAACGGAGTCGCGTTCTTTGTCCGGCTCTCGGCAACGGACCAGGCTGAACTTCTCGATCACATTCAGGTGTTTCTCGCCGAAAAAGGTTTCGAAGGTTGTGCCGGATTGGAAATAACAGACGAGATCCGAGTGACGATCGCGGCGCAGGCCTGTCTTCTTCTGTTGCATCGCCAGACTGATTACTTTCCGTGGCTGCTCACGATTCTTGTTTATCCGTCGACATATCTGGTGGAAGAGAATCGGCCCGTCGAAGGTCCGGTTTGGGGAGAAGGAAAAATGTCTCGACTCGGCGAGACTGGCCGCACGATGGGATCGATGGTGCTCGCATGGGACGCGGTGAAATCCGGCGCAGCCGACCCTTCTGACGGCAAAAACGTTGTCTTGCACGAATTTGCTCACCAACTCGATTACGAGAATTTCGCCGCCGACGGCGCGCCGGCACTGGCAACACGTGAACAGCAGATGTCGTGGCGCGAAGTGATGAGGACCGAGTTTGCATCGCTTCGCGCGGCTGATGACACTGGAATTCCGACTCTGCTCGACACTTATGGGGCGACAAATCCGGCTGAGTTTTTCGCGGTGTCAGTCGAAGCGTTTTTTGAGCGACCATCCGCGCTGTGTTCCCGTCATCCAAAATTTTACGCGGAGCTACAGCGTTATTTTAATCAAAGTCCGATCGATTATTCGGCCGAGCGCAGCGTCCGCGGCGATTGACGTGCCTATTTATTTATCCCAATCAGTGTCGGATCTCGGGTGATTAACGATTGAACAATTCCAAGACGGCGCCTGTCTGATCAGTCACCATGGTTAAAATTATTGGAACAGCAGTTGCAGCGGCCGCGATGTTGATGGCGTCGTCCGCGTTTGCGAAAGCCAAAGCTGGGGACATGGCGTGTTGTGCCAAGAACGCGTCGAATCAGCAATCGTGCGCCAATCTCGCGAGCCTCACTCTGACTGCGGATCAGAAGAGCAAGATCGAAGCGTGGCAATCGGAGTGCGTGAAAGCGGGTTGCACGAAAGGGAGCAGGCAGGCGTTTCTTAAGAAAGCCCAAGGCATTCTTTCGGCTGATCAATACGCGAAGTTGAAAGCCGAGTGCAATAAATCGGCTAGGAAAACCGAAGCCTAATCACCCTCACCTCAATCCTCTCCCTGGTAGGGAGAGGAGGCAAAAAAGATTTGCTGCATCAGGCTTTCTCCTCTCGCTGGTAGGGAGAGGAAGTGGCGCAGCGACAGGTGAGGGTTGGTTCAGTGAATCGCGTCGCTAAATCTTTGAACGACACTGCGTAAGCGAGTGTCTCACATTGCACTTATGACCAAATTCATTGCGTTAGTAGTGGCGGGAATGTTTGCAGCGGGCACGATGTTCGCGGGAGAACATGGCGACTGCACCAAGAAAGTCGGAAACGCAGCGAAGCCGGCCTGCACGGTTTCGTTGGTAAGTCTCAACCTGACGCCTGATCAAAAGACGAAGATGGACGCGGCGATGGCCGAACACATGAAAGCGGGTTGTTCGGAGGCGACCGAGGCCAAGTACATGAAAGAGGCGGAAGGCATCCTGACGAAGGAGCAATACGCCAAGTTCAAAGCGGAATGCTGCAAGGGCGACAAAGCTAAAACAGAGACCTAATCGTCCAGCAGAGTTTGTTTGTTGAAAATCGCGTTCGCTTCACGGCGAACGCGATTTTCTTAGAAGCCGGCGTTGTTAATGAGACGCCGATGGCGCGCTGATAGATGTCGATGTTAGCGCTTGTTGAAGCAGATCAGCGAGACGCCAGCCGGCCTTGTGTAATTCTTCGCGAACAATTTTGGCCGACCAATCGGCATACCCGACGCGGTCGGGTGCATTCTTTTCTCGCGCGTCGCCAGCCATGACGTTGCGGTCCTGATCGATAGTCTCATGGACATGGATGAACTGGAGGCGTTCATGCGCCTCGCGCGCGACCGGCAAAATTTCGTCGGCCCAGAATTCTCCATAGTTTTTTAGAGCTATGTTTGCCGGCGCCCGCCAGTTCGTCGGCTGCTCTTTCGTCAGGCGATCCATCAATTTTCGCTTCGCTTGTTCGGTTTTTTGGTGGCGCTCTTCTTTCGAGAGAGTGGGTGATAGCGGCGGCAGGTTGGCCATGACTGCGTCGTAGTCCCAAAAGCCGTGCAATTTTAATCCGCGATGCGCCATTCCTTCCGGCGTCCCGCGAGTCAAGCGAAGCATGAATGTGTTGCCGCCCTCGTCTTCGATGCCGGGCTGATTTCTATCCGGATCGACTGCTTGCCCTGCTTGATTGAAATATTCTGCGCCGACGTGGAGCGGCTGATGAATGTCACCAACATAGTGCGCGAGCAGAATAACCGCGACCGGCCTAGTGATCTTGCGCGGATTATCTTCCGGGATTTCGCCGCGCAAAACATCGACGCAATAGGAAATCATGTGGACGATGTCCCATTGACTGCGGCCGGTTTCTCCGTCGGAATATTTTTCGAGATTAAGAATAGGCACATCGGTGTAGTGAAACCAATGCTGAGATGGAGCATGGGACTTCGAATCCTGCGTCGGGGGATTCCCTCGCCAGAAATCGCGGAGCTGCTTATCGATCTTCGCGTGCTCGGGGTAATGCGGAAATGCGTTTGGATCGTCGACACCGTTCTTGTCCCAGGCCTTGATCTCGTCGGCGATGACCGATGCGCGTTCCAAGGTGATGCCGTCGGTCAGCGTGTAGATTTTTTCGCCTGCCGGCGTGTTCACGACCAGTTTGTCTGCAATTCCACCAACGATTTCGTGACCGGTCGGTCCGTAAGCGAGAAGTGCTGCAGGAACCGCGGCGATGCTAATTGCAATTAGAATTTCCCGGCGCATTTCGGTCATGATTGCGGCGCGCCGGTTAGAATTTTACCGAGGTTTCCAGCAAATGATATTGCCAGCAAAATAATCCGAATGCGATCCCGCCGATAGCCAGCAGAATTGCGTGAGCGCGAAACCAAAGTCCGTGGCCTGGGAGTCTGGCAAAGCGAATGGCAGTGATCACTAAAAGGACGAGGCCTGCCATTAATGCCCAGCCGAAGATGTGAAGTGCGCGCAACCACGGATCGATGGCATCGCCGAAGATCACGATATTTTGCATACCGTGACTGAATACAATCGCGGGGATCAAAATGAACAACACTTCACAAAGGCAGATCACGCGCGAGAAAAAATATAAAACGCGGTCGCCTTTCGCGGTAAACAACGGACGCTGATATCGTTTGCGAACAACGACCGCGACTGGCCAAAGCAAAACAGTTAAAAGCGCCAGCGCCAGATTTCCGCCGACGATCGGGTTAATGAAATGCTTGTTCGCATACCACGAAACGCGCTGGCCCTCGTAAATCGCGGGAAACGGGAGCATCTCGCGCACGGAGCCGGACGCATCGCGGCGGAACGCAATTTTGTCCGGCCCGTCGATTTCGCTGTAAATAAGCGGAGCAATCTCCCGCCATTTCTTTGACTCGCCGCGCTGGTTCTTCATTCCTTCGACCGTCAGAATGCCGTCCTTATCGCTGCTCACGCTGAATTGACCGAGCAACGCCAGTAATCTTAGGAACGTTGTTTCTCCACGGCGCGTCCCTTCATAGACACCGCTGACCGCGCGTCCGTCCGTTTTCGCCGTATTTGGATCGACATCGACCTTCGGTTCGCCCGGATTTGGAAAATAGCGATTCGCGAAAGCGCGCAGGACTTCGCCCCGGCCGCCGCCAACATTTTTTCCAGCGCTGTTGTAGGAAATGAAATAGCCAACGTGCGCCTCCGGCACGATGACCATGTCGCTGTGAAAATAAATTGTGTCGCCGCCGTGACGGATGATGCGTTGACCGTTCATTGAATATTCCATGAAGGTCACGCCCAATCCGTTCAACATTGGATGAAGTTCAAACTGCCGGGTTTCCATTTGTCGGACCGTCTCCGGTTTCAAGATGGCCACGCCGTCGACGGCTCCGTCCTGAAGAAACGCTAGGATGAAACGCGTCATGTCCACGGCCGTGGTGCTGAGCGCACCCGCGGGCGAGGCTTGCACGAATTCGAAATCGCGCGGTTTCTTAGCGGCGGCGAGATAGCCTTGCGACATCTGCGCTGTGAGCACAGGTAGAAGCGGCTGATCGAATGTTGAGTTGGTCATTCGCAGCGGCTTCAAAATGTGATTGTCGA
>Ga0137389_10001987_pt1 | contig 12249 bp, 9 predicted proteins | sample 15con2h14BmetaG_FD_104645 | JGI IMG/M metagenome (GOLD analysis project Ga0137389, IMG submission 104645) | Vadose zone soil microbial communities from Angelo Coast Range Reserve, California, USA - 15con2h1.4B metaG | ecosystem: Environmental > Terrestrial > Soil > Vadose zone > Saprolite...
CTGCGTAGTCTACCGGAATTGCCCACTTCCTGCGTAATTCTCATTTCATCGCACTAAGTCCATGTATTTCAGGCAGGATACGGGATGTTGGCTACAGCCCTGAATGTAACTATTTCACCTCCTGAATCGTCTTAATCATACGTACCATACGGATAGCGTCGCATTGCGTCTAGAGAATAGAGCCTATGCAATCGTCCCCCGAGCGAACGATTGCCGTCTCCTGGCTGGCTCTCCGCGTAACCGCAATACTTTGAGGAGTTAATAAGGATGGGCCATCTGAAATCTCTGGAACTATCTGACCCTGAACCCACTTCGGCGCCAAAGCGCACTTCGACCAATGAGGTGTCGCGATCCCGCTCCATCGGAAGTCGCGCTTGGATCTGGGTGGTACTCGTCGTTTTGGCGATTGCCGGATTCTGGTATTACCGCACTGCGCATTCGAAAACTTCGCAAGACTCCGCCGCCGCAGGCGCTCCCGGTCAAACCAAGGCTGGCGGACCTTTCGCGCCGGGAAATTTCACCGTTCCCGTTGTTGTCGCTGCCACGACAAAAGGTGATCTTCCCGTTTACCTCAACGGCCTTGGCACTGTTACTCCTCTCAACACGGTCACCATCCGCAGCCGGGTTGATGGCCAGCTCGTCAACGTCGCCTTTAAGGAAGGCCAATTTGTAAGAGTTGGCGATCTCCTTGCCGAAATCGATCCGCGTCCTTTTCAGGTTCAACTCGAACAGGCCCAGGGCCAGCTGGCCAAAGATGTCGCCCAGCGCAAAGATGCCGAGGTGAATCTGGAACGTTTCAAGCTGCTGTATCAGGAAGGCGTTATCCCAAAACAGCAGCTCGATACGCAAGGCGCCTCCGTCAGCCAGTTCGACGGAGCGATCAAGTCCGATCAGGCGCAGATCGATAACGCAAAGCTTCAGCTGACCTACTCCCGCATCACCGCTCCCATTTCCGGACGCATCGGTCTCCGCCTCGTCGATCCTGGCAACATCGTCCACGCTACGGACACCAACGGGCTCCTGATCATTACCGAAATTCAGCCCATCGCCGTGATCTTCACTCTTCCACAAGATCAGCTCCCGCAAGTTTTCGATAAACTTCGCAAAGGGAATGCCAACCTGCCCGTCGAAGCTTTCGATCGCGACAACACCGACAAAATTGCCAGCGGTAAGCTCCTCACCATCGACAATCAGATCGATATCACCACCGGCACCTACAAGCTAAAAGCGGTCTTCAACAACGAAGACAGCACTCTCTTTCCCAACCAGTTCGTCAACACTCATCTTCTTGTAGACACCAGGCACAACCTCAGCCTCATTCCACTCGCCGCGCTTCAGCGCGGTCCTCAAGGCACTTATGTCTATGTAGTCGGAGACGGCAATACCGTCAAAATTCATAACGTCACCGTCGCGCAAACCAACGGCGGAATCATCGGAGTAAGCGCGGGACTGCAGCCCGGCGATCTCGTGGTTACCGATGGCCAGGATAAGTTACAGGATGGCACTAAGGTCATTCCAAATCAGGCCCCGGCCCCTCCGGTTTCCGCATCTGACGCGCCTGCCGTTCAGCCTACCGCTCCAACCTACGCAAAATCTTCCGCTGCAAAAGCTACTCCTCCAAGCGATGCGCAAGCCCGTCGTGGCCGAGGCGCCAAGCCATGAGTCCGTCGCGGCCGTTCATTCTGCGGCCAGTTGCCACCACACTCTTGATGGTTGGCGTGCTTCTTGTCGGCTTCGTCGCATATCGGCAGTTACCGGTCTCCGCGCTTCCGCAGGTGGACTATCCGACCATTCAAATTCAAACGTTTTATCCTGGCGCCAGCCCTGACGTCATGGCTTCTTCCGTCACCGCTCCTCTCGAACGCGAGTTCGGCGAAATTCCCGGTCTCAATCAGATGACCTCGACGAGCTCCTTTGGCAGTTCCGTCATCACCCTGCAATTTAATCTCGATCTGAATATCGACGTCGCCGAACAGGAAGTTCAGGCCTCCATTAACGGCGCATCCAATCTTTTGCCCCTGGGTCTTCCAAATCCTCCGATCTACAGCAAAGTGAATCCGGCTGACGCGCCGATCCTTACGCTGGCTCTGACTTCGAAATCCCTCCCGCTCTCGAAGGTGGAAGATCTTGCTGACACCATGCTCGCCCAGAAAATTTCTCAGTTACCAGGCGTCGGCCTGGTGAGCATCAGCGGCGGCCAACGGCCTGCCGTCCGCATTCAAGCCAACCCCACAGCACTGGCCTCTTATGGTCTAAGTTTGGAAGATCTTCGCACTGCTCTGAACAGCGCCAACGTCAATCAAGCCAAAGGCACTTTTGACGGTCCGCAACAGTCCTACACCATCGGCGCGAACGACCAGCTCCTGAGCGGAGACACTTATCGCCCCATCATCATCGCCTATCGCAACGGCGCCCCAGTTCGTGTCGCCGACGTGGCCACGGTCACAGACGGAGTCGAGAACGTACTGCAAGCGGCCTGGGCCAACCGCCAGCCTGCCGTCCTGATGAACATTCAACGCCAACCCGGCGCGAATATCATCGGCGTCGTTGACCGCATCAAAAAACTCCTGCCGCAACTGCAGGCCGGGCTTCCTGCCGCCGTCAACGTCGCGATTCTCACTGACCGCACCGGCACCATCCGCGCTTCGGTCGAAGATGTCCAATTCGAATTGATGCTCACCGTCGGCCTGGTCGTGATGGTGATTTTTCTTTTCCTTCGTAGTATTCGCGCCACCATCATTCCCAGCGTGGCGGTCCCGCTTTCACTCATCGGCACTTTCGGCGTCATGTATTTGCTCGGCTATAGCCTCAACAACCTTTCTCTCATGGCGCTCACCATCTCGACCGGCTTCGTCGTGGACGACGCCATCGTCATGATCGAAAACATTAGCCGCTACATCGAAGAAGGCGAATCTCCTCTTCAGGCCGCGCTCAAAGGCTCCGAGCAAATCGGCTTCACCATTCTCTCGCTCACCGTTTCCCTCATCGCCGTTCTCATTCCGCTGCTTTTTATGGGCGACATCGTCGGCCGTCTCTTCCGCGAATTCGCCATCACCCTCGCGGTTACCATTCTCGTTTCCGCTTTTGTCTCCTTAACACTCACTCCCATGATGTGCGCCAAACTTCTTCGCCATCAGAAAAAAGAAGACGAAACCTGGTTCTATCGCAAATCCGAAAACGTCTTCAACGCCGTCATCGCTTTTTATGGCCGCACTCTCAAATTCGTTTTACGTTTTCGCGCTGTTACCTTGTTCATCACCTTTGTCACGCTCGTCGGCACCATCCTTCTCTACGTTTATGTTCCCAAAGGATTTTTCCCGGTACAGGACACCGGCGTGATCCTCGGCGTCTCCGAAGCTCCGCAAAGCGTTTCTTTCCGCTCTATGAGCGACCGTCAACAATCCCTCACCGAAGCCATCCTCAAAGACCCTGCCGTCGAAAGCCTCTCCTCTTTCATCGGCATCGACGGCATCAACACCACTCTCAATAGCGGCCGCGTTCAAATCAACCTCAAGCCTTTAGCCGTTCGCAAGATCAGCGCTTCCGATGTCATTCGCCGTCTGCAGCCCACGCTCGATAAAATCGACGGCATCACTCTCTTCATGCAGCCCGTGCAGGACCTCACCGTCGAAGACCGCGTCAGCCGCACGCAATTTCAATACAGCCTGGAAGAGGTGGATGCGAAAGAACTTTCCTATTGGGTTCCGCGTTTCATCGACCGCCTGAAAAAACTTCCCGAGCTTCGCGACGTCGCCAGCGATCAGCTCAACGGCGGCCTGCTCGTCAATCTCACCATTGATCGCGATTCCGCTTCACGTCTCGGTATTCTTCCCGCTGATATTGACAACACCCTCTACGACGCCTTCGGTCAGCGCCAGGTCTCAACCATTTACACCCAGCTCAACCAGTATCACGTCGTCCTGGAGGCCGATCCGCAATTTCAGCAGGCTCCCGACTCGCTGAAAAATATTTACGTCCATTCTTCCAATGGCACGCAAGTCCCGCTCAGTGCTTTTACTTCCGTCACCACCTCCCCCTCGGCTCTCGCGCTCAATCATCAGGGCCAGTTTCCCGTGGTCACACTTTCGTTTAACCTGGCTCCCGGCGCTTCACTTGGCGACGCCGTCAACGCCATCAATCGCAGCAAATCCGACCTCGGCATGCCGCCCAGCATTCAGGCAACGTTCCAAGGCACCGCCGCTGCCTTCCTGCGCTCCCTTGGTAATGAGCCGATCCTGATTCTCGCCGCCCTGGTCACCGTCTACATCGTTCTCGGCGTATTGTACGAAAGCTTCATTCACCCCATCACTATTCTCTCCACGCTGCCGTCCGCAGGCGTAGGCGCAATTCTCGCCCTCTTGTTGTGCAAAACGGAATTCAGCATCATCGCTCTCATCGGCATCATTCTCCTCATCGGCATCGTCAAGAAAAACGCCATCATGATGATCGACTTCGCTCTCGACGCTGAGCGCAACGAAGGCAGGTCTCCGCTCGATTCCATTTACGAAGCCTGCTTGCTCCGCTTCCGCCCCATCATGATGACCACCATGGCCGCGCTCCTCGCTGGACTTCCTCTCGCTCTCGGCACCGGCGTCGGTTCTGAACTTCGCCGCCCTCTCGGCATCACCATCGTCGGCGGCCTCGTCCTCAGCCAGATTCTTACCCTTTACACCACGCCAGTCGTCTATCTCGCGTTCGATTGGCTCTCTCGCCGCTTTTCACTTGGCTTTGGCAATCCCATCGACGATCCCGCTGTAGAACACTACGGAGACTAGCGCGTGAATTTTTCCTCCAATTTCTCCGCTCCCTTCATCAAGCGTCCCGTCGCCACCACGCTGATCACCATGGCCATCTTTCTTTCTGGCGTAGTCGCTTTCCGTTTTCTTCCGGTCGCCCCGCTTCCGTCAATTGATTTTCCGACGATTGCCGTCGGCGCGGGTCTTCCCGGCGCCAGCCCGGAAACCATGGCCTCCTCGGTAGCCACGCCGCTCGAGCGGCAGTTCGGCCGCATCGCTGGTGTCACGCAGATGACTTCTTCCAGCAGTTTCGGCAACACCGGCATCGTTCTGCAATTTGATTTGAATCGTGATATCAACGCCGCCGCGCGCGATGTTCAGGCCGCCATCAACGCCGCCCGCAGCCAGCTTCCCGCCGACCTTCCCGGCCAGCCCGGCTATCGCAAAGTAAATCCCGCCGACGCGCCGATCATGCTGCTCTCCCTGACCTCAACGAACATCCCGCCGCCACAAATCTTCGACGCTGCCGATTCCATCCTGGCGCAAAAACTTGCCCAGGTAGAAGGCGTCGGCCAGGTTTTCAGTTGGGGCAGTTCGCGTCCCGCGGTACGTGTCGCTGTAAATCCCAATCTGGTCAACAGTTATGGCATCAGCCTTGAACAGTTGCGCAGAGGTCTGCAATCCGCCAACGCCAATCTCGCCAAGGGCAGCGTTGCCGATCCAACGCATACCTGGACCATCACCGACTCCGATCAACTCTTCAAAGCTTACGAATATCAACCGTTGATCGTTGCCGGCCACGCAGGGGCCCCCGTTCGCGTTCGCGATATTGCCGATGTTACCGACTCAGTAGAGGATATCCGCAATCTGGGACTCTCCAACGGCGAGCCGTCCGTCCTTCTCGCCATATTCCGCCAGCCCGGCGCGAACATGATCGAAACCGCCGATCGCATCAAAGCCATTATTCCGCAATTACGCGCTTCGATTTCTCCTTCCTTGCATCTCAACGTCGCCATCGATCGCACCACCACTATTCGCGCTTCCATTCACGACGTTGAAATCAGCCTGCTGATCTCCATTACCCTGGTCATCCTGGTAGTCTTCGTTTTCCTGCGTAACGTTTGGGCCACTATCATTCCCAGCATTGCCGTGCCTCTCTCCCTTGTAGGTACTTTCGGCGTTATGTACCTCTTCGGCTATAGTCTCGACAATCTTTCGCTCATGGCGCTCACCATCTCCACCGGCTTCGTCGTCGACGACGCCATCGTGGTGATCGAAAATATTGCCCGCCACATGGAAGGCGGCATGAAGCCCTTCGCCGCCACGATGCTTGGTGCAAAAGAAATCGGCTTCACCGTTCTTTCCATGAGCGCTTCGCTCATCGCGGTATTTATCCCCATTTTATTTTTCCCCACCATCATCGGCCGCTTGCTGCGCGAATTCGCCGTCACCCTCAGCGTAGCTATCATCGTCTCGCTCTTCGTTTCTCTCACCGCCACGCCCATGCTCTGCGCGCATTTCCTGCGCATCGACCCCAACCGCCGCCACGGCCCTGCTTACCGCCTCGCCGAAAATATTTTCAATGCTCTCGTTCGCGTTTACGACCGCTCCCTCCGAGTCGTCTTGCGACATCAATTCGCGATGCTTCTCATCACCCTTGGTACAGTCATACTCACCGGCTATCTCTACTACGCCGCTCCCATGAGCCTCTTTCCTCAACAAGACACCGGCCGCATCAACGGCTACATTCAGGGCGATCAGGACATCTCCTTCGCCGCCATGTCCGACAAGCTTAAACAGTTCAATGCCATCGTTATGGCCGATCCCGCCGTGGATACCATCACTGCTTTCACCGGCGGCGGCAACGGCACCAGCACCTCTCGCATGTTCGCCCAGCTTAAGCCGCTCGAACAACGCAAGATCAGCGCCGATCAGGTCATCGCTCGCCTGCGCGGAAAAACCGCCGGCATTCCAGGCGCGCGACTTTTTCTGCAGGCCGTTCAAGACCTAAGCATCGGCGGACGTTTTGGCGGCGCGCAGTATCAGTACACGCTTCAAGCCGAGAGCGTGGCCGAACTCAACCACTGGGCCCCCATTCTCATGCAGCGTTTTCAGAAAATTCCCGGCGTTTACGACGTCAACACCGATCAGCAAGTCCGCGGCCTGCAAAGTTCGCTGGTCGTTGACCGCGACACCGCTTCGCGCCTCGGCGTCAACATGACTGACGTTGACAACACCCTCGGCGACGCCTTCGGTCAGCGCCAGGTCTCTAACATCTACAAGGGTCTCAACCAATATCACGTGGTCCTGGAAGTTTCCGAAAATTACACGCAAGGTCCCGAAGCCCTCAACCACATTTACGTCCCCTCCAACACCGGCAAAGTAGTGCCCCTCAGTTCTTTCGCTCATTACGAACCTGGAAACACTTCGCTCTCGGTCAATCACCAGGGCCTTTATCCTTCGATCACACTTTCGTTCAACATCGCTCCGGGCATTGCCCTCAGCACCGCCGTCGGCGAAATCGAAGCTGCGCAACGCGAACTTCACGTTCCGCCCACCGTTCACGGCGGCTTTCAAGGAACCGCGCAAGCCTTCAAGGAATCCATTGCGAATTACCTGATCCTCTTGCTAACCGCGCTCGGCGCAGTCTATATCGTTCTCGGAATTCTCTACGAAAGCTACATCCACCCCATCACCATTCTTTCCACGATTCCTTCCGCAGGTATCGGTGCGCTCCTCGCTCTCCGTCTCACTGGCACCGAACTTTCCATGATCGCCATCATTGGAATCATTCTTCTCATCGGCATCGTCAAGAAGAACGCCATCCTCATGATCGATTTCGCCGTCCAAGCCGAAATGCAGGAAGGGAAGTCCCCGGAAGCCGCCATCTACCAAGCCTGCCTGCTCCGCTTCCGTCCAATTCTCATGACCACCATGGCCGCGCTCTTAGGCGCTCTCCCGCTGGCTCTTGGCCAAGGTGTCGGCTCCGAACTCCGCCGCCCCCTCGGTATCGCCATCGTCGGCGGCCTGATCGTCAGCCAGCTCCTAACCCTCTTCACCACTCCCGTCGTGTACCTCTATCTCGATCGTTTCCAGTCCCGCATTCGCCACGCCGCCCTTCCGGGCCGCTCCCGATACCCAGTTCCCGCCCACTCCGACTAGAATCCCATTTAGTCCCAGGTTAAGAATTACCCCTAACAGTTCTAAAGGGAGGTCTCCATGCATCGCTCATGGCTTCTTACAGTAGGATTCGTATTTGCATCACCTGCCAGTTTCGCCCAGACCGCCTCGACGGATTCACAAACTCTGCAGGCGCTGCTGGCCGAAGTCCGTCAACTCCGCTTGGATCTGCAGACCACCACCGTGGCCTCGCAGCGCGTTCAGATCATTCTCTTTCGTCTGCAACTACAGGCAGGGACGGTTGCTCGCGCACAGCAACGCGTAGACGAGGTCCACTCCAAACTCGCCGAAGCCCGGGCCGGAGTGCAGCACTTTGCCTCTGAGGTCGAACGCATGGAACGCGCTTTGAATGAAACCCAGAATCCGGCTGACCGCAAGGAATCCGAATCCATGCTTGCTGCCCGCAAGGCACAATTGGAATCCCAGAAAGCCGCAGAACAAGACTGGGAAACCAAAGAGGCGGAATCTAGGCAGGAACTCAGGTCGGAGGAGGCGAAGCTCGCCGCGCTCCAGGAGCAGTTCGACCAGCTGGACAAAATCTTAGAACAATCCAGCCGCCAGCCCGCCCGTTAGCTGGCACCAGTAGGGCTTGTGCATTCGCCACGCCGGCGTGTAACTCGTCATTTGGAACGAAGCAAGCCAAATTTCTCCTGCCGTCCCGCTCCTCGGAACGGTCGGCTTGCGCAGTGAAGACCGCTGCCTCTCCGAGCGACTTATATGCGAGGAGACTGTCTCTTAATCCGAGTCCGGCGCCCCATGGTCAGGTAGCACAATCCATCCCGCAAAATTCCGCTTGACATATTCCTATATGGGTATATATTCATCCCGTGCCTCGCGCTTCCACCACCTCCGACGCCTTCAACGCTGTCGCAGAACCTCGCCGCCGAGCTATCCTCTCTTTTCTGGCCCTGCAGGAGCGCCCCGTGGGCGACATAGTCACCGCGCTCGGCTTCGAACAGCCTAGCGTCTCCAAGCACCTCCGCGTTCTCAAAGACGTCGGCCTGGTAACCGTTCGCCGAGACGGCCGCAACATGCTCTACCGCACCGAAGCCGAAGCGCTCCGCCCGCTTCATGAGTGGACCGAAACCTTCGAGCGCTTTTGGCGCCATCACCTCAGCCGAATCAAGGAACGCGCCGAAGCCAAATCGCTTCCCATTTCCAATTCCCACAAAACCGAAAAGGAGAAGTCATGACCGTAGCCACATCTGTTTTGGAAGACCTCATGCTGTCCGTCGTTCAGGAAATTCGCGTCCATGCTCCGATCGACGTCACCTTCACGTCGTTGATCGAGCAGCTCGGCCCCTACAGCGAAATGCCCGACGGCACACCCATGCCGATGAAGCTTGAAGCCTGGCCGGGCGGGCGCTGGTTCCGCGACCTTGGCAACGGCAACGGCCACTTCTGGGCCACCGTGCAAGCCATCAAGAAGCCGACGCTTCTGGAATTCGCCGGTCCGCTCATGATGTCCTACCCCGTCGCCAACAATCTTCAGTACCGCCTCAGCGAAGAAAATGGCGTCACGGTCATCAAATTTCGTCATTCTGGCTTCGGCTTGATTCAAGCCGACCATAAGACTGGCGTAGTCACCGGCTGGAACTACATTCACGAGTGCGTGCGCAAACGCGCCGAAGCTGGCCGCACCAAATCCGCCGTCCAGTAGCGCAGGCAAGCCTGCCTGCGCCCGCTCGTCGGCTTAGTCTTCTCGTCCCAGCGATTTTGTCATCCCGAGCGAAGCGAGGGATCTGCTTTTGCCTTAACGAGTTCGAAGTGAAAATCAAAAAGGAGAATCACGATGTCCATCGCAAAGTCACTGCTCGCCGAGTTCGAAATCCAGGCGCCCATCACCCGCAAATTCCTGGAACGTCTGCCCGAAGACAAATTCACCTGGAAGCCCCACGAAAAATCCATGACCGCGGGCCAGCTCGCGTATCACCTCGCGTTCGTGCCGGGCGGCGTCGTTCGCCTCGTGAATGCCAATCCCACGCCCGAACCCAATTTCAATTTTCCCCAGCCTTCCAGCCGCCAGGAAATCCTGAAAACCTTCGATGAAAGTATCGCGACCGTCCGCGATTCTCTTTCGAAAGCTGACGATGCCAGCATGAACGAAAGCTGGCGATTGACCGTCGGCGGCCGCGAAGTCCTGACTCAGCCGCGTGGACTGTTCCTGCGCGACGTCATGCTCAGCCACTGGTATCAGCACCGCGGCCAGTTTAGCGTCTACCTGCGCATCCTTGGTGTTCCGGTCCCCGCAAGCTGGGGACCTAGCGCCGACGAGCCCCCAGTCTTCATGCAAAAGGCTCAATCGGCCTGAGAGGTGCGGATGTCCGTCCAGGGGCACGATAAATCGTGCCCTTCATTGCTTTCCCAGTCGTAAGGAGAACCGTATGTGTCCCGCATGCTTCGCAAACCTGGCCCTTCTCGTCACCGGCGTCGTCTCGACCTCGAGCGTCGCTGCCGGCGCCATCAAGCTGATTCGTCACAGAAAAACGTCGGCAAAACCGCTCGAAGTACAAAAGAAAAAGATCCAAGGCAAATTTGGAAGTTCTCAATAGAAGAGGAGAATAATGAATACCGGCACCAAAGTGCAGCATAAGATAGTCTCGCAGAAGCTGTGGCTCGCCGCCCGCAAAGAGCTCCTCACCGCAGAAAAGGAGTTCACCCACCAGCGTGACGCCCTCAGCGCAAAGCGACGCGAAATGCCCTGGGTCAAAGTAGAAAAGAATTACGTCTTCGACGGCCCCAACGGAAAAGTATCGCTTTCCGATCTGTTCCGCGACAAGTCCCAGCTCATCGTCTATCACTTCATGCTCGGCCCCGGTTGGGAACAGGGTTGCCCAAGCTGCTCATTTCTCGGCGATCACTTCGATGGCAGCCTCGCGCATCTCAAGGCGCGCGACGTTGCGTTCTCCGCAGTCTCTCGCGCCACCATGCCCGAAATCACGACCTTTAAGAATCGCATGGGCTGGCATTTCCCATGGGTTTCTTCCAATCAGAACGACTTCAACTTCGATTACCACGTTTCCTTCACCAAAGACCAAAGGTCCAAAGGCAAAGTCCAGTACAACTACGCCGAACGCGAATTCCCCAGCGAAGAAGCCCCCGGACTAAGCGTTTTCTACAAAAACGCCGCCGGCGAAATCTTCCACACCTACTCCACCTACGCCCGCGGCCTGGACATTCTTCTCGGCGCCTACAACTTCCTGGACTTGACCCCCAAAGGCCGCGACGAAAGCAGCCTCGCGCACACCATGGCCTGGGTTCGCCACCACGACCGTTACGAAAACGCCTAACCGCCGGCCCGAAGGTAACCTACCCAGCCCTAAAACTCACCACCAGTTTAGTCGTTCTCGCGACTAGCACACTGTCGGAGCATCTCTTGATCGCGCTAGCCCCTTGCTTTTTTGTACCAATGGACACCAGCAGGGCGTTTCTCTTTCGGACTCTCGTTCGATCGCGTGCATTCTCAGCGAGCTCGCCCCCCTCCTATAATGAAAATACTGAACTTACGAACCGCGTATCGCGAGAGGCTCCATGAGTGTCACAGCCGACAGTCCAAATTACGGAAGGAGCCTGCGCGATACCGTGCTCCTCCTCGGCCTCCTCTGTTCGGCCGGATGCCAGAACCCTTCAACTGGGCCGGCCGACAGGCAGATTCCTGAAAGGACGCCAGTCGCCGCCCTCTCCACAAATTCACAAGGTGGGAAAATCTATTTTGTGCCCGTCGGCGAGGCCCCCGCATCGCAGATCGACAATCTCGTTGCTTATTATCGCGAAAAATTTCAACTCGATAGTCAGGTTCTCCCGGCAATGAGGCCTGATGCGGATGATGTGGACTTCTCCCGACAACAATTGATAGCCGAAAAGATGATTCAGTCCGTGCTTCGACACTATCCGCAATACGCGGGAGACAAGTCAGCAGTGTTGATAGCGATCACCAGCCAGGATATGTTTCCACTTGGGGCCCATTGGCAATTTTGTTTTGGCTGGCGAATTCCAGCAGTGCACGCAGCCGTAGTCCCGACAGCGCGAATGGATTTGCATTATCCGGGAGAACCGCCGACGGAAGCTACTTTGGAAAAAAGACTTCGTAAAGTAGTCAGCAAGGATGTTGGCATTTTATATTACGGAAAGACTCCCAACGACAATCCGAGGAGTGTCCTCTACAGTAATATCCTCGGTATTCAGGAACTCGATCAAGTCAGCGAGGATTTCTAGTACTACTGTGTCATAAAATAGCACAACCCCAACATTTGTAGAGCAGGATTCCATTTCCGGCTGATAGTCTGGGCGCATGAGCGCCTCTTCTTCGGCGCCAGGCGCGCAACATCAACGC
>Ga0137389_10001989_pt1 | contig 12247 bp, 12 predicted proteins | sample 15con2h14BmetaG_FD_104645 | JGI IMG/M metagenome (GOLD analysis project Ga0137389, IMG submission 104645) | Vadose zone soil microbial communities from Angelo Coast Range Reserve, California, USA - 15con2h1.4B metaG | ecosystem: Environmental > Terrestrial > Soil > Vadose zone > Saprolite...
CGGGATTGCAGCGCACCCACCTCGACGACTCGCCCTCCGTCGCCGGTCCCGGTGCGGCCATCAACAACGGGCCCTCCATCAACGGCCATTCGGCTACCAGCGATGCGCCCAACATTGCCGGGGCCATGATTAACATCAAGGGGCAGCCCACCAAGGCGCTGGATGACGCGGTCTACGCCGCGGCGCAATTGCTGCGGGACCGCGGCCGCGACCGGCGCAAGATGATTTTGCTCATCTCCGATGGCGTGAATGGAAAAAAATCCAATACCTACGATTACGACACGGTGCGGAAGGAACTGCTGAGTTCGAACATTGCCGTCTACGGAGTCGGCGTTGGCAGCGCATTTTTCGACCGGCGATTCGAACGGCTCGCGAAATACGCGCACGATACCGGCGGTGATGTCTACTACAGCATGAAGAGCCACGCGATGGAGGAGCTTTATTCGCGCGTCACCGAGGAAGCGCGCAACCAGTACACTCTGGCCTATGCCCCTGCTGGCACGGACCGCGGGACGGACTATCACGAGATTGAAGTGCGGGTGAAGCGCGAGGGGCTGACCATCCTCGCCCGCGAAGGCTACTATGTCGGCGGCGTGCCGAGATAGCCGGTTTTTTGTGTTTCATCGTGAATTTTCTTGACTCTTGCGCGGACCCCCCGTATATGAAAGCAGAGTGGGTGGCCGGCGGAGACGCCCGTCATCTGCCAAGTCCGAGAAGGAGAACCGAATGAAGAAAAAGGGCAAGAAGGATGACAAGAAGGGCCCGAAAAAAGGGAAATAAGACCAGCCAACAAGATTAGGAAGTGACGGACGCCCCGACCCAGTCGGGGCGTCTCGTTTTTCCGAGCGGGTTGTAGTGGCGGGTCTTCAGACCCGTGCTTTTCTTACTTCCTCAGCCTGATTTCCCGCCGCACCCTCGAGAGAATTCCTGGCTAAGGCACCCTCGCGCAGATAGAGAAACAGCGGCAGCGCGCAGGAGACGCCCACGGTCAGCAGTCCAAGGATCGGCAACCAGAGCCGCCGTACTCCGAGTCGGCGCCCTTCGGTGCGAACGAATCCAACGAGCACCACGGACGAAACCAGTACATCCAATCCAAAGAAGCCGCCGATGCGATTCGCAAAAAGCTGCCGGAAGATCAGGCCGAGGTGTAGCCCGTTCTCGAAGACCCACGGGATGAGTTGCGAGTAGGGGAGAACGATTCCGAGAACGCACAAGAGCAAGTAGATGTTTTTTTGATTCACCGGACCTTCTCCTTTTGGCTTCAGGGCTGGGAAAAAAGCGGTCAGAAGGATTCCGCGGCGCTCGCTCAGGCGCTCAATGACTCCTCGTGCGCCGGGCAAATTGGCTTATACGCGCAATTGCGGCAAATGAAGCCCGGCTTCGCTGTGAATTCTCCGGCGCGAATGTCCGCCGCCGTTTCCTGGACCACGCGCAGCGCCTCGTCGAGTTGCTTCGCGTCGCGAGTGGTTTCTTGCCGCTGATTGTCTTGCAAGTAGTGGAAAACCATGCGGACGGGATTCCACTCAAGAATCTCTTTCGTGGCGATCGCGTAGATGCTCAGTTGCAGATCTCTCTTTGCATCCGAGTCTTTTTGGGGCCTGCCCGTTTTGTAATCGACGATCTCGACATCTTTTCGTCCCAGCGAATTGATCTGGTCGATGCGGCCTTTCAGAATGACGTTGTTTTCGACCGGCAGCTCGAAGGTCTTTTCAAGCTCCAGCACGAGCAGCGGCTGCTCCAGCGCGGCTTGATGAAAGGCGCGCAGTTGCTCCAGTCCGCCCTTCTTGTATTCCCCCTCCTGATATTCGTCTTCGAAGCCCACGGTGGACCATTCGGTTTCAAAGATCCGCTGTACTTCGTCGAAAGGAAGTCGGTTGCCTTTCTTGAACTCCGCCATCATGCGCCGAATGGTGCCGTGAATAACGCGGCCAAACGTCAGCGTGGCCTTGGGGCCTTCCTGCAAAGACCACAGGGATGAGAAAAGGTAGCGCTGCGGGCAGGACCGGTAGCTTTGCACCGCGGAAGGATGCAGCTCGAGAGGCTCGCACGAGGGTGGATGAAAGGTCTCCGCCCATTTGGCGATGCGGGAGAAAACTTTGGGCAGGCCGGCTGATAGAGCAAAGAGAGAATTCTGGGTGATTCCCGCGTCCGCTTCGTCGGAAGAATCTGCCGGTACCGGCGAGACTTTGGGCGCGAGCTGCAGGATGTCGCGGCGTTTGAGGCGCGGTTCCATGAGGATGTCTTCCAGGAACGGCGGGACCTTTCCTTTTTTCTCCGCCACCGACGTGATGGTCAGCCGGTCCTGCGCCCGCGTCAGCGCCACGTAATACAACCGGCGCTCTTCCTGATGGTGAAAATGGTCCTCGGGAGCGCCTTCCTTCATGAGCCGGGCGGGGAATTCAAACACGTGGGAACGCTCCGGCTGCGGGAACTTGTTTTTGTTCACGCGAAGCACGAACACGTGCGAAAATTCCAGGCCCTTGGCGCCGTGAACAGTCATCAATTGCACGGCGTCGCCCGGCGCATCTTCTTCCAGAGAAATAGTGCCGCCGGCCTGGTCGAAATACTCGAGATATTCGACGAACTCCGGCAGGCCGCGCGTCTCGCTCTTCGGTTCCCACGCCTTGACGAATTCGGGGAGGCGTTTCACGTAGGCGCCGTCTTGCTCGGAAGCGCGAGCGTAGATTTCCAGCCATTCGAGAAGCTCGTCAAGGATTTCCGCCGCCGTGCGGTGATGAATGGTCTTACGCTGCGCGGACAAGAAGTCCAGCAGCTCGGTCAACTCGTTCGCGGAAGGCTCGAAAGGGAGGCTCGCCTGCTTGGTCTGCAGCTCGTCATAGATCTTCTTGCGATTCTTGCGGGCGCGCTGCGCGAAACGCACCAGCTCCGGAGGCGTCAGCCGCCAGGCTGGGGCCGCCAGCACGCGGGCGGCGGCAATATCATCGTAGGGCTTGGCGATCAGCCGGAGGTACGCGATCAGATCTTTGACGAGCGGATGCTCCAGGATGGAGAGCCGGGAGATGACAAACGGGATTTTGCGCCGCGAAAGTTCGGGCACCAATCCATCGCGATGGTTGTGCGCGCGATAGAGTACGGCGAAATCTCGCCAGCGGCGGCCGGCGCGGTGGATGCGCTCGATTTCCCCCGCCACCCAGCGAGCCTCGTCTTCGACTTCGGCGAGTTCGACGATGCGGATCTTTTCGCCTTCCGGCCGGCTCGTGGTCAGCACTTTCTTTGGAAAATCCGCGCTCACGGTGTTCATTCCGATGACTTGGCTTGCAACGCGCAGGATGTTCGGCGTTGAGCGGTAGTTTTCCGTGAGGCTGACACGAAACGGCGCGGAATCGTCGCCTTCCCGCCATCCGGCGAAACGTTCCAGGAAGAGTTTGAAGCTGCCGAAAGATGCACCGCGGAAGCGATAAATGGCCTGGTCGTTGTCGCCGACGGCCAGGATATTCCTGTCGTCGTTGGCGAGCAGCTCCAGCAGGCGAAGCTGCGCGATGTTCGTATCCTGAAATTCGTCGACGAGGATGTAGCGATACCGCTTTTGCAGCGTGGCGCGAAGAGCGGCATCGCGTTCGAGAAGTTCGATGGCGCCGGTGATCAGCGACCCGAAAGACGAACGCTTCTTCTCGCGCAATAATTCTTCGCTGGCCTGGTAAGCGCGGGCGATTTCCCGTTCGCGGGCAACTGTTTCTTCGCGTTCGGCGAGTGTGTCCGCGTCGAGATGAGCGCGTTCGGCTTCGAGCTCGGCGGCAAGCCTTTCGGCGTAGCGTTCATAGTCGCCGCAGGAAACCAGTTCATCCTGGCACCGCGAGAAAAACTCGATGAAGTCGCTCAAAAACTGGCCCGGCTCGGCCAGGCGGCGGTAGCGGTCGAGCTTTAGGCGGTTCAAGTTGCGCCGCAGCAGAATCCAGTGATCCACTTTGTCGAGCATCACGTGGTCGGAGTCTACGTCTTTCAGCAGCGACTCGCAGAAGGCGTGAAACGTCTTGAGCGTAACGTCTTTGCCCCGCTCGCCCACGGCCTTGACGACCCGCGACTTCATCTCCCCCGAGGCTTTGTCGGTAAACGTCAAGCCCAGGATGTTTTCCCCGGACAGAGAGGCGTCTGACTCCAGCAAGTGCCGTATGCGTTCCGAGATGACGCGCGTTTTTCCCGTCCCCGCGCCCGCAATCACCAGCAGCGGCCCTTCGCCGTGCGTGATCGCGCGCCGCTGCGCCTCATTCAACCTCAGTCCGGAATCGACCGGCGGATCCAGATCGAACAGCGTCGCCATGATTCAAAAGGGTAGCGGATTTCACAACGAACTGGAAATCACCTGGGATGACAATGTGGGTTGGCGCCTAACGCTGAGATGCTTCTCCGGCAGCCACTCGCGCGTTGAATTCAGCGGACTTTTTCTTCGGGACGGTAAGCGTCTGCCACTTGTTCCCCGCAAGATGCTTCGCGACGTACACGATCTGCCCCACGTGATAGGAGTAGTGCGCGATTTGACGGTTGATGGCTTGCATCACGGAGTGTGGCTCGGTTCGAATCGTGATCGTTCGAACCAAGTCCTTATCATTTAGCGGCTCGAGCGCATCGAAAACATATTTCCATCCGCGCTCCCATAGTTCCATCAGCGCGGCGCGGGTTTTCGGCGCATCCTCGAATTCCGTGTCGCGGTTCCGGTCCGGCTTTTCTCCATCCGTGGTCAGAAAATCCGTCCAACGCGAACGCATATTTCCCGCCATGTGCTTCACGATGATCGCAATCGAATTCGACTCCGCATCGAGCGATTCGAACAGCGCTTCGTCCGGGCATTGCTCCATCGCGCGCTCCCCCAGCTTCTTGTAGTAGCGAAAGACGTCGATGGAATCCTTCAAGTAGGAGGTCGTGAATTGGTGTGCCATGAACCCATTTTGTCCTTACTTTTCTCCTTGTCAATCCTGTCGCGACGACCCTGGCCCTGCCGTACGATTCAGAGGCGACCCTTTATTCGATCCGTGCAACTAAGTGAGGACAAAGTTTGCAAGCGTGGGGAATATTGGGGAAATGAAAAATGTTCTTGACAGTTCGCCTTTTGTTCGCCTAGTATCTCTGCGCCGCAATCTCGAACTTCGCAAGGGAGGCTGTGATGACCATTGGACAATCGATGCTGCCTGAATTCGACCAGGAAATGCAGAACACCCGCAAAACCCTGGAACGCTGTCCCGACGAAAAATGGAACTGGAAACCGCATGACAAGTCCGGTACGGTCGGCTGGCTCGCCATTCACGTCGCGACCATGGTGGGCTGGCTGCCCATGACCATCAACACCGAAGAGCTCGATTACGCTCCGGTGGGCGGTCCGGCCTTCGAGCTGCCGAAGATTGCCAACCGAAAGGAATTGCTCGCCGAGTTTGACAAAAACGTCGCCGAATCCCGCACGGCGCTTTCGAAAGTGAGCGACGCGGAAATGATGAAAAATTGGAAACTTCTGGCGGGCGGCCAGGAAATTTTCACGATGCCGCGGGCCGCGTGCATTCGCGGCATGGTGATGAATCACCTGATCCATCACCGCGCGCAGCTCACGGTGTACTACCGCTTGCTGGGGATTCCCGTGCCCGGTCTATATGGTCCGAGCGCGGACGAAGCCCAGGACGCTTCCGCCGGGGCTGCCGCCGCAAACTAGTCACCGCGCTTTGAGGGCGGAGTTCGCTCCGCCCTCACATTCTCCCCGCCGAGCAGCGACTCATTTTGAGTCTGCCCCATGCAACATGCTATGCCAACGGCTCCAACGATAAGGCTATGAATGGCCCTCGGATTGACGTACCTGGCCCGACTTCTAAAGAGAAGCGGCCTCTCCGTCTTTTGCTCGCGGGACTCGCCGGTATGATTGGCGGAGAGGCGTTCTGCATCTTGGGGCCGCTTGGTTATCCGCACCTTGTTCACGTTGTCTGTCACGCAGTTTTTTATGCGGGCATACTTACGTGCGCGGCGGCAGCGCTATTGCACTGGCGCGCAAGATAGGTCACTACCTCCCAGCCGCAGCGTGCTTTTTCCCATCGCGCTATAATATTGTTTGCCGCTCTACTGGAGGCCTGCCATGGCCGTGGAAACTTCCGTCATCCTCTCTGCCGTTCGAACGCCCATCGGAAAATTTCAAGGCGGCCTCGCCGGATTCTCCGCGCCGGAACTCGGCGGAAAAATTGTCGCCGAAGCCATTCGCCGTGCCGGCCTGGACAGCAAACAAGTTGACGAAGCGATTCTAGGCAACGTGGTGCAAGCCGGCCTCGGCCAGAATCCTGCGAGACAGGCGGCGCTTAAAGGGGGATGTGACGCGCGCGTCGCCGCGATGACCATCAACAAAGTTTGCGGTTCCGGATTGAAAGCAGTGGCGCTTGCGGCGCAGGCCGTGCAGCTTGGTGAATCCGAAATCGTCGTCGCGGGCGGCATGGAGTCTATGTCCAACTGCCCGTATTTGCTGCCGCAGGCTCGCACCGGCTACCGCATCGGTGACGGGAAACTCGTGGACTCGATGATCAATGACGGCTTGTGGGACGCGTACGAAAACTTTCACATTGTGATGACCGGCGAACTGGTCGCCGAAAAATACGGCAGCACGCGCGAAGAGCAGGACAAGTTCGCGGTCGCAAGCCACCAGAAAGCCGTCCGCGCGCGCAAGTCGTGTTTTTTTGAAGCGCAGATTCTTCCGATCGAAGTGCCGCAGAAAAAAGGGGACGCCATCGTCATCAAGTACGACGAATCCCCGCGCGAAGACACTTCGCTCGAAGCGCTCGCGAAGTTGAAGCCGGCTTTCAAGAAAGACGGCACGGTAACCGCCGGCAACGCGCCCGGCACCAACGATGGAGCCGCCGCTCTCATCGTCACCAGCGAGCGCAATGCGGCGCGCCTCGGCAAGCAGCCCATCGCGCGCATCGTCGCGCAAGCCGTCAGCGGCGTCGAGCCGAAGTGGGTCATGATGGCTCCGGTCGAAGCCGTGGAAAAACTGCTAGCGAAAACGGAGTGGGACCGCGATAAAGATGTAGACCTCGTTGAACTCAACGAAGCCTTCGCGGTTGCCGCCATCGCCGTCACGCGCCAGCTCAAGCTCAATCCCGAAAAAGTTAACGTCAATGGCGGCGCCGTCGCTCTCGGCCATCCGATCGGCGCAAGCGGCGCACGAATCCTTGTCACATTGCTCTACGAACTGCAGCGCCGCAATCTGAAGCGCGGCATCGCCGCGCTCTGCCTCGGCGGCGGAAACGCCGTGGCCCTCGCCGTCGAGCGTTATTGAATCTTTGAAATGATAGGACCTACTTGATGAGCGTGCTCTGGCTTGCAACGCATTTCCACTGGCCGCTCTGCTTGATCCAAGTGTCAGTGAAGCGCGCGCGCCTCGCGTATGGTTTTCCTTTCTGCTTGCCGGTTTCCCGGTAGATCCCTGAGACGATGCCGGTAGAGCCGTAGACATGCACTTTCATTCCTTCGTCACGGATGTGATCGGGTTTTGAAACCGGGTTAGCCACGGACCGGAGGTATTCCGCTTTGTTCATGAGCGAGCCATCATAGTCCACATAAACGAGCGTGTCCTCAAACAGGCGAGCGATGGCTGAGGGGTCAACACCTGTCTCTGCCTGGCTCCAGGCCCGCTCGAGCTGGATCAGTTGCGTTTCCTCGTCGCTCGCTTTTGCGCGTTCCTGCATCAGCACTCCGAACGCAAGCGCAGCCATCACGAGCAAGAGTGCGCCAATTTTTTTCATGAGAATTTTCCTCCGCTATGGAAAGGGAGTTTGGCCGTTCCGCCGGGCGGTTGAGAACAGGAGAGGTGAGAAACGCGCGAATCCAGCAGAGGACCGCGCTCGCTTCTCGTTCTATTCTCTACACGACCATCTTGAGAGCGAGGATAGCACCTTTAGAATTCGCTGAAGATTCGTGTGACCTCGAAGTGTTCGCTGCGTCACTACACTGAGTTTTGGGCCGGAGCTTGAATTGCGTCCCCCGCTGTTTTCAGATCATTTCCGCAGTTGGGGCAGAACTTGTCCAGTTCCCCGACCTCGCGCTTGCATTGCGGACACGAGGGGTGCAGGTTGCACTTGCAATTGGGGCAGAAATTGAAGCGGGCGCCCACAGCGGTTCCGCATTCCGGGCAGGGATAGGGCAACGGCTCGCGCATCAGAAGATAGATGACGAACCCGATGAATCCCCACGCGGGAAGCAGGATGATCACCAGAATGGTCCAGAGCGCAGAATTCATCCCGCGGCGTTTCGCATCGCGGTTCACGTAGGCGATCGAGAAGAGCATAGTCGCGATAACGAGCGAGACACCCGTCACGATTCCGGCCAGCGCCAAAGACGCCAGCGCGACATCATTTTTCAGTCCTGGCGGGAAAATCTCCCCGTTGGGTGCGAGCACTTTCGTGTTTACAACGAATGCGATGACTTGCGCGGCGAGGAACTTTACGATGACCAGCACGATCAGCCATCGCGGAATGATGCGGAACTCGCTCCAGAAGCGGAGGTTTTCCTTTCGCTTCCGCAGCTGGTTCAGCCGCTTCCTCTCCTGGAACGATCCCGCAATGCGTTGCTGATAATCCGACATACCTTGCCTCTCTCTCCACTCGTCGCCGTTACTTGCTTTGCCGCATCCAATCCGCTTCGCCGCTCTGGCGCACTTTCTCCATCAACAAAACAATCAAAACGAACAGCGCGGGAATCGTCCACCACAACCCGAAGCCGAGCTGCCATACCAGCTTGGGGACTCCGGTGCGTTCGCCGAACCACTGGAACAAACGCCAAACATAGGGAGCGCTGGCGATTCCAAAAACCCAGGAAACCGCGCACGCTGTCCACAGCGCACGCCGCTTTGGCTCGCGTTCGCGCATTTCCTGAAGACGAAGTTGCACGCGGAATTGTGTGCGGCTCGCGAGTCCGGCGGGGAGGGGAATCGCCGCGGTGCGCAGCGAACGCAGCGCTTTCTCGGTTTCTTGCGCGTGCGCAGCGCAGTTCGCGCACTCGTGCAAATGCGTGCTGAGCCAATCGCGTTCGGCCTGTGAAATTCCTTCAACGCGCTCCTGCGCAATGAGTTGTTTAGCGCGTGCATGATGTTGATCGTTCATGCGGCACCTCCCTGCAGCACGCCGCGGAGCGCTTCAAGCCCGCGATACAGCCGAGACTTCACGGTGGAAAGCGGAACGCTGAGCACTCCCGCCATCTCTTCGATCTGCAACTCTTCCTGGAAGCGGAGAACGAGCACTTCGCGATAGATGGCCGGAATTTGGCTCAGCGAGGCTTGCACGTTTTCTTGCGCCTCGTGGCTCAAGACCTGGTGCAGGGGAGAAGGTTCCTTCTCGTTAGCGAATTGGAGAGGGTTCTCCTGCTCGGGGTCGGTCAGCGAATCCAGACTTTGCGCTTTCTTCGAGCGCTGCCAGTCAATCACCAGGTGGCGCGCGATGGCGAAGAGCCACGCTTCAAATTTGGATTTGCCATCGTACTGGTGGCCGCGTTCGAGGACGCGGATCCACGTCTCCTGAAAAAAATCCTCCGCGCGTTCTTTGTTTCCCGTGATGTAAACGAGATAGCGGAACAAGCGGTATTGATACTGCTCGATCAGGCGGTCGAGCAAATCCGGGTCGCGCTTCTGCAATCCGCGCGCGATGGACTTTGCGTCATCGCTCATCAGCGTCGAAAAAAAGAGAGCCGGCCCCGGCCTCGCCGGGAATCCAAGGAGTCCAGACCGCTGCGCAATTAAACATGAAGTCGTGGCGCTCATTCTAACTGCTATACGGGTGAGAGCGCCAAAAAGACGCAACCAAACATAATGCCAAGTCACGCCGGTAACTCGCTGATGTTTATCGGTTTAAAGTGGTGGGGAAATTCACACTTTGTTCGCCACCAGGCCTGTGGTCGCTTCGGAAACTTTTTTTAATTTTTCTGCATAGTCAGCGAATGCTGCGCGCCCTTTTTTCGTCAGGCTGCAAATCGTCAATGGGTATTTGCCCTTGAATTTTTTTTCCAGAGCGACGTATCCGGCCGCTTCCAACTTTGCGAGATGGCTCGAAAGATTTCCCTGCGTGTAGGCCAATACTTTCTGCAACTTTAGAAACTCGATCGACGCGACGGGATAAAGCATGGTGAGGATCAGAAGGCGGGCGGGTTCGTGGATCACCCGGTCCAGGCTCGCAAACGCCCGCAAGTCTGATGTCATGTTTGTTTCCTGCTAACCCCAGGGTTTAGAGGCAGATAGACGCCCAGGGAAGCCGCATTGTGGGTCGCTGATTTCAGTCTGTGATGCAAACTAAACTGCATTGCAGACTAGACTGCATTGCAAGCTAAATTTGGCAGTGGGCGCAGACCCAACTTTTTTCGTAGTAGACTCGCGGCGCAATGATTTGCCCTGCCTGTAAAGCCGAGTACCGCCAGGGGTTTACGCGCTGTGCCGATTGCGACGTGGACCTGGTTCAGGACTACAAGGAGGCGGCCAGCCGTCTCCTGGCGAAGAAAGCGTTGGTGTCGGACAAGTACGGGGCCCTGCTATGGGAAGGAACCGATCCCCATTTCTACGTGGAGCTCTTGTGGAGCCTCTGGGAGAAAAAGGTCGCCTGTTACGGTAAGCCTGAGAGCCCGCCGATCGCTGGGCACGGGACAGAGCTGCAACCCGGCAACATGGAGCCTGGCGGGTTTGAGGTATGGGTTTCGGAAGAGAACTTACCCCTCGCAAAGTGGATTCTGGAATCCGCCAGCAAAGAGTTTGAAACAGCCCCGCCCGAAGGGCGATCTGTAAGGGGAACGGTGCGCGAGTTGTCTACCGAAACAGCCGGAGTCTGTCCCTTGTGCTTCAGCGAGTTCACATTAGCTGGTTCCTACTGCCCGAACTGCGGAGTTCCACTGCGCTCCGCGCAGCCGGATATGGACACCGGAGATTTGGTTCGAAGGCTGTGCAATTTCGCTCATCCGAAGTTCATCAGGGAATTGAGGGGGGCGCTTCAGACGGCGGGGATTCCTTTCAACAATGCGAACGTGTACGGCGGTGACATAATTTCCGGCCGGTACTACATCCCGAATTACGAGGTGCTGGTTCTGGGTGAGGACTTCGAGCGGGCAACGAAAGTAATGTGTCAGGTCTTGCAGAACTGGGAGTTTGAGCCCAGTGCGGGATTCTGGATGGGGAGGGACCCGCTGCTCGACTACTGGCCGGTGAGGGCGACCGAAAATGGCTGGTTGCACGATGATATGTCGGCGTTGGTCTGGGTGGGACCGAATCTTGTCTCCTTGGGCAAGATTGAGATGGCCCTTCGAGAAAACGAAATTCCTTACCGTATCGTGACCGAGCAATTGGGGACGGCCGAAGTCTTCAGCCACCCCGAGGATGCAGCACAGGCGCGGGAAATTGTGCGGGAGATTGTCGAAGGCGCGCCGCCGGAGTGATCTTGTGCGTGCCTGGACTCCGGGGCTTCCTGTGCGGCAGAGGATTCTATGAAACAAGCTGCGGTTGGGTTTCGCGTGCATTCGGGATGGGCCGCGATGGTTGCGGTGTCCGTGGAGAAAGGCGCGCCCGTTATTCTGGCGCGGCAGCGCGTGCACCTCGTTGAGACGTTCACGTACGAATTTCGGCAGCCCTATCACACGGCAGAGAAAATGCTGCTGGGTCAGGCTCGCGAGTTCATATCGAGGATGCAGGCGGAGGCAAGACGCCTCGCTTACCGCGCGATGCGGGAGCTTGAATCCAGAACGCGAGAACAGGGGGTGAAACTCACGCGATGCGGGCTGCTGCTTGCTTCTGGAAGACCGCTTCCTAATTTGGAGAAAATTCTTGCCTCGCATGCGCTGATTCACACGGCTGACGGCGAACTTTTCCGCGAAGCGATTGTTCACGCGAGCAGCCGCGCAGGGCTTGCGATGAGTACCGTAAAAGAGCGAGAACTATTGGACCGCGCTGGGCAGGCATTTCGAATGAAATCCGCGGTGCTCCTGCAGCGAGTTACGGAACTGGGGCGTCCGCTTAGCGCTCCATGGTCGCAAGATGAAAAATTCGCCACGCTGGTTGCGTGGCTCACCTTATGCGCTTCGCCGAGAAGCGGCCGCAAAACGAGAACGTGAAACATTCTCTGAATCTGGATCGTGGGTCAATTTCCGGATGGCCCGTTTGAACGTAGCCGCTGGCGCGGCGGACGCTTCGCGTGCTATGCTCTTCACGTCATGCCGCAAGGTAGAGCTTTTAAGAGCGATTTTCGCTTTTCTCTGATTTCCTAAGTCATGCAAAATCAATAGGCTGCAGGCGAAA
>Ga0137389_10001993_pt1 | contig 12240 bp, 7 predicted proteins | sample 15con2h14BmetaG_FD_104645 | JGI IMG/M metagenome (GOLD analysis project Ga0137389, IMG submission 104645) | Vadose zone soil microbial communities from Angelo Coast Range Reserve, California, USA - 15con2h1.4B metaG | ecosystem: Environmental > Terrestrial > Soil > Vadose zone > Saprolite...
GCTTCTGCCCCCGTGGTGTGAACTTCAACGTAGTAAGGTCGAAGTTTTGCAAACGCCCTTCTTTTTCACGGCTAACGGTGCTCACGTCGTAACGCAATCCCAAATTCAAGGACAGACGCGGATGTGCCTTCCAATCGTCCTGGAGAAAGAGCGAAAAATTCTCGTTCGCATAATCAAGCAGCGGATTGCCGCCCCTGGAAACAATAAATGGAACATTGTCTCTAAAATCATTCAGCGCGAAGAAGATAAGTGTTTCCTGATTCTCCGAACTAGCCGAACGGCGATTGAGGCGTATGTCAACACCGGCCTTGAACGAGTGATTCCCTTGAACAGAACTCAGAGTGTCAAGAAAATGAGGGACCGTGCCAGTGCGGAACTGTTTAAACTGCGCAGGTCCCGGAACCGCGAAGGCCTGATCAACGAAGGATAGATCGAATCTCGGCAGAGTCGATGGCCCGGCACCGACATCGGTCACATTGCGGTTAATGCCGAATGCAAATTCATTGATCGTATTATTCGAGAATGTGAAGGTGTGCGAAGCCTTAAACAACTGGACGCGCAATTTTCCATCGGCTGTCTGATCGGTTCCGACGCCATACGGTGTCGTTGTTTTCGAATCGTTGATGTTGTAGCGGACCGAGAACTGACTTCGTTTCGATTGCAGCCAATCTATCTTTACAGAACCCGTATCCTCGCGCAGATCGCCATCCTTTTGGATCGAAAATATACCGACGTTAGGATCGGGAATACTGCTTCCGGCCGGGATAAATGGGGAAGTCGGAAGCGGAATCGTACTCACAGTCGGACGTATCCGCGCTTCCATCGCGTTGCGAAATGACTGGGTCGGAGTCAATGCCGTGAATGTCGTTCCGCGTGTCTGCCGGACGCCTTCGTAATTCGTAAAGAAGAACAATTTATCCCGGATGAGACGCCCGCTAACATTTCCGCCGAACTGATTCAACCTGAATTTTTGCTTCCCTGCAAAAAAGTCCCTCGCGTCGAGCGCTTCGTTGCGGAAATAATCGAAGACGCTGCCGTGAAAATCGTTTGTTCCCGATTTCGTGATCGGGTTGATGACTGCACCGATCGCCTGGCCGTATTGCGCCGAGTAGTTTTGTTCGACAACCTGGACTTCCTGGATGCTGTCCATGCTGACGCGGTTGACGCGTGATTCGATCCGACCGAGTACGTTCGATGTTCCGTTAAGATCGACGCGTCCGGCGTCGATACCGTCAACTAGTACGCTCGAACCACCGAATGTCGAAGGGATACCGTTGATGCTGGTTTGAAACTGGTTGGTCGTTTGAATGGAACCGGGGACTGTCGCCAGAAGCCCGGTAAAATCGCGCCCGTTAATTGGCACATTAGCGACGCGTTCTAATGTAATTGTGTCGCCGACGGTCGAAGTTTCAGTGTCAGTCGGGTTTCGGTCGGCGACAGTTACACTTGCGTTGACTCCACCAACCGGCATTTTAAGATCCACGCGAAGTTTGGCGCCGACGGCGAGACGTGCATCGCTCACGGTCAATTCCTGAAATCCACTCGCCGTACCAACAACTTTGTAGACTCCGGTCGCAAGTGAAGGAACTTCATAATAGCCTTCATCATTGCTCTGCGTGGTTCTGCTTTCATTCGTTCCGACATTTGTTACTGTAATGGTCGCACCCCGAATAATGGCGCCGCCCGGGTCTTGCACGATGCCACTAATCGAGCCTGTGTTCGATTGCGCGAAGACTCCATTAGCGAAAATTGCCAGAGCAGTTAACAGAATTAGAGTCGTGCTGATTTGCTTAGAAGTGTCTTTCATTTCAAACCTCCGCAGTCTTTTCTCAGATATTTTGTTAGGGTCGCGTCAGTCATTGCGGTTTTCACAAAACGAAGCGCCGGTAGCGCTACTCGCGCGTACATGAAACTGCTATAGGCAACGCCGCGACTGCCTGTAAATTAGGTGTCCAGACACCACCAACCTTTGGGTAAAACTTCGGCAAGAGGTCGGCGGTAACGGGAATCGCGGGGATCACGTCGCGCCGGTTCACGCTGTAGCCTTCGTGAAGCTGCATCACGCCGTCCACACAACGAACTGCAACGTATTCCGGAAACATCGCTGCGCCGACCTTGAGCGGTCCACCAGCAGTCAACAAATCTTTTTCGTGGCTACCCGCCAACCCGAAAGTTGCCAACGTTATGCGCGTGGGGTCGTGAGCTGCATCTGTGTATGATTCGAGCGCCCCCTGTCCTGTCTCATCGTCCATCGCAAAGATCACGTCAATCTCTTGCGCGGCGAACACCGGAGCGGAAAGGCGTTTGGCGATAATCTTGCTACCTTCACCGTTGAGCCGCGCTACGAAAGCCGCGTCAGGCTGAATTGATTGCAAGCCATCGATGAATCCCTCGCTGCGAAGGAGGCACGGCCGTAATGTTGGCAACCCCATGTCCAGGACCTTTAACGGGCTTCCCGAGACGCTTTGGATGTGCTGGCCCACCCACTGGCCCAATGCGTAACCGGCGTCGTAATCACAAATGGCCACTAGCTTCTTCATACCCTCAACCGGGTTCGCCTCCACTACTAACGGAATGTTGCGGTCCGCCCCCATCTTTACGATTGACTCAAGTCCCTCGGTCGCCGCTGGTGTAAGGATCAGCGCATCGACTTCCGTAACCAGTTCCCGCGCCTGTTCGATTTGCCGTGCGACGCTCAACTCTGCATCGCGCACGACGACAGTCGCACCATACTGCGCCGCTCGTCGCCTGATAATTTCGATCAGGATTTGGTACCAGATGTGAAAGCTGTAATTGACTAAATACCCGACGCGCTTCGGCGCATCTGCGTCGACTTCAGCCAGCGGCAGATCAGCCAGAGCCTTGTCGAGCGTGGGCGGTGGCGTGTAAATCGCCTGGGGATGATCGCTCAAGCCATCACCTGTACCATCCTTGCTTGCGGCAAATGCTGCTTCCTCGTGGTCCATAAGCTTTGTCCGTCCTTCCTTACTCTGGATTCGCGCGCGGCGTGCCGCCGATAAGAGTCAGCAGTCCCCCGTCGACGGTCCAGACAGCGCCAGTCACAAACGAAGCGCTATCGTGCGCAAGAAATGCGACCACTTCACCGACTTCTTCAGGTTGGGCAATGCGTCCGAGCGGGTGCATCCGCGCGCATGCGTCGTAGACTGATTGTGGATTGGGGTCGAGCGACGCAGCCCAGCGCAGCATCGGTGTGTCTACAGTGCCCGGGCAAACTGCGTTGACACGAACTTTTTCGGAGGCAAAATCCATTGCCATCGACCGAGTGAGACCGATTACCGCGTGCTTACTTACGGTATAGGCCAGCACGTTGTATTGACTCGCCAGCGATTGCACCGAAGCTACGTTCACGATTGAGCCGCCCCGACCTACCATATCCGGGAGGCAAGCCCTTGCTGCGTACCATGCGCCATTCAAGTTGACGGTCATGACCTCGGCCCATTGCTCGTCACCGGTTGTTAGCGCGGTGCCGTAGCGTTGTATCCCCGCGCTAACGACCAGGATGTCAACCGGACCAAACGTCGCGCGCGTTTCATCGACAGCAACCTGAACCTGCCGCGGTTGAGATACGTCTACAGACAAGAAGCGCGCCTTTCCATTCCGTTTACGGATGCTCTCTACTGTCTCGTGCCCGGCCTCTTGTTCCAGGTCGATCACCGCAACCGCCGCCCCACGAGCAGCCAGGATCTCGGCGGCCGCACGCCCAATTCCCGACGCGCCTCCTGTTACAACCGCAACTTTTCCGTCGAATCTCATGTGAGCCTCTCGAACTTCGATCTCAATTAGCTGCACTCCGTATTGCCGAAGTCGCTGGGGTCTCTTCTGTCGTGGCAGTTTCGTCTTCCGGCGCTTCCAGCGTGTGTGGCGGCAAATGTTTGTACCAGGTGAAATACAGCAGGATGCACATGATCACTGTTGTCGTGAAACAAGCGAACGCCGTCGTTTGCCGGTGGAGAATCAAGTAGAGCGTACCGATGTAAAGTGTGCAGATGCCGACAAGCGCAAGCAGAGTATTGAGCGCTTCCAGCGAAAAGGGCGTCTCCCGCTTAAAGCCAGGTTGGCGCCCCAGCACTCGTTGGTGTACAGGTGACCAGGCGCCAGCTGGCTGCACGTTTTCGTAAAACTTTTCCAACGTTGTCATGTCAGTCGGTTGCGTGATCAGAGCGACCGTTACGGTGATGATCGTCGAGGCGATAGCAATAACGGGGAAGCCAATGTATAACGGAAGCGGCGAGCTAAACAGCGATGTGTCGGCTACGGCCTGGCCCAGTGACAGAGCCATCCCACCAAACACGCCGGCCGCGTATCCCCAGCCATTGAGTCGCCACCAATACCAGCGTAAGACGTTCGCTGGCAGAATTCCCGCGGCCAGCGTCCCGAAAATCCAAAGGAACGCGGTATTGATTGAAGTTCCGAAGTAGGAGATGACGATACCTGTAATGATTAATAAAGAGGACGCGAGGTAACTGGCCCGGATCAAGGTTTTGGGATCTGCCTGTGGGTTAATGTAGCGCTGGTAAACGTCTTTGACGAGGTACGCCGCGCCGCCATTAACTGTCGAACTGAACGTCGCCAGAAATCCGGATAACAGCGCTGCGAGCATGAACCCGACCAGCCCCACCGGAAGCATGGCGCCGATGATCACCGGCAGCGCTGTCTCCGGATCGTGCTTGAGGGCGGCGTCGAGGGCGGGATTGCCAAGACCCATGATCGCCATCACGGCAATCGCCATCGCAAACGGCCAGCGCACCGTATGAATCGCGCCCCACAGCGCGCCAAGTTTGGACGCGTCGCGCGCATCACGTGCTGCGAGGAAGCGCTGAAAGTCGTACAACTGCTCCGGTCCGCTGAAACAAAGTAGCAGTCCTTTGGCGACCCATACTGCGACCAGCGCGCCAAAGAACGAGTAATCGGTTCCGCCGGCCACGACACCTTGCAGTTCCGTCGGTCGTACCTGCGGCACGATGTTCATCCAGTTGCCTGACACCTTCGCGGCAAAGACAGCGGAATTGAAGTGTTTGTAGCCAATGATGGCGAACGCTATTGCGCCCGCACTTAGGATGATGGTCTGCACGATCTCAACACGCACAATGCCGTGGAATCCTCCGGCAACGACATATAGACCAGTCACACCGAGAATCAAGACCGCGCAAATGAAGGGTGAGAAGGGCAGGAAGATTGCGCCGAACTTACCCATACCGACGGCACCGTAGCCCAGGAGCGCCGTGATCGTCAGAATTGCGAACAGGGTGTAGGAAAGTCGCGCTGTGTCGCCGGCCCGTGAGCGCCCAAAACGTGTGTACATCCACTCAGCTCCGGTCAGCACTCCGCTACGGCGAATCCACTTGCCCATGAAGGCCAAATAAAAAGCTGTGATTGGAAAGCCCCACAGCCAATGCACCCACATGCCCTTCAGGCCCAGTACGATAAAGGTCGACACAATCCACATCGTGCCGGTGATGTCGAAGTAGGACGACGAACCAGACATCGCCAGTGCCCACCAGGGCAATCGTCGACCACCCAGGAAGTAAGAGCTCATGCCTTTTGCGGCACGTCGCTTCATGGCTAAGCCGATGCCCATAATTGCGGCCAGATAGGCGACTACAATCAGTTGATCAGTCAACGACAGTTTCATCTCTGGTCCATTTTGTTGTCGCGGTCAACAATGTCGGCCGACCGCTTGCCCTTGCGGAAGGGATTTTCAGACTAAAGCTGACCCGGAACGCGAACCCGGCTGGAGAGAGGTCATTACCTCCCCATGTCGAGCTCGCTTTTTGGTCCGGAGACGCTCCGTCCGAACTTTGTCAACGCTTATGACAAAGTGGTAAATAACACGCTTCTTTACAACCTGTCAATAAACTTTTTCGCCGCCATAAATTGTAGGGGTGGCACTCCGTGGCCACCCCGAGGTCCATTACCGACCTCTTGAGAGGATGCCAAACGATCTTTTATGCAACCGAGAGGAGGTGGCCACGGAGTGCCACCCCTACAATGTGTGGGTCATTAGTTGTGCGTACAGCCTTAGGATTTCCCGGACCTGCTGGTCCCAATATGCCCAGGTATGTGCGCCGGGGAGTTGGCGGAACTGGTGTGGGATTTTTTTTGAGAGAAGAATATCGGCGAGTTCCCTATTCGTCGCGAGAAAACCGTCTTCCAAACCACAGTCAAAATAAAGATAAGGCAGTGAGGCAATCTGTGAAGCAGTAAGGTCGCGCGCGATTCGATGGAGGTCATTGGTTATACGGGTCTGACTGCTTCGGGGGCCGAAAACGGTATTAACGGACGGGCGAAGAATGTCCCACGCAAATCCGGGGTTGTCGTCCGTTCGGGTGGCTGGATCCAAAGCGCCACTGAGCGAGGCGGCAAAGGCGAACTGTTCCGGGTGTTTAATCCCATATTTGAGGGCGCCATAACCTCCCATCGAAAGGCCAGCTACGCCCCGCGCTCGCCTGTCTTTAATTGTGCGAAAGCGGACATCCACATCGGAGATCAGTTCGCGGATAAAGTACGACTCATATTTATCTGTGGCCGAACTGGCGCTGTCGGTGTACCAGCTATCGTGCCCCTCAGGCGTGATGATAATCACGTCATAGTTCGTTGCGTATTGGGCCAGGTTAGTGCGCGTTACCCAATCGTCATAGCGTCCGAAGAGGCCGTGCAAGAGATAGAGTACCGGGTATCGCTTGTTGGACTCGGCATAACCAACGGGTAACAAGACATTGTAAGGCAAGACCTGCCCGATCAACTCGCTCTTGAACTGAATCGTTTCGACATCAACTTTGTGCCCTTCTTGTGCCCGCGCTGCAGTTGCTAACAAGAGCAGTGTCGAAACCAAAAGGACCGCACGAACGAGCGGCACCTGGTAGGATGTGTGAGCAACTTGAGTTCGACGCATGACTCCTTACTCCTATGCGAGACCACGTGTGTTCCGACTTAGTTAAGGCCGATGACAAAGCTTTTAATACCATGAGGTCCATGTTGCGTCAATAATCGTCCAGGAAAGGTGCGGGTGCAGTTTGAAACATCCACCCACTAACAACGAAGACTATCCACAGATTCCGCAGATTACGTGCAAAAAATTGTGCTCACAATGGTGGCCCAGTCCTTGTCTGTGTAATCGGCGTAATCTGTGGATAGTTCTGCTTTGGAGTGGGTGGGATTTCAACCTGAACCAGACCTATGAAAGCCGAGCTGGAATGCGTCGTGCCGCGTTGAGAGAGGACTGCGGAATCTTGAGATTGTTCGTTCCTTTGTTGCGACCACCCCCGAAACAATGCTGTAAGGCGATGGGGATCGCGCCGAAGAGACTTGGCCGCAGCACGCTTGAGGGGCGCACCTTGAAGCTGATTGGCGGTACGATGTAGTTACTCTTGATGCGTGCATCGATGATAGGACCAATGATGGGCCAGGCGCCGGTAATCTCACCGCCAATGACAACAACTTCGGGGCTGAGACCGTGCACCAGACTAGCAATCCCCTCACCTAAGTAACGCGCCGTCAATTGAAGCGTCTCGAGTCCAGCAGCGTCTCCCTGTCCGGCAAGAGCTATTAACTCCGTTACTGTGCGCACGCGACTCTTTGGTTTGGCCAGCCTGTTATAGCGATCGAGCGTGGCCCGGTCTGAGGCGAAAGTTTCCCAACAACCACGTCGCCCGCAAGAGCAAGTCAAGCCTTTGGGATCCATCGTCATATGGCCGAAGCCGCCCAGACCGATGCTAGTGCCGACGTGCAACTCTCCGTTGATAATTAATCCCGTACCCAAGCCCTCAACAACCAGCACACACAACAGCGTGCGCGCGCTCACTTCATCAAGCGGTCCGTACCATAGTTCTGCAACGGCCACCGCGTTCGCGTCGTTCTCCACAGAGACCTGCAACTCTAACTCTTCTTCCAACAAAGCACGCACTGGAACATTTCGCCAGCCTAAGTTCGGTGAAACAATCAAGGCGCCGGCGGCCCGGTCGACTAACCCTGGCACACTGACGCCTACGGCTTCGACACGAGCCCGCCGATATTGTGTCCCCACCAGCGCGTGAATCTCGCGCGACAGTGAGCGCAAGAAGTTCTCGGGATCGCCTTCCGTCAAAACCGATCTTTGCGTCAATATTCGGCCATTGAAATCGCTTACGGCGTAAATGGACTCTTTTACGCCGAGGTCTATGGCAAGGACATAAGCGCTTTCCGCATTGACGTGAAGATACTTTGGCGGACGTCCTCCGCTCGACGGGCCTTCAACGCCTTCATAGATCAGCTTTTCTTTTATTAAGCGATTAACAATAGCCGACACCGTTCCGGGCTGTAGACCCGTGGCTTTCACGATGTCTGCACGAGATATGGGTTGGCGCTCACGTATCAGATGCAGAAAAATCGTCTGGTTTATATCCCGCAAATCGCGCACGCCGATCATTTTCAAATTGTGCGTGCCATGCCGCTTCATTCGATCCCAACCTTTCCTTTCCAAAAAACCACCGCGCGCCGATTGTGCCACCTTCTGCCAAGACAAAGCTATAGTTTTCGAATTACGGTCTGTCGGAAAAGACTCTAGTAGCGAAACGTGGCATTTCTTCTATCAGTCCGCTCCCCTCCCGAAACTGGCGAAATAGACTATCCACCGATTACGCAGATTACGCAGATTCCAGAAACAGGGAGGAGCAGCAGGCAGACGCAGGAATGACGAGACATTTGTTTCCGCGTGCTCCTGTCTACTGCCCCCAGCTTCCTGGTTTTCTTGTCTGTGAAATCTGCGTAATCTGTGGATAGCCTCTTACCTTGTCACCTGCAGTTTGAGGACACTGACCGAGTGCGGCGGCAAACTGACCTCGAAAGTTGACGCTGCAACAAACTGCGTGCGCGTCACGTGCACCGCTTCGGGGGTCGCGAAGCTGTTGTATGACTCGAGCGTCGCCCCGTTTACAGTCGCCACTTCTCCCCGTGGCTGCACATGCGCACCCTGCAGTTTTATGGTTGTTACGAACGCCCTCGTAAGATCTGTATTTACCGCTTTCACGAAAAGGTATCGGCCCTTGCGAGCTCGGCTCGCGACGATATCGAGATAAGGCACTTGCTTCCCTTCGCGTGTCGAGTCGAAAGTCGGACAAACAACTTCAGCTGCCAGCCGCTCCTCGCCGAGCGCTTCACTATAGAGTTGATTGACCAGATAGATTGGGGAGACGAATACGCGGTGTCGACTCGCCTGAATGATGCCGCCGGGCCAACCATTAACCATGTCTGAGACGGCGCTCATAGCCACCAGACCATCCGTGCGCTCGAACACGTTCATTAGACGCGCGCCAAAGAGTGCAGATAACATCGAGTACTGCTGTTCAACTGGCAAGTCTAGCCCCCACTCGTTGATTGCCAGCTTGATCTCCCGTTGCGGGCTCACCTCGCGGAGTAATTGCGCGACCTGTTGATAGAAGTGTTCGTAAAAGAGGGGGCGAGCCATCAGGTTGCGCAGATCGCCCGCAATTTCATGACGCCCGTAGTAATGATGAATCGCAAGGTAATCCATGTTTGCGCCAGCGGTACTTAACACGATGCGATTCCATTTCATATCGTTATCGCCGACTGCAATTAACTTTATCGTAGGATCAACTTTGCGCATGTCCGCCACATAGCGGTTGAAATTGCGGGCGTACGAATCCGCATCGCTGTGTCCGCGCACCCAGTTTCCCCAGATTTCGTTTCCGACCTCCCAGAGTTTCACATTGAACGGTTGAGGATGACCGTGAGCGGCGCGTAATCCTCCGTATTTGGTTGTCGCTGGACCATTGCAATACTCGACCCAGGCAGCAGCCTCTTCAGCGCTCCCTCCTCGCCCTTCGACATTAACAGTGAGCGAGGGTTCTGCACCGACATTGCGGCTAAGCGCGATGAATTCCGCCGTCCCGAAGTCGCTGGGTTCGAGTTCGTTCTTCCACGAAAGATTTGTCCAGGTCGGCCGCTCGTCGCGCGGGCCAGCGCCCCACAACCAACGATAATCTTGCGCCACGTTACCGCCGGGCCAGCGTATGAACGCCGGCCTAAGCTCCTTTACACGATCAAAGACGTCGCGGCGCACTCCTTCAACCGCATCGTCGGGAAGCAGCGAGACCTGGTCTATCCATATTCTTCCGCGCCCCTCGATAAGTACCGCGAAACGCGCGAGCGGGTCGCTCACCTGCGAGCGGAAACGAAACTTATACTTTTGCCAGTCGCCCCGGACAGGCTCAAGGTGCGCCTCGGTGTATATGGGACCGCCCAGCACGTCTGCTTCGAGGGCGACCGTGACACCGCCCTGGTAACCGTTTGTCTTCAACCAAAGGTAACCTTCGTACTGCACACCCGCACGAACCGGAATCCGGCTTTGGAATATGCCGTGACGTCGGATGACTCCGTCGCTGGCATCCACTCGTAGAGAGTGTTCGACTGTTCCAGTTTCAGCTCGTGGCTTTTCGGGGTAATGGACAGAGTCGTCCCAGGTGAAGTTGAGCGCGTAATCGTCATCGCGATCGTCCGGGTAACGTTCCCAGCCACGTGACAACCTGGTGACGTTTGGTTGCTCTTCAAAACTTCGATTGCGCAGCAGCTCGGCGTGTAATCCAAACTTCACGCCTTCGAACATAAACTCTATGAACTGCCCGTAGAGCAACGGGCTAATGTGACCGGCTGAGGTACCGGCTTGAATAGAAACCGTCGCGCGCGCGACTCTGGTCTGCGCGACGGCCAAATAGCATTGGGTGTTGAGCAGACAAATTAGTGCGGCTAGAGCAGTATTGCAACTCGATACGAGAGCCGCGCGGCTGGATTTGATCTGCATCTGGTCAGGGCTTCTTCGTCATCAAAAGCTGCACCGAGTCCCAGTCGTTCTCCGACGATCCGTATCCGTAGAGCATCACATGAAAACCGCGCGGGAGGTTCTTGATAGTTTTCTGCAGCCCAACCTGCCCATTCAATGCAAAGAGGTATTCATCGCCCCGACGCGCAATGCTAAGCGTCGGGCTGATGGCCTTCGTGCCCAGGTTGCGGTTGTCGAGGCGCTCGCCTCGGCCATCAATCATGGACCACGCTTCAAATATTCCCTCACTTGTCAAAATCCATTCGATGCGGTTGCGGCCAGAACTATCGAACAAGACGGTGAGAATCGCATTCCCCGGCGGTGTCGCCGACTGGCCAGGCTCTGGCAACGCCGCTCCCACTTTCGCGAGAACGGCATTAATGACAAAGTGGTCGCCCGTGAACGTCTTCGTGCTGCGCACACCAGATCGCGCACCGCTCACGCCGCGCATGCGAAGTCGCCCCCCTTCAACCTTGAGCGTGCCGCCATTGCCGCCCTCGAAAGTGAACCGCTCCCACTTTGTTTGGTCCAACTCCTTACCGTTGAAATCATCGCCCCACTCGTCAACAGCTGGCGGCTTTGACGATGGTGCAGGCAATGAACCAGACCTTTCCTGTGCAGGCGACGCCACAGCCGCCAGGACTATAACTAACGCAATTAAGAATAAGCGCGTACAACTCGACATAGCGACTCCTTTAGATGTGAATCCTGGGTTTCTCTCATTCCCTTCCACAACTTTTGGGCTGAACCCATTCTTCAAAAAAACACATTAGCGAGGCGGCGAACGATTTCCTTCCGGTCTTTCAGCGCCTGCTCTTTTTGTGTATCGCTTAGACGTTTGAATGCTCCAAACATGGCTTTTGCTTCGGCAGTCCGCTTGAGTCTTGTGTAAACAATACCGAGTTGGTAATAGGCTTCCGCAAGATTCGGATCGAGCTTGATTACTTGTTCCAGTTCGATAGCTGCCTGAGCCGGACGACTATTGCGCAGGTATAATTTCCCCAATGCCAGACGCGCTGGGGCAAACGATGGCTCCAACTTTACAGCGCGCATGAGGTGGTCCTCGATGCGCGCACGATCTGCGGTCGTTTGTTTTAGCATGACATCCGCCAGGAGGAAGTCGACGACTCCGAGTTTTTCGTTGACCGCCAGCGCCTGTTGATACGCTTTTATCGCCTCATCGTACTGCCCTATTTCAACATAGGTCATGCCAAGATAGGCAAATGCAGGTGCGAATTTTGGATCAATCTCGACAGCTCGTAAGAGTGATTTTGCCGCCTCATCATTCCTGCCCGCTTTGAAGTGCGCGATCCCGAGTGCGAACCACAAGCGGGCGGATTGTGGAAATAGCTCAAGCGACTCCTTTAGCCGGATCACTGCTGCATCGGGAGCCAGTACACCCGTCA
>Ga0137389_10002003_pt1 | contig 12218 bp, 9 predicted proteins | sample 15con2h14BmetaG_FD_104645 | JGI IMG/M metagenome (GOLD analysis project Ga0137389, IMG submission 104645) | Vadose zone soil microbial communities from Angelo Coast Range Reserve, California, USA - 15con2h1.4B metaG | ecosystem: Environmental > Terrestrial > Soil > Vadose zone > Saprolite...
AGACCCTGCAATTGAAGCTTCTTTCTTTTCACCAAATACCGCGCCACCGGTGGGGGTTTTGTAAAGTCCCAGTTTTTCCCCAAGGACGACCATGCCGGTGTGAGCTGCAGCGCCGAGATCGGTCACGAATTGCCCGATAAAAACATTTAGTTTCTTCATGTAAATAGCAGGAGCCGGTGTGGTACTCATTTTGAGCCGTGTCCTCTTCTTAAATCGGTGCTCATCCTCATTTGCTGTTGTGCCGAGCGGCTTCTTCGGTCCGCCAAGCAAATCGAAGAGGCTGTCATTCTTGGTCCGACTATCGCCTCGACTCAGGGGTTTTGGCCGGCGAATGCCTCGCACGAAACGTTGGGGTGCCAGTTCACGAAGGTGCCGCTGGGATTCTCCTTCCACGCCCAGACATGCAGCGCATAGAACGCCGGGAGCCCGAAGCGATTGGGAGCGTCGAACAAATGAAAAAGCTGTCCCATGAGCTCCGGCGGACCCGAATGCTTCGCATCCCACGCGGCCTGGACAAGCAGATAATCGACGCCGATACTGTCCCCTACCATCGCGTCCTCCATCCAGATGTAAGGTGTCTCGGCCGGGAATCCATAGCGTCCAGTCGTAGCAACCAGTTGAGTTGAGGGAACCTAGCGTTCCAGTTGGAGCGTTTGTCCTTCAGATTGATTCGGATTGATTCGCACCGACCGGAAGGGACGCCTTCGCGGAGCAGTCCGTCCACGCTCTCACGAAGGTTCTCCCTTGGCAGTCCAGGAATGGTTGCCGCTTCCTGGGCTTTGGCCTGCACTGTTGCTGTTTTCTCTTACTTATCCCTGCTCGGGTCGTCTTCGGGATTGACGAAGTTAAACTGTAAGGGCGACATTCCGTGGACCTGTACCACGACTTCTCCACAGGCCATCGCGTAGTGGTGCATGTCGGGGTCGAGGAAAGCAAAACTGCCGGCGGTGAAGGCTCTCATCTTGTTCTTGTCAAAAATATCTCCCATCCCAAGTTTGAACGTACCGGAGATGACTGTGACGTTTTCCCGCAGGGGGTGAAAGTGGGGCAAGATCCGGTATCCATCCGGCATCTTCAAACGCACGGTGTAGTCACCGCTGGAGGCCGCCGGGTTGCCTTCGAGCACGGCAAACTGCGCTCCGGGGGCTAGGAATGGCGGCGCCGGGCCCCACGGAATGGTATCTGGGGTAAATGCGTGTCTTTCGTGAGAAGTGACCTGCGCGGCAATGGTGGAAAACTGACAAGCCAAGAACACCAGTCCAACCATTGCGAGTGCAAGTATCAAGTTTCGTTTCATGATTTCTGCCTCCATTGAGTGTTGATCCGCGAGAATCATCGCTTGGCCTAAGGAACATTCCAATCAAGAGGGGATAAATTTTGTGTATCTTTTGTATATCGTCGCAAGCTGCGGAATCTTAGCTGATAATCTCAGCGAGAGGGTTTCATGCGCGCTGCAAAGAGAGCAATCGGCGAAGTCGAACTCGACCTGGGACGCTACGAACTTCGCCGCTTTGGGCGACGGGTGAAGCTCGAGAAAAAGCCCATGGAATTGCTGGCCTTCTTGGTGGGGCGGCGAGAGCAGATGGTGTCACGCGAAGAGATCGTGAAGAAACTCTGGCGCTCGGATCTGTTTATCGACACCGATAGAAACCTCAACAACATTGTGCGAAAAATTCGGACAGCTCTCGGCGACGATTCCGCTAAACCGCGCTTTGTGGAAACTGTAGTGGGGAAAGGGTATCGATTCATCGGTCCGGTACGAGTGATCGGCGCTCAATATCCGCGCTCTGGCCTAGGACAAGCTTCTGCGCGGGTTGTCAGACAGGAGAACGCAAGTGAGCGGGGCGAGCGTTCGTCACTGGCCGTGTTGCCATTGTTACTTCTGGGGAAAGCCACGGACGACCATGGGCTGTGCCTGGGGTTTGCAGATGCCCTGGCCTCTCGCCTTGGAAACCTGCAGGGGGTGGACGTGCTGCCGACGGCGGCGGTCCTGAACCTCCCGCTCGAAGCAACCGCTTCGGACATCGCTTCCCATTTGGGTATCCGTTTTGTGGTCCATGGCGCCATTCAAGTGTCAAAAGGGCAATGTCGTCTCTCGCTGGAAATGTTTGATGCAAATCTGCAGAGCGCTTGCTTCACAAGAAAATGCGATCTCGACGTGAATCGCGTGTCCGATCTCGAGAGCGAAATCGCCAAGCAGATTGCGGGCGCGTTGAACCGGCCGCTCGGTGCAGCGATGGTCCAACAGCGCCCACGATACAGCAGGGACCCGTTGGCTTATGCAGAATTCATGCGGGGCTACCGGCTCAGTGCTTCCGGCGATTCGATCATGATGGAGAGAGCCACCCATCACCTGACTAACGCTGTGACTCGAGACCCTACTTTTGCCCTCGGCCACGCCACCCTCTCGTTTGCGTGCGCGACTCGCCACTTCGAATTTGACCCAACCAGCGTGTGGCTGGAAAAGGCTGAATTCCACTGCCGGCGCGCGCTTGAGATAGACCCGGATCTCCCAGAAGGACACGTCGCCTGGGCTTTTCTGCTGTGGGGACCGTCGAAAAATTTCCAGCACCTGGAAGCGATCGCCGAACTCAAGCGCGCCATCACCCTACAGAACAATCTGCCTCATGCTTACAACCGTCTGGGCACCATCCTGGCACATATCGGGTTGCTCGATCACGCTCGTGAAGTGTACGAAAGGGGGCGGCCTTTCCATCCCAAAAAGGCGGTTAGTCCCAGCATCGTGCAAGTCTATGTCTGGGGTCGAGAATACGAACTGGCGTGCGAGGAGATTCAAGCGTGGCGGGCGGAAAGCCCAAGTAACAAGTACGCAATCTATTTTGCTCCGCAGCCGGCCATGATGAGAGAGGATTGGAAAGAGGCGAAACCTTTGCTAGATGAAGCGCTGCAACTTTTGCCGGAGGAACCGCTCATCACCAGCTTGCAAGGTGTCTTTTACGCATTGACGGGGAAAGGCGAACAGGCACTCGACTGCATGGCCAAAGCTTGTGCGAGTCCAAAATCATTTGGGCACGCGCACCATACCTATTATCAGATCGCTTGCATTCTCGCCCTCATAGGCCGACGCGACACCGCTTTCGAGTGGCTTGAGCGGAGTGTCAGCACTGGATTCGCGTGCTGGCCCTTTTTCCTGAAAGACAGTTGTCTCCGGAGTCTACGTGGGCTTCCCGAGTTTGAACTCTTGGTGAGCTCTCTGCAGGCCAAGTATCCCGACCATCTGGGATTGCTCTAGCTTGGTGTCGAACCAGGCAGGACGGTCATAGAGCAATGCCTGGCGATTCCGTCGCTCGCCGTGCTGCTTCCGGACGAATTGATTGAATGTTAAGTCCAGCGAGGAGCGCGTGGTGTACAAAAGGCTGAACTCAATGGAGAGGTTGATTCAGAGGACAACCACGGAGGCTCCTCCAGGGCATATGGGTTACAGCGGGCTGGATGTGCACAAGAAGACGATCAGCTATCGGGTGAAGGATGCAAGCGGTCAGATCCATCAGCAAGGCAAGATGGGAGCAACGCGATTCGAGCTGAACTGCTGGATGAAGACTCTTTCTCAGCCTTGGACAGAGGCCATGGCGGCAACGATTTTCACCGGCTGGATCTACGATCATCGGCTTCCGCATGCGGAACAGGTCAAAGTGGCGCATCCACTGATGCTACGCGCCATGGCAGCCGCCAAGAAAAAGAACGATCGGATTGATGGCGGCAAGATTGCCGATTGCCTGCGCTGCGATTTCCTGCCGAGTGCCATATGGCATCCACCGAGATTCGGGATCGGCAGCGAACCCTACGCTACCGCCATCCACGGGTACCCCAGAAGGTCCAGACGAAGAATCGGATCTCCGGTCTGCTCATGGAAACCGGAGTGAGTTACAACAAGCAGCGACTGCAGAAAGTAGGTTATCGTGTTGTAGACGGAATGCTGCTTTGCCCTACTTGAGGGACGAGATCCCAGGCTGTAGCCATGAGAAGATGAAGTCAGTGATTCCCGGGAATAGCCTAGTCAGCAGCCCAATCAGAGGAGCAAGACCAAATCCAACGATCTTGAACCAGAATTCCGTCCCCAACTCTCCGGGCTTGGTGTTGGTGACATGGCTAAGGGTGGCATCGCGATGCATATCTGCATACACTTTCACAATCACCACACCCACAATGACAAAGAGAACGATGGAAATTGCGCTCAGCGCCTGTTGCGGGTCAAATGGGTACGTGGACATCGCAACCGTCGATACGATTAACAGCAGCATGATGGTCATGGTCATCGTCCGCAATCGGCCGAGGACATTCTGGATAAAAGCCAGGTAGTTCAGGCAAACAAATTCCTCAGCATTCCGAATATGCTCGTCCTTAGACGGGGGCGGGCAATTCGGCGCAGCTTCTTCTTTCTCGTCCCTTGCGATCTCGACAATTAGAGACTTTTTCTCCCTCCTCCAGGCCGGCACGAGTAATTTCGACAGCAGCGTGCCACTGGCGGATGCGATACTCTTCTGAAACTCCCGAAAACTGGTTAAATCACCTGCGCGGGAATTTGCGTAGTTCGTCGAATACCATTCCGCAAATGTGATTCCAGCACCGCGCATATCCGTCAGGGCATCAAGGGAATCCTGGGCTTCGGGATCGGAAGACTTCTCGAGGAATTCCTGCAGACTGGCGATCGTATGATTCATGCATTCCATTTGCCGGGAAATTACTTTGTAGCGTACTTCCAGCACATTCCCGCTCATCTTCCACACGCCTCCCCAGGAAAAACCACGGAGTGCGGCCAGAGTTCGCCTCAGCGGCAGGCGATCGAGAAAGGCGAGAAGTCGTCTCAACTCCTCCCATGTTTGGCACAGCCGCCGGGCCTCGACAATCGCCAGAGTGCAACAAACGTCCAGAGCCACGAGGAAAATGATGGCGTAGCTCTCCGCGCCCAAACTGCGCACTGGAACCCCTCTGCCAATCGCACAGGCTCCGGCGAAAAACAGCACAAAGAGACTCACTCCCATCGAAACAATCTTCCAGTTTAAAGGCATTGCAACCTGCTCAATTTTTGCCGCAGCATCCTCCTGGCTGAACATTCGTAGGAAGTCCCGGTTGTTCCCCGCGGCGTCTTTCAACGCCAACCGCTCTTTTGGTGGAAGACAAGGACGATCTGGGCCAAATAGCGCCAATCCGTGCAACGTAAACCAAAATGATAGGTACATTCCTGCGAAAACTAAGAGGATCGGAACAATGGGCGAAACGCCACTCGCCAGGTGCATCGCACGCCAATAGGTCAAAACGCGATTTTCAGTCAGAAGCACGCGTTCAATGGGAAAGACGAAAAGCAGACAAAATAGCAATATTGCAGCAATGAAAAGACCGGATGCCCGGTAATTCCAAGTAGCGAAGTCCTTTTTCGTCATTCTTGGCAGTTGCGGGCTACAGGAGAGGTCCTGGGACAGTTTCCATGCCGTGCGGCTGTTCGCGAGGATAGCCAGCCATGCCATCACACCAACGAAGGACACACAACCAAGGGCGAACCAGGGATAGGTTAGTCCGGCACCAGGAATAAAAAAAACACCACATCCCCATCCCGCGACGATTGCCAAGAACGCGACACAGCAACTCCCGCCGAACACCAACAACGCGTGGCGCCACTCTCCAGTGCTGGCGAAGTGGGCCCGAAACGCAGGCTTTGCCGTGTACGACCCCGACCAGCAGCACCACGCGTGAAACAGGGAGAACCCTACCAACGTAAGCAAGAATGTTTTCATTCCCAGTGGCATTTCGGGCCGCCCACCAGGCTGCGTTTCCCGCTGGTCCCCACGCTCGGCTGTGCTCCGGTCCACAGCAGGTGCGATGGGGGTATCGATTGTCAGAGATGCCATGGGCCAAAACCTGTTAGCACCAATCACGGACAACCACGTCGCCGGTCCAGGGTAAAGACACTGGTAATCTTTGTTCGCGACACTGTCTGCCCTCGCATTCTTCATTTCACCGCACTGATCAGGAAGCGTCCAAAATGGCGGGGAATAGTCGGGAATAGGATCTGCCGCGCAGACAATGGACGGCAGAAAGATCTTTTCCTTGTCTTGGTCGAGCACTTGACATCGATCGACGTGCTGGGTCCCGTCATTGAGCCTCTTGTCATTGAGCAGCAGCCGGAAAGCAACATAAGTGCCTTCGGTGGTATCCGCGCTAAACACACGGTCTGTTGCAGGGAGTGATTGATGCTCTGTCCAGTCGCGCTCCAGAGGGAAGAGCGGATACGTGCTGAGGGTCATGGTGCCGCTCAGTCCGGTTGCACCGCGTTCCCGGATGAACATCAGGTCGGAACCGAAGATCACGATGCGCCCATTGGGATAGCCCCGCCGAAGAAAGTTGGTCAGGAATAACTGGTCGAGAGTATTGCTGCTACGCAAAAGAATGTAGCGAGCGTTAAGTGCTCGCAAGGCAGCCACGATCTCCAACAAGACTGCCTCTTGAGTGAGCGGCGTTTGATTTCCGCCGTAGCTGCGGATCGAATCGTGTACCTTGCCGGACGGATCGGCCAGATCGGTGGGAAGACTTCTTTTTTGAGTTTCCCCGGGCTGTGGAGATGTTCCCACCTCGAAGAGCGACTTGGTTTGATAGGCACCGCGCAACGCGGAGATGTCCCGCGGATAGTAGAGTCTCAGAGCATTGTCAGGACATTGTGTTTTGTCGCTTTCTGCATTGGGTTCTGCCTCCACTCCGGACTTTCCATATGCGGTTTCGTCTTCGGAGATGATCGCGACTCTGCTGGGGTCAAACCCGGGTTGCTCTTTAGTGATGTAGTTGCAAAATCGTCGCAAAATCTCATCGTCATTTTGCAGAAAGCTGTGAAATGTGATTTGGGAACGGAACTGTTCTTGAAAGGCCTGCGCCGCATCTTTGCCGCTCGCGCTGCCGCTGTAGATGGCAAGCCGCTGACCATCCCGTGCGGTACCCAAATCCAGCGGCTCCGTTATTTTACCTTCGGACAGGACTTGTGCCAGAGAGGGAAAGGAGCCTGAGAACGTGGGGCCGAGGATGGCCAACCGTTTAATCCTGAAAGCTTTTTTTGGGTCTAAAGCCGCGATCCACGCCAAGGCGTTCCGGAACTGTTCCCTGTGAATTCCGTGAGTGGCTTCTTCCCCTACCACAAAAACTACCAACCCCTCGCGATAACTTTTTGATAGTGCGTCTTCGTCCTTCGCCGAAGCACCCAAATCTTCTTTGCAGTCGCTCTGCTGCTTCCCCGCATCTCCCTGGCAGTCTAGTGTCTTTCGAAAAAGAATAAGGCCAGGTTGATTCTCCTTCAATTCCTTTTCCAGATTGGAAGCCTTCTGGTCGGAGAGCAGCGCGTAAGGCGATTCCTCATCGTCCCAGGGAAGCCAAGAACTGTCGAAATCATATTTCTCATCTTGCGCGCCTTCCTGGATAGCAACAGCGAACTGGTCGAAGAGAACCGGTAAGTGCGTGTGAACTGGGTCGGGTAACAAGGCGATGACGAACTTCAGTTGCGAGGTTTTCCTGGTCAGATCCTGTTGAGGTTCTTTTCGCGGGGCGTCACCCGGCTCATAGCATTGCTCGGGAGGAATTAACTCCTTGATCTCAAGAAACTCTTCAAGCTGTTCTTGCAGGCTACCGCAACCTGAGCTGAGTTGACGGGTTACATGGTTGGTTATGGATGGCTTTGACCGCTTCATCGAACTGTTCTGATCCGCCCTCCCACTGCCCTCCTGCCTGGGTCCGGTTTGCAGAGAAACCCCTACCATCGCCGCGATGGCGAGGAACGTCGCCGCTCCAATTGTCCCTTCTCTTTTCATCGGTGGACTCAAACCAAAAAGGTACTGTTCGCAGTGCGTTCAACACAGCTTCTTGGTTAGATAGTGGACAGCGGTTACGAATCGTTACAGCGTAGAAGCGATTTGGCCTGCCTTACAGCTCAATCAAGGCCGTCCTATTCCAAACAGCGGCCCGACCGCGCGGGGCCATAGTGCCGTTCAGACAGAACACGGGCATCATGTCGATAGGGACTGATCTACGGTCAACCAGTTGCCAATCCGAACCGCGAGACGGAGAACCTCGCACCCTCCATCAACGTGCGGTTAGCCGCCGTGAGGCGGCTCGCCTATGAAGCCTCCGACACCTGCCCTGAACAGGCCGCCGGAATCCGCCGCGTCAAAGGCGCAAGGCGCTATCCGGATGGGATTGTGCGCCAGCTCTGGCTGTACAACCTGCACAACATCTATAGCTATCCATGCGATCATCTCGCCCTCGAGATCTGAAGGCTCTGTTCGAGTCGGCTCCGAGTTCTGACACATCTCATGTATTTCCGAAAGCGATTTGGATCTTTTCGGACATGATGAATGAAACACAGGACTCTCCGATGCCTACATTGATCGCGATCGGCCTAGAACCGATGCTAGAGCGCGCGAGGCGAATGCCTTGGTAGTCCCGATGAATGGCTACAAGATCTACATTTATGGAGCGTTGCCGAACGGCCTTACGCCTCAGGTCTGGCCGACGGTGAAGAAGTTTTGGACCATGTACTTCTCGGCCGCTGGCGCTGAGTTGGTCCTATATTCAGCCGGGTGCGACCTGCAGCGCTGACGTTTCTTTCGCCTTGGCGCCTCCTGCCAATCCACCCGAAATCTCGCCTGCGATGAAACGTAACCTACTACGACGTCACTATCTGGATAGGAGTTCGACTAGAGCGACTGGTCAACAGCCTCGCCGCTCTCGCGAAACCCTCAGTCGGGGGGGAGAACGCCGCTCGAAAGCAGGCAGGAGGAGAGGCAATGAGTTGCTGCGAAAAAGGGACGAGCCAGGTGGCGGCCACGACGGAGCAAGTGAGTGCAGCGCGGCCGACGATTGTATTGTTTCAATATGTCGGCAACACACGCTTGATGATCATTGGACCCGCGACCCGCAAGAGCTATCGCTTCGATCGACCAGGAGCACGGGTGATGGTGGATGGTCGCGACCAGCTCTCACTTTCCACGGTGCCGGTATTGCGCGTGGTCGGCGAGCTTCCCGCATAATGTGAGTTCTCAGCACGGCCCTGCGTGTACAGTTGAAAGGGCGCCCAGTAGAAGGGATTGCGAAAGTCGCCGCTGTGCAGCAAAGCGAGTTTCGCGGCTCGAAGCGCGATGTCCGGGCTCGCTCCTCGATCCAACTCCTCGTAAAACCGCGTCATCAGTTTCTCCGTGGAAGTGTCCGCCGCTTCCCACAAGGCGGCGATCACATTGTGGGCTCCTGCCCGGAGGAATGCCCACGACAAACCGACTAGTCCCTCGCCCGCGTATGAGCGCTCGCCGGCTCCGTAACAGGCGGAAATCGTGACCAGCTCCGCCCGCAATGGGTGGCTGATGATGTCGCGCGCGTAGAGCTTGAAGGAGTCGTTCTCCGCGCTGCTCTTCGACAGCACAATAGCCGAGTCCAGCGGGCTGAGCCGGCTCGCGGTTCCGTGCGCGACAAAGTGGATGTGCGAGAACTGTGCCGGATTGCTGTCGAGGTATGCCGCCGGAGTGGCCTGCTTGCGCGACAAGATCCGCCGCTCACCGAAGGCAAAGTGCCTGGCGACGCTTTCCATCTGGGCCGCCGCTTTCGGCAGCTCCGGATACTCCTTGCTGGGAGCGGCGCTGTCGCCCACCAGAAGCAGCCGCCGAACGCGTTTCCTTTGCGAGGGGAATGTCGTAGCCAGTACATGCAGGGAACTTGCGTCCGCGATCGTAGCGTCTTCAATCCAGTAATGCAGTTTCGGTTCGGAGACAATCAGCGTCTCGAAGTTCAGGTTGTTCAGGCTGCCATCGGGGATGACGAAAATCTTCGCGTCCTTCGGCAGGACGGCCTGCGCGGGCGTGATCAGCGTGCGATAGAGCCAGCGGCCAGTCGCGTTGCTGGAATCAAGGACGTTCTGCGGCCCGGCGAGAGCCTCGTGATAACGCTGGACCGACGCATCGATTGTGGAGCCGGGAGGAAGCGGAAACAGCCTGGTCGTTTGCGACGTGATCGCCCACAGGTAGGATTGCTTCTCGCCCAGCCAATAAAAAAGAAGCGCGCCACCCGCTCGCCGCGAGATTTCCTGGGCGTTCAACGCCGCAGGCTCAGTCGAGGCGCCCTTCCGGAGGAGTCCCAAACCCTCGGCCAGGGTTCGAGCGCGACTGTTGTCGGCCCAGCGCAGGGCGTCGTTGATCTTTCCCCGTGCCACGAGGAAGTGAATATAGTCCTCGTAAATGCGCGAGGCGTTGGTGAGGAACGAAAGCTTGGAGTCTTCATGCCGCACCGAATCGCGAGCCGCCTCGAAAGTAGCCAGCGCCGCGCGAAATTCACGGTCTGCAGCCGCGGGCAGCCTTTGGTCTACATAGAGCTGGGCTAGCGACCGCTCGGCCTCCCACTTCAAGAAAACCGGACAGCTCGGGTCGCGCTCGACCTCGCGAAGTTTGATCTCGGCGCCCGCCTCGCCGCGACCAGCGGCCAACTGTCCCTGAACCAGCAGTGGGTAGAATTCATCGAGATGATTCGCACTCTGTCGCGCCATGTCCAGTGCCCGCTGAGCATAGTCGCTGGTCTTCTCGACATCGCCGGTTAGCAGAGCAAGCCGCGCCAACACGCGCAGGGCATTGTAGATGTCTTGCTGGGCTTTGATTCCCTCCGCAAGAGCCAAAGCCCGCAGGAATGACTGCGCGGCCAAGTCAAACTTGCGCGAGTCCATGTAGATGTAGCCGATGTTTGTGAGTTCGTTTTCCTGGTCGAAGATGTCGCCCAGTTGAGCTGCATTTTTTTCCGCCGCCTGAAACACCTGCAATGATTTCTCGGAGTCGCCGAGCTTGTAATACGCCCATCCCAAATTGCCCTGTGCGACTAACGCCACGTCTGCGGCACCAATAGCGCTGGAAACTCGGTAGGAAGCTTCGGACGATTCAATCGCTTCATCGAAGCGTTCTTGTTTCAGTGACACCAATCCCAAATTAAGAAGGGAGGTGGATTCCAGGAATCGGTCACCGTGTGCGCGGGCGAATGACAAGGAACGTTCGAACACCTTCCGCGCTTGCTCGAGTTGACCATGCTCGTTGAACATGAGGCCACGGGCCTGGAGCACCTCTCCGCAGCTGGGGTCTGCCCGGCTGGTGCAGATTTGTTCCGCCTCTTTCAGTCTCGCCTCTGCCTCTGGGAATCGCTGCAAGCGGGCGTTAGCGATGGCCTTCAGTGTGAGAATTGGCGCATTCAGCCCAGTTTCATTGGGAGGTCCGGGCTGCGACGCTAGAAGGTGCAGCACATCTTCATACATTCCGCGCCATAACGCGGCCCTTGCTTCCAGAATTCTGAACCGCCAAGCCCAGTCCGGGTTGGATTCCCGAAGCCGCTGGTATTCGCGTTCAGACTCGACTTGACTCTGTGTGAGGTTGCCGTGCAGGAAAGCAGCTTGAATACGCTCATATGCAGTCTGCGCGCTCTCACGGCGAGCGCATGAGAGCACGCAGATTAGAAACGGGAGAACAAAGAGTATTACGGCCTTGTGTGCCCATTGGCGGCCACGTTCACCGCGCTGGCGGTCCCATGGCCGATACAGCCCAATTCCATCTCGAGCATCGTCAACTTGAAGTAATTGCTCATCTCGGGGTATCCATCGTACGGAAACTTGCCCGTCTCGCGATCGCGGCCCCTCGGCTCCTCGGCGGGATCGGGCAGCTCGGTGCCCATTTCGACTTCCGCCAACGCCACTATGCCGAACTCCGGAATAATCAGAACATTTCCGACCGTCTTCAACCCCGGAATCTGCTCGATGTTGTCGATGTGGATGCTTTTGACCAGGGAGCATTTGACCTTGTTGGGCTCTTTGGTGCCTTTCCCGGCCCCGTTGCCATTGCGTAGGGTCTCAATCTCCGCGAGCCTCCCATCGTACTTATCCTTAAAAGCTTTGGGAAGGTCCGGCGACCTGGCGATGTTTTTGACCTGCTCCTGGACGGCACTCAGGAACTTATGGTCTGTGACATAAGGCTTATCGCCTTCCGGTTTTTCCCCGCAAATCCCGAGATCAAGAGTCAGCTTCAGCGGGATGCCGCTGACGCGTAAATTCTTGAACTGGGTGCCCAAGAAGGTTACACGCGGCACGTGGTCAGGCTTGCGTCCGGGCTCGTTTAGGTGCTCGGTCGAAACCTGCGCGACTACGCGATCCGCCGTGATCACTTCGAACACGTTCATGTCTTCCATGACCGACGTCGACAGCGTCA
>Ga0137389_10002005_pt1 | contig 12215 bp, 6 predicted proteins | sample 15con2h14BmetaG_FD_104645 | JGI IMG/M metagenome (GOLD analysis project Ga0137389, IMG submission 104645) | Vadose zone soil microbial communities from Angelo Coast Range Reserve, California, USA - 15con2h1.4B metaG | ecosystem: Environmental > Terrestrial > Soil > Vadose zone > Saprolite...
CTTCTTCGCGCGACCACACGAGCTTCACTGGTTTTCCGCTGGCACGTGCCAGACGGGCAGCTTCAATGGCGCATTCCCCCGTGTGCTTCCCACCATAACCCGACCCTGTGTCGGGCACGATGACTCGCACTTTCTCTTCTGGAATCCGAAAAGCTTCGGCGAGTTCCGTGCGCACGCCGAAAGGTCTCTGCGTGCCTGTCCAGACGGTTAGCTTGTCGTCTTTCCATTCGGCCACTGCGGCGCGTGGTTCGAGCGGAGCGTGCGCGATGTACTCGATCGTGTAAGTCTGTTCAAGCTTCTTATCTGCGGTTGCCAAGCCATCAGCCACTGAACCGACGGGACTTCCACCTCCACCTCCACCTCCGCCGCCTTCAGCAGAGTGCTTTCGCAGGTAATCAAACAACTCGGCATTTGCCGGTTGACCCGGGGCTTTCCAATGAACGGCAATGACGTTTGCAGCGCGTGAGGCGGTCTGTTGATCCGGCGCCGCGACGCCAATGAAGTCGCCATCATGCACTACGGTGACACCTGGTATGGCCTCGGCAGCTTTCGTATCAGAAGAAAGCAAGGTGGAATTGAATCCGGGAGGCCGGACTAACTTGCCAAACAGCATTCCTTCTCGTTTGAGGTCAGACGTATACAAATGCTTGCCGGTAACAAAATCCCGACCGCCAACTTTTGGCGCCGCAGTGCCTGCGATGGTCCACTGCTTTGTGGGAGTCGTCGTTACCTCTTCAGGGATCGCCTTGACGAGTTTTTGAACCTTAGCCACGTCCGCAAAAGTTAAAGACTTCGTGGTATCGTGATTTACGAATCGGGCGTTGACAATGCGGACCGAGCTCGGGTCGACATTCCACTGTCGCGCCGCGCGCTCAATCAATACGATGCGTGCGGCCGCGGCAGCTTTGCGCAACTGCGGCGCCATTGTTGGAGTCGTACGGCTCCCGAATGTGCCCATGTCGAACGGAGTCAAATCTGTGTCGCCCATTACGAGGTGAACCATCGCCACCGGAACGCTCAGCTCCTCGGCAACCGCCTGGCTAAGCGACGTGCGGATGTTCTGGCCCATTTCGACCTTTCCCGTGTAAACGGTAACGCTCCCATCTTCGTCGACATGAATCCAGGCTCCGATGTCGTTCGGAATGCGCCGGTTGGATCCGCCTCGCCCGGATTCGCCCTGCCGTTGCTGGGGCGGTTGCGCCACCAAATTTGTGAGCGGCACGATCAGGGCGATGCCGCCGCTAAAAACTTTGATGAATTGCCGTCGATTGAATCCAAAACGATAGGAGGGTTCGGCAAACAGCTCGCAGCGATCGACCTCGATAATCTCGTCGTCATAATGCTTATCTCTCATTTCGCGATCTCCTTTGGATTGCCGGAGGCCATTTCGATCGCCGCAACGATTCGCTGGTAGGTACCGCAACGACAGACATTGCCGTCCATGTGACGAACGATCTCATCTCTCGTAGGCCGTGCGTTTTTGTTAAGCAAGCCGACACCGGACATTATCATTCCCGAAGTGCAGTAGCCACACTGCATAGCGTCGGCTTTGAGAAACGCCTCCTGTAGCGGATGCAAATGACCGTCTTTCTCCAGACCTTCAATGGTTGTGATTTGTTTGCCGGAAACTTTGCCAACTTGAGTGACACACGAACGGGTCGGTTGACCATCGACCAGGACCGTGCACGCTCCACACCGAGCTTCGCCGCAACCATACTTCGTGCCCGTTAAGTCCAAGTCGTTACGTAAGGCGCTGAGCAGGCTAACTTCAGGTCCGACATTTAACGGCAGCTTCTTTCCGTTCACAGTTAGACTAGTGATATTTCCCATTGGATTGCCTCGGTTTTGGATTCGAGATTTGTCCGTGATTGTAGTACCAGGAGGGAAGATTTTCCATTTGTCATTTGTTACTCAGGGTCCGCCTTCCCAACCTGAGAGTCTGCTTAGAAGAGAAGTTTATTTGTTGGTAAGTGACTTTCCAACTTGAGGAGGGGACAGGGTGCACCTTCCTTAACCTGAGTGTAAAGTTGCGAGATTATTCGCTGGTTGTTAGCCAAACTTCGCCTTGCGCTTCCCTAAACTGCCAAAAGTGAGATAATTTGCAACGGCATATATACACTGCTCTTCGACCACCGGTCTGCTCCGTGTGAGAGATGTGTGTTTCGATTCTTGTTCTCGATAAATAATTCAGCAAAGAGAGAGTCTCTAAGAATGAGTACTGTGACTGAAAAAGCAACGGAAGTAACTGAAGAGAAAACCAATAAGTGGGTCTACCTTTTCGAAGAGGGCCCCGGAGACAACAAAGAGCTGCTGGGTGGCAAAGGCGCCGGCCTTTGTGAGATGACACGGGCGGGATTGCCAGTGCCTCCCGGCCTCGTAGTCACCACTGAAGCATGTAATGCTTTTTTTGAAAACGACAAAAACTTTCCCGACGGAATGTGGGAGCAGGTCAAAGACGGTCTGAAGAAGATCGAGGAGAAGGTTGGCAAACGTTTCGGCGACTCGAAAAATCCTCTGCTTGTTTCCGTCAGATCAGGCGCTGCGTTTTCAATGCCTGGAATGATGGATACGGTTCTTAACCTGGGTCTGAATGAAGAGACCGTGCAGGGACTGGCAACACAAACCGGAGACCTTCGCTTCGCCCTCGATGCTTACCGGCGCTTTGCTTCGTTATTTGGTGAAATCGTAATGGGTGTCGCGCACGCTAAGTTTGAACGCGTGCTGGATCGCTTCAAGGCCCAAACCACCGGTGGCCGCGATACGGATCTTAAAGCCGATCACCTTCGTGAGATCATAACCGCTGAGAAACAGATCATTCTGACCGAGCAGCAGGCAATTCCCGAGGATCCTTACGAGCAGTTGCGAGTGGCGATTGCCGCTGTGTTCAACTCCTGGATGGGCCGGCGAGCAATTGACTATCGACGTGTGAACCGGATCCCGGATTCGCTGGGCACTGCCGTGAATGTGCAGGCTATGGTCTTCGGTAACATGGGCGCGGGGAGTGGTACCGGCGTCGCGTTTACCCGCGATCCGTCCACTGGAAAAAAAGAACTCTATGGCGAGTATTTGCTGAATGCCCAGGGCGAAGACGTCGTTGCCGGCATCCGTACTCCCAATCCGATCTCCCAACTAAAAAAAGAACTGCCCGCGGTGTACGAGCAGTTCGCTTCCATTGCAAATCTTCTCGAGCGGCATTATCACGACATGCAAGACTGCGAATTCACGATCGAGCGGGGCAAACTTTGGATGCTGCAAACACGGACAGGCAAACGTAGTGGTGCGGCCGCCGTGCGCATCGCCGTTGAGATGGAATACGAAAAACTGATCGATCGCGCCACAGCAGTCCAGCGCGTTACCCCTGAACAATTGGATCAATTACTGCATCCGACAGTCGATCCCAAGACTAACGCTACGGTGTTGGCAACCGGGCTGCCCGCCAGTCCGGGCGCTGCACAAGGTCAAGTGGTATTCAGTCCTGACGATGCTGAGGAGCTGGCGCGTGAAGGCGCAAAGGTTGTGCTTGTCCGGCAAGAGACGAGCCCTGACGATTTCCACGGGATGGTAGCAGCGCAGGCAATTGTCACCGCGCGTGGGGGAATGACAAGCCACGCCGCAGTCGTTGCGCGGGGCATGGGCAAAACATGCGTGAGCGGCGCCAACGCATTGAATATCGACTACAGCCAGCAGCAGTTTACTGTTGACGGAACAGTCGTAACGAAAGGTGAATGGATCACGGTAGATGGCTCAACGGGCCGCGTGTTTCTCGGGCAGATACCTACGATTCAACCGACGCTGGGAAGTGATTTCTACAAGCTGATGACCTGGGCCGATCAGTTTCGCCGGCTGCGTGTCAGAGCCAATGCTGATACGCCGCTCGATGCCAAAACGGCACGGCAATTTGGCGCGGAAGGAATCGGACTCTGTCGTACGGAGCACATGTTCTTTGGCGATCAGCGACTTGCAGCGATGCGAGAGATGATTCTTTCCGAGGGGGTGGGCGCCCGCGAGAAGGCCCTTGAGAAGCTTTTGCCGCTTCAGCGCGGAGACTTTATTGGCATCTTCCGCGAGATGGCCGGCTTGCCTGTAACAATACGGCTGCTGGATCCCCCACTGCACGAGTTTCTACCAAATGTTGAAGAACTGACTGGTGAACTGGCCGAGTTGAAGATGGCGCTGAAACGGGCCGAATCACTCGGCGATATGGATCATGTGCTCGACGATATCGACGAGAAGCGCTTGCTCCTGCGTCAGGTAAATCGAATACGCGAGGCGAATCCCATGCTGGGATTTCGCGGGTGTCGGCTGGGTTTGTTATTTCCCGAAGTCACCAAAATGCAGTGTCGTGCGATATTTGAAGCGGCCTGCCAGGTGCAGGGTGAAAAGAAAAAAGTCGAGCTCGAAATAATGGTTCCGCTCGTGTCGCTTAGTGAAGAGTTGCGGCAACAGGCGGAGTTAATTAATGAGGTGGCTCGGCAGGTCATGGGCGAGCATGGGATGACCATTGAATATCACGTAGGCACCATGATCGAGTTGCCACGCGCGGCCTTGATGGCAGATCACATAGCGGCTCACGCCGACTTTTTCTCATTTGGCACAAACGATCTGACCCAAACCACATTTGGCCTGAGCAGAGACGATTCGAGCCGCTTCTTACCGAACTATATTGAACGGAAGATTGTGGCGGACGATCCTTTTCAAGTGCTTGACCGCGAAGGTGTGGGCCAGCTCGTGCGCATGGGAACGGAACGCGGACGCAGCGTAAAGCCAGATCTTAAAGTTGGTATCTGCGGCGAACATGGCGGCGACCCACAATCAATCGCTTTTTGTAATGAAATTGGTCTCAACTACGTGAGTTGTTCACCATTCCGCGTTCCTGTAGCGCGTTTGGCCTCCGCGCAGGCGGCGCTGAACACAGACTCGAGTAAAGAAGTAATCAGTAATCAGGTGTAAATCTCCGATAAGCTTAGCGTTTCGAAAAGGGCAGAAATGCCTTTGCAACCTGCCTCGTCTCGTTCTAACATTACGCACCCTTAGCGTTCGCCCCGCTGAAGCCAGTCGTCAGATAGTTGTGCTTTGGTCTTCCGCTCAGCCACCGTTGGATTTGGCTGAATGTCTTGCCTTAAGTTACCCCAGCGCACAACTGCCGCGATCACCTTCTCCGCTTACTTGGCATGTAGGAAACGTTACTGCCTTTATCTTCATTAGATGTAGGAGGGGATCTCTCATGAGAGATTCCTCTATTCTCGAGGGCACTTGTTAACACAATGCAAGCACCGTGCGAACTAAACAGTTTCATGACCGCCTTCGCCCACGCGGCAGTCGGCATGGCCATCACGGATCTCAACGGGCGATTTGTCGGTGTTAACGACTCCTTCTGCCGAATTACTGGATATTCTTGCGCTGAACTTCGTTCGCTCGACCTCCTGTCGATAACACATCCTGACTATCGCGAATGGCAGACAAAGTTCGTCAAACAAATGATGGAACGGCACGTTCCCGCATTTGTTTTGGAGAAGCCATACGTTAAGAAGAGTGGAGAACTCGTATGGGTAAAAGACAGCGTGTCTCTGTTACGCGATCGCGAGGGAAAGGCAGTCAATATTCTTGCGTTGTGCCAGGACATCAGTGAAAGGGAAATTGTTCAGGAAGCGCTACGTGAGAGTGAAGAAAGATTTCGGGCGCAGTTTAGGGCCACACAGGTTCCCATCTTCTCGTGGCGGAGGGTCGGCAACGACTTCATACTCGTGGATTACAACGATGCTGCCGATCGCATGACTGCTCATTGGATTGCCAACCTCCTCGGTAGCAAGGCGTCAGAGCTGTATCTGAATACACCGCAGGTAATCGATGGGCTGGAGCAGTGCTTCATTAAGAAGAAGCCCATTCGCAAGATGGGCGACTTCCGCTTGCTGAGTACCGAAGAGCTAAAACATCTCGACGTAAGTTTTGTCTGGGTACCGCCGGATCTGGTGATGATTCATACGGAGGACATAACCGAACGCAAACGGGCGGAGAGTGAACTCAGAAAACAGAAGGAGATTCTGCAGAGAGTCTTCGATCAGATTCCACTCATGATTAGTTGTGTTGATGAGAATGGTCAACTGGAACTCGTAAACGAGGAGTGGGAGCGAACACTGGGCTGGACTCACAAGGAAATAGTTGAGAAAAACATCGACGTATTTGCAGAATGTTACCCTGACCCGGACTACCGTAAACGCGTGGATGCCTTCGTTGCCCGGTCAAACGCTCACTGGGAAGATTTTAAAACCAAAACCAGGGATGGCCGGATAATCGACACCTCCTGGACTAGGTTACAGTTATCGGATGGCACCAGCATCGGAATCGGTAAGGACATCACGCAGCAGAAGCGGGCGGAACAGTTGGGCGCGTCGTACGCCGCCCTGGCCCATGGACTAAGTGGAGCGCGTTCGCCTTTGGAAGCAGCCAAACTTATCGTCAAGACTGCGGATGAATTGTTCGGTTGGGATTCGTGCACTCTGGATCTTTACGACAGCGAAAAGGACGCGCTCTTTCCCATCCTGAACATCGATACCATTGGCGGAGAGCGACAGGACGTCACTCCACTCTTGACGGGGCAGCCTCCCACACACAGGGGCAGACGAGTAATAGAAAAAGGCGCAGAGCTGATTGTCAGTGACTTTCCCTATCTCTTCGTCAAGGGTTCGGTCCCGTTTGGTGACGCGGCCAGGCCATCTGCGACCATTATGTCGGTGCCAATCAGGCATGGGCCAAATATCATTGGCTTGTTCTCCATTCACAGCTATCAACCGCATCGTTATTCAGCGGCTTCACTTGATGAACTCCAGTCATTGGCTGATATGTGCGGGCAAGCGCTGAATCGTATCCGAGCTGAGCACTCCTTATACGAATCCGAGGAGCGATTTCGGCAAATCGCCGAAAATATCGACGAAGTTATTTGGATGGTTGACCTCGGCGTAAAGAATCTACTCTATATCAATCCTGCCTACGAAAGGATCTGGGGCCGTTCCTGCGAGAGTGCTTATGCTCGAATCCCGTCAGTTTTAGATGCGGTTCATCCTGACGATCGGAAGAAGGCCGAAAGAATGCTGCAGCAACGCTTACTAGGCGATTACCAGAGTCTCGAGTACCGGATCATAAGACCGGATGGTGCAGTGCGCTGGATTCGGACTCGCGCGTTTCCGATACGTGATGCGGAGGGGACAGCTTATAGACTGGCAGGAATTGCGGAGGACATTACCGAAAGCAAATGTGCCGAGACGGAATTGAGAAGTTATTCGCGGCGTTTGATTGAGGCCCAGGAATCAGAACGGAAGCACATCGCGCGCGAACTTCATGATGAGATTGGACAGGTGCTTACTGCGGTGAGGATCAACTTGCAAAGTCTGGAGCAATTGTGCGACAGCAGCTCGATTGTAAATCAAGTAGCCGAAGACATTCGCGTAATTGACGAGGCCCTTAGGCGCGTGCGCGACCTGTCGTTTGAGCTTCGCCCGTCGCTGCTTGATGATCTGGGACTGGCCGCAGCCACGCGTTGGTATGTCGATCGATACATGAGGCGCGCTGCAATTAAGGCTGAGGTGCAGATCGATTCTGAAATTTCACAGATACGATTGTCACGCGACGTCGAGACCGCATGTTTTCGCATCCTCCAGGAGGCTCTTGCTAATGTGGCGCGCCACGCGCAAGCCCGAAACGTCTCGATCACTTTGCGTAACTTTGGCTCAACGCTCCAGTTGTCTGTCAAAGACAATGGGATTGGTATTGAGTCGACCTGTCTTCAGAACAGCAGCGACCAGTCAACTACGCTGGGCTTGCGGGGCATGGAAGAACGCGCGCTCGCTGTTGCTGGACGGCTGGATATTGTTTCAGCGCAATCTCTGGGTACGGAAATCCGAGCGAGCTTTCCCATTGTTCACGCAGGCAACGGAAGTGACTTCGCATTTAGGCGGCCGGGTTCAAAGCCCGAATTGAGTGGACAACCTTGATTGCGGATACCAGCAGACCCAATCCAATGATCAGTATTCGATGACTCAAAGCGCAGGCAGGCACTCAGCGAGAATGGGGAATTCCGGGAAAGAAGAGCTAAAGTCAACCAACCCGATTCGTGTCGTGCTGGCGGACGATCACGCCCTGGTACGTGCCGGTATTCGTGCATTGCTTGAAAGAATACGTGGTGTCGAAGTCTTGGCTGAGGCTGGAGATGGCCAGGAAGCGTTGCGGCTAATTAAGGAACTGCACCCCGATATCATTTTGCTGGACATTGCCATGCCGGTCCTAAGTGGACTGGACGTGCTGCGAGAAACGACGGCCAATTTTCCGGAGTTGCGGGTCATTATTCTCACCGTTCATGAGACTGAAGAATACGCGATGTACGCGTTGCGAAGCGGAGCCGCGGGCTTCGTACCGAAAAGCGCGGCTAGCGCAGAATTGGAAGTGGCACTCAAGAGAGTAGCCCATGGGGAGAGATATCTATCGCCGGAAATCTCGAAGCACGCAGTCGCGAATCAATATTCAGGAGCGAGCGTAAGCTCGCAATTGGTCGAACTCACTCCGCGCCAGCGAGAAGTTCTGAAAATGATCGCCAAGGGACATTCAACCAAGGACATCGCCCGAACTCTGGAAATTAGCGCGAAGACAGTCGAAACGCACCGGGCCCAACTAATGGAGAGGCTGCAGATATTTGATGTCGCGGGCCTCGTTCGTTTCGCAATCAGGACAGGGCTAATCAAAATTGACGACTAGTGCAGAGGTCAACGATGTTCTCGCATTGATTCAGCCGCTCAACGCACATCCGCCAAAACTCGTTCCGATACCGTCCCACTAGTTGGTAGTGTTGAGTTTATATGAAGTAAGGTTGATTATAGTGAGTAAGTAAGCGGCATATAACAATGGAGGTCACATCATATGTATGCGGCGGTCCTACGGGGTGGCACAATTCGCCGCGGTGATTCTGTCAGACGGGCCGCGTAACCCAAGACAAGGGCGATTTACGCAGATGGAGGTAAACGATGACTACGAGCAATCAACCCACTCTCTACGAGCGGCTCGGCGGTGTGTACAGTATCGCCACGGTGGTGGATGACTTCATCGACCGGGTCATGTCAGACCCGCGCTTAAACGCTAACCCGCGCGTGGACGAAGCGCATCATCGGGTGTCGCCTGCGGGTTTTAAGTACTATGTGACTGAAATGGTCTGCGGGGCGACCGGCGGACCGCAAAAGTACACCGGTCGCACTATGAAGGATTCGCATCAGGCGCTGATGATCACCGGCGCTGAGTGGCAGGCATTTCTCGACGACTTTCAGCAGACGATGGACAAGTTCGGCGTGCCGCAGACCGAGCAAGAGGAGTTGAAGGCAATCGTGGATAGCACCCGAGCGGACATCGTCGTCTGAATTCGTACCGCTTCGCTTTCTGCTGAAGGCTGCAAGCCGGTCAGCGTTCCCTACAGGCTTGTAAATTAGACCAACGACCATGCCGGCAACGGTCCACTCAGCGAAATAGGCGACAGCCTGTGGGAGGGTGAGTCTTAACCCGATGTTCAGGTTCACATAGTTGTGGATCACAAACGAGCAGAGAACAAGACGTGAGTAGTTCATTGCATGGCAAATATGTTCCTGAATCTATTCAGAATATTGGGGTTGGTATCGTTGAGCACTTCTTTGCCTCCTTAGGTTTTGTCTGTTCGTCGTCAGTAGAAGTTGCGCCGTGAATGATGAGATTCTTCCGCCCTGGACCGACGTGATGCGACGATCAGACCAGTACGTTCGAGCCCCGATTAGCGATAGAAATAAGGATCGAGAACGCGAACCTCAGTGATCCGATCGACCGGCAGATTGTTCCGCTTGGCCGTGCGGCGAATGGCTTCAGGCGACGGCGCATCGTATGCGCAGTAGGTCTTCTTTCCATCGTCGCTCACGTAAGAATGAATCCAGGTCACGCTTTCTTCTTCATTATTCAGCACAACCATCCGACACATCTCTGCGCCTTCGTCGTTGAGTGGAATTCTCAGACCTTCTGGAAAGCTTCGTTCAACCATATAGCGCGGCATAACAGTACCTCCTGTCCTTCTGTGCGAGTTTTCAAGTCGACAAGAGAGTACAGAACGGGCGCTGGCGGCGCATCGGGTGTATTGCCTATTTTGGGGCGGGTCGTTACCTATTTTGATTTATGAGGCCTGACTGCAAGGCAACTGACACAGCTTCGGCGCGGGTGTGCACGTCGAGCTTTGCGAGGATGGCGGAGACGTGATGGTCGACTGTCTTGGGCGAGATAAATAGCTGGTGGGCAATTTCGGCGTTGGCGAATCCGTCAGTCATCAACGCCAGCACTTCCATCTGCCGGTTTGTGAGTCCCACAGGGTTCTCTTTCGTACTTGGTCTTGGCCCGCGCGGAATGCCGCGCACGCCTGTTGCGCGCAACGTTTGGCGTAGTCTTTCGGCTGCCGGGCCTGCTCCAAGTCTCTGAAAAATCTCGAGAGCCGCGAGCTGCGCCGATTCGTCCCCGCCTGCTAGCGCCATCGCCTCTTCATAAGGGCAGCCAGTTTCTTTCCACGCTTCGGCGGCGGCGCGCCAATCGCGTGACATTTGGAGCGCGTAAGGCGCGGCAATTTTTTCCTGCGTTTCTATAGCGTCACTAGCGCGCCACACCCAGAAAGCAAACTCTCCCTGAAGCCACGGGTCATCGTGGCCTTTTGCCATGTTGAGAACAAAGCTGGCCTCGTCCCTCATCTGTTCGAAGTCGCCTTTTAGCCAGGCAATCTCTGCGCGCGCCGAAGCGACGGGGGCAATGCGTTGCAGCTCTTTGGTCTGCATTGCCAGCTCGCGAGCCTCAGCCAGCAACCGCGCGGCATCGGGATCGCCACGACGGACTCGCACGTGGCCGAGCACCGCAAGTGCTGGAATCTTAGTGATAGGCGATACTCGATAATGGCTCAGCACAAACCCCGCATCATCGGATGCACTGTCCCATTCGCCCTGCTCGAAATGGGCGCGCGCACGCCACGCCGTCATGTAAAGTGTCCACGAATCGAGGTCGTGTTCTGTAGTGTAAGCAATTCCGTCACTAAGATAGCGGCTTGCCAGACGATAATTGCGGTCTCTCACTGCGACGGAAGCAAGATTGGTCAAAGCGCGAGCCGCGTGTTCCTGAAAACCGTTCGCCAACGCGAGCCGCAAACTCTCTTCGAGCTTGATGCGGCCCTGCTCGTCGTGAGCAAGTAACTCTGCCGTCCCGACATTGTTGAGCGCATGAACGAGAGTTTCAGTCGTGCCCAGTTCTTCAGCCAATTCAATTGCGCGCGAACCCCAGCGCACCGCTTCCTGATCCTCATCTGCGAGCATGTGAAGTTGCGCACGATTGCTGTATGCCATTGCCAATTCCGGGCTGGGTGGCAGGTCCTCTAAAATCGCCACAGCTTCAATGCTGTGGCCTTCCGCTTCTGTCTTGCGACCTAGAAACCAGGTGAGTCGTGACATCCACCGGAGGTTATCGCCCTGGCGACGCTTGTCACCGAGACGCTTCCAAATTTCGAGAGCTTCGCGGCGAACCCGCAAAGCCTCCTCACTTTGATTCGTGAGGTAGCATTCATACGAGCGGCTTTCCAATAATGCGGCACGTTCTTCCGCCGCAAGCCTGTCGGCATATCTCAATGCAGTCTGGTAATGCGACGCTGATTCACGATGCGCGTTGAGCGCGGCTGCCTGTCTTGCTGCGATGGGAGCGTGTTTAAGCACTGCCGCGCTGTCGCCGGCTTGCGCTGCGTGATGAACTATCCGCGGCAACAACGCTTCGGAGCCACGATTGAGCAAAGCTTTCAATACGAGATGGTGCAGGCTCTGGCGACGAGGAGCAGTTAGTGAATCTTCAATGGCGAGGCGCGCAAGCTCGTGTCGAAAGGCAATAGCTTCGCTATCAGAGAGCAGCATCCCTGCGCTCACGCATTCTTCGAGGGCGTATCCATCGGGGCTGATTGTGTCACCGAGCAGCCACATCTCAGTTCTTGCAGGAACGACCGACACAAGTTCCAACGCAGCGCGAGCAGCAGGTGAAAGCCGCCCGGCGCGAGACAGCACAGCATCGCGGACGGTAACAGGCACGCCCGACTCTTTACTTGCCAGCGCTTCCGTGACGAAGAACGGATTGCCGCCCGTCACCGCATAAAGGTCTTCAATGTGTCGGCTCGCGTTCGCTGCAAGCTGTTCTACTGCGGC
>Ga0137389_10002013_pt1 | contig 12203 bp, 10 predicted proteins | sample 15con2h14BmetaG_FD_104645 | JGI IMG/M metagenome (GOLD analysis project Ga0137389, IMG submission 104645) | Vadose zone soil microbial communities from Angelo Coast Range Reserve, California, USA - 15con2h1.4B metaG | ecosystem: Environmental > Terrestrial > Soil > Vadose zone > Saprolite...
CTATCTCAGCCCAAGCATCTCGCAAACTGTAGTGGGAGCTTATCTCTCCAAGGGTACCGTTTCATCCGACGCGTTGTCTGGACGGGAGCGCCAAGTTCTCCAATTGGTTGGTGAAGGAAAGTCGACCAAGGACATCGCTATGCAGCTAGGGATCAGCGTGAAGACCGCTGAATCCCGCAGGGCAAGACTGATGAAAAAGCTCGATATTCATGAAACCGCAAGCTTGGTGCGCTACGCCATTCGTCGGGGTTTGATCCAGGCCTAACCGCCTTCACACCAGCATTCGCCCCAAACCGTTATCGGTCCAAACGGTTCGGTTTCCAGTCAACGGCGATCGACCAGTGAAATCCTGGAGCCGAGAGTGGGAGTTGAACCCACGACCTGCCGATTGCGATTCAGAAACCTAAGTGCCATATGTTTCAGGCGGTTTCCCAAATCGACAGTACACAGAAACAGGCGCATGTAGGCCCCGTTGTTACGAAGGATGTTACGAAGAATTCAGTATCTCGAGGGATGAGTCGGTCGCGAGGTTGGGAGTCATCCCATGTAATGAGCTCTGAGTAATGCTTTTTGTCACTGGCGAGGGATCTTGATGGAAGTTGTGGACTTGATTTCCGTAAGCGCACTGCAACTGTAGCGGTTTCAGGAAGATAAGAGACTGCTGCCGGATCATCTCCTGCACCAGCCTCGCTACTGATCGGGTCTTTAACCCAGAGGAATAGAGGAAACAACCCGATTGCCTGGGTTCGAGGCATTTCTTAACCTGCCCGCGAACGATGTTCACGCGCATTTTACTTGCCGATGATCATACCCTGATCCGCCGGGGACTGAGGGCATTATTGGAAAACAAGGATTCCAAGTGGTTTCTGAGACTTCGGATGGACAAGAAGCATTGCGCTCGGTAAAAAAAGACCCAACCTGATGTGGCAATCATGGACATCAGGATGCCGGTCTTGAATGCCGTGGACGCCGCTCGCGAACTGAAGAAATCATCGCCGAAGACAAAGGTAATTCCTCTTACTCAGCATGACGAAGATCAGTATGTCACGGACGCTTTGCGCGCCGGAGTCAAAGGATATGTCCTAAAGAGCCAGGCGGCAGACGATCTCGTCCACGCGATACAAGAAGTCTGTCGCGGCTCTGTCTATCTTAGCCCGAACATATCGGGCGCTGTCGTTGATGCTTACCTGTCTAAGACCTATGTTTCGACCGACCCTCTCTCAGGAGGTGAGCGTCAAGATCTACAATTAGTCGGTGAAGGAAAGTCCACGAAAGACATCGCGGCACACCTGGGGATAAGTGTAAAAACCGCCGAGTCGCACAGAACAAGACTGATGAAGAAGCTTCGATATTCATGAAACTGCAAGTTTGGTTCGCTACGCGATTCGGCATGGTTTAATCCAGGCCTAACACCACACCACCCCCAAGAGGTTTGCCTGCAGACAGTTCTGAGTCGTTTCACGAAGTTGAAATGGGTAATTCACCGGATTGAAAGCATTTGTCAACTGGCTATGCTGCAACCAGAGGAGCGGGCCGCCTCCGTGCTCAGAGCCCCACCTCAACCACCCCAACTACCGAGCTGCCCTGACACGGAGGCGGCCCAAACTCACAGCGTTGGAGAGGAATTCAGCGGACACGGGAAGAAAGACATCATCGCTGAAATTCTTATTGGTTCCCGTAACTTTTCTGCACCCTCCAGCCGGGTGCAGGTTAAGGGAACCCGACTTGGAAGGTCATTTCGCAAATGGCTGCGCGGTCCGGAAGACTTGAGAAACGAACGCGGCTGACTGTCCCAATGCAGATTTCCAGCCTTCAGCACCCGACTGCTACAGAGCGGACGACGACGGAAAACGTGTGCTCTCTGGGAGTGCGCCTCTTGATGCAGCGGCCTGAGGAGTTGAATGAACGATTGTTGATCAGGTCCCTGGATGGAGAACTGCAGACCCTCGCGCGAGTAGTTTATTGCCAGCGGCTCTCAGATGTGTGTTTTGGGGTGGGATTGCAATTCCAACAGAGTGCCGGCAACTGGCTGAGAAAGTTGCTCTCTAAGTTTGAGCGGTGATCTAGCGGGAATCCACGCCGCCTCAGCAATCTCACAAAAAAACTAAACGCTATCTGTGCGACTTCACCTGCTCCAACTATAACCGCTTCTGTAGAGCACCCGCCCGCTAGGGTCGGGTGCTGCTCCAGACTCGGCAAGCGGAGCGCGTTGATGGGGTGAAGGTTACTGTTCGAAAATCAAGATGGCCGGGTTTGTATCGCTTATGGAGGCCACAACGAACTTCGAAGAGGAAATCACGTATATGACGCCATTGCCGCCAATGTTCCCTGCGATGGTTCCCCTTCCATTTGTTGGGGATGAGGAGATGAAGTATGTAGCGTTGACCGATTCGCCCAAAGTCGGCCCGCTGGGAGCGCCGATATCCTCGGTGCCTATGATACTGCCGGTCGGGATAGCGCCATTTGCAGTAAACTCGCCGGAGAAGATGGAAACACCAAGCGCGGCAGGCGTGGTCGCCGAGCCGGCATACTTACCCATAACAGCGGTATTGGTGAACGACCCCGCTGCTTGCGCCTCGCCGAAGCCGAACAACACAGAGCCGTCCGGAACGATGAAGAACGCCTGATTCGAGCTGACCAGGTAAGCGGCAAGGTAAGCCCCGCCAAGACGGAATGCGGCCCGCCCGTTACTTGTAACGGCATATGTTCCCGCCAGACCATTTACTGAGCTGGATCCACCACCGCAGTTCTGGTCATATGTGAGGTTGGCGATCCCTACGCCATTGGTCGAGAGCAGGCCGGCGATCACATTCGCTGCCGCATTTGCTCCCCCAGGGCAGATCGTGCGTCCCGTAAGGTACATCACCGTATTTCCATTCAGCGAAGTGCTGGAGAATCCGCCCACGGGGGTCTGTTGCTGGAGGAGCATACCGTTTAGCAGCGGGGTCAAAGGCGAGACAACATCCATTTCCATGGCAAACAACTTTCCGGCGTTAACGACGTAAAAGACAAAGTCAAGGTTCTGCGGCGCTCCGCCGAGCAAGGCAGGGAGGTTGATTATTCCGCGCCCGGTCGCCGTGTCGGTCACCATGTAACTCGCGGCGAACACATCTAAGGTCGTGAATGTCCCTGATTGGTTGGCGTCCGCGGCCCCGTTGCTGAGCATTCCGGATCCGTTTGCGGTAAAACGGCCCGCAATCGCCGTACGATTGTTTGACTGGTCGAAGCCGACAACGGCAAACGCATAGTCGCCCGTGATTTTGGCCGTGCTATATGCAGTGGTGTCCACCTTCTCCACAGTCCCGGAGCCGACTGTGCCGTGTCCTCCGCCGGCATCGATCTCGACAAGCTTGGCATTGCCATTAGCCATCATGGCGAAGGCCAGCGTCCCGCCGCCCGGAATGTTCAGGTTCATCACACCCCTGTTGTCCATGCCGATCGAATAGGTTCCGGTAAACGTTTGAGCCACCGCCTTTTCCATAGCGCCTACGCCGTTGGCGTCAAGTTCGCCGTTCGTCAGATTTCCGGCACCATCCGCAGTGAACCTGCCGACAGCAGTAAAGGGAGTCGAGGCACCGCTGCCTCCGGTGGTCATTCCGTTGAAGCTAAATGCGTAGTCGCCCTTGAGCGCTGCGTTATTCACACCCGAAGTTCCTTGGGCTCGCACTGCAGAAGAGAAAACCAACCCAAAACACAACATGAGCAGAACATTCAGCTTTCGCATACTTTCCTCTTTCCTCTCTTCGCTGACTCGATGACTGGATGGAACTTTTTCGCTCTAAACCAGCGATCCATCGCGCTTCAACTGAATCGCGCTCTCCCTCCGCTAAGTAGCGCCTGTGATGTTCAAACGCAATCGGGCGGATACTGGAAAACTTCATCAGGGAAATGCTTAAACGGCGTTTACACGACCACAAACAAGATGGGATGAGCGAGTCGGCTGCGCTCACCGTGCGATCAGAGAAATCTTAGGGACAGCGGCCAGCTCAGAACCGAGTGTCTTGCCATTTCTAATCCACCAGGTGACTTTGAAGGGCGTAGCGAATTAGTTCCGCATTTGTTTTCATTCCGGTCTTCTTTAGAATCCGCGCGCGATAGGTGCTGACTGTCTTCACGCTAAGGGAAAGCTCCTCGGCTATTCCTTTGACAGTCTTCCCGGAAGCAATCATCCGCAATACTTGGAACTCGCGGTCCGACAAGAGTTCGTAAAGTTGTACATTGGATCCTTTTTTCTGATCAACGGCTAGCTTCTCGGTGAAAGTTGCGCCAACGCGCCGTCCGCCTCCCACTATTTTCTTAATCGCTACTTTTAGCTCGTCCGGCGAACAATCTTTAGTCAAGCAGCCAGCCGCAGAGGCTTCGAGTGTCGGTCGCGCAAATTGCTCAGGGTGCATGCTCAAAAGAAGAATCGGCAATTTGGGTCGCAAACGCTTTAAGTCATCCAAGACGGCGAGTCCGCCCCCGGGAATTTTCATATCCAGGATGATTACATCCCAGTCTCGGCGATGCACATGCTCAAGCGCCTCCTGGGCTGTTCTTGCTTCGCCAAAGGTCACTCTGGAGAATGCTTCTGCCAGAGTCTCCTTCAGTCCCCGGCGAAATAATGCAAGGCCGTCAGCAATCAGAACTCTCATTGTGAGTTTTCTTGCGGGCTTTAGCGCGGCAAGGAAAGCTCTGCATCTTCCTTGCGAGATGGGCGCCAAAATAGGAAGCTTTCCTTGCAACTGCTTCAGATTCAAGCAGTTGCTGCCAAGTAGGTCATCGGCGCCTCAGTCGAACGTGTAGGAATAGGGAGCACTACCCGTTCAGGCAAGCAACGTCCATGCCCAATTCTTGGACCTGTGACCAGTTGAACCGCATCGGCGGATCGGCTCAGACTCACTCCTAGGAGTTCTGGTAGTCATAAAACCCCGGGATGCTGCTCTCGACCGTGCTGTTCTTCCTCCTCTCCACGAAACGAGCCAACTGCCGGGGCAAGAAACAGAGGGAGAGAACGGTGCGTCAATATTGCCTAGCTTTATTGGTTTTGGTATTTGCGACTTTGAATGGCGGGTGCGCCGGACTTGTTTCCGGAACAAACGGCGGAGCCTTGGCGACACCCTCCGTTGCGACGGAGCCGACGGACCAAACGGTTACTGTGGGTCAAACCGCCACCTTCAGTGTTGTTGCTGCGGGCTCTGCCCCGTTGAACTATCAGTGGAATAAGAATGGGACTGCTATTACCAGCGCAACGTCCGCTAGCTACACGACGCCTGCAACGATCGCCTCTGACGATGGGGCACAGTTCACGGCGCTGATTAGCAACAAGGTGGGGAGAGTAACCAGCAACCCCGTCTCACTCCATGTAAAGGTGCGGGTAGCCCCATCGATCACAACACAGCCAGCCAACCAAACCGTGACCGCCGGCCAGACCGCGACGTTCACGGTCCTAGCCAGCGGCATGGCGCCGCTGAGTTACCAGTGGCTGAAGAATGGGGCCAACGTAGCGGGCGCGACTTCGTCGAGTTATACGACGCCCTTAACGACTACGGCCGATGGCGGCTCGACGTTTAATGTGGTTGTGAGTAACACAGCTGGAACTGCGACGAGCAATGCAGCCACGCTGACCGTGAATGCCGCTTCGGTAGCGCCAACGATCACCACGCAGCCGGTAAGTCAGGCCGTGACGGCAGGCCAAACAGCAACGTTCTCAGAAGTAGCCACGGGCACGACGCCGCTGAGTTACCAGTGGCTGAAGAACGGAGCGAACATCGCGGGCGCGACTTCGTCGAGTTATACGACGCCCTTAACGACTACGGCCGATGGCGGCTCGACGTTTAATGTGGTTGTGAGTAACACAGCCGGAACCGCGACGAGCAATGCGGCCACACTGACCGTGAATGCTGCTCCGGTGGCGCCAACAATCACCACGCAGCCAGCGAATCAGACCGTGACGGCGGGCCAGACAGCAACTTTCATCGTGGTGGCCAGCGGCACGGCGCCGCTGAACCACCAGTGGCAGAAGAACGGGGCAAACATCGCTGGCGCGACTTCGTCCAGCTATACCACCCCCGCGACAATCAGCTTCGACAACGGAACGCGGTTCACGGTGGTGGTCAGCAACAGCACTGGAAGCGTGACTAGCAGCGCGGCTACCCTCACGGTGAATGCTGCACCGGTGGCCCCTTCAATCACAACTCAACCCTTAAGCCAAACTGTGACGGGTGGCCAAACAGCAACATTCTCAGTAACTGCGACGGGCACATCACCTCTCGGCTATCAGTGGAGTAAGAATGGAACAGCTATCAGCGGCGCAATTTCTGCGAGCTACATGACTCCCCCCACAACCGCGACGGATAACGGCGCACAATTCACCGTGGTGGTTAGCAACTCCGTAGGGAGCGTCACGAGCAACGCTGGCACTCTCACAGTGAATGCCGCAACATACTTGCTCAATGCCAACCCAACAACTATAAATTTTGGGAACGTCAATACCGGCTCTAGCAGCAGTCTATCTGTGACACTCACGAACTCCGGCAATTCCAGCGTGACGATTTCGAGCGTCAATTTTACTGGTGCGGGCTTCACTGCCAGTGGGGTGCTTGCCGGAACAATTCTGAATGCCGGACGGTCTGCTACTTTGACAGTGAATTTTGCTCCAGCAGGCGCAGGGAGTGTGACGGGCAACGTCTCCGTGGCAAGCAATGCCACGAACTCTCCTACGGTGATCCCGGTAAGTGGAAGTGGTGTACAACAGAGCGCAGCCTTTCCAGTCTTGGTCATGTCTAGTCTTCTCAGAGTAGGGCAAGCTGATTCTCCTGGTACCACCTCCTCGATAGCTTTGTCGGGTGCCCGCGGGGAAACTGTCGACGCGCAGGTCATTGTGCAAGGACCGGCCGGTGGCTTGACCAACGTGAACCTCAGCACCTCGGGGTTGACGGGTCCAGGTGGTGCGACGATTGCGGCATCGAGCGTCACGCTCTACCGCGAGTACTACATCGCTGTGACCGGCACCGCCAATTACGGTGGCGGGAGCAATCCACCTCTCGGTTCGGGCACTTACTCTGAGCCGCTCATTCCTTTCAATGATCCCGAAACGGGTTCGCCGCTGTGTGGAACAGGGGCGGTCCTGAAAGCTTGCAATGCCAGTGTTGGCGCCGGCCAGAATCAACCCTACTGGATCGACATTTCCGTGCCCCATGGCGCTACCAACGTTCCGCCAGGAACCTACACCGGCAACATTTTCGTCACTTCCGATCAGGGCAACGCCACAGTTCCCGTCACGCTGACGGTTTGGAACTTTGGACTTCCTGTGCAGCCCTCGGAACTTTCCCTCTGGACCCTGTGGCCGCCCGGCCCCGGCAACACTACAACCACCTTGGCGCAAGCCCTGATGCGCAACAAGGTCATGGGCTGGTACGACGTCGCCACAAATGCGTCCTCCGACATCACCAATTTCGGCCTCAACCGCTCCGGACTCGACAGCTACTACTTCATCGGCATTCAGTGCAATGGTTCTTACAGCAGCATTCCTTCGACCAGCCAGATTAATGCGGCCGGGGCCAATTTTCCGGCAGGGCTAGGGCTGGACTTCTACCTCGCCGACGAATTGAATGGCTGCGCCGGCGATTACACGCCCATCAAAACCATGGCTGCCAACGCCCACGCTGCTAATCGCAGCGTCAAGACCATGATGACCGTCAACACCACAGACCCAAATCTATACGGCGCCATCGACCACTGGGTGCTGCTCGACTCCGTGCAGCAATGGCCCGCTCTGCCGTTTACGGGCGGGGGCGATCTCTGGAGCTACACCAGTTGTAACGCGGGCTTCGGCAACACACCCGAATGGATGGTGGACTATCCGCCGATCAACGAACGCATCCAAGCAGGGTTCTTGAACTGGACGCAAGGAGCGACCGGGATCCTTTACTACCGCTCCGACGGTTGGACTGCCGGAAACGCTATCGGCAGTTGGAACAACGTGGACACGACTGCGTGTGGTGGCGGCCTGGGCAGACCGGGCGATGGAATATTCCTATATCCGCCAGCTCCCATTGCTTCCACGGAATCCGCTCCCGGGATTCGTCTGAAGGCCATCCGCGACGGCATCCAGGACTACGAATACGCCCAGATTCTCGCCAACTTGGGCCAAGTCTCGTTCTTGAATCCAATCATTCTGCCCATCGCCACAAGCTGGGCCAACTGGACTCACAGCACAACTGCCCTAGAAGGGGCGCGCCTGCAACTAGGCCAACAACTCAATCTCCTTGCCCCGCCAGGCTTCTGAAGCACTGGCCGGACTTGCCGCCAATTCAGCTTGGAATTCGCTCGCGAGCTGTCCCATCGTCAAGCATCTCAAGTCCTCGTTGCGCACGAGCTTGCCAAGCTCTTCGAGAAAAGGCGCTACCACGTTTTCCAGCCGTGGCAACTCCGGATAAAGGTTTTCCGGGTGGAACCACACGTGGAAAACCCCGCCGCTTCGTAGCACGCGTTCCAATCCTTTTCTCAGCCGCCGCAAACGAATCGCGTCAGGTATGTACTTCCGCCAGCCAGCCGCGCAGCGGATCATGAGCGATCCTGGAATCGAAACGATCCCTTCTTTGAGCGAAGGCTCGACCGCGCGCGGTGATACGCACATGAAATCTGCCAACACCATCCAAAGGGACTTGAGTTTCGCGCTCGCAAAGCGAACCGGTAATTCATCAACGTCGCGGAAACAGGTAAACCCTGCATCATGCAGCTCAGGAAGATAAGCGACCAAATTCCGCGGAAAAACGAAACAGGTGGTTGGGATTCCCAATTCTCGCGCGGTCTGAGCGCAATGATTGTACTCAGCGATAGCGCGTTCCCGCGTCATGCCGGGCCATCCGAAGGGGACGTGTGAAAACGAATGAAAGCCAATTTCCTGTTCGGGCTCTGCCCTTCTGATCATTTCAACCAGGCTCGCCCCGAACCATTCCGGATTTCTCGATTCCTCTCCTTCCCTCGGAACGTAAGTAAACCAAGGTTTCGAGAAGTGACGATACGCGACCTCCGGCAGCCCTGCGACGTCAGGAAGTGAGCGGCGCATCATCGCGCCAACCACGGCCCAGGATGCGGATATGCCGTTGCGCGTGAGGTGGCTCAGCAAGTTGGGGACGCCGACATCGTGCGTCCACCGGCTCATCTTGAGCAGGTCATCATTGAAATAAAGATCGAACGTGCCCCAAGAGAGCTCTAAATCTAGGCTGATGACAACCGTTGGTTGGGTCATTTCGCTTTGAGTGCTATTTGCCGCGTGCGTTCCGCAACTCAACCTTCGATTTCAAGTGTTCGGCCTTAAGCGGAACGCCGTCCAGAAGAGCTTTACATCGGTTATAAAGATTCTTGTAAGCAAACAAGGGGAGATCCAGCAGCCCGGGCAAAGGATCGTCGATGGCCATCAGTGCGAACTGAATTGGACTAAGAAACGAGCGCAAATACGCCCCGAGACTCAGCCGCCCGCGAAGCATTTCGTGAACAGCCGCCGGAAAGTCTGTACTTGCGCGCATCCATCGTACACCGTTGCGTCCTGTTTGTTCCGCCACATCCCTGTTCATCATCATTCGCCAGAGCAGATACGGAAAGTCTGTCCCTGCGCGGCCGCCCAGCGGCGACCAGGTCCAAAGCCTCGGATTTATATCCAGAAGCTTGTAGCGTCCGTCTCGCGCGTCGAATTTGTACTCGATTTCGGCAAGGCCTGTGTACCGGATAGCAGCCAGTAGTCGTCGCGAAGGCCCCACAATCTCAGAGACGTCGAGCGTTTCCACAAACGAACTGGAGTAACCGAAGTCGACCGGGTATTGCCGCGTTCGCCGCGCAGTGAGCGAGGCGATGGGCTGTCCGTCGCAGCAAAGCGCCGCGTACGAGAACTGCGACTCACCACCGCCGGGAATCCGTTCCTGCAGAAGAATCAAATCTGGAGGAATCAACTCCCGGGCTTCGCGGTATCGCGCAAGGAGCTCTTCACGGTTTGCCACCGGCCAAGCTTTGTCCGCCGTGAAGCGATTGACCGCGACGTGCGCCGCGGGCTTGAGTATCGCCGGAAATGCACAAGCATCGAGATCCGATTCGCTGGCGGGAGACAGCGTCAGAGGATGGTCTACTTTTTCCTGCGCCGCTAACCGATACGTCAGTCGCTTATCGTAGGCCCACTGCAAAATGTCCCAAGTAGGCGTGGACACACGGTATCGGCACGACAACGCCACATGGAATTTCGAGAGCAAAGCAGCAGATTCATCGCTTGTGGGAAACAGCACCCATCCATCCAGCCTGTGCCGCGCGGCGAGGTCCAATAGATAGCCGACTTGTGCTTCGCACTCTCCGTTTGGCAATGGCAAGGTACGATGCGTGTAGCGAGAATAACTAGCCAGCTTGATGTTGGGTGAGGTGACCACCCACACGGGTACGCCCTGGCGACCTAAACTCCTTGCGATGGTGAGGCCGTTGAGGTTACCGCCTAAGACTAGCGCTCCACTTGTTTCAATCATGGATAGGGCTCAGCACATGTAACGGCACTAGCTTGCTCTCAGGTTGCGTCATGCGACTTCAGCAGGCAGCGGTTCGCCGACTTGAGCTCGACGGACCTCGGCCTTCCCGGCTACACAGCGGAGTAAAGCAGGCGAGGCGTAATGCGTGCCGACGACAAACTGCATCAGCGCGCCAAAACTCCAAACCGCCGGGGCACCAAGAAAGTGCAATCCAGGCACGGATGATTCCAGTCCCTCCCTGAGCCGCGGATAGCCATGAAAGCAATCGATGGCCTTTGCTAACTCCGGTGAAAGGAAGTCGTACTTGGAAGCGTCCACTCGATATCCGGTTCCTAGTAGGACATGGTCCACGGTTTTGTCACTTCCGTCATCCAGCCGGACTCTTATCCGCTCGCCAGCAGCGGCAGCGGAGACAATAGAGCGACCGAGACTCATAGGTACGTTCTGGAGCCGCGCCACTAGCCATTGCGCGCCAGCCGGCCGGATCGATCGTTTGCGGAGCCAGTCCTGAATCGACCGAGGAAGCCGCCGGGTCAAGTCCGGCCGCGCCACAATCTTGCTGATGCCCGCAGGGCCAACATCCGTTGGTGCATAGAGAAGCTTTGACACCGTCGGTCCCAAACCGTGTTGAAACGTCCTTGATATCGTGCCACCAAGCCAGCGAATCTGCCGCGTGCGCGCTACGATTTCGACTTCGGCACCGCCTTCATTCAGCAGCGCAGCGGATTCGAGTGCGCTCTGTCCGCTTCCGATTACCAGCACTCGCTTGCCAGAAAAGGCTTGCAGTTCGCGATGCTCACAGGTGTGCGACACGAGCGAGTTCGGGAGCCCCGCAAATTGCGCCGGTCGCCAAGCGAAAGAACCGATACCCGCAGCAACGACTACGCGGCCCGCCGTCAGCGTCTCGTCCGTTTCCAGGATGAGTCGAAAGCCCTTTGCCTTTGGCTCGACCCGAACAATCTTCCGTTGATCCAGGTCCGGCGCTACCTGACGTTGAAACCATCGCCCATAGTCGATAAAGCAATCCAGTGGTACCGGAGTGGAAAATCGCCTGGAGCTTGCTGCTTGGTATCTCTCCAGAGTCAACGACTGGTCCGGAGCGGCGAGGTGCGTCGCCGCCCAACCGGAGCGGAGCAACATGCCGACCGGCATGTTGCGCTCCCAAAAAGACATCGGTTCGCCGAACGTGTGCACGTCCAGCCCTTTTACCGTGCGCAAGTGAGCGGTGGCCGACAGCCCGTAAGGGCCGGCACCAATAACTGCTACGTCGCATTTCGTCATGTTTCGCTCCTGAAACTTGAAATCTTTCTCGCCGTCACCATCCTGACGAGAAAACCGTGACCTCGACTCACACAGGGAGAAATTCTTCGCCGGCATTATTTGTCGAACTGTGAAGTCATCCTGAGAGACTCCCTACGGGGGAGAGAACTGATTGAGTTGTTGGCCTAATTGCTGCCGCGCAGCTTCCAAGGCACTGGGGTCGAGAGCCCAGTTGGTCCAGCTCGTGGCAATCGGCACGAGAATGGAGTTCACTAAGGGGACTTGCCCGAGATTTTTGAGAATCTGGGCGTATTCGTAGTCCTGAATGCCGTCACGAATGGCCTTCAGACGGATTCCCGGTGCGGACTCGGTCGAGCCGATCGGTCCTGGGGGATAAAGGAATATGCCGTCACCCGGTCTGCCGAGGCCGCCGCCGCAAGCAGTGGTATCCAC
>Ga0137389_10002025_pt1 | contig 12171 bp, 10 predicted proteins | sample 15con2h14BmetaG_FD_104645 | JGI IMG/M metagenome (GOLD analysis project Ga0137389, IMG submission 104645) | Vadose zone soil microbial communities from Angelo Coast Range Reserve, California, USA - 15con2h1.4B metaG | ecosystem: Environmental > Terrestrial > Soil > Vadose zone > Saprolite...
CCGCGGTCAGCAATTTGGCGCTTGAGGGCATCACTGAGAATGTCCATCTTGTCGGAGATGTGATGCTGGACGCTCTCAACTGGGCGAGACAGCGCAGCGTTGGCGCCGAGAGAGCCTTCTTGCAGCGATTTGGACTGAAGAAAAAGCAGTACCTGGTTGCAACTCTGCATCGCAGCGAGAACACGGATGACGGTGCGCGGTTTCAGCGAATCCTCGAGACCTTCAATTCGCTGAATGAACCCGTTGTCTTTCCTGTGCACCCTCGGGCGCAGAAGATCATCAACGAAATCAACTTTCGTCCCAAAACCGATCTTCACCTTATTGACCCGGTTGGCTATCTGGAGATGGTCGCACTGGTAGGCGCGGCGCGGCTAATCCTGACCGACTCGGGCGGTCTGCAGAAAGAAGCCTACTGGCTGGGCATTCCCTGCGTCACCTTGCGGAATGAGACGGAATGGGTGGAGACGGTGGAAGCGGGCTGGAATGTTCTGGTAGGTTCCGAACCCGAGAGGATCGCCCGTACTGTGAAGACATTCATCCCCCCAGACGCGCGACCGCTCCTTTACGGAGACGGCACTGCGGCTGACAAGTGTGTCGATCTTATCGGACTCAAATCAGAGCCAATGGCTCTAGTTGGAAGGGCTTGATATGGAAACCAAATCACCTGGGAAAGCCCGCGTCAGGGTAACAGTTGTTGGCGTTGGATATTGGGGCAAAAACCTGGTGCGCAATTTTCACGAGCTTGGGGCGTTAGAGGCATTGTGCGATGCAGATCCGTCCGCGGAGGCAACCTGCAGAAGTCGCTACGAAGGGGTCAAGTTCGAGTCGGACTATACAAAGCTCCTCTCCGATCCGTCCGTTGATGCGGTAGCTCTCGCCACGCCTGCCGTCACCCACTATGAAATGGCCAAAGCCGCACTGGAAGCCGGTAAGGATGTCCTCGTCGAGAAACCATTGGCCATTGACGTCAAGCATGGAGAAGAACTGGTGAAACTGGCGGAAGCGAAAGGCCGGATCCTTATGGTCGGCCATATCCTCCGTTACCATCCCGCAATCCTGAAGCTGAAGCAGCTCGTTAAAGACGGCGTGCTGGGCAAGATCAACTATCTGTACTCGAACCGCTTGAACATCGGGAAGATCCGGACCGAGGAGAATATTCTTTGGAGCTTCGCGCCCCACGATATCTCGGTGATCCTGTCGCTCCTGGATGAAATGCCAGCCCGTGTTGCCTGCCAGGGCAGTGCGTACCTGAACCAGAACGTCGCGGACGTCACCTTGAGCCATTTTCAGTTCCCGAGCGGAGTACAGGCCCACATCTTTGTGAGCTGGCTGCACCCGATCAAGGAACAGCGCCTGGTGGTGGTCGGATCGGAAAAGATGGCGGTATTCGATGACACCGCAGAAAACAAGCTTGTCCTGTACCCACATAAGGTGGAATGGAAGAACCGGATACCTACGGCTGTGAAGGCGAACGCAGAGGCTGTCGCCCTGGATGGTAGCGAGCCACTCCGCGCCGAATGCCAGCACTTTCTCGACTGCGTGGCAACCCGAACTTCCCCGGTAAGCAATGGGGCGGAAGGTCTCAGAGTGCTGCGAGTGTTGGATGCCTGCCAGCGTGCTTTGCGCGACGGCGGTGTCGCTCTGGAAGCGAGCCCTACGAATGGGAAGAAGCAAGAACGGCCTTACTTCGTGCACGAATCAGCGTATGCGGATGAGGGAGCTGAAATCGGTGCCCATACCAAAATCTGGCACTTCTCGCACGTGATGAAAGGCGCCCGAATCGGCGAGCGTTGCGTCATCGGGCAAAACGTGAACGTCGATGGCGGCACCAACATCGGGAACAACGTCAAAATTCAAAATAACGTCTCGGTGTACACCGGTGCCGTGATCGAAGACGATGTGTTTCTCGGTCCATCGTGTGTGCTGACCAACGTCACCAATCCCCGCTCGCAGGTCAATCGGCACTCTCTTTACGAGACGACGCACTTGAAACGGGGATGCACCGTCGGCGCGAATTCGACGATCGTCTGCGGAGTCACAGTTGGACGCTACGCGTTTGTCGGAGCCGGGGCAGTGGTCACCAAGAACGTTCCGGACTTTGCACTGGTTGTCGGCAACCCAGCCCGCCAGGTCGGGTGGATGAGCCGGCATGGCCACCGTCTCGAGTCTCCTGATTCAGACGGCATCATGCGCTGCCCGGAAAGTGCGTACCGCTATCGGGAAGTTGAACCGGGCGTCCTTCGATGCTTGGATCTTGATGCAGAAGCTCCGCTTCCAGCCGAGTTGAGTGTTGGCAGTAAGTCATACCGGCAGGTTAAAGAGGAATCAAATCATGAATATTCCGCTGCTCGATCTTAAGGCGCAGTACGCGTCCATCAAAAACGAAGTCAACGCGGCCGTTGGGGAAGTGCTCGAGTCGCAGCACTTCATCCTGGGCCCGAAAGTGGACGAATGCGAGAAGGCGATTGCGGCCTACTCGAATTGCTCGCATGGAATCGGAGTCTCGTCGGGCAGTGATGCATTGTTGGCTTGCTTGATGGCCGAGAATATCGGCTCGGGCGACGAGGTGATCACCACCCCCTACACGTTCTTCGCGACGGTCGGAGCGATCGCGCGTCTCGGAGCCACGCCGGTGTTTGTCGACATCGACCCGGCCACCTATAACATCGACGTCTCCCAGATCGGAGCGAAGATCACAAAAAAGACGCGCGTAATTATGCCGGTCCATCTGTTCGGGCAGATCGCGGACATGGATCCGATCATGAACCTGGCGCAGGAGCAGGGACTGGTCGTCATCGAGGACGCCGCTCAGGCGATTGGTGCGGAATACAAAGGCCGCCGCGCCGGTTCGATCGGCCACTATGGATGCTTCTCGTTCTTCCCGTCAAAGAATCTTGGCGCGACTGGAGACGCTGGCATGATCGTGACCAACGATGCTGAGCGCGCAGAGAAACTGCGTGTCCTCCGCGGTCACGGGGCCAAGCCGAAGTACTATCACAGGGTTGTCGGGGGGAATTTCCGTCTCGACGCCATCCACGCCGCGGTCGTTTCTGCCAAGTTGCCGTACCTGGATTCGTGGACGGCTGGGCGCCAGCGCAACGCAAAGAGATACGATCAGCTTTTTCGCGAGGCAGAGCTTCCAATCGGTCTGCCAGCGGTGGCGACCAATCGCCACATCTTTAATCAGTATGTCATTCGCTCCTCGTCACGGGATCAATTGCAGGCATTCCTTAAGAAGAAGGGTGTGGGCAGTGAGGTGTATTACCCGGTGCCGATGCACCTGCAGGACTGTTTTGCCTACCTCGGAATTAAGGCCGGTGCGTTCCCCGAGAGTGAGCGAGCCGCCAAAGAGTCGCTTGCCATCCCGGTTTATCCGGAACTCAAGGACTCGCAGGCGCGTTACGTGGTCGAGTCGATTGGGGAATTTGTGGGGCCGGCAGCGCCTGTTGCAGCGGAACTGAGCCGCGCGTAGCTGCGGAGTGTAATTTTTGATCGGGATCATTTCAAAACCCAACCAACTGGAAACGGTAGAAGAGTTTTTTCAGCTCTTCAAAACCCCGTGGGAGTTCTACCGCCCTGGGGAGGCGTATTCCGTCGTTCTTGCTACCGCTGGCGAACTGTCGAACGTTCGTACGAAGCTGCTTGTGGTATATGGCCCGGAGACGAAGAGCATTGACGCGCACTTTGGGATTGCGCTCGGCAAGCGCCTCGAGTCTTCATATCTGACTCCCCGAGTCTCCTCGATTCCGACCTACTGCGAAGTATGTACTTTTGCTGATGCCAGCAGCGGAAGTCCCTGCGTTATGGCGGGTACGGAAACAGTCGGATTGAAGATCGATGGCTCTGACACGACTGTCATCCGTCTAGGCTATGACTTGTTCGATGAGGTGCAAGTCCTCCTGACCAACGGCCAGCCTTCCCAGAATGCTTCTACTCCCGCGCTCGACGCACACATCAGTATGTTGAGGGGATGGATACTCGAAGAGGGGATTCCGCTAATGGAGGTTCCCCCAGTTCCGGCCGGGTGCAACTTTATGGTGTGCCTGACCCACGACATTGATTTCATCGGGATACGGCCGCACAAGTTCGATCACACCCTTTTGGGATTTCTGTACCGGTCCACTGTCGGAGCGGTCAAAAATCTGTTTCGGGGCCGAATCACCATGGGGCGGTTGTTTGAAACCTGGCGAGCGGTTGCATCTCTCCCGTTAGTTTATCTCGGCTGGGCAAGAGATTTCTGGGAACCCTTCGAGTGGTACCTGAAGGCTGAAAACGGTCTGCCAGCAACTTACTTTCTAATTCCGTTTAAGGGTCGGGCTGGCGAGCGTGTGCCGGGGCCGCACGCAGCGCGACGGGCTACTGCCTATGACGTCACCGATCTCAGCGACTGGGCCGCAACTCTGAAGGACCAAGCGTGTGAAATCGGAGTTCACGGCCTCGACGCGTGGCACAGCGCAGAGAAAGGTCGCGCTGAGCGCGAGCGAATTGCCGCAGTCGCGGGCCAGTCTAAGATGGGCATCCGGATGCATTGGCTGCTGCAGGATTCAAGAACGATGAGTGTGTTGGAGGAAGCTGGCTTCGCCTACGACTCCACCGCCGGATACAACGAAACGGTCGGCTACCGCAACGGAACGACCCAGGTATTCCGGGCACTTGGCGCTAGAACGCTCCTGGAACTGCCGATGCATATTCAGGATGGAGCTCTTTTCTTTCCACAGAGAATGGACCTTTCGGAGTCGCAAGCGCAGGCACGCTGCCAACCAATCATCGACCATGCCATCCAGTCTGGTGGAGTGCTGACGTTGCTCTGGCACGACCGGAGCCACGGGCCAGAGCGGTTCTGGGGAGACTTTTACCTCAGGCTCCTTGAGGAACTGAAGTCGCTCAATGTCTGGTTTGGTTCAGCTGGGCAGGTGGTGACCTGGTTCGGTCAGCGGCGCGATGTGCGGTTCGAGCGGATAGGGACACCGGACGGCGTGCGAGCGCAATTGCGCTACGACGGTGGAGAGGTTCAGCCTCCATTCCGGATCAGAGTTTATGGAGCTACCAGAGGACGCACTGGTGTGGGGACCTCGGATTTTGCTGACATTTCCTGGGACGGGAAATCCCTCGAAGAACTCGACCTGAAGCTTCCCTGTGGTCCCGCAACGGCGGTTGCCACCCCAGCCCTTTCATAGTTCCAATGATAGCAGTCTGCCAGGTAGTTCAAAACGTCTACGAAATTGACCCGCGCGTGCGGCGGAAGGCCGAAGCCTTGGTCGCTGCCGGATACTCGGTCGACGTGCTGGCGCTGCGGGCCGACGGTGGCCAGAAGAACTACTGTTTGAACGACGTGAATGTTCGCACGCTTGCATTGGGCAAGATGCGTGGCTCCCGGGCGAGGTACTTCTTTGAGTACGCCACGTTCTTCCTTTGGATTTTCATCCGTGTACCTCTGCAGATGCTTCGGAGGCGTTACTCGGTTATCGATGTCAACTCGCTGCCAGATTTCCTGATCTTCGCCCCCATATTGGCGCGCTGGATGGGTGCGAAGCTGGTCCTCGACCTGCATGAAATCACACCCGAGTTCTACATGTCGAAGTACGGTATTGCAGAGAACTCGTGGACGATCCGGCTGCTGACTTACCTAGAGAAAATCAGCGTGAGATTCGCTGACCGCGTGATCACGATTAACGAGCCGATCGAGAATCTTCTTGCCGGTCGGGGATTGGATCGCTCGAAATCAACCGTCGTCATGAACGCGGCTGACGAGGCTCGCTTTGCTGCCAGTTCGAATTCGTCGTCTGCTCTGGCACCGCGGGACCCAGAAAAATTCGTGATGATGTATCACGGAACTCTCACCAACATCTACGGCCTTGACATCGCGATTGAAGCGTTTGCGCTGGCGCACGCAGAAATGCCCGGCGCTGAGCTGTGGATTCTAGGATCGGGATCGGAAAAGGATGCATTAGCGCAGCTGGCGCGAGCGCGTGGGCTGAGCGCGAAGGTCCGGCTGGTGGGACAAGTTCCGGCTACCGAAATACCCGGCTGGTTGGGTCAGTGCGATGCCGGTATCTTGCCCATTCGCCGCGACGTTTTCCTTGAGTTTGCTTTTCCGAACAAGCTGCCGGAATTCATCATCGCCGGCAAAACCGTCATTATATCGCGTCTGAAAACCATACGGCATTACTTCAGCGAGCGCGCGCTGGCATATTTTGAGCCGAACAACCCCAGGGACTTATCTCAGCAGATGGTACGTATTTACCGAGATCCTCAATTGCGGACTCGACTGGCTATCAGGGCGAAAGAGGAATACACGCCAATACGTTGGAGCCTGATGAAGCAGCGATACGTGACGTTGATCGAGGAGATGATGGGTGTTGCTGTACCACCGACGGCGAAGACGTCACCGACCGAAAGCACGACGGCGATTGCGCAATAATCCTCGTATTCAACGTTCTGACTGGGCGTTACACCTATGTGTGATCGAGCTGAAGCGGCGGATATCGAAGCCTGTGCGCAAAAGCTCTTGGCCTACTGTCAAGAAAATGACTGGGCCGGATACGACCCTTATGATGCCTTAAATAGTAGGGTATTAAAGGCTCTGCCCGTACTTGACTTTCGAGTACCGCGACTCGTTCTCACCCAAGCCTTGAAGCGAAGTCCGGTCAACCTCCGCCCTTTGCTGCAGATTCCGAAAACTCAGAATCCCAAAGGTCTTGCCCTTTTCTTGGCAGCTTTGTTGAAAGCACCCCAACTGTTCACGCAAGGAACAGTAGACCTTGTCGGTTTGCTGAAAGAGAAACTAGTGGCGCTTAGGTCGCCAGCCAGTGTCTACTGGTGTTGGGGGTACAGCTTTCCATGGCAGACCCGCACCATCATTGTTCCGCAGGGGACACCCAATCTAGTCTGCACGACATTCGTCGCGGGCGCACTCCTGGATGCCTATGAGCAGCGCCAAGACCCACAGTGTTTGAGCATGGCTGCGAGTGGAGCGGAGTTCATTTTGAATGAGCTCTACTGGGACGACGGTGATTCTGGTTGTGGTTTCAGCTATCCTCTGCCTGCACTTCGGAGCCGTACGCACAATGCGAATTTCCTTGCTGCCGCTCTATTCTGCCGTGTGTCCAAGCACACAGGCGAGGAAAAGTTCCTTGGTCCAGCCATGAGGGTGGCTCGCTACTCAGCCGCACAACAGCACATGGATGGTTCGTGGTACTACGGAGAAGGGCCATCACAACAATGGATTGACAACTTCCACACCGGATACAACCTATGCGGGTTACAGGCCATTTGTCGTGATACCGGCACAAACGAGTTCGAATCGTGCATTCTACGCGGGTTCGAGTTCTACCGAAGCCACTTTTTCCGGGAGGACGGTGCAGCCAAATATTTTCATGACCGCACCTATCCTTTGGATGTTCATTGTGTGGCACAGAGTATCATCACGCTGCTTGCATTTAGGCACCTCGACCCGGGCAATGTCCCTTTGGCACACTCGGTATTCCGATGGGCGATGAATCATATGTGGGACGAGCGTGGCTTCTTTTATTATCGCGTGCTTCGTCTTGGAACCATCAGAACCTCGTACATGAGATGGTCCCAGGCCTGGATGCTACTGGCATTGTCTGAGCTCATGCGCGAATCGGACGCGCCAACGAAACATTCCCCAGCCCACGATTCCAGAGGTTCCGTCAGGGTATGACGCTTCCTGCTTATGTTCTTATTACTCCGGCGCGAAATGAAGCTGAGTACATCGAGCTTACCCTGAAGTCTGTGGTGGCGCAAACGGTCCTTCCGCTTAAGTGGGTCATAGTGAGCGACGGATCGACTGATGGCACCGACGACATCGTGAAGAAATACTTGGCTGGCCACCCGTGGATAGAGTTGATCCGAATGCCCGAGCGTCAGGAGCGACATTTTGCCGGGAAGGTTCATGCCTTCAATGCAGGCTACGCTAAAGTAGCCGACTTGCCATATGAGGTTATTGGCAACCTGGACGGTGATGTGTCGTTCGATGAAAAGTACTTTGATTTTTTGTTGAGAAAGTTTGCAGAGAATCCGCAACTAGGTGTCGGGGGAACTCCTTTTCGGGAGGGATCGTCTCAATATGATTACCGCTTCACCAGCATCGAGCATGTGTCCGGACAATGCCAGTTGTTCAGGAGGGAGTGCTTTCAAGAAATCGGCGGATACGTACCGAGAAAAATCGGAGGTATCGATTTAGTTGCGGTGATCACGGCTCGGATGAAAGGTTGGCAAACAAGAACGTTCCTTGAAAAGACTTACGTCCATTACCGGCAGATGAACACAGCAACGCTGCACCCGTTGCTAGCGCCGTTTAAGGGAGGGCGAGGTGACTACATACTCGGTAGCCACCCGCTCTGGGAGTTGTGTCGATGCATTTATCAGATGACGCGACCACCCATTATGCTTGGCGGCATGTTCCGCCTTGCTGGCTTTGCATGGGCGTCGCTAACCAGAACACAGAAGGAAGTGCCCAAAGACCTAATACAGTTTCGGAGGTCTGACCAGATGCGTAGGCTGCGCAGCTTTTTCAAAGAGCTTCTGACTATGCGTTATTCAAACCCGCGAGCGACATAAACACTTGTCCAATCACACGCTGAACCTGCATGGCGGACCCAGAAGCTTGTCCATGGTAGGGAGGCTAAACGCCGAGCTTATTGTGCTACCTATGTGGAAACGACCACTCACGAAAAGCCTGCAACGGGTATTCTGGATTTATCTGCGCAACAACTTTGTTATCACTAGCGTGGATGATATAAATATAAGAGCGTTTGAGCCTAGTATCAAATACATATTTGTACCGATCACATTGGAGAATTACTTTCGTGTGCAAGAATTCAGAGAAAAACGGCGCATCACAGAATATCAAGAAAAGCATAGGGCTGGAGAGATAGGGTTTTTTGCAGAATGCGATGGCAAAATAGTAGGCAGTATCTGGGCCACGATAAATTATGCACCCGTACGAAAGGTCGTACGAATGTACATGCCGCTGATGCCGAATGAGGCACTCATCCATGACATCGTAACAGGAGAAGGACTTCGGGGAATGGGTGTCGGGCCGTTCATGGTGGGTAGAATGGCACCAACATTGTTAAATGAATACGGAGTGACCAAGATAATTATTGATGTCAGTTGCAGAAACCGTCCCTCGTTACGAATGATGGAAAAAATCGGTCTACGGGCAAAAGAACAAATGTTCTACGTTTCGTTATTCAGCACCTTGGCCTTTCAGAAGTCCCTAAAGATCGTCTCAGCACGTGCATCCTGAAGGCGGAGAATGTGAGACTGGGAAGAAACACCGACAAAACGATGTTAAACGCCGGTGATTCGGGTGGTCTGATCGCCAGACCCGTTGAGATTAAATGGCATTCCGGGCTGTCCATATTCGCTTCGGAAGCGTTCCTGAAAACGCTTTCGGACGAATACGGATGGCTCGGTGGAAGGGACGTAGCAGGGCGACTCCGCTGCGTGCTTCCGTATACCGTCATTCGAAAACCGGGCTTTCGGATGGCACGGTTTCGGGTAGAGACAATTGCATTGCAGACGGAGCTCACGCTGCAAGAGGAAAGGTCGTTTCTAAATAGTGCGGTCGAATATTTCCGCTCGACCGGCGCTGACATGATCCTGCCCGCAAGCAACACTGCACTCCTGCGAACATATCCTGATGATGCTCTCGTTGCCCCATACGGTACTGTAATTAAAGATCTGACGCAGTCGGAAGATAAGCTTATGAGGGAGATACACAAGACGTTTCGTTACAATATTCGTAGCGCAATAAGAGCAGGAGTGGAAGTCAAGAGCGGCATGGAATATCTCGACACTTCCTACAAACTCATCGCGGACACGCTGCGAAGATCGGGTCTCACGTTCAGGAAGCATTCACTCTTTGATGGAATGGTCTCAGGTCTTGGCGAGAACGTGAAGGTACTCGTTGCTGATCACAATGGCGTTGTACAAGGCTGCATGGTAGCTCCCTTTAGTGAGCATAGTGCCTACAGCTGGTATTGTGGCTCGAAGGCCGCGCCAGTAATGGGTGCAATGCACTTGCTTCATTGGGAGGCGATTCGTCACTTTCGCGCAATGGGTGTCAAGCGGTTTAACTTCACCGGGGTGCGAATCGATCCAGAGAAAGGGTCGAAGCAAGATGGTATAAGAAACTTCAAGGTGAGTTTTGGGGGAGAACTGGCTCAGGGATACATATGGCAGTATTCCATCCATCCATTACGCTTCGCCGCGTACTGCCTTGCTGCCCATTTGTTCATGCGCGGTAACGACATTCGGTATACGGCCGCTAGGGGCGGGGTAAGCTGAGAATCAGATCGAGGATGAATGAGCAGTTCCGTGGAGTGGCGATAATCAGTCTTGGTCGGCACGAATCCTCGCAAAGTTGTGCCCAGCCTAGCGACTGTCCTACTACAGAATGCTGCGCAACCTCGCTCATTGCGTTTAGGAAGTGTGTAGAGACCCAAGCCTGACCAGCAGGTTTGCATACCCGTGTATGATCGAATGCATTTTCACGTTGGACTATGAGATCTATGGCAACGGCACAGGCGCCTTAGGGGACCTAGTATATGGACCTACGGAGCGACTGAGGGACATATTTCGAAAGTGGAACGCACAGTTCGTGGCTTTCGTTGAGGTTGCCGAATTTGAGAAGATCGAGGAGTACGCTGCCGATCCTGATATCGATCTGGTGAAACGTCAGATACGAGATCTGCATCGAGATGGCTTTGAGATTGGGTTACACCTGCATCCACAGTGGTGCAACGCCAGTTATGACGACGGGCGATGGGTCCTTGACCCACGCGAATACAATCTCTGTACATTGCCGCGATCGAGAATTGTCGAGATCGTCCAGCGCTCTCTCGACTACATGCGGTACCTTGTCGATCAGTCCACTTTTACACCGTTGTCGTTCCGCGCTGGGAACTGGTTGTTCCAGCCAACTCAGAATGCGGCAAGCGTCTTGGCCGAGAACGGCGTCAAAATAGACTCCTCGGTTTTTAAGGGTGGGGTACAGCACAATCACCGTTTAGACTATCGGCGTGCCCGGAGAAATGGTTATTACTGGCAGTTCAAGAGCGACGTGAACCAACCAGATCCAACTGGCCCGTGGATTGAGGTGCCCATTCACGCGGAAATGGTTCCTTGTTGGAAAATGGCGACATCCAAACGTATGAGCTTCAGCAACAGTTTTGGCCTAACCGCTCAAGGTGCCCGACAAAAGGTGAATCGGGCCCTCGACTTTCTTCGATTTCGCTATCCAATGAAGCTGGATTTCTGTCGCATGACACTTAAGGAATTGACATCCATGATGGATAAGGTTATCCGGGAAGATCAACAAGATCCGGCATCTTATAGACCAGTGGTTGCGATTGGGCACACGAAAGACTTTACCGACCGTGAAACCCTAGATGCCTTCCTTTGCTTCTTGCGGAGAGGTGGAGTCTCCGTGTCCACTTTCGAGAGGACATATCCCAGGTTGTTGCATGAAGAGAAGCTGACCAGAGAGGGCGCGCATTTCGAGCGTAGGGTATCACTCTGACAAGCATGCAAAATTGCGTGGATAGCAAGGGCAATGGGTGTTGCGCAGAGGGCGAGTCTTTTATAGTCAGCCGGCACGACGTAATCCTCATAACAGGGGCGAGCGGTTTCATCGGAGCCCGAGTGGTAAGGGATTTGCTGGATCGCGGATTCTGCAATCGACGTTGTTTCGCAAGGCGCTCCGGCAGAGTGGAAAGACTCGAAACTTTGCGCGACAGTCCCGACAACCCACGCATTGACGTGGTTACAGGCAATCTGCTGTCCCGTGAGGAGTGCGCCGCTGCGAGTAGAGATGCAGCAGTCATCTTTCACCTAGCCGCGGACAGAGGCGAGAAGTGCTCTTCTAATGCTTTTATCAATTCGGGTGTCCCGGTGACCTGACCGGGGATTTTTGTACCAGGTGGAATGAGAGAGAATCCACTTGGAGGAACAGCTGGTCATGCCAATGCAGAGGTACAAGCCAGAGCAAATCGTGACGATGCTGCGGCAGATTGAAGTGAGCATCGCGAACGGAAAGACCACCCCACAAGCCTGCAAGGAAGCCGCGATCACGGTGCAGACCTACTACCGCTGGCGGAAGGAGTACGGCGGGCTGAAGCTGGAGCAAGCCAAGCGGTTGAA
>Ga0137389_10002029_pt1 | contig 12160 bp, 9 predicted proteins | sample 15con2h14BmetaG_FD_104645 | JGI IMG/M metagenome (GOLD analysis project Ga0137389, IMG submission 104645) | Vadose zone soil microbial communities from Angelo Coast Range Reserve, California, USA - 15con2h1.4B metaG | ecosystem: Environmental > Terrestrial > Soil > Vadose zone > Saprolite...
GGCCGGCACCATGGCGCGGGAGCTCAGCGGCGAGCCGCTCCAGCCGGTCCGCGCGCCGCGCCCAGAGCACCAGGCGCGCTCCCTCGGCCGCGAACCGGCGGGCGCACGCCTCGCCGATCCCCGAGCTCGCCCCCGTGATGAGGATGAGCTTCCCCGCGATCCGGCTCACGGGCCGCTCACCAGATGCGCGGGCGGAGCGAATCGGCGCGGACCATGGCGTCGCCCGCCTGGCAGCCGAATGCCCGCGCGAACTCGGTCATGTTCGAGAGCGGCCCGTTGACCCGCCACCGCGGCGGCGAGTGCGGGTCGACCGCGACGAGCAGTCGGGCGTACTCGTCGCGCGTCCGTCCACGCCAGATCTGCGCCCACCCCAGGAAGAAGCGCTGCTCGGGCGTGAAGCCGTCGAGCAGGGGTGGCCGCGGCCTGGCGGCGAGCGCACGCTCGAACGCGGCATATCCGATGCGCAGGCCGTTCAGATCGGCGAGGTTCTCCCCCAGCGTGAGGCGCCCATTCACGTGCAGCGAGTCCACGGCGACGTAGCTCGAGAACTGGTCCACCACGAGGTTCGCCTGCGTCGTGAAGCGGTCGGCGTCCTCCTTGGTCCACCAGTCGCGTAGGTTGCCCTGGGCGTCGTACTTGCGCCCCTCGTCGTCGAACCCGTGCGTCAGCTCGTGCCCGATCACGGCTCCCATGCCTCCATAGTTCATCGCGTCGTCCGCCTTGGGATCGAAGAAGGGCGGTTGTAGGATGCCGGCCGGGAACACGATCTCGTTCATCACCCCGCGGTAGTAGGCGTTGACCGTGGGTGGCGTCATCCCCCACTCACCGCGGTCGACCGGCTGGCCGATCTTCGCGAGCCGGCGGTCCGTGTCGAACTCCGTCGCCCGCCGCACGTTCGCAATGAAGGCGCCAGGCTCGACCTTGAGCGCTCCATAATCCCGCCACCGGTCGGGGTAGCCGATCTTGTTGCCGTAGGTCGCGAGCTTCCCGAGCGCCTGCTCGCGGGTCGCGTCGCTCATCCAGGCGAGGCGATGGAGCCGGTCCTGCATCACCGCCTCGAGGTTGTGCACCATCTCGAGCGCGCGCCGCTTCGCCTCCGGACTGAACGTCTGCGCCACATACGCCTGACCCAGTGCCTCACCCAAGAAGCGGTCTGACGCTTGCACGCAGCGGCGCCAGCGCGGTTGCTGCTCCTTCACACCGGTGAGGAGCTGCTGGAACTGGAAGTCCTCGTTCGCGAAGGCAGTGCTCAGCCAGGGCGCCGCGCGGTCGATGAGATGCCAGCGCAGGTAGGAGCGCCAGGCGTCGAGCGATTGGGCGGTGAGCAGCGTATTCGCCGCCTTGAAGAAGGCTGGCTGCAGCACATTCAGGTCCGCGATCGGCGGTGCACCCATCCCGCGCAGGTAGTCGCCCCACGCAAACCCGGGCATCAAGCTTTCGAGCTCCGCGAGTGTCAGCTTGTGATACGTGGCATTGGGATCGCGCCGCTCGACCCGCGTCATCGACGCCGTGGCCAGCGCCGTCTCGATGGCCATCACCTGGTCCGCGGCCTGACGCGCCGCGGCCGGCTCGGATCCGAGGAGCTCGACGCTCCGGGCGACGTGGCTAGTATAGGCGTGCTTCAGGCGCTCGGCAGCGGTGTCGCTCTTCGTGTAGTAGTCGCGGTCGGGGAGCCCGAGCCCACCCTGTCCCGCTTGGGCGATCATTTCGCTCGAGTGCTTGCGGTCCTGGTCCACGCTGAAGGTGAACAGGACCGCCCCTCCCACGCGGTGGACGCGCGCCACCTCGGCGGCCAGGTCGCGGACCGAGCCGACCTGCGCAATGCGGTCCAGCTCCGCCTGGAGCGGCCGGATCCCCGCCGCCTCGGCGCCGGCCGAATCCATGCAGCTGGCGTAGAAGACCCCGAGCTTGCGGCGGTTCGTCCCGGGTGCCGCTGTCGTGTGGTGGACCGAGGCGTCGAGGATGCCGCGCAGCACGTCCAGGTTGCGCACGGACAGCTCGTTGAAGCTCCCCCAACTGGGGAACGCCGCCGGAATCTCGGTACGCCGGACCCAGTTGCCGTTCGCGAACTGGAAGAAGTCGCGGCACGGCGCGCAGGTGGTGTCGAGGCTCGTCCGATCGAAGGCCGAGACGGCCGGTGCGAGCTGCCCGAGCGTCGGTTCGGCGGCGTGCCGACAGCCGAGCGCCACGACCGAGAGGACGGCGGCGAACGCGCTGCACTTACCCATCGTGCGTGCTCCGTGGTGAAAGTGACGATGGCTTCGTTCAACTACACTCAAACGCTCCCCGTGGCGCTGCTACTCCCGCCTGGCACGGGGACTCCCTACCGCATGTTCCCCGTGTGGCCGAGCGAGTAGCGACCCGGCACCGGCCAGACGCACAGGCCATGCGGTTCCCGTCCCACCTTGATGCGGTGCAGGAGTGCCCCCGTCTCGGTGTCGAACACATACACCTCGTTGTCGTAGCGGCCGGAGAGCCACAGCTCGTGCCCGTCGGCGCTCACGTTGCCCATGTCGGGGCTGCCGCCGCCCGGCACCGGCCATGTCGCCACGATGCGCTGCGTCTGTGGATCGAGCACGGTGATCGTGCCCGGCCCGCGACGCCCCCCCGCCGTCGTGTTCCAACCCCGATTCGTGATGTAGAGCAGGCGGCCGTCCCGGCTCGGGTAGATGCCATGGGTCCCCTTCCCCGTCGCAATGAACCCGATACGTCGGAATGCCACCGGGTCCACGAGGAATACGCCGTTCGCTCTCATATCGGCGACGTAGAACACGCGACCGTCCGGGGCAGAGCGGATGTCCTGAGGCATGGCCGCGCTGCCCAGGCCGTCCGGATCGAGTGCCAGGGCGCCGACCACCGCACGCGCCGCGAGGTCCACTTTCACGAGCTGGCCCGAGAACTCACACGTCGCCACGGCGAACCGGGCGTCCGCCGTGAATTCCATGTGGTCGACCCCCTTGCACGGCACGGGGACCGATTGCACGAGCGCCATCGTGTGCGGGTCGCGGAAATCGAGCCGGTGCAGGCGCTCGGCCACGACGATCGCGAACCGCCCGTCGGGGGTGAAGTACAGGTTGTAGGGATCGGTCACAGGCACGCTCCGCCCCTCCCGACCGGTGACCGGATCGATCGGGGTGAGCGTGTTGCCGCGATTGTTGGCGACCCACAGCGTCGTGAGGTCGTAGGATGGCACCACGTGTTGCGGCAGCGCGCCCGTCGCGAACGTTCGCAAGACGCGGTACGCGCGGGGGTCGATCACCGTCACGGTCCCGTCGTGCGAGTTCGGGACGTACACGAGCGGGCGCGCCGCCGCAGCCTGCGGGGCCAACTGGTCCGCGCCCGTGGCCGCGTAGAGGTTGGTCGTGTCTCGAGGTGGCGCGGTATCGGGAGCTGCGACGCGCGACGGCGGTGCCGGCTTCCTGTCGCTCCGGCATCCGAACGCGAGCGCCACGGCAAGCCCTAGGGCGGCTATGTGGGAACTGTTCACCGTGACACGTCGACGGGAGGCGGTGATCTCAAGGAAGATGTGCCCGATCATGCGGCCGATGGTCGCGCAGCTCGGCGTGGGCGAGGTTCGCCCTGCCGGCGATGAGCTCGAGCCTCTCAGTCTGCAGCGCAGCCGTGTCACGGGGGCGTAAGATATACCCGCCCTCGCCCTTGCGCGGCTACCGCGTGCTAGTCGCGGGGCCACGCGATCAGGATCTTCCCGGCGTTGCGGTTCGCGCGCATCCGCTCGAACGCCTCGGCCGCCCGGGCAGCCGGGAACACGGCGTCCACATCCACCCGCAGCGCCCCAGCCGCAAAGCCGGGCAGGACCTCAGTGCGGAACCGTGCCACGATCGTTGCCTTCTCTTCGCGGCTCCGCGCCCGCAGCATCGAGCCCACGAGCCGCGCCCGCTTGTGCATCACGAGCGCGAGGTCGACGTCAACGCGCGCGCCGGACAGCGTGGCGATGAGCATGATCCGCCCCCCCGTCTTGAGCACGCGCAGATCCCCGGCGAGCGTCGCGGCGCCAATCGGGTCGAGCACCAGGTCGACGACGTTCTTCCCCCAGCGGGCCTCTATCTCCGCCGCGAAATCCTGGCGTGCCGAATCAATCGCGAGATCCGTCCCGGCCGCCTCGAGCACCGGCCGCTTCTCGGCCGTCCGCGTCGTGGCGGCCACTCGTGCCCCGAGGAGCTTCCCCAGCTGGATCGCCGCCAGACCGACACCCGACGCTCCCGCATGCACGAGCAGCGTGGCGCCGCGCGCGAGGCCGCCCTCCGACACCAGATTGACGAACGCCGTGACGAACGCCTCCGGAATGCCGGCGGCGACGACGAGGTCCGGCCCCCGAGGCGCCGGGAACACCTGCCCGACGGGGGCCGCCACGTACTCGGCGTGCCCCCCGCCCCCGAGCAGCGCGCACACCGGCTCCCCCGTCTCGTCGGTCGTACCGGAGACTTCGAGGCCCAGGATGTCGGATTCCCCGGGTGGCGGCGGGTAGTGGCCGGCGATCTGGGACAGATCGGCGCGGTTGACGCCGGAGGCCGCGACCCGAATGAGCACCTCGCCCGCGCGCGGCGCCGGCACGGCCGTTTCCAAGAGCGATGCCATGTAGCGCCCATGGTCTTCCACGACCTGGAGATACCGCATCCGTCCAATCTAGCCGGCGCGCCGTGTGCGATGCACAATTCGACACCGCTACCTCGAGGTCTCCGTGCGCTGCTTCCGCTTGCTTGCCGTGTGGTGGTGCTCGCTCGCTTGGCCGCTCGCTGTCCTCTTGCCCGTGGGCACGCCGTGAAGCGCTGCTGGGGTGAGGGGGATCCCCTGATGACGAGCTACCACGACGCCGAGTGGGGCGTACCGCTCTATGACGACGGCGAGCTGCTTGCGAAACTGATCCTGGACGGCTTCCAGGCCGGGCTCTCGTGGCGGGTGATCCTCAACAAGCGGGCCCGGTTTCTCGAGGTATTCGACGGGTTCGACCCGGAGCGTGTGGCGCGTTACGACCGCAAAAAGATCAGCCAGCTCTTGAAGGACCCGGGCATCGTGCGCAACCGTCAGAAGGTGGGTGCCGCGGTGTCGAACGCGCGCGCCTTTCTCGAGTTCCAGGAGCGGGAAGGCGCGTTCGGCCCGTTTCTGTGGGGCTTCGTGGGCGGGGCCCCGAAGCAGAACCGCCGACGTTCGTTTCGCGCGCTCCCGGCGCGCACGCGCGAGTCGGACGCCATGAGTCACGCCCTGGTCGAGCGCAGCTTCCGATTCGTCGGGCCGACCATTTGCTACGCGTTCATGCAAGCCGTCGGCATGGTGAACGACCATCTCGTGAGCTGCTTTCGCTACCCCGAGATCCTCCGCCTGGCCGCCCCCCACGCGCCGAGGTCCGCCGCACGCAAGCTAGGGCCGCCCGGCCGCGCCCAGCGCTAACGCGGCCGTCGCGAGGAAGCGTGGCGGTCGCCGCGCTTTCGTCTCGCGCTCGTAGGCGTACGCCAGCTTGATGAGCGTTGCTTCGCTCCAGGGCCGCCCCACGAACGACAGCCCCACCGGCAGACCGGCCACGTACCCCATCGGCACGGTCACGTGAGGGTAGCCGGCGACCGCAGCGGGGCTCGAGAAGCTGCCGCCCCCTCCGGGATCGCCGTTCACCAGGTCGATCAAGGCGGGCGGCCCGCCAGTGGGCGCGATCAACGCATCGAGCTGATGCTCGGCCATCACGGCGTCGATCCCCTGCGTGCGCGCGAGCAGGTGGTTCTTGTCGAGCGCGCGCAGGTAGTCCTGATCGGTGAGCGGTCCCTTGGCCTGGGCCTGGACGAAGATCTCCTGGCCGAAGTAGGGCATTTCCCGGTCTTTGTTGTGCTCGTTGAACGTGATGAGATCCGCGAGCGTCTGCGCTCCCGAGCCGGGCGCCCACGCAGGGAGGTAGCGGTTCAGGTCGGCCTTGAACTCGTAGAGCAGCACGGCGAACTCGGAGTCATCAAACTGACCCGCGGTGGTGATGTCGGCCGGGTCGACGACGATAGCTCCGAGGCGTTTCAATGCTTCTAGCGCGGTCTCCATGAGGGCGTCGGTGGCAGGGCTGTAGCCCATGAAGTGGGAGCGGCACACACCCAGGCGCGCGCCCTTCAGGCCATTCGGGTCGAGCGCGCCGGTGTAGTCGGTGCGCGCCTGGCCGGCGCTGGCCGCCGTGGCGTCGTCCTGCGGATCCACGCCGGCGAGCGCGCCCAAGAGCGCCGCTGCGTCGGCGACGGTGCGGGCCATGGGCCCCGCGGTATCCTGGTTGTGGGCGATGGGAATGATGCCGGCGCGGCTGACGAGCCCGAGCGTGGGCTTGATCCCGACGATCGAGCAGCAGTTCGCGGGCGACACGATCGAGCCGTCCGTCTCCGAGCCGATCGCGACGGCGCACAGGTTCGCCGCCACCGCGACCGCGGAGCCCGAGCTCGATCCCGACGGGGTGCGGTCGAGCGCGTAGGGGTTGCGGCACTGCCCGCCGCGTCCGCTCCACCCGCTCGACGCGTGGGTTGAGCGAAAGTTCGCCCACTCCGACAGGTTCGCCTTGCCGAGCAGCACCGCACCGGCGGCCCGTAACCGCTCGACGAGAAACGCATCGCGCGCCGGCGTCGCCCCGACGAGCGCGAGCGAGCCGGCCGTGCTCTGCATCCGGTCCCGGGTCGCCACGTTGTCCTTGACGAGCACGGGAATGCCGTGCAGCGGGCCTCGTGCTCCCTTGGCCTTGCGCTCGGCGTCGAGCGCGGCGGCTTGGGCGAGGGCGTCAGGATTGATCTCGAGCACCGAGCGGAGACCGGGTCCCTGCTTGTCGAGCTGCTCGATCCGCCCGAGATAGGCCGCCGCGAGGGTGCGCGCCGCGTACTTGCCCGCCTTCATGCCCGCCTGGAGGTCCAGGATAGTCGCCTCCTCGAACTCGAAGGGCGGCGCCGCCGCGCGATCCAGCCGGGGTGCCGCGGTCGGGACGCGACTCACGGGCCCGAGGGCGGCGAGCGCACCGCTCGCCGTAGCGTACTCCAGGAACGCGCGACGGTCCATCGGCCGATCGCTCATGACGATCTCCTCCGCGGAAAATGACAGGGGGCGGGAACGCGGCTAAACTTGCAGCGACCTGGGCGGGGCGGCCAGCACACGATGTGGACGGTTGGGGGACAGTCGGAAGCGGGCAGACTAGTCGCGGTCGCCGTGAAACCGGTGCGCGACGCGTTTCACAGCGACCGTGCGCTCGAGCAACAATGGCGCGCGCTCGGCTACGTCGCGCGCCCCGCGCTCTCCGCGGCCGTCGCCGAATACGCGCGGTTCCTCGCGCTGCTCGAGGCAGCGGCGGTCGAGGTGCTCTGCCTGCCCGCCCATGAAACCGATGGCCTCGACTCGCTCTATGCACGGGACGCGGCAATCGTGTGCGACGGCGGGGTGATCCTCTGCAACATGACGAAGCCGCAGCGCGCGAGCGAACCCGGGGCCCACGAGGCGGCCTACCGCGCCGCGGGCATTCCCATCCACGGTCGCATCGAGGGGGACGGCCGTCTCGAAGGCGGGGACGTGTGCTGGATCGACCCGCGCACGCTCGCCGTGGGGCGGGGGTATCGCACCAACGATGCCGGGATCCACCAGCTCCGGGACTTGCTGCGCGGACGCGTGGACGACCTGATCGTCGTGCCCCTGCCCCACTGGCGGGGCCCGGACGACGTGTTCCACCTCATGTCGATCGTAAGCCCGATCGACCGCGATCTCTTCCTCGTATACGCACCACTCGTCCCCGTCCCGTTCCGCGAGGCGCTCCTCGCCCGTGGGATCGAGCTCGTCAGCGTGCCCGATGCCGAGTTCGCCACGCTCGGCTGCAACGTGCTCGCGCTGGCCCCGCGCGAGGTGCTCATGGTCGCCGGGAACCCCGAGACCCGGACCCGCCTCGCACGCGCGGGCGTCACCGTGCACGAGTTCTCGGGGCAGGAGATCTGTCTGAAGGGCGGCGGCGGCCCCACCTGTCTCACTCGCCCGCTCGAGCGGATCCCTCTTTAGCCCCCGAGATTCCGCCTGCGGCCCACGCAAGCGGTCACCTGTCGTATATTCGACGAACCCCGTCATAGGGAGGGCCGTATGTCGAGGACCATCCTGGCCGCCATCGGGCTGATCGCGCTTGCCGCCTGTGGCGGCGGTGACAAGCAGGCGACGCCGAGGCGTCCCAAGGCCCCCGCCGCGACCTCGACCCAGCGGGTCGCGAGCAAGCCCAAGTCCGCCACAAGGAGCTCGCAGAAGGCCAAGGGCCCGCAAAAGAAGAAGGCCGCGAGACCCGACACGACCACCAAGCGCAACCCGCTGACGAACTAGGGCGGCGGCCGGTACCGGCCGGCAGCGTGCGCAGCCCGACAGCGCCGCGCGCTCGACGGCTGGACCGAGCGAGCGGAGCCGCTGCCCCGCGCATTCGGCGGAGGCGCGGGCTTCGGCTCCGGCCCGAGTGGGCGGCGGACCTGTCAACAGGCGAGGGTACCCCTGCGCGGTCGGGGCCCCTTGGAACCGTAGCCACACGGACCCGATCCCCCTACGTTTATCGCCCCTCGGAACCGGATCCGTCTCGCTCCCGGAGTGCGCCATGTCGTCACGCCGATCGGTCGTCCTGTGCCTCGCCGCGCTCGCCGTCGTGCTGCCCGGGGCGTCCCGCGCCCAGCAGCCGGCCGCGCCGCGCGCTCCGGCGGGGCTCGCCGCGCTCAAGCGCGAGGCGGCAGCCGACGTCGACGCCCACGCCCGGCTCACCCAGCAGATCGTGGACCAGCTCTATAGCTACGGCGAGCTCGGTTATCAGGAGGTCGAGACGTCGCGCTATCTCGTGCAGCTGCTGCGCGACAACGGCTTCGCGGTGGAGCAAGGGATCGCCGGCCTGCCTACCGCGTGGATCGCCACGTGGGGCAGCGGCAAGCCCGTGCTCTCACTCGGCGCCGATCTGGACGACATTCCCCAAGCGTCGCAGGTACCGGGTGTCGCCTGCCATCTCCCCCTTGTCGACGGCGCGCCGGGCCACGGCGAGGGCCACAACGCGGGGCCGGCGGTGAACATCGTCGCGGCACTGGCCGTGAAGCGCATCATGGAGCGCGACCACCTTCCGGGAACGCTCAAGATCTGGCCCGGCGTCGCCGAGGAACTGGGCGGGGGCAAGGCCTTCCTCGTACGGGCCGGCTATTTCAAGGACACGGACATCGTGCTGTTCGCGCACGTCGCCTCGATGCTCGAGACCGGGTGGGGCGACACGCCCGGGACCGGCAACATCTCGGTGCTCTACAGCTTCAAGGGCCAGAGCGCGCACGCCGCCGCCGCTCCGTGGCGCGGTCGCAGTGCCCTCGATGCCGTCGAGCTCATGGACGTCGGCTGGAACTTCCGGCGCGAGCACCTGCGACCCGCGCAGCGTTCGCATTACGTCATCAAGGACGGTGGCGACCAGCCGAACGTCGTGCCGTCAACCGCCTCCGTGTGGTACTACCTGCGCGAGCTCGATGGGCCTCACATCGCAGAGCTGTTCGCGATCGCCGACTCCATCGCCCGTGGTGCAGCCCTCATGACGGGCACCAGCCTTGCATCCGAGCGCATCCTCGGCTCGGCCTGGCCCGGGCATTTCAACAAGGTCGTGGCGCAGACGATGTATGAGAACATCAAGCAGGTAGGCCTGCCGCAGTGGAGCGCGGCCGATCAGACGCTGGCCAAGGCAGTGCAGCGCGAACTCCACGTCGTCGAGCAAGGGCTCGACACGAGCCTGGCGCCGCTCCCGGCACCCCCGACGGAAGAGCAGCGGCACGCCGGGTTCTCCGACGACATTGGCGACGTCTCGTGGAACGTGCCGACGGTGGTGCTCCTCTACCCGTCCAATATCCCCAACCTCCCGGGGCACAACTGGTCCAACGGCATCACGATGGCGACGCCCATCGCGCACAAGGGCGCGAGCGCGGGGGCCAAGGTCCAGGCGATGACGCTGCTCGACTTCCTGCTCCGGCCCGAGCTCGTCCAGCAGGCGTGGGACTACTTTCGCACCGTCCAGACGAAGACGATCCACTACGCGCCGCTGATCCGGCCCGACGACCAACCGGCGCTCGAGCTGAACGTCGCCACGATGGAGAAGTACCGGCCCGCGATGCGCAAGCTTTACTACGAGCCGACGAAGTACGCGACGTACCTGGAGCAGTTGGGCGTAGCCTACCCCACGCTGCGCCAGCCGGACGGACGGTGCGTGGGCGGGCCGGCGCGCTGACCCACCCGCGGCCCGCTACACGCGCCGCAGCTTCCAGCGACCGCGCCGGAAGATCAGCCCGCTCACGACCGCCACGGTCGAAAACGCGACCGTGACCGCCAGGGCCACGCCCTGCGGACCCAGCCCCGCGCGGCGCGCGAGCCAGTAGGCGAGCGGCAGCTCCCAAAGCCAGAAGCACACCAAGTTGATCAGCGTCGGCGTGAGCGTGTCTCCCGCCCCGTTGAACGATTGGGTGATCACCATCCCGTAGGCGTAGAACAGGAAGCCGCAGCTGATCACCCGCAGGCACAGCACGGCGACCGGCGCGACGAGCGGGTCATGCGTGAACAGGCGCACGATCGGCTCGGCACAGAGCACGAACACCGCGCCCACCGCGCCTAGGAACAGCATGTTGTAGAACCCCGCGAGCCAGACCGCCCGCTCGGCGCGGTCCGGCTTGCCGGCGCCCAAGCCCTGCCCCACGAGCGTGGCCGCGGCGTTCGCGAGCCCCCAGGACGGTAGCAGCGCGAACACGATGATCCGGATGGCGATCGTATAGCCGGCAACAGCCTCCGACCCGAAGCTCGAAATGATGCGGACCAGCCCGATCCAGCTTGCCGTGCCGATCAGCACCTGGAGCGTACCGGTCCCGGAGAGACGCAAGAGCGTGCGCATTACGGCCGGCCTGAGGGTGAGCTGCGGGCGCCGGATCACCACCCGGGCGTCGCCGCGCCACAGCCGGTACAGCTGGTAGGCGACACCGGTCCCCCGTCCGATGTTGGTCGCGATCGCGGCCCCGGTGACGCCAAGCCGCGGGAACGGGCCGACCCCGAAGATGAGGCACGGGCCGAGCACGATATTGATGCCGTTCGCGAGCCACAGCACCCGCATGGCGATGGCCGCGTCGCCCGCGCCCCGGAAGATCGCGTTCACGAGAAAGAGGAGCACGATCGTGGCGCAGCCGCCGAGCATCACCCGGGCGTACCTCGTGCCGAGGGCCAGGACCGCGGGTGCCGCGCCCATCGTCGCGAGGAGGCGCGGGGCGAGCCATACCCCGACGCCGCCGATCAGCGCGGCGGCGACCACGCCCAGTGCCATGCCCTGCACAGCGGCCTCCGCCGCCCCGCCCGGATTCCCCTGGCCGATGCGGCGTGCCACCATCGCCGTTACGCCGATCGAAAGCCCCATCGCCGCCGTATAGATCAACGTGAGCAGCGATTCCGTGAGCCCCACGGTGGCCACGGCGTCAGCGCCCAAGTGCGCCACCCAGAACACGTCCGCCACTGCGAAAACGGACTCCATGATCATTTCCATGACCATCGGGATGGCGAGCAGCAGGATCGCCTGGCCGAGGGAGCCCGACGTGTAGTCGTGACGCGACCCGCGTAGCGCCTGGCGCACCGTGGCCCACCAGCTTTGGGCTGGGCCGCCTTGCTCGGTCGACTGCGTGGTGGGTTCTGTCACCTCGTCTCCTGGTCCAGCTGCGGTGTCGCGTTCCCCGAGTCCCCGAAGCCGATCGCCCCGCCTGCGAGCTGACGCAGGTGGGGCGATTGGTGGACGCGGGAACCGGTGGAGTGGATTAGTCTCGCGTCGGCGCCTCGAACCGAGCCAGCCTGTGCCGCACGACCTGCGATCCTCCTCGGACGGCGGAGATCGGCGTGACGGTGACGACGGTGTGGCGCATCGACTCTGGCCTCGGTCGCGAGGTGGTTCTCTCGTTCGGCGAGCAAACTATTCCGCTCGGCCAAGCGTGTCAACCGCGCTATTCGTCGCGGTAGATCCGCACCACGATCTCGCCGTCGGGCCCGACGTGGCCGCGGTACATCCCCTCGCTGTTGAAGGTCATGACGAAGTGGCCGTCGCGATCGAGGGCGATCACTCCACCCTCTCCCCCTTGCGCCACGAGCTTACCCAGGATGACGCTGTCCGCCGCCGCCGCGAGGGTCTCTCCTTTGTAGAGCA
>Ga0137389_10002038_pt1 | contig 12138 bp, 10 predicted proteins | sample 15con2h14BmetaG_FD_104645 | JGI IMG/M metagenome (GOLD analysis project Ga0137389, IMG submission 104645) | Vadose zone soil microbial communities from Angelo Coast Range Reserve, California, USA - 15con2h1.4B metaG | ecosystem: Environmental > Terrestrial > Soil > Vadose zone > Saprolite...
AGAAGACGCATGGCAGCCGTGATCGTCGCTGGCGCATCGAGCACGCGCAGCATATGGCGGCCAAAGACTTCGACCGCTTCGCTCAGCTGCACGTCATCGCGTCCGTGCAGCCCTATCACGCCATTGATGACGGCCGCTGGGCCGAGCGCCGCATCGGACATGACCGCTCCAGCCGCACTTATGCTTTCCGCACATTCCTCGATCACGGCGTTCGCCTCGCTTTGGGCACGGATTGGAATGTCGCGCCGCTCAATCCCATGCTCACGCTGTATGCGGCCACAACGCGCGCAACGCTCGATGGCAAGAATCCGAATGGATGGTTTCCCGAGCAGAAGTTGACTATTAAAGAAGCGGTTGAAGCCTACACCATGGGTTCGGCCTACGCGGAATTTCAGGAGAACGAAAAGGGTTCGATTACTCCCGGGAAACTGGCCGACATGGTGTTGCTTAGTGACGACGTGCTCAACATTGATCCCGTGAAGATTCGCGAAGTCAAGGTGCTCAAAACCTGGGTGGGCGGCAAACTGACTTACGACGGCGGCGCCATTCCCTAACCAATGCCAATAGCCACACTAATCAAGGATGGGACCGGAAAACGAACAACCATAGAAAAAGGCCCAGGATAGTCAGCATAAATCCGCTGCAACAGATGGAGATCACCGAGAAGAGCGCACGCACCGGGCGGCCTCCTGAGAATGTGCGCAGAAGTAGGATGATTGCCGCCACTTCGAATACTAGGGTGGCAGCCAGTCCGAAAGTGGAGAAGAACTCCACCAAGCCGCCACCGACCACTGCCAAACCAGTTGCCTTCTCCCTGGCAATTCCGCGGAACGCGCTGAAGAGGGGAATGATGAGAAAGAGAAACGGAGTCCAAGCGAGGCCCACGCCCCATAGAAAGCGCTTTCTCTTTATGCCATCGGTTTGGATATCCATTCAGGACACCTCCGTTCTCAGTTGATCGGCCAGGCTCTCTCGTCGCCTTATCACTCTCGCCCGCGCGCCATCCACCAGCACTTCCGCCGCGCGGCCACGCGTGTTGTAGTTCGATCCCAGCACTGACCCGTAGGCGCCCACATCCAGAATGGCCAGCAGATCTCGCTCGCTGACTAGTGGAAGTTTTCTATCCCGCGCAAAAAAGTCGCCGGTCTCGCAGATGGGGCCGACAACATCGGTAATCTCAGTTTTGCGCGACTCGCGACGCACCGGAACAATCTCGTGATACGCACCGTACAGAGAAGGACGCAGCAGATCGTTCATCGCCGCGTCGACGATCAGAAAACGTTTCCGATTGTTCGTTTTCCGGTAGAGGACGCGCGTCAGCAACACGCCCGCTGGGCCCACTATGGAGCGTCCGGGCTCGAGCAGCAAATGCAGGTTCAATCCGCGCAACGGACCAAGTACCGCCTTCGCGTACGCCGAAATTTGTCTTTCGAAACTCCCCGGCGCTCCTTCGTAGGAAATTCCCAACCCGCCGCCGGCGTCGATGTAGCGAATGTCGTGGCCCTGCTCACGCAGCACGCGAATCAGATCGGCCACGCGTTCGAGCGCCGCTTGAAAGGAACCGACATCGGTAATCTGCGATCCGATGTGAACGCTCACACCGGCCACCGTCAGATAAGGCTGCTTCGCGGCCTCCGCGTAGAGCCTCCGCGCCTCGGGAATCGGCACACCGAATTTGTGCTGATGCAGTCCCGTTGAGATGTAGGGATGAGTTTTCGCGGAGACATCCGGATTCACTCGCACCGCTACCGCTGCTCGTTTCTTCAATCGTGTGGAGGTTGCGGAAAGCAATTTCAACTCTGACGCGCTTTCGATGTTGAAGAGCAATATCCCCGAGCGAAGGGCTAGTTCCATCTCGGGGGCGGTCTTGCCCACACCCGAGAACACAACCTTGCTCGCGTTCTTCCGGCCGACGCGCAGAACTCGCTGCAGTTCTCCGCCCGAAACCACATCGAAGCCGGCACCCCCTCCGGCTACCAGTCGCAGAATTGCCAGCGTCGAATTGGCTTTGACCGAGTAGCACAGCGTATGAGGAATGGAATGAAACGCGCGGTCGAAGGCGTTCAAGCGCGCGCGGATCATCGCCGCAGAATAAACGTACAGCGGAGTTCCATGGCGCGCGGCAAGGCCTTCAAGTGCTACGGCCTCGCAGAACAGTTCGGAGTCGCGCGCTCCCGAAGTTGCGCCGTAATACCCAAACGCGGGAGGTCGTAACGCTTGCGATTCGCGGGCGCGCTTCACTTGCGTTTGCCCGGCCCGGCTTTCACTTTGATGGCGACCACTGTCTGATCGTCGAACGTATCCACACCAGCGGCATGCTCAGTAACTGCCTTGAAGATCTCGTTCACCACGCAGTCCGCCGACTTGGTCGCGCAGCCGGCGACGATTGCTGCCACACGCTCCGGCCCAAAAGAGTGACCGTGCAGGTTGCGCGCGTCGAGAATCCCGTCACTGTAGAACACGAATAGATCACCCGGCTTCGCCTTGAAACTGAGTTCGTCGTAATCGGCTTCGTCGAACAGTCCCAGGGGCAAACCTGTGGCCTCGATAAACTCAATCTTGCCGTCATGACAATAGATGGGCCGCGGCAAACCGGAATTTGCCACCAACAGCGTCCGCCGCTCGTCGTCCCATACCGCGTAGATGATCGAGACAAACTGTGCGGCAATCCTGCGTTCCGCCAGCGACAGATTTACCGCCGAAAGCATCTCCGCCGGGCCCGGCTCAATCGGAGCATGGGAACGCAGAATGCCGCTGACCAGCGCGGCATAAATCGCCGCCGGCGCGCCTTTGCCGCTCACGTCTCCAATCGCGATTCCGAGGCGCGACAACGAATATGGAACGAAGTCGTAGAGATCGCCGCCGATGGCGCGCGCTGGAACAAACTTCGCCTCGACGTCCAGATGCGTCATCTTCGGAAGCGAATGCGGCAGCAGGCGAAACTGCAGTTCGCGTGCCAGCGCCAGATCGCGCTCCAGTCGCTGCTCTTGACGGGCAATCTCCTCGTACAGACGCGCGTTTTCAATGGCAATGGCAAGCTGCGCGGCGAGCGTGGTCAGAGTTCGCTTGTGATCCTCGGTGAAATAGCCGCGGCGCGTGTGCTCCAAATCGAGGACGCCGATTACTTTCTCCTGGTAGATCAGCGGAACCGCCAGTTCCGAGCGCGTCTCAGGATTCACCGCGATGTAGCGGTCGCTCTTGGCAACGTCCGGCACCAGGACCGCTTCCTTGGCCTGCGCGGCATACCCCACAACTCCGCGGCCCATCGGGATGTCGTGCTTCAAATGTAGCCGTTCCTCGAAGCGCTGCGAGAACCGGTGCTGCAGCTTTTCGCCCGTCGGATCCACCAGAAGGATACTGAACATCTGGTAGTCGATCAACCGGCTGAGCAACTCGGCAATGCGCCGGAGCAGTTCGTCCAGGTTCAAAATCGAAGTGAGTTCGCGCGCAATCTCGTTCAGCAGCAGCAGCGTTCGAGCCTGGCGAGTTGTGCGTGTGTGGAGTCGCGCGTTCTCGATGCCCACCGCCATGCGCGACGCGATCAGCGTCAGCAGGCGTTTGTGCTCTTCGGTAAAGTAACCCTTTTCGCGCGCCTCAATGTCGATCACGCCAATCACCCGGTTCTTGACGATCAGTGGGATCGCCAGTTCCGAGTGAACATTGGGCACGGCCTCGAGGTAGAAACTCTCCTGTGTAGCATCGGCGACCAGCACTGCTTGCCGGGTCTGCGCGGCGCGTCCCGTAACCCCCTGGCCCATCTTCACGCGCAGGCGGTCCGCGACTTCTGGCGGATACCCTACATGGAAGCGGACGTACAATTCCTGCCGTTGCTCGTTGAGCAGCAGGATCGCGAAAATTTCGTAGTCAATGACCTTACGGACCAGTTCCGCCACGCGCTTTAGCGTTGTTTCCAAGTCGAGCGTGGTATTCACCACGTCGGCTACTTCCAGCAGGAGGGGTTCCACCTCGGAAGCGAGGCCAGTTTGCGAGGCGGTCATTTTCACAAGCTACATCATAGCAGCCGATTGGAGAGGCGCTTCCACAGCTTCATTTGTAATTGGCAATTTGTGATTGGTAATCTGAAAATCGAAAGCGGAGGCCCTCCACAATTACAAATTACAATTTGCCAATTACAAATTCTCCAGCACGCAGATATCCGGAAGATTGCGGTAGCGCTCTGCATAGTCCAAGCCGTAACCGACCACATAGGCATCCGGAATCGTGAAGCCGATATATTGCGCCTGGATGGGTTGCTTGCGGCGTGAAGGCTTGTCCAGCAGGGCCGCAATGCGGAGCGACTTTGGTCGGTGCCCCTGCATCAGCCTCGAAATGTAGTTCAGCGTCAGCCCGGTGTCGAGGATGTCTTCGACTAAAATCACGTTGCGGTCCGCCAGCGACTGATCCAGGTCCTTGGTCAAACGGACTTCGCCCAGCGAATCCCACGCCGCGTGGCCTGCCGGGTCTTCTTTCGCTGTGGGACGGTTTCCATAACTTGAAACCCCGATAAAGTCAAAGGTGGCATCGAGCGGAACCTGACGCGCAAGATCGCTTAAGAAAATGGCCGCGCCCTTGAGAACGCCGACGAAGATAATCGATTGGCCGCGAAGATCGCGCGCAATTTCTTCTCCCAGCTCGGCGACTCGCTTGGCAATGGTTTCGCGTGACAGCAATACTTTGAGGTCGGGCATTGAGCACCATCTTATACACGAGTTTGGGTGCAACCGAAATGGTTTAAATCAAATCCAAGATTCTCGGGGGCTGGGTACGCTCGTTGCACGCTTCCGCCCGCGTCACTAGAATGCTAATTCGCACGTCGCCAGGAGCGTTTCGTGAATCTTAAAGGAATCCAAGTCACGTGGCTTGGCCACGCCACCTTCCGCATCCAGACACCGGAAGGGAAGACCCTCTACATTGATCCCTGGATTGCGGGTAATCCCAAATGCCCGGAGAGTGACAAGAACGTGAAGAAGGCCGACGTGCTGATCTGCACTCACGGCCATGGCGATCACATCGGTGACGCAGTCGACGTGGGCAAGAAGCTTAATCCGATCGCCGTTGGCATCTACGAGCTCTGCCTGTGGCTGCAAAAGAAAGGCGTCAAACAGATTGCACCCATGAACAAGGGGGGCACGCAAACCGTCGCGGATGTGAAAATCACCATGGTTCATGCGGTGCATTCCTGCGGCATTCAGGATGGCGACCAGATCATCTACGGCGGCGAAGCGTGTGGCTATGTGCTCGAGTTCTCGAACGGAGTCAAGCTCTACCACGCCGGCGATACCAACGTCTTCAGCGATATGGCCATCATCCGCGATCTCTACGCGCCGAAGATTGCCATGTTGCCCATCGGCGACCATTTCACTATGTCGCCGCGCGAAGCTGCTTATGCCTGCAAACTGCTGCAGCCGGAAACTGTCATCCCTATGCACTTCGGTACGTTCCCTCAGCTGACGGGAACGCCCGGAGAGTTGCAGAAACTTGTGCCGGACGTGAAAGTGTTGGAACTGAAACCGGGACAGACGATTTCATAAATCTTAAACGTTCTCATTCTTAACATTCTCAATCTTAATCATTCTTAACGATGATTTCACGAGTCTTTAACGATGGTTTCGTATTCTTATCACCGAGCCGCGGCGAATCGCGACAGCTTTGCACCACTAGGAGCAGCATGACCGATCAGACCGCAAATGCTTTCTGGCGAATGGGCGGCATCACAGTTCCTGAAGTTGAAGACTATCTGTACTCGATGCTGCCGCCGCGCGACGAAGTTCTCGCGGAGATGGAGGCTGACGCCAGCAAGAACGATGTGCCCATAGTCGGTCCCGCCGTCGCTCGCGTGCTTTATCAACTGGCGACAATCAGCGGCGCGAAGAAGATCTTCGAAATGGGCTCGGCCATCGGCTATTCCACTATCTGGTGGGCACGCGCGGTGGGCGACGGAGGACGCGTCGTCTATACCGACGGCGATTCGAAGCGCGCCGATAAAGCCCGTCGCTACTTCGATCGAGCGGGTGTCAGCCAGCGCATCACCATTCGCGTTGGCGATGCGCTCGAATTTCTTTCGGAGGAGAAAGAACAATATGACATCATCTTTAACGACGTAGATAAGACCGACTACCCGCGCGTCTTTCGTTTGGCGCTTCCGCGGCTGAAGAGCGGCGGTCTTTTTATCGCCGATAACGTTCTTTGGAGCGGCAAGGTCCGCAAGCCTAATCCGGACGCTGAAACCAAGGCCATCCTTGAATTCAATAAATTAATCTACGGGTCGCCGGAACTGTTTACGACCATCTTGCCCATCCGCGATGGAGTTGCGGTTTGCGTGAAGAAGTAGGGAAGCGAATTAGGGAAGGCTGCGCGCCTTGCTCGTGTCGCGCGGTGCTAGAATTGGCGCTTCCCATTACACGCGATGAAGACCCCAACACTCTTGCCCTTGCCCGTAGACCAGATTCCGGAGACTCTGCCTCGCACTCAAGCTCAGCCGCGGCCCGACTCCTGCGCTGATGTCCTGGTCGTGGGCGCTGGTCCCACCGGCATGGCTTGCGCCATTGAGGCTCAGAAGGCCGGCTTTAAAGCGCTCATCGTCGACAAGGGATGCCTCGTCAATTCCATCTATCGCTATCCGAGCAACATGGTGTTTTTCACCACGCCGGAGCTGCTCGAGATTGGCGACGTTCCTTTCACCACTGCTCTGGCGAAGCCCACGCGACTCGAAGCGCTCGAATATTACCGTCGGGTCGCTGAACATTATCACTTGCCCATCCACCAGTACGAATGGGTGAAGACGATTACGGGTGAGGACCGTAATTTTCGTGTCACTACAACCGACCGGCACGATGCCATCCATGATTATCGTGCGCGCAAGATCGTGCTCGCCACTGGCTATTACGATCTCGCCAACCAACTTGATGTTCCCGGCGAGGACCTGGAAAAAGTCTTTCATTACTATCGGGAACCGCATCCTTATTTTGACGCGGATGTCGTTGTCGTCGGCGGCAAGAATTCCGCGGCCGAGGTGGCTTTGGATTTGTGGCGGCACGGCGCTCGCGTCACGCTCGTCCATCGCGGACCGCAGATCCACAGCAACGTCAAGTACTGGGTGCGTCCCGACATCGAAAACCGCATCAAGGCTGGCGAAATCATCGCGCACTTCAACAGCACGGTGCAGGAAATCGGCGGTGACTATGTCGCGCTGCGAACTCCGTCTGGATCTCGTCGTCTGAAAAACGATTTCGTGTTCGCGCTCACTGGGTACCATCCCGACTACGATTTTCTCAGCAGCGTGGGCATCGAACTTTCACCTGACCAGCTTCGTCCCGTCTGCGATCCGGAGAACCTGGAGTCTAATGTTCCGGGAATCTACGTTGCCGGAGTGATCGTCGCCGGATCGAAGACGAGTGAAATCTTCATTGAGAATGGACGCTTCCACGGCAAACTGATTGCCGCTCATCTCAGCCAGAAGCTTGGCGGCGTGAACCCAAATATTCCTCTTGACGCGACTTAGCGAGGGATAGTGGGGTCCTTGCCTTTTCCCGCCTCGCAGATACCCCCCTTAACCCGCCTGTTTACCAGTTGGTACTGGTACCCCCCTCCCCCCTGGTCTCCTGGAATCATAGGGTTAGGAGGAATTTTTCGGTCTGGTCTTTGATTCTAAACGACTTAGACTAAAGTATTCCAGAACCAACGACTTAGCTCGAAACCCTATGCTTTTTGGGATTCGGCGACGGGTTTTGCGTCCGCTTGGCGCCTCAAATTATGGTTGTCAAACCCGCATGTCCTATTGACACCTTAGGCCATGAAAATGGCCGGTTTCACTCGGACCACTCTGTTGTTATCAAAGATCGTCCCCACCTACGCGGGTCCCCTGAGAGGTATTTTCGAAGCAAAGAGCGGTGAAGATGGCTTTGAGGCAGCTTCGAGGTCCGTCTTGGGGGAGGGCATACCTCGACACTGTCCTACATTAAGAAGAGATTGTCGCATTTGGCGGGTTGGGTGTCTGTGGCGGCCGTCACAGGAGGATTGTGATGAACAATCTGGATCGGAATCCTCCTGTGCCGCGTTAGAACCAGAACGACCAGATGGTGTCTACGCTGGCGTGGGTGATGGCCGAGGCGGGTACTCGCCGTTGCTTGCGCCAGGCCCGTCCGTAGAAAATCCCGGCGACGCTTGCCAGCACAACATAACGCCAGTTGAAGTGCGCCGAACGTTTATTGAAATGAGAGAGCCCGAACAAAATCGCAGTGATCACCAGCGCTGTCCGGCGTCCCACGCGCCGTTCCAGCAGATTTTGCACCCGGGCGCGAAAAAAGAGTTCCTCGGGAACAGCGATGAAAATGAAGATATAGATCCAAGTCGGAATCATCGAGATCCGCAGCGGGTTGCCATGGGGATGGAGAAAGCCCAGAGCCAGCCCTCCTGCGAGAACCAAGGGCGAAAAGTATGCCAGTTCGCGCAACCCGGTTTTCCAGTCACTCCAGCGGAAATGAAAGTCAAAGCCGGTGCCGTTGAGCTGGCGGATGACGACGAACCCATAGAGAGCGGCATCGACGAGGAGCAGCTTCCCCAGGCTCGTAAGCCCATTCGGCCACGCCCGCTCGAACCAGCGCAAATCCACGGCCAGTCCGACTGTCAGGAGAATGATCGCGTCTCGCCAATTGCCGCGTTGCTCGGGGTCGGCGATTGCGCCCCGTCCCAGTAGCCACGCGATCGCCACGGGCAGCGCCGCATAGAGCGCGCACCATTTCCAGGAAAACATCTGGTACGAACAGGAAATCAAAACGTAAGGCAGCGCGCAGAGTACTGGCAAGGCCGTTCGTATGCTTGATGGCCAGCGAGAGAATGCTTGCCCAACCCGCTCGCCGGCTAATCCAAATAGGACTGCGGGTGCGAGTTCCAGCACAAGCACTGCAATGGCTGCGGGCGATGCGTTTTGCATGGAGATAGTTTAATTCGGGAGGGCTATTAGTCCGTCCGGGCAGTCACAGATTGTCTGTGACGAAAAATTCGTACCGATAGCTTCGCGAGCCGCGATGCAGCTAACATCATGTTGCGAGGTATGCATCGATGTTTACGCCGAAGCCGATTGGGTTTGTGAGCAGTCCCTTCAAGAACACTCATGAAATTCCGAAAGGACTGGGCGTGAAGCACACGGAAGAGGGCACGCTCAACATTCTGCCTGAATTCGAGCTGGGACTGACCGATGTCGAGGGATTTTCTCATCTCTTTGTCATCTGGGAATTCCACCGCTCGCAGGAAGTCGCGTTGCTCGGCACTCCTCCCATCGACGATCGTCCGCACGGAGTCTTTGCCACGCGGTCTCCGCGGCGGCCGAACCCCATCGGCTTGACTGTCGTTCAACTGCTTCGCCGCGAGGGTTCTGTTCTGCACGTTCGAGGCCTCGACATGCTCGATGAAACGCCCATTCTCGATATCAAACCCTATCTCTCCAGCATCCCAGCGGGGGAACTGCGGCGCGGCTGGTTGGCGGAAGCGGAAGCGCGCAAGAAGGAATGATCGCGAGGTGCCTGGGGCGCCGAGGAAGGTCCCTAGCTTCAAGCGGCGGTGGAATCCCACCCTAACGTCGAAAAGCACGACGTTAGGATGGGGCACCCTCTATTTACCCAACCTCTATTTACCCAACCTTGATCGTGTTTCCGCCATCCAGGGGTGGCCCACCGGCCTTGGTGGACGAAACACTGGCGGGAGCCGGCGCGCATGTTGTGTTGGGATCGGTGACGCAATAAGTCACGGTCACGTTCCCTCGTTCAGGAGAGCGCGGCGGGTTTGGGCCGGTGACCAGTTTCAGAATACCTCTAAAAACATCGGTGGGAGAGAAGTATAACCAGCACGCTTTAGCTGCGTTGAAGGTCACACTTCCATCGTTATCGATAGAAGCGCCCTTGGGTCTGGGTACAAGGTTACCGTCGATGGTAATAGGAGTCGGGGCTGGGTTTGCATCTTCCCGACGAAGTGCTGAGGATCGTGCCATAGTGCTACTCCTTTATGTCAGATTTATATTACTTGGCCCTGGGGTGAAAACTTGGATCAAGAAGCAAGCTCTGCATCTCGGGATCGTTAGCCAATTGTGACAGCGGATAGCCCTTTTGCATAGCTCGCTGTGCGTATCGGATTGACTGATGACGGTCGCCAAGGTATTCAAATGCAGTGGCAACGTCATCCAGGACGGCAGGATCATCCGGGGATAAAGCCAGGGCGGTTTGAATTCTGGCCACGGCTTTCTCACGCAGGTTCTGCCGGGCATAAAAACCCGCCAGTTTGGCTTGTGCCAAAGCATCCTGCGGGTTCAGCCTGGCGGACTTCTCCGCCAGTTCGGTGGCTCTTGCACGCGCCGTTGCAGCCTTGTCTTTTTCCTTCAACCATTCGTAGGCATTCACCAGATTGTTCCAAACCAGATAGTTATTGTCATTAAGCTGCAGAGCCTTCTCCGTCATGCTTGCCGATTCGACATAGCGCTTTTGCAAGTAATAGAGCTGCCCCAGGTTGGCGTAAGCGGGATAGCTCGGCGTCAGGTCAATGGACCTCTTCAAAGCTTGTTCGGCATTCGACGTCAGCTGAGGGTCGCCGGTGTCAATGTAGACCGCGCCCAGGTTCAGGTAAACCTGAGCATTGTCAGGAGTGAGCTCGATAGCCTTTTTGAGAGCGTCAATAGACTCCGGATACTTGTTTTGCCGATCATAAAAAAGTCCCAAGTCGTTGTAGCTTACCCAGGAATCGGGACGCAGCGCTGCAGCTTTCTTGAAAGTTGCTTCGGCGTCCTGGACGCGGCCCGCATTCTCATACGCGTGGGCAATCCCGGAGAGGGCGTCCGGGTCGCGAGCATTCAACTGCAGAGCGTGCTGAAACTCTTGTACGGCGAGATCATGTTTGCCAGTGCTGTCATGGAGGCGCCCCAAAGTTACAAAAACCGCAGGGATGTGATCGTCAAGTTGGGCTGCCTTTTGGCAGTTGGCCATCGCCTCGTCAATCCATTTGGGATTAACTTCAGTCACATACTTTAAGCGGTAGGCTTCGCCAAGTTCCGCGAATCCCAGAGCGAAACGAGGATCGGTCTTTACGGCAATTTCGAGCGCCGCAATCGCAGAAGCCAAGTTGCCGGGCTTGTCATAGCGTTGCACATAGCCAAGGGCTTTCAGATATTCTTCGTACGCTGCGGGCGTGACCGAACCGCCTGTGTTGCGCAGCATATCAGCGGTGAAATTGATGTGCATGAGACGGGCGAGGCGGGAAACCGCTTCATCCTGGAGAGTGGCAAGGTCACCGGCGCGATCTTCGAGCGCGGCTGACCCGACTTGGCGAAGAGTTTTCGTGTTGATCAGATTTACGGTGAGGCGGACATCGTTGCCTTCGCGGGCGATGCTGCCCTTGACCACCATTGTGGCGCCCAACTGGCGTAGTGCGGCGCCAGGATCGGCAACCTTGAGCCGCCGGATCTCGCTGGCGGGAACAACCCACACAGATTGCTGGCCCACGTCGAGATTGGTCAGTCGGCTGCTGAGGCTGTCCATCAAGCCTTCGGAAACTGCTTCGTTGGCAGGATTGTTGGCAACGTTCTCGAAGGGAAGCACAGCTATGTGCTCTTCGTGGCGGCCAAAGAGTCCGGCGATGCCGTCTCGAATGGCTGGAATCAACGAGAGCAGTACCAGGAGAACTGCTGCGGCGGCGAAGCTACCCAGCCACCAGAAGGAATTTTTAGCACCGGAGGTAGGAGGGGGCCACATCTGCCGGGAGGCGTGCTCGACGGTTTCACGGAATGCGAGGTCATTCGGGGCAGAAGGAACGCGCGATTCGGCGGAGCTTGGCTCCAGATGGCTGCGGAATGCTTCCAGATCCGCGAGCATTTCACTGGCGCTGCGGTAGCGAGTGGCAGCATCTTTGGAGAGAGCGCGATAAATGATGCGCCGGAGATCCAGCGGAATTTCATCCGCAAGCGTTGGAGCTTCATTAAGAATGGCAAAAATCGTTGCCGTCGGGGATTCGCGATGAAACGGATTTTTGCCAGTGATCATTTCGGCGATCACAATTCCCAAGGCCCAGATGTCGGTTCGTTGATCCACTGGCTTGCTGAGCGTCTGCTCGGGAGACATATAGCCGATGGTGCCGGACGTGCCCCGGGTTTGCGTG
>Ga0137389_10002041_pt1 | contig 12132 bp, 9 predicted proteins | sample 15con2h14BmetaG_FD_104645 | JGI IMG/M metagenome (GOLD analysis project Ga0137389, IMG submission 104645) | Vadose zone soil microbial communities from Angelo Coast Range Reserve, California, USA - 15con2h1.4B metaG | ecosystem: Environmental > Terrestrial > Soil > Vadose zone > Saprolite...
GGAAAAACTATGTAGGCACGCAAGAGCGTCGGTGGTCCGCACGTGTGGTACAAGGGAGGAATATTCCTGCAGGATAGCTGCGTGAGACTGGCGAGAAAGGCGAGACGGGGGAGGGTTCGAGGTCCGAAGTTCGAGGTTTTCGGAACTTCGAACCCCGAACTTCGGATCGCGTCTTTCCCGCATGTCGCACGCTTGAAAGGCTGGCGGACTTTTTCACATCCTGCTAGAACGCTACGGCGACGGAGGTGGCAATGCGTGGACAACAGACGATGTTGTGGACTGGAATCAGCCTCGTGACAGGGGTAGTCTGTCTTGGGGCGGCAGAGCCACAGCCATCGAAGGGCGGGCAGGCGGTTTTGTCGGCCGAGGCAAGTGGAGGACTTGATGGCGCTCCGATGGTCCTCATTCCTGCCGGTCCATTCACCATGGGTAGTAACGATGGCCTCCCAAACGAGCGGCCTGAACACACCGTGACGCTTGATGTCTACTACATCGATCGGTATGAAGTCACCCTCAGCCTCTATCGAAAGTTCCTGGAATCGGGGAAACGCGAGTCTCCTCCGACATGGGACGATGAGGCGGCGACGGCGGTTGGAGATCGGCCGGCCATTGGGATGAGATGGGAATCGGCAGCCGCCTATTGCCAATGGGCAGGAAAACGGCTTCCGACGGAGGCTGAGTGGGAGAAGGCGGCACGGGGGACCGACGGGCGCCGGTATCCGTGGGGAGATATGCAACCGTTCGTCGACATTGCAAACTATAACAGAGGAATGTGGGTCAGTGAAGCCATCACGTTGGTGGCGGTCACCAGCGGTCTCGAGGGAATGAGTGTGCGGCATGGGCTCAAAGAGGGCGGAAGGAGCCCGTTTGGCGTCTCTCACATGGCGGGGAATGCGGCAGAATGGGTGGCTGGATGGTATGAGCGCCACTATTATCAAAAGAGTCCTGGGAGGAACCCACCCGGGCCGGCTACTGGTGAGAGGCGCGTGCTGCGAGGTGGGTCATGGGCGGATTTACCGTCCGCTTTGCGTGTGACGGCGCGGTTCTCAGCTGAGCCGGATTTTGAGGATCGGACGATCGGATTTCGCTGTGCCATGGATATGCCGAAGTGAGAGTATCCCTGGCCTGGTGCAGGCCCGAGAATGTTAGCGATGCAGTAGATATCTAACCCGCATTACTCATGAAGGTTCGTTGCGAGAGCGTGCAGACGCGAAGCGAGACGGGCAATCGGAGACGTGAAGCCCTGAGGCATACTCGTGTAGTATGTCGAAGGGCTGAACGGCGAGACTGCCCGTCACAGCCGCGTATCCGCGCTTGCAGCGGAAGCTTCATGAGTAATGCGGGCGAGACTCAGCCATTAATGTTGGTTCTTCGCGTCACGGCTCTGCCGGACTTTTCCTGTGACCGGTTCCATGCCTGAACGATTGATCACACCCCTCATCGTTATTGCGCTGCTACTGGGGACGTTGTTGGCCCTCCGTTCCACCAATTCCTCTTCGGTGACGCCGGTACCTGTCTCATCGGTGGCAGCGCTTACCCCTGACACGGTTCCGCTGGTCACCGGAGACGAACCGATCACAGAGATCTTTACGAGAGCCGGCTGCGCGGTGTGCCACACCGTTCCGGGTATTCCAGGGGCCGATGGGCGCGTAGGGCCGCCTCTCTTATTAGGCACCACGGGGCCTGCGCGATTGGCCGATCCGGCTTACCGGGGCCACGCGAAGACGGTGCATGATTATGTGATCGAATCGGTCATCGACCCGGGAGTGTTCGTCGTGCCTGGATATCCGGCCGGCACGATGCCGATCGATATGGTATGGTGCGAAGCTCAGCGCCCTCGCGCTAGAGAAGATTGCGGCGTATCTTGAGCGGCAAGGGGTTACTGTGGCTCAGTAAGCGCGGTGATCCTCGCCGGATTGGTGACGAGGCGTGTGGGTGGGTGAAAAGGCTATCGTTTACGCAGGGGGGTCACATTTCCTGAGGCTCCCCCCTGGATCTTGAAGGCACTGTTCGTGGAGTCGCCTGATTTCTTGTCGAGGAGCGCGTTGATCGCATCGTCCCCTCTAAGACCTTCGATCTTGATCTTGAGCCGGAGATTGTTGGCGCTATCGGCATTGATCAGGGCTTGTTCGAGCGAAATCCTCTCTTCCTTATACAGTTGGAACAAGACGTGGTCGAACGTCTGACAGCCTTCCTCCACGCCTTGTTCCATCGCTTCTTTGAGCAAATCGACTTCGGCCTTCTTGATGAGATCCTTAATGCGGGGCGTGTCGAGCATGATTTCCAGTGCCGGGGCCCGCTTTCCGTCCACGGATGGCACGAGCCGCTGAGAGATGATGGCGCGAAGATTGAGCGACAACTGGAGATAGATCTGCGCATGCCGCTCTACCGGGAAAAAATTCATGATGCGCTCGATGGCCTGGTTCGCGTTGTTCGAGTGAAGGGTGCCGATGCAGAGGTGCCCGGTTTCCGCGAAGGTGATCGCGGCTTCCATTGTTTCCGTATCCCGGATTTCGCCGATCAGAATCACATCCGGCGCTTGTCGCAGCGTATTCTTGAGTGCATTTTGAAATGAGAGCGTGTCGAAGCCCACTTCTCGCTGCGTGATGAGCGATCGCTTATGATTGTGGACGAACTCGATCGGGTCTTCCACGGTCACGATATGGCCGGGATGGATGGTGTTACGGTGGTCGATCATGGCTGCGAGGGTCGTGGATTTTCCGGAACCGGTGGCTCCGACTACCAGCACTAACCCGCGCTTTGTCATGGAGATGTCTTTTATAATCAGAGGCAAGCCCAGCTGCTCGACGGTCTGGATCTCGGTTTTGATATGCCGAAAGACCAAGCCGACGTTCCCTCGCTGCCGAAAAATATTGACACGGAAACGGCCGAGCTCCTTGTAGTAGAGGGCCAGGTTCATTTCCATTTTTTCCTCGAATTCCCCACGCTGCTGGCCGCGCATCAGCGCCAGCGCGAGGGCTTCGAGCTGTTCATTGGTAAACGGCGGTGCGTCGGTTTGTTGTGTCGAGCCGTGGACGCGATAGGCGGGACCCGAGTCGACGGTCAGATACAAGTCTGACGCTTCTTGATCCACCATGACTTTCAAGAGACTACGAACATCCATCGTTGCCCCCGTTTCTTCCTGCCAGCTATCTTAGGCTGCGCCGCCCATTGGGGTTCCAAACGGATTGGGATTCATGCTGCGGGATTGGGCTTCGCCCTTCGTGACGACTCCACGCATTGCTAAATCGTATAGCGCCATGTCCATCGTTTGCATGCCGTCTTTCTGACTGGCCTGCATGACCCCGGGGATCTGGTGCAACTTGCCCTCTCGGATGAGATTCCGGACCGCGGTCGTGGCGACCATGATTTCGAGGGCGGCGACACGCCCGCCTGATTTTTTCTTCAGCAGGGTCTGCGTGATGACCGCTTCCAAGGCTTCTGCGAGCTGTGAGCGAATCTGGGACTGTTGGTTTGGGGGAAAGGCGTCGATGATGCGGTCGACAGTTTTCGGCGCGCTGGAGGTGTGGAGTGTGCCAAAGACCAAGTGGCCCGTTTCCGCAGCAGTCAACGCGAGCTGGATGGTTTCCAGGTCGCGCATTTCACCCACGAGGATGATGTCCGGGTCTTCGCGGAGGGAGGCTCTCAGCGCGTTCGCGAACGACAGGGTATGGACGCCCATCTCCCGCTGATTCACGAGGCATTTATTTGTCTTGTGGATGAATTCGATCGGATCTTCTATTGTGATGATGTGGCCTTCGAATGTGTTGTTCAAATAATCCACCATGGAGGCCAGGGTCGTCGATTTGCCAGACCCGGTTGGGCCGGTCACAAGGATCAGCCCCTTTTCACGATCGCAGAGCTGTCGCACGATCGGAGGCATGCCGAGCTTTTCCATCGGAACGATCGTGGTGGGAATATTCCGGAAGACGGCGCCAAGCCCACGATTTTGGACGAAGACATTGACGCGGAATCGGGCGATGTCGCCCAGTTCAAAAGAAAAATCACACTCGCGCTTTTCCTCGAAATTTTTCCGCTGGGTATCGCTCATCATGTCATAGATCAGCGAGTGCGTCTCTTCCGTGGTCAGTGCGGGATGATCGAGTTTCTTGAGGTCCCCGTTCATACGGATCATCGGTGGCTCGCCGGCGCTGATGTGACAATCCGACGCACCCTCCTTTGCCGTGAAGGTCAGAAGCTTCGAAATATCCATGAAGAGGACTCCCCGGTATGAAAGGATAGGATGATGGTTTGTCGGGCCTCAGCACTACTTGCGAGCATAATGCCACAGGATGATGAGAAAGCAAGGAAATAGCCGGAAGCGGCTGCATAAATTCTTCGGTGGTTTACTGTAGAAGATAGGTGAGGGCTTCGATCAGATCAGTCCCGCCGATTGCCCTGCGCGTTGAAATGCGGTGAGGGCGTGATCGATGTGGCTGGGGGTGTGCTCGGACGTTACCGTGACGCGGATGCGGCTGGTGGCGTCCGGAACGGTAGGAGGACGAATCGCCGGAGCATACACGCCTTCTGTGAACAAGTGTTCGGCAAACGTGATTGCGGTTTCAGCATTGCCGACGAGAATCGGCATGATCGGACTGACGCTGGGGGACAGGCTGAATCCCAATTGTGTCAATCCTGAGAACAATCGTTCGCGGTTGGCCCACAAGCGTGCACGTCGATCCGGCTCTCGTTGCATGACTCGTAACGCTGCCGTGACGGCAGCAGCCGAACTCGGTGGGGGTGCCGTGGTAAAGATGAAGGACCGGCTCGTGTTCATGAGGTAGCGGATCAACGTCGAGGGCCCAGCGAGGTAGGCGCCACTGCTGCCGAAGGCTTTGCCCAAGGTCCCCATCTGAAACGGGATCTGTGTATCGAGGCCGAAATGTTCGACCGTTCCTCGTCCATGGGGTCCCATCACGCCCGTGCCGTGGGCGTCATCGATATAGAGGTCGGCCTCATAGTCCTGGGCTAACCGACTGAGTTCGGGCAACAGCGCGAGGTCTCCGTCCATACTGAACAGGCCGTCGGTCACAATCAGGGTACGTCGCGCCCGGCGTCTCTTGGCCAGAAGGGACTGGAGGTGGCTGGTATCGTTGTGGCGATAGATTCGAAAGTCGGCTGCGCTTAGACGGCAGCCGTCGATCAGGCTGGCATGGCACAAGCGATCGGCCAGGATCAATCCGCCTTGTTCGATCAGTGCAGGGATGGTCCCAATGTTGGCAAGGTAGCCGGAGCTAAAAGTCAGCGCGGCTTCGGTTCCTTTGAACTGTGCCAGGGTAGACTCTAGCTCTTGGTGCGGCGGCAACGAGCCTGAAATCAACCGAGCGGCTCCGGCTCCGGCGCCAAACCGTTGTGTCGCCTCGATGGCGGACTGTATCACCTCCGGGTGCATGGCCAGCCCCAAATAGTCGTTCGAAGCGAGCAGGAGGATCTGGCGTCCTGCCATTTCAACCACCGGACCGACGCCGGAATGGAGCGGAGTGAGGCGCCTGGTCAGATGTCGCGCAGCCAATTCGTTGAGTCGTTTTTCAAACATGTGAAGTGGCCAGTCTTTAAAGATGGGAGAGGGTGTGCCTTCTGAGAATCGCACGAAGCTGCTGCCTCATTGACAAAATCGTGACATCCTGAGTATAAGGCGCGCACACAATTTGAGGAAACGGGCCCCGCCCTCTTCGACGAATCCATCCATGAGCTACCGTATCAAGATCCCGGCGAAAACTCTTCCGGTCGATGAAGCCCACATGTTGAGCTGGCTTGACCATACGCTGCATAGGTCACTGGATTATCGACGCCCCTTGCTGGTCGGTCTGGGAGTGTTGGTGCTTGCGGCTGCCGTGGTTGGAGGGGTTTTTTATGTTGACCGCCAGGCTGTGCAGCAAGCACAAGACCTTGAACGTGAGGCGATGCGCTTCTTGACTACTCCTTCTGTAAACGATCCTCAAAAGGCTGATCACGCGCTCAAGGAAGCGATCACGAGGTATCGGCAAATTGTCGATCAATATCCACGAACCCCCACGGCTCCACTCGCGTTGTATCATTTGGGGAATACGTTGGTCCAGGCCAATGAGCAGAACGCAGCTATTGAGGTCTATCAGCGATTTCTTGCATTATATAGTTCGAATCCCTCAATGGCTGGGTTGGTGCAACAACGTTTGGCCTATGTGTACTTGCTCAAGGGAGACCGGGACCAGGCAGTGAAGGCACTCACCGGCATCTTGGAGACCCCCGGTACTTTGAACCGGGATCAGGCGTTATTTGAGTTGGCCCGGCTGGAAGAGTCGCAAATGCGGCTTGAGGGAGCCGTGGCTCGCTATCAGGAGCTGATAAAGACCTATCCGAACTCTCCCTTCACCAGTGAAGCGACGATTCGGACCAAGATCATGGATGTCAAAAAATCGCAGGAATCAACGCCTGCCTCGCCGCCGAAGGCCCCGGCCATTGCTGCGCCACAGAAGAGTCCTCCAGCTGCCCCCTCCACTGCAGGCAAGAAAAAAACCTAGACTCTCAGGTCTGTGGGTGTGCCGGCTCTCGGCTTGGTCCGTTCTACGGATCGGCGGGAAGGGGGGCGAATTTAGCAGGCTGCGGAAAAACTCTGTGGGCACGCCCGAGTTTCACTGGTCTGCACGTCTGGGATAAGTGGAGAACACCCCCGCAGGATAGCCGCGCGAGACAGGCGGGACAAACAAGACGTGGAAGGTTCGAGGTCCGAAGTTCGAGATGTTCGGAACTTCGAACCCTGAACTTCGAACTACGGATCGCGCCTTTCTCACATATCTCGCGCGTCACGGTCCATAGACGCTGCCGGACTTTTTCAGCATACTGTTAGCGGCTGATAACGAGAAAGTCGCCTGGTCGAATCGTCGGGCCGGAGAGGTTATTCTTCGTTTTGAGCGTCTTGAGCGGGATGCGAAAGCGTTTCGACACTTTTCCCAGCGTATCTCCCATGCGGACTTTATACCAGTGAGAGGGCCCGGCGGTTACAAACTGAGCCTTTGCAGGAAGCTGTGGGAACTTGTAGGTCGGGATGCGGTCAAGCAGCTGTTCCACTTTCGCTTTCGTTCCCACTGGAACCTTCAGGTGGTAGGTCTCGTCGCCTGGGGGTGTGGCGTCTCGCCGCAGCTCTGGATTTAAGAGCCGAAGTTCTTCATAGGGAATGCCGGTGACATTGGCGATTGCGCGGAAATGGACGGGTCGTGTGATGATCGCTTCATCAAATTGATGGGGCTCGGCAGATTCCTGAGTGAAGCCGTATCGATCGGGGTTCCTCGCGATAATCGTGGCGGCCATAAATCGCGGCACGTATTCCTTCGTCTCGCGCCGAATCAATCGTGTCTTTGAAATCTCGGAAAAGCTTTCGGCCCGGGCCTTGTGGAGGGCTCGCATCACCTTGCCTTCTCCGGCATTGTAGGCAGCCACCGCGAGCGGCCAGGCACCGAAGAGGTCATAGAGATCGCGGAGATAGCGTGCCGCCGCAACCGTTGACTTGATGGGATCCCGACGTTCATCAACGTACCTGTCGACGCGGAGCCCATAGACCTTGGCCGTGCCCTTCATGAACTGCCAGGGGCCTGTGGCTTTGGCTCGCGAGTACGCGTAGGGGTTGAATCCACTTTCCACCAGTGAAAGGTAGACCAGATCGCTGGGGAGGTGAAATTCCGTGAAGATTGTCTCGACAAGGGGCCGATAGCGGCTGAGTCGGAAGAGCCACTGTTCGAAGCGACCGTGGATGGCCGTATTGAAGTAGCGAATGTGGGCCTGGACCGAGGAGTCCATGACAATCGGAACATTGTAACTTGCATATTCTGCCTGATCTTTGGCATTTCGGGAAGGGTCTTGTGTCTGGGTTAGTTCAGCCGGAGGATTCAAGGCGTCTGAAAACCGCGCGGTCGCCGGTGAACTTCCCGCTGGGTTCAGCTGTAAGAGGTCTTCAGCCCTCGGAACACTGCTAGTCGTTGCTGTGGGGGGGGTAGTGGCCTCCGGTGGCGGGCCTTCGGTATCGACCGGGACCAGATTTGCGTCTGGGTCGTCTTCCGCCGCTGCGTTCTCTTCCACAAGCCTAGACGGGTCAGCCGTAGCGGGTTCGGAAGGAGTTGCAGCCCGCACTACCATAATAGTAGTAGGGGAGAAGCTGAACCACATTCCGAGGAGGAGAGCCATCGGGAGGACAGCATGTCCTGGCCTGAGTGGCCTCATCGAAGTGCGGTGGCAATCGGTATCGTGTGCGAGGTTTGTCATGTTCGGTGAGGCTAGACTATCGATGGACTGCGCTCGTGTCAAGGAATTGTAATGGGAATGACGCCCCTCCTTTGTAGCACAGAGGCCAGGTGCTCCAGTATTCGCACAAAACTGTAAGCGGAAGTAATGCCGGCATCAAAAGGCCACAACAGTCTGAAAACATGCGTGTCTACACGGTTCCTCGCCTTGACAGCTTTTGGGAGGCAATGGTATCGTCCCACCTCCCCGCGTAAGATGTTTCACGTTTCATCCGGTAGGAGGATCAGTCGATGCTGAAACGGTATTTGCTGGCTCCCGGTCCGACACCTGTGCCCCCTGAAGTGCTGCTGGCCATGGCGCGGCCCATGTTCCATCATCGTGCCCCCGAGTTCGATAAGGTGTTCGCGGAGGTCCGTGATGGACTCAAGTGGCTGTTCCAAACGAAAAATAATGTGCTCATGCTGGCGGCTTCCGGAACCGGAGGCATGGAAGGTTCTGTGTCTAACTTTCTCTCTCCCGGCGACAAGGCCCTCACCATTAACGGGGGGAAGTTTGGGGAACGATGGACCAAGCTCTGTAAGACGTTCGGCGCCGAGGTGACCGAAATCAAGGTGGAATGGGGGCGGGTCGTCGATCCCCAAGCGGTGGCCGATGCGCTGAAAAAAGATCCGGGAATCAAAGCGGTGTATGTGCAGGCAAGTGAAACCTCCACCGGTGTGGCGCACAACAGCAAGGCTCTTGCCGAGATCGTGAAGCCATATGGCGAGACTATACTTGTGGTGGATGCCATTACCGCCCTCGGAGTGTTCGACATCAAGACCGATGAGTGGGGAATCGATGTCGTGATTACGGGGTCGCAAAAGGCGCTGATGCTCCCTCCGGGCCTTGCATTTGTGAGCGTAAGTGATAAAGCTTGGCAGTTGGCAGAGAAAGCGAAGAACACGGCGTTCTATTTCAATTTCAAGAAAGAGCACGAGAATCAGCAGAAGAATCAGACGGCCTATACCCCGGCCGTGTCTCTCATTGTCGGCTTGCAGGAAGTGCTGAAGATGATGAAGGCGGAGGGGCTTGAGGGGATGTTCGGCCGCCAAGCCATGCTCGCGAAAGCCATGCGTGAAGGGGTGCAGGGTGCCGGGCTGTCGCTGTTTCCAAAAGAGTCGCCCAGCGATGCCCTCACCGCTATTTCAGCGCCGGAAGGCGTTGACGGGCAGGCCATCTACAAGAACCTGCGTGTCCAATACGGCATGACGGCGGCCGGTGGGCAAGACCATTTGAAGGGGAAGATCTTCCGACTCTCCCACATGGGCTACATGGACCGCTTCGATATCATCATGGGGGTGGCAGCCGTTGAAATGGTACTCAAAGGGCTGGGGCATCCCGTAAAGCTTGGAAGCGGTGTCGCAAAGGCGCAAGAAATTCTCATGGCGTAGGGGTTACGCCTCGAAATTCTTACGATAGGGCAGTCACAATGGGCATGAAAATTCTCATCAGCGATAGTTTGTCGAAGCAGGGCGTGGAGCTGTTGGAAAAGGCTGGATTCACTGTGGTCGTGAAATCCAAGATGCCGAAGGAAGAGTTGTTCAAGGAGATCAAGGACGCCGATGGGCTGATCGTGCGGTCCGGGACGAAGGTGACGGCCGAGTTGATCGCAGCAGCCGAGCGCCTGAAAGTCGTGGGGCGGGCCGGGTCAGGGTTGGACAATGTCGATACCCCGGCGGCCACCCGTCGGGGCATCGTGGTCATGAATACACCTGGCGGTAATACGGTCACCACTGCTGAGCACACCATGTCGCTGATTTGTGCCATGAGCCGGCGCATTCCCCAAGCCACCGCGTCCGTGAAGGCCGGCAAGTGGGAAAAAGACAAATTCATGGGTGTCGAACTCTACAACAAGGTCCTCGGCATCGTCGGCGTGGGGCAAATCGGCAGCCATCTCACGAAGCTGGCGCAGGGGATCGGCATGAGTGTGGTTGCCTACGATCCCTATTTGGCCGAAGAGCGCGCGCAGAAGATGGGCGTTACCATGATGTCGCTGGATGAACTCTTTAAGCGTGCCGATATCATCTCTGTCCACACGCCGTTGACGACTGAGACCAAGGGCCTCATCAATGCGCAAGTGATCTCGACGATGAAGCCGGGGGTGATGATTGTAAATTGTGCCCGAGGCGGGATCATTCATGAGGGTGATCTGTTTGAAGCGTTGAAAATCAAGCGCGTGACAGCCGCCGCGTTCGACGTGTTTGAGGAAGAGCCGGTGAAGGCGGATCATCCGTTGTTGACGCTGGATAATTTTATCTGTACGCCGCACATCGGGGCCCAGACGACCGAAGCGCAGGAGAACGTTGCCGTCGGGATCGCGGAGCAGATCGTCGATTATTTCACCAAAGGCATTGCCCGTGGGGCGGTCAATATTCCTTCGGTCTCTCCGGAATTACTACCGAGGCTCCAACCCTACCTGTCTTTAGCCGAGCAGCTTGGGAAGTTGCAAACGCAGCTGTGCGAAGGTGGGCTTGAACGCGTGACCGTCGAATACAGCGGAGAGGTTGCAAGTCTGTCGATCGCGCCACTCACGATCGCCGTGTTGAAGGGATTGTTAAACCCGATTATGGAAGCTCCTGTGAACTACGTGAACGCGCCGATCGTCGCGAAGGAACGTGGGATTGAAGTGAAGGAAGTGAAGAGCTCCGATGCGGGCGATTTCACCAGCTTGGTTCGTGTGCGAGTGGAGGCTGGTAAGAAATCGTACCAGGTGGCCGGCACGCTCTATCACAAGAAAGATCCGCGCGTCGTGGAGATTGATCAGTTCAATGTTGAGGTTGTGCCGGAGGGACACATGCTCCTGATCCTCAACATCGATCGCCCAGGGGTGATCGGGATGGTGGGGAAGGTGCTCGGCGACAACCAGATCAACATCGTCCGGATGCAATGCGCGCTTGAGAAGCGGGGAGGGAACGCGCTGCTCATCATTGGATCCGACGCAGTCTTCCCGAACACAGTGCTTGAGACGATCAAATCCAGCAAAGACATTCTCTCAGTCAAAGTCGCGGCTCTGTCCTAACCCCGCGCGCCATCAATCAGGTCAGCCATGGTCTCCGCTCCTCCGAAGCCCCGCCTTTCTTCGGGGCAGGTCCCATCGTTCCGCGAGCGCTCGCTCGTCCCCGTGGGCATGGCGACGATTCTTCCTCACGCGGCGAAGCAGGTCCGTCGCCTTGAAGAACAGTTGCTCGCTCAAGTCAACCGTTGGGGCTACGATGAGATCATTCTTCCCACGTTCGAGTATCTCGACGTCTTGGCTCCGGGGCTTGAGCCGGAACTGATCGAGCACTGCTATCAATTCGTCGATCGTACGACGGGGAGGACGCTACTTCTCCGTCCGGATGCCACAGCGCAGATAGCCAGGACGGTCGCAATGGGGCTTACGGGCGCGACGCTGCCGTTGCGTCTCTCCTATCGAACGTCCGTCTTCCGCTACGAGCAGGAACACGCTGGGCGCGGGCGAGAAATCTTTCAGGTCGGAGCTGAGCTCATTGGCCTGGACGATGTCACGAGCGACAGCGAAGTCATCGGTTTGATGATCGAGTGTCTCCGCACGATCGGTCTTCAGTTCTTTAAAGTGTCTCTTGGACATGTGGGCTTTATTAAGGGGCTCCTGATGCGATCCGGGCTGTCGGCGCATGGGCAGAAGTTGGCTGAGCAGGCGACTGCGCGAAAAGATCTGCCGAGACTCGAAGCGATCCTTGCCAACGAGCATATCTCCAAAACGGCGGCGCGTGCCATTCGGGAAGCGCCTGAGCTGTACGGTCAAGAGGAAGTGCTGGCACGCGGCCAGATCCTCGCGGCCAGCGATCCGGCATTGGCTGCTCCGCTCGAACGGCTTGCTCAGGTGTATCAGCTGCTTTGTGCGGCAGGCCACCGGGA
>Ga0137389_10002044_pt1 | contig 12121 bp, 7 predicted proteins | sample 15con2h14BmetaG_FD_104645 | JGI IMG/M metagenome (GOLD analysis project Ga0137389, IMG submission 104645) | Vadose zone soil microbial communities from Angelo Coast Range Reserve, California, USA - 15con2h1.4B metaG | ecosystem: Environmental > Terrestrial > Soil > Vadose zone > Saprolite...
AGCACAACCGAAGATTTGCCAAACCGCTCCAGCTTGATACGGCTGGCCGGAGTGTTCGCGTGGAGCATGGCAGCGGGAGTGGTCACCGATGACGCGCTGTCTTCCACCGAAAGCTGCATGAGATCCTTGGGATCGCGCACGCGAAAGACCATTGTCTCCACCATATTCTTCGGATCCACACTGAAGGAATACTGCACGCTGCTGAACAATGCCTGTACCGAAAATTCGCGGCGGATGCGCACGTAGTTCGCGCTCGAAGATTCGGGGGACGTCAGCGCGCCCACTGCAGCCTGCAACAATGCCGGATTTTCAGAGAGTGTGGAATGCCCGCGGTCGACCTCGAAATCTTCACTGAACAGAGGCTGCTTGGGTACCCGTGCCAGAGCGGAGGCGATCTCTTTCTGCTCTTCCGCCGACGGCGCGCAGACGTTGATCACGTTCACCTTGACCGGCGGCTGCGACTGCCGCTGCGCCCAAGTCAGAGCTGCCAATACGTAGCATATGATCACTAGATATTTAGGAGGCACGGCGGCATTTTAACAGGGTACGGACACTCGGCATCGGGCTCCACGCGGGGGGACCCGGTTAGCACGGCAGGTGCAATCAGAAAAAAAGTTGGCTATCGTTGAGATGACGACCTGGCATTCGCCAATACTTCTGCCCGGAGATCTACATTTTGGCACCAAACGATACGGTGCGGGAAACCAGCCTGCACATGCGAGACGCCACTGTCCCACATCTCCCATCTATAATCAATGCCGGCAAGTTATGCAGCTGTCCTATCACGATCTGCGTCTCAAGCTAAGCGCGCAGGGATTGTGGCCGATGGGTCGCCTGGCGCGTATTGCCTGGTATGTGTTGGGGCTGGATCTGCGCCTATTCGTCCTACAAAAACTGCTGGCACTCTTCAAATTATCGTGGGGCGAGAGCCTGGGGGGCTGGGTCAGTTTCCTGAGTCTTGTCGCGATCGTCCTCTTCAGTACTCTTGCCTTTCGCTGGCTCAAAGCAAAAATCCTGTGGCGACTTCGGAACCGCCTGATTGTCACCCATATATTTATCGGTGTGATCCCAGTGGTCCTGCTGGTGGGCATGGCCGTGATCACGATGTACCTGTTTGCCGGACAATTCGCCAGCTTTGTCGTGACCTCGGAAATCCATTCGCAACTCCGCAGCATGGGGTCGGTCAACGCGGCGTTTGCTAATGAGCTTGCAGCCAGGCTGGAGCGCGGTGAAACGCCAACGGCTGAATCGCTAGGGGGGCTGCGAAAACGTGACCGGACCTGGGCACATCGTCAGGTTTGCGCCTGGTATGGCGGCAAAGCGCTTCCCATGTGCTCTGGTCCTCAGGGCGGCACTCCCTTCGCGCTGCCATCGTTCCTTAGCGCCCAATTCGGCGAGATCGTACGCGACCGAGGCCAGCTTTATCTCCGGGCCGCCACGGTTTTGCCCATGGCAGCGCAAAAGCTCACCGTGGTCTGCAGCGAAGCGCTGGACAAAGACCTGGTGGATAAGATTGCGGCGGACCTGGGCGAGATCAGTCTCTATGCCTCCGGGTTTGATGCGCAAAAACCGGGAGGGCAGCCGGTGAAGCCAAATCCCTCCGGCCTGCAGGTTTCTGGAGACGAGAAAAAAAAGAAAGAAGGAGGCGTCGTTCGCGAAAGTAATGGCGAGACGCTGGTGGCGGGCGACAGCGAACAAATCCGCCCTACTTTTATCGCAGGTGCTGTGCCGCCTGCGACCGGGGCCCTGGATCGCGAGATCACCTTTGGGACGCCGCTTCCCGTCATTGCATGGGAAACCGGCGAGCATCAGCGAGCAGGCGCGCTGGTGCGTGTGCAGACGCGCCCTTCGGTCCTCTACAGTCGGCTGTTCGCAGCGCTGGGGGATTTCGCCAAGGGAGTGGAATACATCCTCTTCTTCGTCGCGATCTTCTTCGCGATAATCGAACTAGTCGCTCTGCTGGTGGGCACGCGCCTTACGCGCACCATCACCAGCGCCGTGGCTCAACTCTACAAGGCCACGAAACACATCGATCAAGGCGATTTCAGCCATCGCATTCCGGTGAAATCAAGCGACCAGCTTGCCGAGTTGGCCAACTCGTTCAATTCGATGACGGCATCGATCGAAAGACTGATCATTGAGCAGAAGGAAAAGCAACGCCTCGAGAACGAGCTGGTTATCGCTCAGGAAGTGCAGGCCCAGCTTTTTCCCAAGGAGATATCGCAGCTGGAATCGCTGGAAGTGCACGGTTTCTGTCGGCCCGCGCGCACCGTAAGCGGGGATTATTATGACTTCCTCTCGCTGAACTCCGACAAGCTAGTCCTGGCAGTGGGAGACATCAGCGGAAAAGGTATTTCCGCAGCCCTGATGATGGCCACGATTCACTCCGCAGTGCGGGCTTACAGTCTGCAAGACATGCCGCTTCTACGCGAACCTGTCGCCGTGGGCGCAGCAGCGGGTTCGGGAATGATGATGGCCTCAGGCGTGCCAAACTCGGAAATTTCACCTGCCACATTGCTTTCTTTGCTGAACCACCAGTTGTACGACAGCACCCCACTCGAGAAGTACGCAACGTTGTTTCTGGGGCTCTATGATGGCCAATCACGTAGGCTAACCTACAGCAATGGCGGGCACCTTCCCCCAATCATCATCAGCGAGGACGGAACCCTTCGTCGGCTCGACCGCGGCGGCACAGTTGTAGGACTGTTCGACAACATGTCATATGAAGAGAGCTCGGTGCAGCTCGAGCCTGGTGAAATCTTGCTCGCCTACAGCGACGGCGTAACAGAACCGGAAAATGATTATGGTGAGTTCGGCGAGGCGCGGCTAATCAAACTCGTAAGCGAGAATCGTCACCTGCCTTTGGTGCGAATCACTGAGGCGGTCACCGCAGCCGTGGACGATTGGATTGGCCCCAAGGAACAGCCCGACGATGTCACGCTCGTGCTAGCGAGAGCGCGGTAAGCGGGGGCAAACACCAGACTCAAAACGCAAAAAGTTACCCGGTAAGCATTTCGTGAACTTTGCGTACCAGATCCTGCACAGGAAACGGCTTCTGCAGAAACGATGTCTGGGCGTCGGTGACGATCTTGGGGATTGCGTCGCTAGCGTAACCAGAAACGAAGACAACCTTCAGCCCGGGCAGCCGGAGGCGCAGGTGCTCTACTAGTTCGTCGCCGGCCATGCCGGGCATAATGACATCACTCACGAGTAGGTCGATTTTGCCGGAATGGCTGGTCACAAGTTGAAGAGCCTCCTCGCCACAGCCCGCCGAGAGCACGTTGTAACCTTGTTCATGAAGCACTTCCCACGCCAGTCGGCGGACTGCCGAATCATCTTCCACCAGCAGTACGGTTCCTGATCCCTTTGGCGCCAGCTCAAGTAGAGGCGGTTCAAACGCGGGTTCCAGCTTTCCTTCCGCACGCGGTAGGTAAATCTCGAAAGTTGACCCCTGCCCCGGCTCGCTAAACACGGAAATGTGACCACCGCTTTGCTGCACAATGCCGTATACCGTGGCGAGTCCCAGGCCTGTTCCCTTGCCAATTTCCTTGGTGGTGAAGAAAGGCTCGAAGATTTTGGCTCGAGTCTCGGCGTCCATGCCGATGCCGGTGTCACTCACGGCCAGCATGACGTAAGGACCCGGAACCAGGGAGGCGTCCTTGCGGGCTGCGGTGTGGTCCAGTTGGAGATTCTTTGTTTCCAAACTGAGGCGGCCGCCCGTGGGCATGGCATCGCAGGCATTGACAGCCAGATTCATGATGACCTGTTCCATCTGCATGGGGTCTGCGCGCACAAGCCATAAATCCGGCTGGCTCCGTATTACCAGTTCGATGTCCTCTCGGATCAAGCTCGGGAGCATCCGGTCCATCTCGCCGACAACCATACTCAGATCCAGCACTCGGGGAGAGAGCACTTGCTTGCGTCCGAATGCCAGCAATTGCTGGGTCAGAGCCGCCGCACGCTCGGTCGCATGGAGGACCCGCTCCGCTTCCTTGCGCGCCGGATGTTCGGGTGAAAAACGGCGCAGCAGAATTTCGCTGTATCCGTGGATGACTGAAAGGAGATTGTTAAAATCGTGCGCGATGCCTCCCGCAAGGCGGCCGATGGCTTCCATCTTCTGCGCTTGGCGAAGCTGGGCTTCCAGGCGCCGCTGCTCGGTCACTTCGCGCTGCGTTCCCCAAATACGAACCAGGAATCCCTTTTCGACGACTCCGGTCACGTTATTCAGAAAATAGCGGTGGTGACCGTACTCATCTTGCTCCAGCGACTCGCCATCCAATATCCGATATCCAGATTGCAGGAAATTCCGGACGAGTTCCAGATTCTTTGGTTCGGAAACATGAAAGAGTTCACGCACTGCCACCCCTCGGAGCTGCTCGGCCGAGCCGAATCCCCGGAGTCGCGCCAGAGCTTCGTTGCATTCGTCGATAACAACAGTGCGGTACAAATGATCCATTTGCTCAGCTTCGGGCAGTGAGAGGGAGAGAGGCTCTTGCAGCTCGCAGCGCCAGATTCCCTCAGTACTCTGCCTGATATATGCTCGATAGCGCTCCTCGTCGCGCCCGCGTTCCTGCTCGGTGCGTTCCAGGTCTGCCAACATTCGGTTGATCACCGTCGAGAGCTGGGACAACTCGTCGTTGCCCTCGGTCGCCACTCGTGCCGAAAGATCGCCGCGCGCTCCGATGGCAGCGACATTCTTCCCCAGCCCAATCAATCGCGAGAGCACCTGCCTTTCCAGCAAGAACAGCGTAACCATACTGAATACAACCCCGACCACCAGCGCCGAAACCATCAGGTAAGTCTCCGCGTTCTTTCCTTCCGCATAAATTCTTCGTGGAACACGGATACCGAGTATGAGCGCGGGTTGACCATCAATCCCGTTAATCAGCTCATATCCGGCAATGGACTTTTCATCCAAGGGCTGCGTCGCGATGGGCGTTAATCTCGAGAGCGAGCTCTGAATCTTCTGGAAATCGGGTGGGAGTTGGGGATCATCAACGCCGTGAACCTGCAGGTCCAAACGCGTCAACAACGAGAGACGATGAATTTCGTTCGCGTCCAGCCGTCGGCCCATGATGAGCGTCCCTCGCGGCGGCCCCTCGCCGGAAGACTTCAGGATGGGAGAAGCTGCAACCATCATGGGGACGTCGGGCAATACCATGATGCCGCTTACAGTGCGCTCGCCCCGCGGACGGCCGAGCAAAACACCAGGTTGGAGAATCTTCTTCTCGAGTTCCCGCTGAATTCGGGGATCCAGGGGGTGACCAGCGAGACGCTCGTATACCGCCTGATCGGAAGAATTCAAATAGATCACCAGGCTGATCCGGAGTTCGGTAAAGATCGCGGTGGGAAAATTGGAGGCCAGAAATCTCCGGTTGAGATGTTGGACGAATTCGTAGGCCTCGTCCCAGACGCTGTCATCGTGAACGATCGTGCTGAGTTGATCGATCTCGCTTTGCAGAGCGGTCGAGGTCCGCTGCACCTGCTGACGAGTAATTTGGGTTTCAAAATCAGAGAAGCGCCGCAGCAGGGTCAGACGGGTGAGGACGAAAAATGCCAGAAGCAGCCCTACCAAGGTGGTCCCAATGATGACCAGTGTCTTGCGGCGCAGTGTCACAAATACTCCCACCCCTCCCAAAACCGGGGGACCACTCAGTTCTTCGCATCACCCGCCGAGGCGAGCCATTGTATTCGCACGCGGCGTTCAGCAGCCAAAACAGCCGCATTGACTGGCGAACTGACGCGATTACGGGTTCTCGAAAATTCACCTTCGAAAAGGCGATTAGTTCAGAATCAGCGACAACCTCGGAAGGCCTGCTAGTCGGAAATTCATTGCGCCTTCGCTTCTTTCGAGACCACTGTAACTCGCGACGTCACCTGCTGTCCCCTTTCCATGCCTCCGATGATGACCAAACCCGCGGGCGTAACCAGGAGTCCGCGATGATCCATGGTCGGATCGGGAGTATTTTCAGTGATCACTTCCCACTTACTTGTGCGCAGGTTCCAGGCGAAGGTGACTGGTGATGGTTCCGACGGCCGCCCGTCGTAGCCGATGCCATCGTAATTGTAAGGATTGTCGGTGCCGCCAGAGAAGTAAATCTTCTGGTCCTTTTGCGAAGGCCCGGCGGCGATGCGATAGCGCGCATTTCCAGGATGGTTGGGCAGCTTCGTCCACTGGATCTTCGACAGGTCACGGTGGTCGATCTTGCCAATCCAACACTCGTTGGAAGCGATGTAGCGAGGCGAGTTCGCGGCAGAATCCTTGTAGGCGCCGTCTACATAAACAATCGAATCGCCTACTAGCGCTCCGGCATGACCGAAGACCGGCGTACCCGGAATGGGGGTCGCCTGGCGCCATGTATTCTTCTCAGCGTCGTACACCTGGACATTCCGGACCGCGTCGTTCTTGGACCAGCCACTGATCAGGTACACGTAGCGATCGCGATACACACCAATCACGGAGTCGTCCACCGGCACCGGAATATCGGCGCCTCGATACCAGCGGTGGTCAATCGGTTCGTAGGCCGCTACATCGGAAACAGTGGTCTCGCCTCCTTGCCCATCCACCACGTATCCGCCGAATAAAAAGACTTGTTCGCGCACTCCGACCGCAGAGGCGGCAAGACGTCCGGCCGGGCCCGGCACCGGACGAAGCTCAGCCCATTTGCCAGTGCTGAGATCGAGCTCATACGCGGCGTTGGTGATGGCGTCCCAGGTTTTCTTCGGGCCGATGCCCATAAATGAAAATAAGAAGAGCCGCTTGCGGATTTTCACGCTAGCGACAGCATTGTTGGAAACCGCAGCCGGCAGCGGGTGCAGTTTTGGCTCCGCCGCATGCAGCATTGAAGCCAGTAGAAAGACATAGGAGATGATCGGAAACGTTCTCTTCATTCCGGAGTTTTTTCTCGAATAACGCCTTCCGTGCTGTCGCTGGCGAAAGTTTGCTGCTTTAATTGTTCAGTCGTCCCCGGCAGAGAGTCCACGGGCATCGCAACAGGTTCGGGTCGAATCGGAGCCACTGCTGTTTCCGCAATATGTCGCTGGTACCAAACCGTCTCGCCGGCTCGCTGCCAGAGCCTCGTCCCGGTCCACCACAATAAGATCACTTCGAAGAGCAGGAACGAACCTCTTGCGTGCTCACCTGGAATCTGGGACCAGATCAAAATTCCAACACCCAACGCGAGCCATGCCAGGAAGCCGATTCGGAAGTACAGCCAGAACAGGCTACCGAAGTTGCCGACCGTCAACTTGAATGCGCGGACTAAACTACGGCGAACCACGCCCTCGTCCTCGGCCACCACGTGAATCTGTGCCATATCGAACCAGAGACGCACTGCCATTAATAGAAAAAACACGAACAGCAGTCCAACCACTTCAATCCACAAACCGAGCTTTTCCTGCGGCGCGTCTTCAAAAAGGGTACCCGACCATTTGTTGATGCGTGATGCCAGGATGGCAATAGGCGTGAGCACAGTCAGCATGAAGATCAGAAGCCGCACCCAGCGCCAGAAAAATCCGCCGCAAGCCTGAAAAAATTCTCGCGTCGTCAGCTTGCGATCCACCCAATAGGCCTCGATGATCCCGCCTGTGAGAAATAGTGCGAACACAAAAAAGATCAATGCGAACAGGAAGGAGTCCGTGAAGTGGGACCAGAGAGACACCTCAGGGTTGGCCGCGAGTTCCAGAAAAGCACTCAGGTCAAAGCCGTTGACCAGACGCTGAGAGTGGAGGCTGTGGTCGGCGACTCCGCCCATACCCAAGGACACAGGCGCTGTGGCAAACCCGGCGAGAACATAGTTTATTGCAAACAACCACCAGAGCACTCGCTGGTAGCGCCACACGCGTCGAGCGCCCTCCGCAAGAATGCCGGGTTGATGTGACATTGCGAGTTCTCGATTCTCAGTGGATAGTGATTAGTGGTAAGTTTTCCCTCATGCGTATTTCGTCACTGACAACTGAGCACGAGGCACTGGCCACACTGCTACACAAGCCACGCCAGGAGCTGTCCCAGAACTTGCGTAAACACGAGCCAGTAAGAAGCCAATTTCCTGCGGGCACCGGATTGTTGCTCTTTGACATAGCTGTTGTTGAAGAAATCTTTGTCGAGCCCAACTTGATGTTTGGGATCGAGTTCGGCTGAGACCAGCTTCGCCGTCTTGTCGTATGTGTAGCGCACCCAGCGATCGCGACCGTCCCAATGCTCACGAACAGTCTCGCCGTTGTCGAACTTCAACAATACATCCACAGGAAAGATGAACTCGCCTTTGCGGTGCACGAGCACCGTCGTGCGATACAGAGTCTCGCTTTTTTTCTGCTGCGGTGGATTTTTCTGGTACCACTCAACGCGGTCGGATGCGGCGCGCAGGATTTCATAATCCATCACTTGCGTCCCATAGACCGCCTGATCGAAGTACCAGCGCAAGTTTTGGCCCGAGACTTCTTCAACCGTCTTCAGGAAATCTTCCTTAGTGGGATGAGTGAAGCGGTAGCGCATGAAATAGGTGTGCAGAGCACGGCGCATAGTGTCTTCGCCGATGATCTTCTCAAGCGTGAGAAGCACAGTCGCCGTCTTGCCGTAGGTAATGCCGCCGTACGAAGTGCTGTTCAAATACTGGTAGGCAAAGCGCGCCATCGGATCTTTGTCAGCCGCACTCAAATATGTGGCCCGCTGCTCAGCATCATCGCCCCTGGTTACGCCCCAGAGATCAAGAGCCGAGCGATCCTTGCCGTAAATGTCGTCCAGGACTTTGCACTCGGTGTAGCTGTTGATGCCTTCATCCAGCCAGGCGTCCTCAAATTCATTGCTGGCCACCATGCCATACCAGTACTGATGGCCGAACTCATGCTCTACGACCTCCTCCGGGAGATGCCAACCTTTGGGCATCCACCAAGTCGTGCCGCCAGTAATAAGTGTTGGGTACTCCATGCCGCCGGCGCGCAGACCTCCGCCATGTGGCGGATCGACCACCGTGATCTGTTTGTACGGATACGGCCCGTACCATTCATCGAAGCGCTTCATGGTTTCCTTCATGATCCGCATGTGGCGCTCGGCCAGATCCACGTGCCCAGGCTGCATCAGCAAACGGATTCTGACCGCACCGGCGCTGCCGCTAAAAGTGTCGCTGAATATGCGGAATTCAGGCTCGGCGGTCCACGCAAAATCGTGGATATCCTCACCATGGAACGTGACTGTCTTCGTGCCGTCCGGGTTGTTGGTGCTGGAAGTCTCCTCGCCGCTGGCACCCACCACTTCGTTCTGGGGAAGCGTGAGCCGCACGTCGAAAGTTCCAAAGTCAGCAAAGAATTCGGTGGTGGAATGGAACTGGTGACAATTCCATGCGCCCTGCCACCAGACGCCCACCTTGGGGAACCATTGCGCGCCCATGATGAAATCACGCTTATAACCGGTGCGTTCAAAGACCACGCCCAATTGATCGCGAAATGCAATTTTGAACTGGACGGATTCGCCGGGCGCCACAGGACGCGTCAGCTTCACCTGGAACACGGTCCTGTCCTCAGGATTGCCATCGTCCGGCGAGATAAAGCGAATCTGCGAAGTCAGGTCGCCGATGCCCGCAACTTCGAACGATTTCACCTCTGCTAAGGCGCGGTACTTGTCCTGCCATTCGAACTGCGGCCGGTCGCGCCTGATCTCGCGCATGAGCGTGGATGTCGGCTGAAACGCATTCAGATAAAGATGAAAAGGGAACGTATCCTGCAGGTGACCGGTCAAGTTGTGGTAGGTCAGGACTTCAGTGGCATCGATCGTCTTGCGCCGGGTGTCCACGTGAGCGTCGATCTGGTATGCGACCACTCGCTCCGACAATGGCTTGGACATCACCGCCGTCTTGGGCGCGGCTATCCCGGCAACAGGAGCCGCCGATTGCATTCTTGCTGCGGAGGAAATGCACAGGCTTGCAGTAATCAGAACGAACAGCCGAGCCGAGCAACGATCCATGTTTTTGTCTCTGAAACAGCTACTCCCCGATACAGTACACAACGAGTCGTTTGTTGAACTGCGAAGCTTACACCGGCGCAGCAAGCTTGGGAAGGTTTGGCGCGCTTCAGAACCAGGTCTTCTGCTTGTACTCGCGGTATTCATCGCCGAATTTTTCCTCTAGGACTTTCCTGGGGGGGCACTCAGGATCTGGATCGGAATTAATACCACTAGCGCAATCCACGGCTTGGGCAACTGCAAAACGAGAATCAATCCGAGAATCACTACCGTGCCGAACACGTAAATTGGATTGCGAACTTTGGAATAAAGTGCCCTGTGTGACTAACTTATTGGAGAGTTTTCACTCCACGAGCCGCTGTCGGATGCCGTGAATAAAATCTGTATACGCTGGACTGTGACCGGCAGCACGCATATCGGCGGCAATCTGGCCGCGATGGTAAGCGGAGTGCATCACCACGTGCATTAATATGTCCTCTACGGAGTTCGTCCAGGACTCCCCCTTAGTGTTCTTGTACCTGACCATTTCTGCTAGTTTGCCGGATTTGTTTTCCCCGAAATATTTCTGCCAGAGCGCTGCGAGATCCGCTGCCTCTGCTTCGCACTGCGCCAGAGAGAATTCGGGCCATACCGGATATGTTTGTTTCCTCTGCTCGAGCCGTTCCAGCCAGAGGCGTTCCGCCGAAACAATGTGTGCCATCAGCTTGAGGGAGCGCGAAGGCGGTGTTCCAGACGTTTTCAGAGAAGCGAGGACCTCGCGATTCGCCCAATCGTCGTACGCAAACAGCCGGCGGAAATACTCGAACATATCCATCGTGTCCTGACAGGCAGTTGTTTTCTCTTGCAGTGAAGTTAATGTACGGCGAGTAGGGGGACTCCCGCAAATGGCGGCAGCCTACATGTCGAAACACGCAGTGGCGGGCGGATTGCGCCTCCCCTTGGGAAAAAGTTAGGATGCTCAGAGGGCAGTTCGATGCAGCAGCCCGCGCAGCCATTTCTCCCCTTGGAGCACGTTTCGCACAATTGCCGATCAGCGAGATTTTCCCATTCGCGCTACTGGGTCCGCCTTTTCCTAACTGTAGTGGCGCTGGTCTGCATGGCGTCAACCGGCACGGCTGCTCAGTCCTCCTCAGCCGACGCGCAGACACTTCTGCGTAAAGCTCAAGCCTCCCTCGCTGCAGGTAATTTTGCCCAGGCCATTCAGACCTTTGAACAAGCCCGGCGACTTGCACCAGATAGCGTCGAAGCGACTCGCGGCCTTTTGCTCAGCTATTTGGAAGTGGGGGACCTCACTTCAGCGGTCACAATTGGACGCAGGGCAGTTGAACACTGGCCGCAGGCTGCCCAACTACACCATTGGCTTGGGCTGGCTTATTTCAAGACGGGGCAGAACGGACAAGCAATTGAGGAACTGAAGCGCGCCGAGCAGTTGGAAACGGCCAACTTCGACATTCATTTTGATTTTGCCTTAGTGCTACTGAGCGAGAAGCAGTACCCTTCTGCTGCTGATGAGCTGCAAAAGGCGCTGAAGATCAAACCCTCCGATGCACTCGCGCATGTGCTGATTGGGCGTGCTTATCAGAATTCGAACCGGACTCTGGAAGCGGTGCAGCAGTTCCAAATCGCGTTGCGCCTTGACCCCAAAATTGCGCTCGGGCATTACCACCTCGGATTCGCGTATGCCAGCCTTGGCAAGAATCACGAGGCAATCGCCGAATACCAGAAAGAGATGGCCCACTCGCCAGAAAACCCGGATCTCGTGTACGAACTCGGACATTCTCTGTTGGAAACGGGAGACTGGAAATCTGCAGTGGTTCACCTGCGGCGCGCGACCCAACTGAATCCCCAGAACGCTGACGCATTTTATGACTTAGGCAAAACACTGTTGCTTCAAGGCGATCCACAAGCGGCAATCCCCGCCTTGCGCAAAGCCATTGATCTGAATCCCGGTGACCCGAGCCCTCACTATCAACTCGCGCGCTCGCTTGACAAGATCGGCAACGTCACGGAGGCCAAGCAGGAATGGCAGCGATTCTCTGAACTGAGAAAATCTCAGCAGGAATCAGGAGGAATGGCCACTGGCCGCGTCCACTGATGATCGCCTTCCGACCTCCGATGGGAGTTTTAGCTGCCGCTGCCTGCCTGATTTTGTTGGCAGTGTGTGCT
>Ga0137389_10002049_pt1 | contig 12116 bp, 8 predicted proteins | sample 15con2h14BmetaG_FD_104645 | JGI IMG/M metagenome (GOLD analysis project Ga0137389, IMG submission 104645) | Vadose zone soil microbial communities from Angelo Coast Range Reserve, California, USA - 15con2h1.4B metaG | ecosystem: Environmental > Terrestrial > Soil > Vadose zone > Saprolite...
AAGATCACCGGGCGCATTCTGCTCGAACACCTGTCGCCTAGCTGGCTGATCCTGTCCGATGGTTTCAGGAAGTCTGCTTTCACAGTGGCAGCGAAACGCGCACTGGATGTCTTTTTGTCTTTGGTCGCGTTGGTCCTGACTTTGCCATTGATGGGCCTGATTGCTTTCACGATCTGGCTTGACACTGGCAAGCCAATGCTCTTTTGCCAAAAGCGAGCGGGTCTTGGAGGAAAGCTTTTCCATATCTTCAAGTTCCGGTCGATGTATCAAGATGCGGAAGAAAACGGGCCGAGCTGGGCAGCGGAGGGAGACAAGCGTGTCACCCGGGTCGGACGCTTCTTGCGGAAGTTCCGGCTCGACGAACTTCCGCAGCTGTTCAACGTTCTGTGCGGCGAAATGAGTCTGGTGGGGCCCCGCCCGGAACAGCCACACTTCTGCGCACTTCTTGAGGAGCACCTTTCGCTATTTAACCTGCGACACTCAGTTCGACCGGGGATCACCGGCTGGGCGCAAATAAAATACAAATATGGATCCAGTATTGAGGAAAACAAAAATAAACTGGAGTTCGACCTCTTTTACATCAAGCATATGTCCGTTCTTCTAGACTTGGCCATTCTGTTTGAAACTGCCAAAGTGATATTATACGGTCGTGGCGCGAAGTAGGAATCCCAAGTGAGTTCAGCGGTGGGGTCTGTCGACAACCAGCACTCACGCCCAGATCACCCAATGGAATCTCGAAGGCTACGAGCCAGCGACCACACGATACCCGACACATCGACTTATTCCTGCTTGCTTTGTCGATAGGGGTTATTTCTGAGGACCTCGGGTTGATCTCTGGGTCTCAGCACACTCCTCAAACGCTTCGAGCAACAGTCAATCTCGGCTGCGAGGTTGGCTGTGCCTCCTGCTGACGCCAGGAATCGCGTGGCATGTTTATGTTATCTTGCATGAGCTTTGCCTTTGGTTGCTGGTGATTCTGGTTACCCATCAATCCTAAACTTTGCGAGTGAATATGCAAAAGTGGCTATTCGTTACATTGAGGAAAGGCTGTGCAAAGCCCTTGGAGTGCTATTTCACCGCGACCACCCGTTGAGGAGTGAGTTTCGGGACCTGGCTAAAAACTTTCGGGCTGAGCCCGAGTTTGTCGATGGCATCCTCTGCAGCAGGCGCATATCTTCCCGCTCGCTCTTTTCAACCGTTCGGGGCTTGAAGAGATCATTGGGGATCAATATCAAGTAGAATGGCAGACAGGAAGAGGGTTCTCCCGGACTGATTTGCTGGGGGCTAGCGGCCAAGTACTTCTCGCACGATTATCTGTCGGATGTGCCGCGAGCGATGTACAGACCGGATTAGTAACAGCTGCCCTCTTGGGCAGGTTATAGACGTCTAGGAACCTTGCCCCTTTTCCCTCTTTGTGGCCAGTTTCGGAGTTTGGAATGTCTCTGTAGGCTGGTTGCCGCGGGGAAGAGTACGTGAACCTCTCAGCGTGAAGGTCCACCCTTGGAAGACAAGATTGAGAGTATGAAGATTGGGGTATCATGACGAGGGTTTCGCAGGGGAATTCCAAGCGGGCGGCTGGGTGGGATATTCTACTCTTTCTTCTCATTTTGAGCTTGGCGACGTTCCACGGCGGCTGTGCGGGCTTGACGAAGGCTAGTGGTTCGGGTACCCCGCCGACCCCGCCGACTGTCTCCATCACTTCGCCAACATCCAGCGCTACCGTTTCCGTCTCCACCACGGTCTCGGCGAATGCATCGGCAAACACCATGGGTGTCCAGTTCAAGCTGGATGGCGCCAACCTGGGCTCAGAGAAAACTTCGGGGCCTTTCTCTACCTCTTGGGATACGACAACCACGGCGAACGGTCAGCACACGCTCACCGCGGCGGCGCGCAATGCCGCTGGCCAAACTGGGAACAGCGCGCCGGTGAGCGTTACGGTGCAGAATTCCTCCGGCGGCAATCCTCCAGTGATCACCGGTGTGGGGGCGAGCCCGGGCTCGGTGGTCGCTTCCATCTTCTGGAGCACAGACAAGCCCTCCGATAGTCAGGTGGACTACGGCACTACGGCGGCTTATGGGCAGAGCAGCGTGCTCGATTCTTCACAGATCATCAATCACTGGGTCAGCCTCTCAGGCCTAACGCCTTCGACCACGTATCACTACTCCGTAAAATCGCGATCCGGAACAGACCTTGCCACAAGTGGCGACAACATTTTCACGACCGCGAACTCAGGCGGAGGCATCCCGCCCGGGTTGGGCTGGTTCCAGATTCCCAACACCACGCTTCAAGCTGCGTGCGACAACGGTCCTACCCCTTGGCATGCTACTGAGGGCTGTTCGGCGGTTATAGCGGACTGGAATGGGGGAATCGCTGACATAGTTAGAAACAGGCTGATTGTTTGGGGTGGCGGTCATAACGGATATTGGGGAAATGAAGTGTATTCACTGAATTTGAGCAACCAGACTTTTACTAGGCTTAATACTCCAGCTATCCCAAGTCCTCTTTGTACACCTGTCTATGCAGATGGGACGCCAAGCTCTCGCCACACATATGCTGGTTTGGCTTATATGGGCCCCACAAACGATAAGATGTTTGTGTATGGCGGGGCCTTTGCTTGCCCGAGTGGGGGAGCCTCCAGCGATACATGGACACTTAATCTATCCAATGTCGCGAATCCCACAATAGCGTGGGCACAGAAAGATCCGGTGAACGGCCCTCCGCGTTCCGGCCTACCGTGCGCCGTCTCCGCATATGACCCGAATACGAACTCCGTCTTCCTGTACGATTTACTTACTCTTTTCAAGTACCGTCTCACGGATAATAGTTACACCCAGGTTGGTATAGGGTTACCAGGGCTTTGCGGCTACAACGGGGTCATAGACCCTGGCAGAAAGCTCCTATATATGTTCGGGGCGAACCAGGTTTTGAAGGTCGACATCTCTGGGACCGACCCAAATTACGCAGTCCAAGACATCAGCGCGTCAGTTACGACATGCGGAGCCATGAAAAGTGGCTCCTCTCCAGGGCTTGCCTATGACTCCGTTCAGCAGCGGATTGTGGGGTGGTCTGGTGGGGACACCGCCTACGTTTTCAACCCTGATGCGAATACGTGTACCTCGGTTACCTACCCGAACGGGCCGGGCGCGGCACAGACGAACGGGACTTATGGTAGGTTCCAGTATTTCCCTGTATTAAATGTATTCGCGCTGGTTAACGACTGGCAGCAGAGCGCTTTCACACTGCGGTTGACTCCCGCTCCATGAACCACGAGCGTTATTGTTTCTGCGCGCGGGAGCGATGTCAATCTCTTCCAATCGTTCTGCCTGATCCGGCCGTTGACCCTCTGAAGGCCCACCGGAGCGATCGCCGTGTGCACAGCCTTGAAATAGCGATGTTAAATCGAAGTCTTACCAGGTTAAATGCGCAGGTAATGATATTGACCTAGACAGACTGCACCCTATCGACCGCACTGTTGTCCGAACCGCTTTGGACTCCCTCAAAATGCCCAGCTCGCCGTTTCCCTGGGATCGCCATGCCGCACAAGGGGTTACCATTTTTCTTTTACAGCGTTTGCAAAGACTATGTCCAGTCTCGACAATCCGAATCTTTTGTAATAATTGTATATAATCGGAGAGGGCGGGTCTCGTTGCGATCCTAAAAAATGAATAGCTCGGCTAGGCCGGGACCGAGTGCGACTGCTCTGGACTAAACCGAATCACGACGTCAGGTTCTGGTATAGGCCAGCTAACGTCAGCTGCTTGGCAAGCTTGCCCGAAGCCTGAAGGATGACCGAATGTCTTGTTGGAGTCTACGACCTGCAGTACTCCTGTTGTCGCCAAAAAAGTTTGGGGCACACCGGAAGTTATTAGGTCATCCGAATTGGGCGTTCTAGTGGCAAGGATATTGTTCTGCCGTTGTTGCGGGGCTGAAGTTCGGCTTAAGAAGGACTTAGATCGAGAAGCGCTGATTCTGCATACCAGGAAGGAGTCGCGGCACGTCGTTGCGCTGGAAGTACAGGGCTAACTTGGTTTCGAAGTTCTTAGAAATCGCTCCGAGTCATATGGGTGAGGAGTAATGTCTCGATGAATGAAGCAGGTGGACAGAAACGAGGCCAGCTCGCGGAGCACGCGGAATCATCTTCCTGGGACCATTCAACCCACGAACATTTCTTTGAGTATTATGCGAACGCGAGTCGGAGTCAGGCGACGTTGGATCGATTCACTTCGGTTCGCAACAAGATTCTACGAAGAATCGCTGAATCGGCCCAGGCACCGCGGAGCCTTGAGGTTGCGGATATCGGTTGTGGTGCCGGAAGTCAATGCTTTCTTTGGGCTGAAATGGGCCACCATGTTCATGGTCTGGATGTGAATCAGCCCCTCGTCCAGCTCGCTCGAGAGCGCTCACATGAGGCTGGCCATGTCGTTGATTTCCGAGTAGGTTCCTGTACTCAATTACCGTGGCCCGATAAGTCTATGGATGTCTGCCTTATGTTGGAACTGCTTGAGCATGTTCGGGAATGGAAAGAATGTATAAGTGAATGCATCAGGGTGCTGAAACCTGGCGGGGTGTTATTCATAACCACAAGCAATAAACTGTGCCCTATTCAGTGCGAGTTCAATTTGCCCCTTTACAGCTGGTATCCAGCAATTCTCAAACGTCATTTTGAGCGTCTGGCCAGCACGACGAAGCCCGAGCTAGCCAATTTTGCCAAATATCCCGCCGTTAATTGGTTCAGTTTCTACCAGCTGCGTTCGTTCCTCTCGCCACACCAAATGCGTTGTCTCGATCGTTTCGACCTCATTGACAAGACGAGCTTTCCAGCCCGGGTCGTTGTTGAGTGCATACGCCGATTCCCGTTGCTTAGGTGGTTCGCACATGCGGCTACCTCAGGCACAATCTTATTGGCGTTTAGGGAGAGTTAGCTTCTCAACGGGCCTGGTTCAACGATTCAGGTCTCGAGCAATCATTGCGGATCATTACGAAAGAAATGTCAGACAAAAGCTGTTCTCTTTGCGGCTGATTCCCTGGGGCTACCGTCCGATTACTTCTTGCTTGGACGATGAGGTATTAGATTTGCCGTTCGGATCGGATATGCCGTTCGGATCGGATATGCACAAACCGGACTGGCGGGGTTGCCCTTTAGGACAGTTTCCAACGTCTTGGAACCTTGCCCTTTTTTTCGCTCCATGACCAGTTCCGGACGTCGGGCTGTTGCGCTAGGCTAGTTGACGTGGGAAGGGTAGACCAGCCCATCCGCGTGCTGGACGCTCTCTTGGGAGAAAGATCGAGGGTATTAGGATGAGGGCTTCGCGTGGCGATTCGCAGGGGAGCGCCGGGGTAGTCATTCTACTTTTCCTGGTTTTGAGCTTGGCGACGCTTCATAGCGGTTGTGCCGGCGTAACAGCCCAGAGTAACCCTGGTGGGCCAACTGCCTCTATTACTTCGCCAACCTCGGGCGCAACAGTTTCCGCTTCCACCACGGTCTCGGCGAATGCTTCGGCAAACATCGTAGGTGTCCAGTTCAAGCTTGATGGCGCCAATCTAGGCGCAGAGAAAACCTCGCCGCCGTTCTCCATCTCTTGGGATACAACAGCCGCGGCGAACGGTCAGCACACGCTCACCGCGGTGGCGCGCAATGCCGCTGGCCAGACTGGGAACAGCGCGCCGGTGAGCATTACGGTGCAGAATTCCTCCGGCGGCGGACCGAGCATCTCGATCACTTCGCCAACATCCGGCGCAACCCTCTCCGGCACGTCAACTGTGACCGCTGTGGCCTCGAGTACGATCGGGATAGCAGGGGTTCAGTTCTTGCTCGACGGAGCAAATCTGGGCGCCGAAGTAACAGCCACTCCTTACTCCTATCCTTGGGATACCACCGCCAGTTCCAATGGCACACACACACTTACAGCGCGCGCTCGCGACACTGCAGGGACTACGGCCACGTCTATTGGTGTGACTGCAACGGTTTCAAATGGAGGGTCCGGCGGATCGAGCTTCCAGGCCCGTTGCAGTGCTTCGGGTGTCGTCAGGTGCATCGGATTTGATGTGCCAGCGGACATTGCTGGAGTTTACGGAGACAACAAAGGGATCACACCAGGAGCACCTGGCAACGACCCTGTGATAGACACGGCGGTCTTTGCTTCTGGCGGAGGCTCTTTAAAGTTTACAATCCCGTCTCAGTCGGGCGAAGGCGATTCTGGGGCGTTCTTCACGAACTTCTCTACCGATTTGAACACCCAATTCGCCGCTTGCAATGCTGATCCCAATAATTGTGAATTCTACATTCAGTGGCGGCAGCGGTTCAGTGGTCCAGGCGGGCTTCTCGATACCATCTATACCAGCACTACCGGCGGGAATGCGAATGGGTGGAAACAGGTAATTATCAGCGAAGGCGACCGCATCGGATTCTTAGCTAATTCCTGCGTGGATATCGACGTACCCGTGCAGGACACGGAGCAACTTGGGTATCCGCAGATGTACCACAGTTGCGGCACCAAGATGAGCGATCCCGGCCCGCCACCTACCACCTCTTATGATGGTTTGTACGAACCCATAGGGAGTCCGCCAACAGATTTTCGTCGGCAGAATGCCATCAGGACGCCGGGCGTAGGATGCACGTCCAACAATAGCGCCCCGTGCTTCAAGTACTTCCCGAATGAATGGATGACATTTCAAGCGCACATAAAAGTAGCTAGTTGGTTCCACAACACGCTGCCTTACCATCACGACAGCACGATACAGCTGTGGGTCGCGCGCGAAGGTCAGCCGTCGGTGTTGGTGCTCGATTACAGTCCGAAAAGCTCTCCTGATACATGTTCTAATGCCTGGCCCAATGTGGACGAACCACCCTGCCAGACGGGATATGACTTGGCGCAGGCCGTAGGGCCAAATCCGCCAAACACGACGGCAGCGAAGTTTGGAAAGATTTGGCTGACGCCTTTCCATACGCACAAAAACCCGACGCAGGTGCATCCAACTGCCTACACTTGGTACGACGAACTGATTATTTCGAGGAACAAAATCGCAGATCCATAACGATTCTGCATATCGCGATTACTCGCAGCATGCATGTGTAGCTTTGCGACAGGTCGCTATCAAGTCCAAGGTAACAGGTGACGAGCCTGTCGCTGCACTTGGCTGATCTAAGTCGCAGCAACTCCGGTGCTTCTCAGCAGCTTTGCATGAGGCAACGCACGCTGCCAGATTTTCGACCTAGGGTGTATAAAGAAGTAATTGGAAAACTCCCCGTCTCGATAATTCTCTGTTTCATTCAGGCCATCGTTGTAAACGAAGGCCCGATAACCAAGACTCTTAAGGGTCCTGAATATCTGGCTGCTTGTACTTCGGCTGACTTCCATTAGCCAGGCAGGAAGCTGTGCTTCAATCAACAACATTGCCCCCTCGACAACAACGAGTTCCGCTCCCTCCACATCACACTTAATGAAGTCGAGATGTGTAAAGATTTTCCGCCTCCATAATTCCTCGATGGTTAGGACTTGGACCGTTTCTGGCTCACCGGGTTCGTCACCACGAGAGAAGTGTGCTTGGTAATACCCCGTGAATCCTTCTAGATTCGGAATTACCATTTGGCGTTGGCCCACTTCCGAGGCAATTGCGGCGTTGAAGAGATGGACATTGGATAATCCAGCCTTGCGAGTGACGTCTTCAAGGATATGATAGTTCTCGACAACGGGCTCGCACGAGTAAACTCGCCCCCCCTGTCCGACCAAAAGGGAGAACTCTCTTGTGTACACACCGACATTTGCGCCAATGTCTGCAACTGAATCTCCAGCAGAGATCAAAGACTTTAGTATTGCCATCTCGGACTCTGCGGGACCTTGGCTCTTGAGGACACGTCTTGTAACGTAAGCCCGACGAAGTCTGTGTTGCAGCCTGGGACTGCAAATACGTAAAAGAGCCTTCAAGAGCTGTTTTGAAGATGGCATCATGACGCCGAATCTGATCTATTGACGCATCCTTTGTCGCTCGGCACAAGCTGCATGCCGCAATCTGGTGTACACGCCAAGTGCTCGTTGAACTGAACCAATATACCGCGCATGATCAAAACGAAGATAGTAGCATGTGAGCGGGGACTGTGCCTGCGGAACGCGTTCAAACTTCGGTAGCGGCAGCGGTTTTGTTTCTCGCACTGGTTGTCGCCGCGGGAAATGGGACCGGCATAAAGCATCTCTTGTGCTCGGCGAGGGACAACAAACACCTCGACGGCCAATCAGCTGGTTCTGGCCGAAATAGTCAAATTTCAGGTCCCGCTCGTGGCGATTCCGATTTTTATACACGCTGCCACGCTAATGGCGTGGTGAAGTGCGTCGGGTTTGATTCTGCCACGGATATTGCCGGGATTTGGGGCGATCCCAGTGGCATCCTCCCCGGGGAGTCAGCACCCGTAATTGATCCTGCTGTGAAGGCTTCAGGCAACGGTTCGGTCAAGTTCACCATTCCGCCCAAGTCTGGGCCTGGTTCTTCTGGAGCATACTTCACGAATTTTTCCAACGATCTCTCGGCGCAGTTCGATTCCGGGGAGGAATTCTATGTGCAATGGCGGCAGCGGTTCAGTCCGGAATTCATCACAACGCAGTACGCGGGCGGTGGAGGATGGAAGCAGGCGATCATCACCGAAGGGGACCGCAGGGGATTTGTGGCGCCGTCATGCCAAGATATTGGTGTGATCTTGCAAAATACCTACGGCCGGAAATTTCCGCGGGTATACCACAGTTGCGGGGTTAAGGACGGCCAGTACGAGCCTTTGCACGAACCCTTCGGTTCCCCACCGACCGACTTCTTTCTGCAGAACGGCGTGCGAAAACCGGGTTGCCTTTACACGTTGGTGAATTCTGGCGCGACTTACATGCCGCCGTGCGTAGGATACAAGCCGAACCAGTGGATGACCTTTCAGGTGCGTATCAAAATAGGGACTTGGTATACGAACAATAACATATACAAGCACGACAGCACGGTGCAGTTGTGGGTCGCGGAGGAAGGAAAGCCATCAGTATTAGTGATTGACTTCAGCCCGCATGATTCGGCGTGTGCTGCACAACAGGTGAGTATACCGGCCTGTCAGACCGGATACGACCTGGTGCGGGTGAACACGCCATTGGCGAAGTACGGGAAGGTCTGGCTGCTCCCATACAACACTGGTAAGATTGCCACAGTAAGCTACCCAGTGGCCTACACTTGGTATGACGAACTTATTATTTCGCGGCAGAGAATTCTGGACGCCAGATAGCGAAGGTCGAAAAAAGCGCTCATGACTGAACGGATGAGAACCTAGCAAACCCATGTGGCTCACTTCCGACTGATTTCATTTTGTAAAATAGTGGCAAACCAATTCATTTTTTGTATTCGATCTAGAGGGCTGTGCATATTTCAAGTATGGGAGGGGAAACTTTCGAGGGAGAATGACTTTCGCTCTCGTTGTAAGTGTCCTGTTCAAGAAAGAGAGCAGGGAAGAAAGGACTGATTGGGACGGAGCTAACATTGGCACGCTCCTCATGGCGCTCCTGGCTCCGAAACCCACTTTGTTTTCGATGGCCGCCACCCTAGGATTCGCCCGGAGGTTGCTATACCGTCTCTATTTTTTTGTGCAGGGCCTCATCGTGCCAAACCTAAAGAACTCGCAATATGCCTATCGGGAAACACTTAAGTTGGATGTTCGTGCCAAGCCTAGGTGGCTGGATTTGGGTTGCGGGCACCAGCTTTTGCCCGAGTGGATGCCAGGGTCAGCAGAAGAACAAATAGATATCCTGAAATGGGCGCAGACCGCCATCGGCATCGACGCAGACTGGCCAAGCTTGCACAAGCACCGAACACTTCAAAACAAAGTTCTGGGAGATATCGGGCGATTGCCCTTCAGAGATCAGTCGTTTGATTTGATCACAGCAAATATGGTAGTGGAGCACGTTAAAGACCCCGATGAGCTGTTGCGTGAAGTGCATCGGGCTCTTCCCCGCAACGGGATTTTCGTTTTTCATACACCGAATCGTTGGAGCTACGCCACATTGATTAGTATCGTGATTCCTGCGGCTTTGAAGATTAAACTGGCTGCTTTTCTGCAAAATCGAAGAGAAGAAGACGTGTTCCCTACCTTTTACCGAATGAATAGCCGAGAGGCGATTCGGCGATTGGCAAAGCAACACCGCTTTGACGTTCTCGAATTCCAGCTCATTGAATCGTCCGCTCAGACTGTCATGCTGGGGCCAGTGGTAATTCTCGAATTGTTATGGATTCGACTTCTTCGCTTGCCTTTTTTGAAGAACCTGAGAACCAACATCATCGCAACGCTTAAGAAGGCGGATTGACACCCGCCATTTCGCCCACAGTTTGTGCGATCGCTTCTACGGGCGACAGAATAGGGAAAGCATTTTGCAGGAAAGAGCAGGGAATTTCCGTTCCCCACGTCAGTAGCGCGGCCGACAGGTACATATAAGTCATTGATTCTAGAAGATTTAATAAGTTACCTGTTTGATGGGCGAAGGTGCGTTTGGAAGGCTGATTGCTAACTACGTGGGGGCTGATGGTTTCGACCTAGGTGTATAGTCACGATCATAAGGATCACGAGTGGGAATGCCCCAATCAGTTAGCGTGTTTGGGCTCGGCTATGTCGGGTCAGTGACTGCCACATGCTTGGCTTACAAGGGAAGCCGTGTTCTTGGCGTAGACGTGAGCCCAGCCAAGGTGCGAATGTTGGATTCCGGCCGAAGTCCTGTGGTCGAAGCACGCCTGGATGAGCTTGCCGCCGAATGCAATCAGGCGTGTAGACTCCATGCAACAACTGATGCAGCACGAGCCGTACTGGAATCAGAGCTCTCGTTTATCTGCGTCGGAACGCCCAGTCTCCGCAATGGCAAGTTGGATCTTAGGGGTGTTGAGCGAGTGTGCCAGGACATTGGAGAAGCGCTTCGCCGTAAACCCTCATTCCACTTAGTTGTTCTGCGCAGCACAGTTTTGCCTGGCACCACCGAGTCAGTAGTCATTCCGGCACTAGAAAAGGCGAGCGGAAAACGCGCCGGTACTGATTTTGCAGTTTGTTTCAATCCTGAGTTCCTGCGAGAAGGCACCGCTATCACAGATTTCATGCAGCCGCCATTCACGGTATTAGGAGCACAGGATCCTACACATCTAGCGCTCCTGCGGGAACTTTACTCCGGGGTTCCCGGTAGAATCTTCGAAACATCATTAGCGGCGGCCGAAACTGTGAAGTATGTTTGCAACGCTTTCCACGCCTTGAAGGTTAGCTTCGCGAATGAAGTGGGGACCTTTGCCAAGCAGCTTGGAGTGGACACAGAAGCCGTCACTGAAATATTTACGTCAGACACGACGCTCAATATCTCCGCGGCTTATCTCCAGCCTGGCTTTGCCTTTGGAGGTTCATGCCTTCCCAAGGATCTGCGGGCCCTGCTCTACTGCGCCAAAGAACAGGATTTGAGTCTGCCTTTACTCGAGTCGATTCTACCAAGTAATGCGGAGCACATCGAGCGGGCCGTAGAGGCCGTCTTGCGTACAAACAAGAAGAAGATCGGTGTTCTGGGTCTTAGTTTTAAGCCAGGCACGGATGATCTGCGCGAAAGCCCGCTGGTCCATTTGGTCAAGCGCTTGCTCGGCGAGGGCTGTCAAATCAAGATTTGGGACAAGAACGTGTCGCTCGGACAGTTGGTAGGTTCCAATCGCCAGTTCATCGAAGAAATCATTCCACACATCGGCGTACTTCTTTGTGGAAGCATAGAAGAGGTGGTGGATGTGGCCGAGGTGGTTGTTATGGGTACTCGCGGAATTGACAAGGAGTTTCTCCTTGCTCGTTTGCGTTCCGAACAGATCGTATTCGATTTGGTCAACCTTGAAAGATCGCGGCGCCCATACGAGCAAACCAGTTATGAAGGTATCTGCTGGTAGGAACTGAGGTCGAAGGGCTGTTCGGTGAATCTCCGTGCGCGGATTTCTTTGGAACAATATCACAATCTTTGTTGTTCCCGCTTGAGTCAAGTCGTTGCTGCTAGACACTCTAACAGTGTCCAGCCAGTGATCCCGTGGTCAGATTTTCTCGAATTCTCGGGAAGCTACGGTTTTAGATCCACGATGAGTTGCACTCGAACCTCAAT
>Ga0137389_10002050_pt1 | contig 12114 bp, 11 predicted proteins | sample 15con2h14BmetaG_FD_104645 | JGI IMG/M metagenome (GOLD analysis project Ga0137389, IMG submission 104645) | Vadose zone soil microbial communities from Angelo Coast Range Reserve, California, USA - 15con2h1.4B metaG | ecosystem: Environmental > Terrestrial > Soil > Vadose zone > Saprolite...
AGTGCATTTAGAAGTGGACCTGGCGAAGTCTCTTGCTGACCAACCCACTGCTCATTCCTCTGCATTTCCTGTGCGAGCAGCTTCCGAATTATCCCTTACAAGGATCAAGACAGTCAGGCTTCCTGCCGGGAGTCAGGAGCTCTCTGGCAGCAATAAGCGCCGCACCCTCTGGCGGCGTTTGCGGCGCTTATTGTCGAATAACCAGAGAGTATAGCTGCGGGTTGCGCAGTTCTCCTTAGAGCGATATAATCAGAACGATATAAGCGAATCGAACGGATAGTGCGCAATCAGGAGATTCAAAAACGGTTATGCATCCAGCGGAATTAAGCTTCGGCGTGGCCTTTGTGGCAGGACTGGTCTCCTTTGTTTCGCCCTGCGTATTGCCACTTGTACCTATTTACCTGGCGCAGCTTGCCGGCCAGAGTATCTACCAATCTACTAACGAACAGGACGACAAACCTATACGGTTGATCACTTTTCTGCATTCAGCGGTGTTCGTGCTTGGCTTTACCCTTGCCTTTGTCGCGTTGGGCGCTACAGCAAGCGCACTGGGAAGTTTTTTGCGTGTACACCAGTTCCAACTGCGCCAGGTTGGTGGCATTATTCTGATTATCATCGGGTTACACATGGCAGGAATACTCAAATTGCCGTTTCTCTACTGGCAAAAGCGCTTCGAGTTTCGTCCTTCTCGTCCCAGTTATTCAGCTTCTTTGCTAATTGGCATCATCTTTGGAATCGGCTGGACACCCTGCGTTGGCCTCATCCTGGGGGCCATTCTCGGTATGGCTGCCAGCGCCAGCACGCTCACACAAGGCATTCTGCTGCTGCTGGTTTATTCACTTGGCCTGGGGATACCGTTTCTGTTACTCGGCCTGGGCCTGGACCAGGTAAGTAAAGCGCTGAAGTGGCTGAGGCCACACCTGGGCAAGATCGAGATTGGTACTGGCGTGGTCATGATTATCGCGGGTGTAATGATTTACTTCAACTTGCTGCTCTACTTAAACCAGTATTTCAACCTGGTCACCGCATAACAAGCGCTCGCGAGGAAAGAGAGATCAGCGACATGGCACAAAAGTCTCTGGGGGAAGCAACCTACAAAACACCACGGCCCTGGAAGACTGGCCTGCTGGCGCTGTTTTACCTGGGACTGCTGGCCGCGCTTGTGTTTTTGCCGGGGGCTTCATTACTCGACCGCCTGCGCTGGCTTGATAGCGGCATTTGCGCGCAGCTGCCGAGCCATTCATTCTATCCTGGTGGGGAGCGCTTGCCGCTGTGCGCGCGCAACACGGGCATTTACCTGGGCTTCATTATTACGCTGATCACTTTCTATGCCACAGGGCGTGGACGCGCTCAACGACTGCCTTCATGGCCTATCATGGTGGTACTGATATTAGGTATAGCTGCATTAGTGGTTGATGGCTTCAACTCGTTTTTCCTGGACCTCGGTCTCAATCACCTGTACCAACCACATAACCTGCTGCGGCTGGCAACAGGACTAGCAACAGGCCTGGCGCTTGCATCGCTCGGTCTCCCATTTTTGAATCGCCTGCTCTGGCGTGAATATAAGGAACAGCGCAGCATTTCTTCCTGGGGGGGGCTTATCCTGTTATTGCCAGGGGTGATCCTGAGCTTTTTCGCAGTAGCCTCACAGAACGGACTCGTTCTTTATCCGATCGCGCTTTTGAGTACCGCCGGCATCCTGACAGTATTGAGCAGCGTCAATCTCATTGTCATCGTTGCCGCGAGCAAACGCGACCAGACATTTGAACGTTATCGAGAGCTACTGCCATTCTTTTGCTTTGCCCTGCTTCTGACTATAGGCGAGATGCTTGTCCTGGCGCAGCTCAAGTTTTCGCTGCTGCAAATGCTGGGAATGTGATCTCTCCCTGACACATTTAGCGAATGGCGTCCCATGCGCTTCCGTTCTGGCGTAGCCGCGACATTTATGGCACTGGGGCGGGGGGACGGCCTCGCCTGGGATACCTCCCCCCAGCGCGATGATGAATTTTAACGAAATAATATGGATTTCAGAACAGCCTCCAAGGGCCGATAAATCGGCCCCTACAGATGTCCGGATTATTTTGTGAAAGTCCATAATCGCGCAACTACGCCCATCCGTGTGCCGTATTATTGTGTGAAACAGCAGTATCGCGCAGCTACGCCTTCATTCCGCACACTCTTCGATGTCAGCTCTGATCTCCATCTCCAGAACAGGGTCGAGATTGGCCAACTCACCACGGGGCAGGCGAGCCAGGCGCAACACTGCTTCACGCAGATGAGCGGGGGCGCGCTCGATTGTACAACGTTCGTGAATGAGCCGCTTGAGACCAGAATCAAAGTGAAAGCGGCATTCGCAACTTGGACATTCCGAGAGATGTTGCCGTACTGTTACAACTTCCTCGACAGTGAGTTCCCGGTCAATATAGAGATGAAGACGAGCAACAGCCTCAAGACAACTCATACAATACATAGTATCTTCTCCTGCACTGGCTCGTCATTATTCTGTCTATTTTAACATATCCGGCAGGACTTTCATTCCCGGTGCGAGTGCGATATACTGCTAGTAGGCCGAGTGACTACAAACGTCGCACAAGGTCAACTACACAGGAGTTTTGCATGCCGGAACAGCCAACAGTACCTGGTGCCGAAGCCACAGCTAACATACAAGCAGAACAGCCAGGAGCGCCAAGAGAGCAAGCTGCAGCCAGTGACTCGCAAGTCCCCACCGAGGATTTTGAGGCGGGCGTATTGGCCCAATTGGATAGCCTCTATCGTACTGCACTGCGTTTGACCAATAACCCGCAAGAGGCAGAGGACCTGGTCCAGGAGACTATGCTCAAGGCGTTTCGTTTCGCCAACACCTACCAACGTGGCACCAACCTTCGCGCATGGCTCTTTCGTATTTTGAATACTTCTGCGATCAATCGCTATCGCAAGCAAGCCACTCACCCACAAGCGACTTCGCTGCCTGAAGGTGAAGAGTTCTACCTGTACAACCGCATCAGGGATTTTAATGGGCAGGAGTTGAGCGCGGGAGCAGAGGAAGAGGTTTTGAGCCGGTACCTGGATGAGGATGTCTACAAGGCGTTAAACGAGCTGCCACCTAACTTCCGCATGGCGGTTATACTCGCTGATATTGAAGGGATGTCTTACAAGGAAATCGCGGATGTGTTGCAAATTCCCATTGGTACGGTGATGAGCCGCATATCGCGCGCGCGGCGCCAGTTGCAAAAATCCCTCTGGCAGTACGCGCAAGCGAACGGTTATCTTAAAGCGCAATCCTGACTTTTGAGTGGTGATTACAGAGCCCGCTGGCGCTCTAATGCACTTTCACTCATTTCCTGGGTTAACACAACTCGCTTAAGTGTGAAAGTGAAAACGCTGCCTTCGCCGACCTTACCCGTACTCTCCACCCAGATGCGTCCTCCCATAGCCTCGATGAGTCGTTTGCTGATGTATAATCCCAGCCCGGCGCCACGAATGGGACTGTTCATATCCCGCTCAAGCCTGACAAAACGCTTGAAGAGGCGAGCCTGGTCCTTCGGGGGCACCCCCTGGCCTCGATCGCGGATACTCACGTTCACGTTCCCATTTTTCATACTGGCAGTAATGTCAATATCGCTCTGCGGGGAGGAATATTTCAGGGCGTTGCTCACCAGATTGAGCAACACCTGCCGCAAGCGAAGCTCATCCGCCATGACGTACGCATCAGCAGGGACAGCCACATTGACAGTACGCTGTTCATGCCGGGTCACGCCCTCGAGCATCTCTGTGATATGCGTGACCGGTTCCAGCAGCGACACCTGGATGAGATTGAGGTTCTCAGTGTCAACCTGCACACGGCTGGCGTCCATAATGTTTTCTACCAGCAGCGTCAGTTCATCACAGCCCCGGTGGGCCTTCATGATAAATTCCGCGCGCCTTTCGGAAGAAAGGTTGTGATTATACGCCTCGAGCAATTCGATATAGCCCTGGACGGCGGTGAGCGGTGTACGCAGTTCGTGTGACGCGGTCATGATGAACTGGTCCTTGAGGCGATCCAGTTCTTTCTGGCGTTCATAGGCGGCGCGCAACTCCACGGTGAAGCTGGCATTCTCCAGCGCGACAGCGAACTGGTCCGCGAACATACTGAGCACGCGTTGCTCTTCCGGTGAGAAGAGATGAGGACGGGGATAGGTCAGAGCCAGGACACCCATATGCTGCTTTCCCCCCTTCAGCGGGAGCCAGGCGAAAGGAAAGTGGTGCGCCTGCGGCAAACACGATGGAATTTCGCTTGAGGAACCCTGCCATGGCTGTAGACTCTCACCTTGATAGAACAGGGAAGACCAGTCACTATCCCTGGGCGACATTGAAACGTCTGAAGATACCAACTCCGGACCGGAGCCTACGTGGATAGCATGCTGCAACCGGCGATCGCTCGTATGATAGAGCCATGTCCCGGCACCGGCCTGTACGGCTGCGGCTGCAATCTTCGTGTAGGCTGCAACGACCTCCTCGACGCTCTGAAAGGCCTTTCCTGCCCCGGACGCTGCGCTAACGCCTCTGTATAGGACCTCGAGTATGGCAACCTGGCGGCTGGCCTGCGCATCCAGGCGCGCTGTTTCCAATACGGGCGAGTAACGGGACTCGATGAGAGCTATCGCTTCAAGGTCGGGGCCTGCATATTGCCCATGATCGCCACGCTCACCCAACACCAGTACACCAATCACCTTGCCCTGAGCGCGAATAGGAGCAAGCAGCGGGTCGAATCCCAGCGGTGCTGTGGTCATTAAATAGCGCCTCAGGCCCGTCGGCCTGGCTGTCTCCGGCCTGGAGGCCTCGCTGAGCAACAGCGGGCGCTCGGCAGAGGTGACGCGCTCGATGATGTCCAAAATGGGTTTGTGAAGCGTTAACCAATCGATATTTTGCAGAAGTGAAAGATGCACATCCACAGCGCCATCTGTGGATGACGTTGGACTTATGGCCTGTAACATGCGCTGAATAAAGCTGCGGCGGGGAGCTTCACTTGTATCGTCGTCTGCAAGTGGAGGGTAGAGCTGATAGTGGCCAGTATCCTCATCCAGCACATACAGGCAGACCTCTTGCGTGCCAAAGACATTGGTCGCCGCCATAGTGATCAACCGCGCCGCGCTGCTGATGTCCAATTTTTCACGAGACAACTGACCGGGCTGCTCAACGAGCCGACGATAGTACTTGATTTCGCTGAAGAAGAGGCGGTCAGTTAACTGGTAAGCTAACCACCAGGTAAGTGGCCCTAAAGCCGCCATGGAAGCGATAACGCAAACGCTGTAAGCGACAAAATCGCCGGACAGAAAGGTGCCGGCGAGTGTACCCACAAGATAGCCAAGCACAACCAGACTAACGGCTCCTACTAACCAGGCGGCAGCACGGCGAATGTAGGTGTCAAATATGAGGATCTGGTAGCGTAGAATAGAGTAACCAAGTGCTAGAGGCAAGAGGGCAAAGGTAATTGTGCTGAATCGGCCAGGTACTGCCCACGACGGATTCCATATTGCGGGTAGCACTGTCAATATTAAGAGAGGAGCAAAGGTTAGAATAACCCCACTCAGGAAAAAACGCAGCTGCTGACGTTCTCGTAACGAGGAAGATCGACGATACGAGACGGTAATAGTAGCCAAGATACCTATAAGCGCCAATACATAATAACTGTTTGCGAAGAGATTCAACATATCTGCCAGTTGTGAGAATTGTAAGAAGCGAAAAACAGCTTGCAGAAGAACTATAAGACCTAGGAGGATTAACACGAGCAAGTATCCACGCAATAACAGAATATAATGATGCTGCCGACTTGACCGGCTTCGATTATTTGGCTCTGAACTTCTCTGATAAGACCATGAGAGATAATTTTTAGGAAAGAGCAGCAAAAGAACTGAAAACAAAAACACGGCTAATCCGCTACTCACGCCACCAATCAATGAAAGTAGCGGATCATTTAACAAAGCAGCGCCTGTTTCTACAGCAAATGACATCATCATAGTGAAGGAAAAGCAAAAGAGGAAGAATGCCACGAGGCGATTGCGTGCATAAAGCCAGACCAAAGCGCCAACCGCGAAGAAAAGCAATGCTACAAATGTTGAGAAGCCAAATTGCACCAACTCAGCAGCGGTCGCGTGACCGGAGAAGAAACGCACTGCATCGACAGTCAACAACAGCAAATAAACCAATGTGGCTAGCAAAGCCACTAGCAGCCGTCTAGACCTGATACGTACCCAGTAGAGATGCCTCATACAGTCTCCTCCCGATGATCCCGCCATACATTCCTGAAAGATAGATCACTCGAAGCCTAGTAGAAGACGGAGGAGGGAAACAACGGGCTTCTGAGCTTCAATCTCCTGCAAACGGTCGCGGGCGCGCTCGCGATAGAGTAGACAAATACCCCAGGTTGCAATGATGCCTTCGCGAAGTGATCGAAGGTACTCCTCTTTTTCCTGATCGGTTTGCAGCGACGATTTTTGAAAAGTAGTATTGTATATCTGAGCCGCAAGCACCACGGGCAGCGTCTTCTTCCCCCGCGCCAGGTCAGATTTCACGTGCACGATGTGTGTTCCTGTTTCCATAGGCGCTAAAGAAGAGGTATTACCTTGTAATAGATAATACAAGTCGTGGCTATCGTTGTCAAGTTGATGAGCGATGCCGAGCAGTTCGCCGAACTCTGAAAACCGCTCGCACAGCGCGTCATCCGCACCCGCGCACAGCGCGCCTAAGCGACAGGCCAGGCGCATGATCGAGCCGGCCTTGGCAGTTGCGATCTCTATGCACTCCTCGCGCGTAAACTCCAGTGCCGACCTTTGCTCGGCCAGCACGTCCCGATGCTGACCGGCAGCAACGACTAATGCGGAGTCCTGGAGAGTTTCAAGAAGGCGTAGGATAAGTGCAGGAACAACACCCTGCTGCGACAGGGAGAGGAGGGCCTGCTGCGCCACGGTCAGGAGGGCCGTCGAGACATTCAGGGTACGAGCTGTCCCCAGGGCCTGTAGTGTTGTGGTCTGATCCTCGTCTATCACATCGTCAAGCAGATCGATGCCACAGACATAGCACTCGACCGCCAGGGCTACACTGCTTGCTGATAAAGGATCAATGTCTGGCGAGATAGATTGAGCTACAAGCAAGGTCAATAATGGCCAGGCGCCAGCTGGGAGAGTAGGTTTTTGCGAATCAGGAGGATTAGGGCCCGTAGGAGAAGGAGAAAGCAGCTTGCCTTCTCCCTCCAAGGCTCGCACTACATCGGCATATAGTGCGGAATGTATTGTTGCTAAGAGATGATGAAGCCGCTCACGAAGCACGCGCTGATGAGCGGCAAATGGATTTACTGGAGGTTCAGCATCTTTCGCCATCGCAGAAGCTACCAAGTTCCCTCTAAGTTTCTATGGTTAGTGCCACCAATAAAGCGATGGCTCCAATGACTGGTCCAACGCTAACATCGGCACGAGGCGGGCGATGATGCGGGCAACGCGCGGCGAAAAGCCCTCGCGCGTAATTACGGCATTGGGATCGCTCGCCAGTTCCTTACGCAATTCCTCGTCCCGCGAGACACGATGTACAAAGTCCTGAATCATCTGTTCTTCCATGCAGATTCTCTTTCCTTCCCTGGTCTTCGGTTTTTGTCTGCTTGTAAGCTTAAGCTAAGCTAAGCTACCATACCATGACTCGTTACACAAGACGACTAGGATAAAACTCCCTTTCACATGACTACTCTGTCAGAGAAACAAGCTATGGAGGGGTTTTTCCCACTGAAGTAAACGTGGGCGCTACATAAATTCCGGTTAGCAGAAGGTACCTGGTCGGGTACCAAATGGAGAATGCAGCTACGTTAACGGAGTACATACAATTCAATATATCTTCTATCAAGCAACGCAATTATACTCCGAAAAGTGAAGTAATGCCAGAGAATCAATTCTGGTGATTGCCTTGATTGGGAAAAATACAAGTATCAGGAAGCGCAAACTGCGTATCACCTTTGCTAAAGCTGACATGATCAATATCCTCCAACAGACTTTCCAGGCTAAAGGGAACGTGATACAAGACGTTTAGTGCAGCCAGTCTGGCTACACAGGCTCGATGACATGCTGCCGATACAGTTCCTGAATGATTGCAGTGACAAATGTCTGCTCAAGGTCACGCATGCCGTCCTCCTGCTCGTCTCCCAGCAGTGCAGCAACCTCGGCAGCAATCTCGCGAACCTGGTGTTTGCCATCGATCCTCTCAAAAAGCGGTAGAGAGGTTATAGGCATGTTGATTTGCTTCTTCTGGATGCTCGCTTCCTCATGCACGATTTGCACGAAAGGCTGCAAGAGATTATCGCGCTCGTCCATCGAAATGGTATAACGCATACCAGCGGCGAAGCGCGGGCGGCTCGTAGCCACATGCTCACTATTACCTTCAGCGAGTTTTTTCAATGCCAATGTCGCAGGCGTAAACTGCTGCATCAGTTTCTCACGTGCCTGCTCCAGCACTGCGTTATCCAGATGATCGTAGATCGTTTTGACCTGGGACGAGCTAAAGCCTCCCATTCCTTGCAGTTCTGGAGGCTCCTGGCTAGGAAGGCCAGCAGCAAAGCCCGCAGTAAGCAGAATAAAAGCCTGGCGGATAGATAAATTCGAACTGGAATCGACTAGTTGCTTCGCCCGCCAAAACCAGGCGTCCTGGTTGCGGTGACCTTTATACCAATGTACGGCCATCTGCAAAAAGCTCTGGAACTTCCCCCTATATTGCTCTTCATACCAATGCATCGCCCAGTTGGTAAGTTGCGGATCGCTAAGCGCGGTATTGATAGCCAGAGCGGCTTGCAGACCACCATCCATTGCCAGGGTCACTCCTGTTGACAAAATTGGATCGACGAAGCAAGCTGCATCGCCCACTAAAAGATAACCAGGCCCCTGGAAACTCCGGCAGATGTATGACCAGTCGCTCTGCGTATACAGCGAGTCAGATTCCATACGCGCGTCCCGCAGCAGAAAGCTAATCTCAGGAGTAGCGGCCAGAGTGTCCAGGTAAAACTTGCGGCGACCTGCCTGGTTAATCCCCTGTGCTAGCGAGGCGTCTGTCACCAGCCCGACACTAAACAACGTATCTCCCAACGGGATATACCAGATCCAACCAATTTCGACCGCCACAACAAAGATATTTCCCTTACTTTGGGGTGAAAGATCATGGACAAGCTCAACAACTGGCTTTCCACCACGAAAATAAGCGTATAATGCGATATTGCGCAGCGGCCGGTTGAATCTGCGAAAGCGCATGGAGCGCCCAATGATAGCGCCCTGGCCGGAGGCATCTACACAGAACTGACTGCTCACCGTGTGCAAGACACCCGCTTCGTCCAGGTATTTCACGCCTGCGACCCGACCGTCTTCGTGCAACACCCCAGTTACCTGACAACCCTCCTGCACCTGCGCGCCGCACTCGCGGCTATGTTCAAGGAGAAGCGTGTCAAAGCGAGCTCTTTCTACCTGGTAGGCATGGATGGTATCATCGATCATCTCGGAAAAAGAGATCGTCCATGGCTGCCGCGTTTTGCCCCATACATACGTAGCTCCTAGTTTATGGACGAAATTAGCCCGCTCAACTTTATCCAACACTCTGAGCCGCTCCATAACACGCGATGCGACCGGCAGAAGCGACTCTCCTATATGGTGCCGGGGAAAGTGCTCCTTCTCCAGCAGCAGGACGTGGCGCCCCCACTGGGATAACAATGTTGCCACCGTAGAGCCCGCGGGGCCGCCTCCGATCACTACAACATCATAGTTGTACATCGCCCCTCCACTGCCTCTGGCTTAATCTCCTTACTCAGGCAATTGTGTACAGCCACGCAATAGCTCCTTCTAAAACAGGAAATATAAGTGGAAGATAGATCGTATTCCTCCATATCTTTCCAATATCAGCGATAGTAAAGCATATCTGCGAATACTACATTACATTTTTATCATTCACCATATTCTTGTCAAGTAGATCGATTAACATTTTTTCATAATGATTGTTAACACGACAGAGAGATAATAAGCATAGCTGGCAGGACGATTGACGAAAGGGCTGATTACCGCTACAATCCAGGAGTAGCAACCAGGAACGTCCGGCAGGAAGAGGCATCTCTATAATGGCAGAAACCACGGGTTGGAATGACTTCACCGAGGAAGATCTCTATTCGCTCCACGCGCCTGATGAACTGGGCGTACTCAGCAGTACACGCGAGGTGGTGGAACAGGGCGAGTACGCCTGGATTAATAAGCATCAGCTAGAACTGCTAAGCGCGCGGTGGATACGAGAGGCGGGGGAGGGTTTCGACTTCAATGCTTACAGGTGGTACGACCGGTATCACTTTAATGATGGGACGGAGCGAACTGTCAACTGGCTGCTGGCGCTCGACGCGTTGAATTTTTGCTTCTGGGCAGAAAAAGATCGGCCGCGCTGGCGCATAGCATACCAGGGTGAGACGCTGGATGGCTACTGGGCCGAAGCGGCCGCCCTGACGCGAGCGGTGGAAGAAGGTATACCGCTGTGGGATGCAGAGTTTCTTAGTAAGATCAGTAGCGAAGAGTTAGCGCACATTTTCCGTGGCGAACATACAATTCCGCTCATTGAAGAACGCCTCCATAACATTCATGAAGTTGGACAGGTGTTGTTAGAACGCTATGATGGTCAGTTTGCCCGCGCAGTCGAGCAGGTAGAAGGCAGCGCCGTCAGGTTAGCTCTGCTGCTGGCAGAGAATTTCCCTTCGTTTCACGACGTGGCGCTCTACCGGAAGCGCGAGGTGCGCTTTTTTAAGCGGGCACAGATTTGCGTCGCGGATATATATGGCTCGTTCGGGGGCAAGAGATGGGGAGCATTCCACGACCTTGATCAACTTACCGCCTTTGCCGATTACAAGTTGCCGCAGGTATTGCGTCAATTCGGCGTACTGGAATACCATCCTGCCCTGGCTGAGCGCATTAACAAGCAGGAATTGCTGGAGCCGGGTTCAGAGGAGGAGGTAGAGTTGCGCGCAGCAACTATCTGGGCATGCGAACTGCTCCGCCGCGAGATGGCCGACCATGGTCACCCTATGACCGCCGCGGCTATCGATCAGCACCTCTGGCTGCTTGGTCAGAACACACTTGCCGGGACATCTCCGGGCCGCGTGCAACGACCATACCATCGTGTGCGCACGATATATTATTGACGATCATTCATAATGTCAAGCACCCATCTCCTAAAACGGGATGGTCTTGTGGGAAGTACCGACCTGGCATCGGAAAACCCATAGGACTAAACGCGAGACTAGCCTGGACAAGGTATGGTGCACTCTGGTGCATGGTGCCGCTTGAAGTCAACTGAACTGCGAAGTGGGGTCGAACGCCAGTCCCTCATACGCTATGGACGCCTCCCTAATCTATAGCCTCTGTGCAGTCAGCGGCGAAGGGAATATGGAGAATGCAAGTTCTCCGCTACTCCAGCAATGGAGCCTTAACGGGGCGGTTTGGGCATTCCGTTCAAAAATGTCCCGCCTGCGGGCGGCGTTCTTTCCTCCCATCCTGTGAACGGGTATGGGTATCCAGAACGGAGTTTTTATGAATGATATACTAGCAGTGGTATATTAATTAATATATATTCATGCCGCATTCCAGCATTACGGGACGGCGGCAATTCTGTAATCATCACGCAGAAAAAAAAGGGAACATGAAACTTCAAGCCCTATTAGCGTCACTGGAGCAAGCGCCGCTGGCATTGCACGGAATTGACTCTCTCTATGAGATCGAGATAACGGCGCTGGCATATGATTCACGGCAGGTACAGGCAGGAGGAATGTTTATTGCCGTGCCCGGCACGCATACCGATGGCCGACGTTTTCTAGGCGATGCCGCCAGCCATGGAGCCAGCGCTGCACTCGGCGAAGCGTTAGAGGGTACGGCCCTGGCCTCGCTGCCATTACCATATATAGAGCTTCGAGACGTACGAACCGCGCTGGCGAATCTCGCGTGCGCCTTCTACCATTACCCCGCACAGCACCTCTGCACCATCGGTGTCACAGGCACTGACGGAAAGACTACTAGCAGCAATCTCATCAGCACGATACTGGAGGCAGCAGAGAAGCGCACAGGACTTATGACAACCGTCAAC